>Ga0209890_10000245_pt1 | contig 25106 bp, 20 predicted proteins | sample OrgsoiDNA2013049_FD_185799 | JGI IMG/M metagenome (GOLD analysis project Ga0209890, IMG submission 185799) | Permafrost soil microbial communities from the Arctic, to analyse light accelerated degradation of dissolved organic matter (DOM) -... | ecosystem: Environmental > Terrestrial > Soil >...
TGCGACGAACATCGTTTTGAACGTGGTCGGGATGCGACCGCGCAGGTCGCCCATGTTACGCATGTTCTGCTCGCCGCTCATGGCATGAATCACCGAACCGGAACCGAGGAAGAGCAGCGCCTTGAAGAACGCGTGCGTGAAGACATGGAAAACGCCCGCCGCAAAGGCGCCGACGCCGAGCGCCAAAAACATATATCCCAGTTGCGAAACGGTGGAGTAAGCCAGCACGCGCTTGATGTCGTTTTGCACCAGCCCAATGGACGCGGCGAACACGGCAGTAAGCGCGCCAATGATGGCCACGGTCTTCATCGCGGTTGGCGCCAGCACGAACACTGCATTCGAACGCGCCACCATGTAGACGCCCGCCGTCACCATGGTCGCGGCGTGGATCAGCGCCGAAACTGGCGTCGGGCCTTCCATCGCATCGGGCAGCCAGACATAAAGAGGAAGCTGCGCTGACTTACCGCAGGCTCCAACAAACAGCAGGAGCGCGGCGACCGTGAGCACGGGATCGCCGATCGCGAAGTGTCCACTGCGCGCCAGCATGTTGATATCGGTGAAGCGGAACGAGCCCAGGTACCAGGCAAGTGTGAGCGCGCCAAGAATGAATCCGGCATCGCCGATGCGGTTCACGATGAATGCTTTGTTGGCCGCGTCGCTGGCCGACTTGCGATGAAAGTAAAACCCGATCAGCAGATACGAGCACAAGCCAACGCCTTCCCATCCCACGAACAGCAGCATGTAGTTATTCGCCAGGATGAGCGTAAGCATCGAGAACATGAACAGGTTCAGGTATCCGAAGAAGCGGTAATAACCGCCTTCGTGCGCCATATACCCGACGGAGTAAATGTGGATCAGCATGCCCACGCCGGTTACAAAGAGCAGCCAGATGGAAGAGAGCGGATCGAGAAGGAATCCAGCGTCGGCATTGAACGAGGCGGACGTGCCGTCCTTCTTGACGAAATTCAGATGCCCATCGCCGCTGCCCAGCCAGGTGTAAACAATTTTCTCGAAGGGCTGTCCTGTGCCGTGCGCGTAGTGCGAGTACTCGACCACCGTGAAGCAGGAAAACAGGAACGCAACGACAACCGCGCCAACGCAAACCGCGTTGACTGTGGCCTTCTGCATACGGCGGCCGAAGAAAAACATGATCGTGGCGCCCACTGCCGGCAGCACTGGAATCAGCCAAATTCGAGATAGAAAGAAGAACGTCTGGTTGGCTGTGTCGGCAAAATGCATAGGTCCTTCGCTTCGCTCAAGATGACAAGTTGTTAATATTCGGTACTAACAGCTTTCAACCACCATCGGTTGCTAGCAGCCAGAAGCCAGTAGCTAGAAGCCGCTTGCTCGGAGCCGCAGCTCGAAGCTTCCTCACCACTTCAACAAATCAATCTCATCCACATTGATCGTCTCTGAATTCCGGAAGTAGGCGATCAAAATACCGAGGCCTACGGCGGCTTCGGCAGCGGCGTCTACTACGATGAAGATCGCGAATAGCTGTCCATGCAAGTTTCCCCACATGCGCGAGAAGACGACTAGATTCAGATTCACTGCGTTTAGAATCAACTCGATCGACATCAGCACAACCACCACGTTGCGACGCGTGAGCACACCGATCACACCCAGCACGAACAGTGCCGCCGCAACGACGAGATAGTGGAGCGTAGTGATTGGAACCATAGTCCAGCTTCTAGCTGCTGGCTACTAGCTAGTAGCTAGAAGCCAGTAGCGGTTTCAGATCTTCTTCTTCGTCATAATTACCGCTCCCAAAATCGCCACCAGCAACAACAGTGAAGCAATTTCGAAGGCGAACGTATATTGACCCATCCTGCCCGCTTCTCCGTAGAGCATGGTAGCGATCTGCTGCGTGTTCGACGATTCGGGCAGCGTCATCATGCGATCCGGAAACAGGGCCCTGCCCTTCACGAATGCGGACACGAACAACGCCATCAACGCGCAGGCCGCTGCCAATCCCAACGGCCACATGCGATTGAACCGCCGTTCTTTGGACGCGCGTTCGATATTCACCAGCATGATCACGAACAGGAACAGCACCATGATTCCGCCCGCGTAGACAATGATCTGCACGCCAGCGACGAACGGGGCATACAACATTAAGTAGAGGCCCGCCACCGCGAGCAACGTGACGATCAGCGCGAGCGCGGAATGCACGGCGTTCCGGCGCGTGATGACGAGCACGGCGCCAGCGACGGCCAGTCCCCCCAGCATATAAAAGAAGAACGGCGTCGCGACCGGGGCCATGCCGGAGTTCAAAGCAGCGTTCATTCCGGGGTTCATGAAACAATCACCCCCACGATGGCGGTCACAACGAGGACGCCGAGCGAAATCGGCAACAACACCTTCCATCCGACCCGCATCAACTGGTCGAAGCGATAACGCGGCCACGTCGCGCGATACCAGATAAACAGATACATGAAGACGGCAACTTTGAGCACAAACCAATATACGTAGTCGATGCCTTCGCGGAACCTCGCCGCAACGCTCGTGTCCGCGGAACGGCCCACGACCGCGATCACGAACAGCAGCAGCGCGATGAAGCCGAGAAGCGCCGCAAAAACCGCGAGCCCGATCCGCTGAATCTTGAAGAAGGAGTGCGCCGGCATACGCGCCGCGCCGACGAAGGCAATCGCCGCCAGGCCAAGGAACGTGAGGCCGGGAAAGAGCGAGAAGATAAAGTCCCACGCCGGCGCGTTCAGCAGGTTCGGGAACGGACGCATCCATCCGCCGAGCCAGAGCGTGACGGCGATCGAAGAGACGGCGATCATGGCCGCATATTCGGCGAGCATGAACAGCGACCAGCGCAGCCCGCTGTATTCGGTGTGATATCCGGCCGTCAATTCCGATTCCGCTTCGGCCATATCGAAGGGGGCGCGGTTGGTCTCGGCGATCATGGCGATGGCGAAGATCACTAACGCGATGAAGCCGAGCGGAAAGAATTTAAAGATGAACCAGACGCCCTGTTGCTGCTGGGCCTGAACGATGCCGATCATGCTCAGCGTTCCCGTGCCACTTGCGTTAAGACTGGTCATCAGGATCGCCGAGACGACGGCCAGTCCCATAGCGACTTCATAAGACACCATCTGTGCGCTCGATCGCAGCGCGCCAATCAGCGGATAGTGCGAGTTCGAAGCCCACCCCGCGACCACGATGCCAAGCACGCCAAGCGATGAGACACCGAGCATAAAGAGGATGCCGATGTTCATGTCGCTCACCGCCTGCGAAGGGCCGAACGGAATCACCGTGTAAACGGTGAACGCCGCGAGCAGCCCGATCAGCGGGGCGACCCAGAAAACGAACTGGTCGGCTTCGGCGGGGATAATGTCTTCTTTGAGCATCAGCTTGAGCGCGTCGGCGAAGGGCTGCAGCAATCCGTGCGGCCCCACACGCATAGGGCCTAGACGAACCTGGAAGTGCGCCAGCGCCTTGCGCTCGATCCAGTTCATGCAGATTACGGCCGTCGACACGCCCGCGAAAATAATGAGTACATACATCAGCGCCCAAAACTGGTTCCCCGCTTCGCCGGGCGTCACCGTGCTGCCGAGATACGACATGATGAAATTAGGCATCAGCGGTCCACCTCGCCGAGCACGATGTCGAGCGTGCCGATAACGGCGACCACGTCGGCAACCAGCATTCCCCGCACCATAATGTCGAGCGCCTGCAAATTGACAAACGATGGCGGGCGCACGCGCAGGCGGTAGGGCTGCGTCGAGCCGTCGCTGACGATGAAGTATCCAAGCTCGCCTTTCGGCGCTTCGATCGAATGATAAATCTCGCCCACCGGCGGCTTGATCACTTTGGGCACTTTGCCCATGATCGGGCCTTCGGGGATACCGTTGACGGCTTGCTCGATGATGCGCAGCGACTGGCGCATTTCGACCATGCGCACCAGGTACCGGTCGTAAGTGTCGCCGTTGGTGCCGATCGGAATTTCAAAATCGAATTCGGAATACGCCGCGTAGGGCTGGGCTTTGCGCAGATCCCACTGCACACCGCTGGCGCGCAGCACCGGCCCGGTTACACCGAGCGCGATGGCGTCAGCGGCGGAAATCACGCCGACATTCTTCGTCCGCTCAAGCCAGATGCGGTTCGTGGTGAGCAGCGTTTCGTATTCATCGATCTTCGGCGCCACGAAGGTCAGGAAATTCTTTACGTCTTTTTCAAAGCCGGCGTAAGTTTCATATTGGCAGCCGCCGATGCGGAAGGCATGGGTCGTCAGGCGCGCGCCGCAGTATTTTTCAAAAATCTTGAGAATCTCCTCGCGATCCCGGAACGTATAGAACAGCGGCGTCATCGCGCCGATATCGAGCGCGTGCGTACCCAGCCAAAGCTGGTGGCTGGCGATGCGATTCAGTTCCGTCAGAATGACCCGGATATATTTTGCGCGCGGCGGCGCCTCCACATTCATCAACTTCTCGACCGCTTCGCAGTACCCGAGCCCATTGGACACAGCCGCGACGTAGTCCATCCTGTCGACGTAGGGGTTGAACATGGTGTAGGTGCGGTTCTCGGCGATTTTTTCCACGCCGCGATGGAGGTATCCGATGACGCACTCGGTGCCCAGAACCTTTTCGCCGTCGAGTTTCAGGATTACGCGCAACACGCCATGTGTGGCTGGATGCTGCGGCCCCATGTTGATGATGAGTTCGTTCGAATCGAGATAGGGCTTCTCGGGCGTTTCGAGATCGAGATTCGAGCGGTCGTTCGCAGGAAGGCTCATTGTCCGCTCTCGATTCCAAGGTTGATCTGCACCCATTCCTGGTCTTGCTGCAGGATGCCATAGTCTTTGCGCAGCGGGTAGCCTTTCCAGCCGTCGGGTAGAAGAATGCGTTTCAGGTCAGGATGTCCGTCGAACTTGATCCCGAACATGTCAAAAACCTCGCGCTCCAGCCAGTTCGCAGTCGCCCAGATGGAGACGCTGGACGCGATCGAAGCGCCGTCGGCAATCTGTGTTTTCACGCGCACACGCTCGTTGCGCGGGAAAGAATAAAGGATCCAGACCACGTCAAATTGCCTTTCGCGCTTCGGATAGTGCACTGCGGTGATGTCGACGCAGTAGTCGAATTCCTCCTCGTCGCGCAGCAGGCGCAGAATGTCGGGAATCAGCGACCGGTCAACGCTAAAGTAGTTCTGACCAAGATAAGTCTGCGCATCGAGACCGGAACCGTACTGGCTGCGGTATTTTTCCACCAGCGGCGAGGTCCACGGCAGCGGGACGGGACCAGCGGGCTTAGCGGGAGCGGCCGGCTTCGCAGGAGCGGCAGGAGCCGCTGCAACGGGTTTTTCCGCCGTCGGCTTCTTCTCGCCTTCCGGCGGCGGTGGTGGAGCGGGCGTTTTGACTTCCTCGGCCATGAAGGGTCTATCGTTACAAAAGCCGCGCAACTATTAGGAAACCTACACTTCTAACAGTTGATTGCTTCACCGTCAATGACCGTTATCACAGTGAATGTTATCGTAGACACGGGGCAAACCCTGTCTCTTACATCCCGCTGCTAGCGCCGGGCCGCCTGAAAGCTTTCGACCAGGTCGCGGATGCGCAACGCGTCGGCTTTGCGGTGACCGTGACTGGTGATCGGATCCGTGCCTCCGGTTGACTCAATCAGAATGTCCGACCATAGGACTCCCGTTGAAATCTTCACCGAAGCTACCTGGGAAATGGAAATACTTTCCTCGTTGCTGCCGAACAGACGCCTCTTCACGCGGCTCACACGCAGCGGGCTGACCACGATGCGCGTCGGGAACCACAGATTTCCCTTGGTCCAGCGGCTCGCGGTGAAGATCTCATCGGAAGCAGCCGAACTTGGATTGGCCGGATTTAGATCCATTCCAGCGCGCCCTTCTTCCATATCCATACATATCCCACGATCAAGATGCCGAGAAAGACCAGCATCTCGATCAGCCCGAAAACGCCAAGGGCCTTGAACTTCACCGCCCACGGAAAGAGAAAAATCGTCTCCACGTCGAAGACCACGAACAGTATCGCAATAATGTAAAAGCGGACAGTGTAGCGCCCGCGAGCGCTGTCATATGGGTCGATGCCGCACTCATAGGGCATAAGCTTGACGCGGTTCGGGCTTTGCGTGCGGATGATTCTGGCGACCAGCAGTGTGACCGGGATCAGTACGCCGACGACGGCGAGGAAGAGGAAGATGGGAACGTAATTTTGCGGCATGAGCCCTCGAAGCAATTGCGATTAAGGCGAAACCGAATATTACCGCCGAAGTGGCTCGGCTTCAAGGACAGATGAACATGCCGGGTGTGAGGTAGCAGGTCTCAGGCTTCAGGAGGCGAAGCAAATCACAGGCTCTGATCGGGGAGAACGAAGGTATGGCGGGCGAAGTCGGAGTCGAGCGTCTCTTGACGATAGAGGGTTGCAAGTACGCCGCCTTTCCAAATGAGGAGATCGGGATTGTGCTCGGCGAATTCTTCCCAGGTCCGGGCGCGACCGGCGCGGGCAATGCGCTCGCGAATCAGAAGCAGGTAGGCCCGAGTGATGGTTTCGTGGTAGAGCTGCGGCTTCCCTTGCGCAGCAGCGAAGCGCTTCAGGGCGGCGCAAAACCTGGCTTCCGCTTCGAGAAAAGAATATTGCGCGACGTAGGCGAAAGCGACGCGGACGTGATCAGCGTGGTGAAAGCCGGCGGGAGCACGGCCTTGTTCGAACTCCTCAATCAGGCGGAGGTGGTTGAGCGGGGCAGCGACGGAGTTCGGGGCCGGACTCTGGCGGTCGCCATTCATTTTTTCTTCCCTCGGGCGGCCTTCTTCCCGGCGGGGCCGCGCTTGATTTCGGTGAGGCGGTGGCTGGCGCTGGAGTCGAGATCGAGGGCGTAGAACTTCTTCAGGTCGTGAATGCGATTGAGGGAATCGGAACTGAAGGGAGTCTTGCCGTCAAAGGCGTGGAGGACGATGCCCTCGAGCAAGTCGCCGAGGGACATGTCGTGATATTCGGCGAGAGCCTTGAGCACTTTGAGGAGGCGTTTTTCCATGCGGACGCCGGTTTGGACGCGCTCGACGAGCAGTTGTGATTCATTGATCATGGTACTAATGTACCACGGTACACAGGTGAAGAAAAGCCCTCTTCTCAAAAAGCGCGAGACAGGGGGACGCCCTTCCGCATCTCTACCTGCATCTGTGGCGGCTTGCCCGTGAGAAAATGTCGCAGGTTGTGAAGGTCATATTGGGAGGTCTAGCCTTATGTGCCGGAATATCAAAACCCTGTTCAACTTCGATCCGCCCGTCACCGACGAGGAGGTTCGAGCAGCCTCGCTCCAGTTCGTGAGAAAAATCAGCGGTTTTGGCAAACCATCGAAGGCTAACGAAGCCGCGTTCCTGGCTGCAGTCGATGAAGTCGCGGCGATCTCGGCTCGGCTTCTCCGCTCGCTCGACACGGGCGCACCGCCGAAGAACCGGGAAGAAGAGGCTGCCAAAGCGAAAGCTCGCGCCGCAGAAAGATTCGGCGCTTGAGTGTGGTGGGCAATAAGCCGCGTAACGTCGTAGTGAGGGACCGGCCAGAGGCAGAGCCGGCCGCGTAGTATACTCGCGGGCGCTTGGGTCCCAAGATCATCATTAAAATTGACCCTAAGCAGAGACCATTGAAAATCGAGAAATTGAGATTTTTTGCCCTGGTTGTACTACTCGCGGTGGCTTCCAGTAGTGCCTGGCGCAGGCGAGCGCTGCGGATACATCCAAAGCCGACAAGAAGGCTGCTAAGACAAAGGCCAAAGAAATGCCGGTGGACCCCGCCACTCTCACCCAGGCCCTGGGAGGAGGAGGCGGCAAGGTTTGGGTGAACACCTCGACCAAGGTGTTCCACAAGGAAGGCGACGCTTGGTATGGCAAGACGAAACACGGCCAGTACATGACCGAGGCCGACGCCACTAAGGCTGGCTACCGTGAAGCGAAGGAAGAAGGAATGGGCAAGAAAAAGGACGAGATGAAGAAGAAATAGGTTCCGAAGGTTGCGGGCAGAGCCATTCGGGAACGGGCGGCTCTTTTTATTTGACCAGCGTCGCGATGTTACTTGGTGCGGGTGGGTGGCTTTCCTTCGGAGACGCCGTCGGCAATGACCAGGCTTCTGGTGGGCTGCTGGTAGGAGACGACTTTGTGGAGTTCTTGACACAGGTGCCGACGGTAAATGCGGGGATTCTCCCTTCATTTGGGGCGGGTCGGCGGCTGGGCGCGGGGAGGAATCTAGTTGCTACCGGGATTACTTCGGTAATCTGCGCTTCTTTTGGGGTATTTTCCGTGATATAACGCCGATAGCTGCTCGTCAGGCTTTGGGCTGGGAATTCCGTGGTTTTCTGGCTTTGGGTTGAAGCGCAGAGCGAGGGGCAGAGGAGGAATCGTGTCCGAAGCGCGTACAGGGAAAAGGTTTCCGCTGCATTTGCCGATCAAGATTCATAGGGAAGGTGATGCGGGTGACGACACCAGCGGCATGACCGGCGATCTGAGTGCTGCCGGCGTGTACATCCGCGCCGACGCTTCGCTTGAGGTCGGCTCACCAGTAGAGTTTGAGATCACCCTGCCGCCGGAAGTCACGGGCGGCAAGGAAGATGTTGTGATTCAGTGCCGTGGCCGCGTGGTGCGGGCCGACGAGCGGAATGCCAGCGCCGAGTCCGGGGACAACCGGGGCGTCGCTTGTGTAATTGATTCTTACGAATTCGTTCGCAACAGTTAACCGGGAGCGCGAACCATGCTGAAGCTTATTCTGGCCGACAATCAGGCGATTTTTCGGGCGGGCATCGCCAAGGTGCTGGCCGTAGAAGACGAAATGCGCATTGTGGCCCAGGCGCAAACTGCCGAGCAGATGTTCATGGCGCTCGACAAATTTCGCGCCGCCGTGCTGATCATTGCGGGAGGATTTCACTCTGATTTCAACTCCGTCCTCTCGGCTGCCAACAAGAACAAAACGCGCGTGGTGGTGCTCGCCGACACCGGCGAGAGTGCCCAGCGCTACATGGCTGCGGGCGCTCACGGCGTGGTGTATCGCAACGTCACCAGCCCCGCGCTGGTGGACTGCGTGCGCAAGATCGCGCGTGGCGAAAACTGGGTGCAGGACATGGCGGTGCCAAGCGAGCTGACCGAAAACGATATGGTCGGCCTGCGCGTCCGTGACCGCTTGACAGCCAAGGAACTGCGCATCGTGGCGCTCATTGTTCAGGGATACAAGAACAAGGAAATCGCGACCCAACTGGGCACAACCGAGCAGGTGATCAAGAACTACCTGCGCAACGTGTACGACAAGATCGGCGTGTCGGACCGGTTGGAACTGGCGCTGTTTACGATTCACCACCGCATCTTGAATGAAGCCGCGGCAGCCACGGCAGCAGCAGCGGTGCCGCAACCGTCGCAGAGCGCGGGGATTAGCAACTAGACCGCTTCCGCTTGCAGGAAAAAAGGCCGCCCGCAGGCGGCCTTTTTTCCTGCCTAGCACCGAACCGGCGCCAGCCCTTGTCAGTCACCTCACGTATTATTTCGCCTTTTCTCGCGATGGAAAACGGATCGCCATCGCGCGTGGAACGGGTACGACCGATGCCGTGCTGATCACCAACTTCCGGTAGCGGAACCTGGGCCGCCGAACTTACGCAGTCTCTAGCGAGGCTTTCTGAATTTCCCTCAGGAACTACTCGGGCTCTTTGGACTCGAGACCGGCGCGCGCTAGCAACCTGCGAAGGGGACGCTCGCCACCCGCCCCGTGTTGTGTGTCGACGATCTTGCCTTCGCGATCGACGACGACGTAAATGGGATAACGGTTGGCGGCGTACATGGCGGCAAGATTGGTGTCGCCGGTCATCACGATGTGACACTTGCGGGGATGGTCTTTCAAATACTGCTGTACGACTTTCTTGGACTCGGCCACGTCAACCGCGATCACGACCAGACCCTTGCCGGCAAATTCCGTGGCGAGGTCGTTGACCAGACCTTCTTCGCTCTTGCAGTAAGGGCACCACGTGGTCCAGAACTCAAACAGAATTACTTTCCCTTTTGTCGAATCGTTGGTGAATTGTTCACCCGCAAGCGTCTTGGCGTGAAAGCGTGGGGCGGGCTCGCGGTCGTCTTCGCGAGCTTGCGGTCCAGCAAAAGCCGGTCCGGCAAGAGCCCCAGAAAACGTCAGGATCAACACCCAAAGGGGGCAATTCGAAAACACGCGTCTGGCTAACATGGCCGGAGACTATAACACGATTTGAGTCCTGTGGCCGTGATCCCCCCGCCTTACCGAAAATTCTCAAGCAGCATGACGTGGCTTTCTTCTTGACCGGGCTGGTCGAAAATCGCCGACTTGCCGTCGTGACTGGCCGTTAGCCAGAATGGGGGCTTGTCGAGTACCGCGAGATGCTTTACGCCTTGCGCTGAGAAATCATAGAAGCTGAGGGTCGGAGCGCTGTTTGCTCCCGACTCTACAAACAGAATACCGTTCTCAACCACTGTCCACGCGGCCCAATCCAGCGGGCGAATGGCCGGATACACTGGCGTCTCGCTGCCACCCGCGGCAGGCACTCGCCAGATCTCCGGTGAGTCGTAGTTGTGCTTGGCATAGTAGAGGTATTCGCCATCGGGAGATTCTGCCGCGGCAAATCCGCCCTGCTTGGTCACCTGCACAGGGGCACCGCCTGATTTCTGAATCTTCCAGACCTGCCAGTCGCCAGAACGATTCGAAGCAAAATAGATCCAGTTGCCATCGTGCGACCAACTGGGAACCGGGTTGCTGAAGCTGTCCTGGACCAGAGGGCGCGGGGCTCCGCCATCGGCGTTGACCAGGAAGATTGCTCTGGGTTCTCTCCAGTCACGGCCCAAGCCAACGTCGAAAGCAATATCTTTTCCATCGGGCGACCAGCGTGGTGCTCCGGCTGTTCCGATTGCCGTCAACTGGATTGCATTCTGCCCATTCCGGTCACTCACCCAGATGTCCATACTGCCGTTACGATCCGACTGAAACACCAGCTTGCTGCCATCGGGAGAAAGCTGTGGGCCAGCATTCTCGCCACTCACGGCTGTCACCAGGGTGCGCGGCTTTTGTCCGGAAGGATACAAATCCATTTGGTCGATGCTGCGCGCGCTGCTGAAAAACTCGCAGGCCAGGCGAAATCCGCGCTTTGAGATGGCTGGATTCCAAGCCGTGGTTCCGGCCTCCGGAATCGGAGTGCGGGCGCCGCCAGAGGCGGAAATCCTCCACAAGCTGGCCACCGCACCATCCGGCGAGGGGGAGGCGAAGACGATCGACTGGCCATCCGACGCCCACGCCGGAGACCCTACTACGCGCACCGGTTCCTGGGTGAACCGCTGAATCTCGCCACCCTCCGCGGGCATGACCATGATGTTAGTCGAGCGCACGAAGGCGACCCGACTTCCGTCCGGCGAAAATGCCGGACCCCAGTCTTCATCGACCACCGATGGCGTTGTGATCTGGTGAGTTGTCTGATTTGCGAGCGACAGCAAGAAGATCGCGGAAGCACCCTGCCTCCCTTTCTCAGCGAAGGCAATGGCGCTGCCGTCGGGCGACCAATCGAGTTCTGCGTGGCCGGGAATCAGGCCGCCCGCATACAGACTACGTACTTCACCGCCGGTGGCAGGCACTTCATCGATGGTGCGCTGCTTGTCTGCCAGCCGGGAGAAAGCTACGGACCGCCCATCCGGCGACCACACCGGACAACAGTCGCTGCCGCTGTATGTGAGCTGGATCAGTTTTTCTCCGCCCACTTGTTTGACCCAGATTCCGGAGTTTCCGGGCACGAAACTCTCACGGCGAAAGGCGACTCGAGTGCCATCGGGTGAAAATGCGGGATTGCTGGTGCGGTCGGAGAGGGTGGTGAGCGGGGTAAGTGTGCTGGGCGGCTCTGCTTCCCTGGCTTTCTTTTCATGGTCCTCGGCAAGAAAATGGAGCCCGGCCACAATCAGACAGGTGCCCACCGTTGCGGCTGCCGCATAGGCGGCATAGCGCGGCCAGGGTCTGAGCTTCGCCTGCTGGGCGATGGTCCCGAAGATCGGAAGCGTAACTGACGCAACCGCAGCGTCACCCGCCATCAACGCAACCGGCTGCGCCGCCAACGGTGCTGGCGCATCATTTCTCGGCGGACCATCTTCTACCGGGACTTGATTGCGACCTGCGCCTGGCGGCGCCGCGCTCTCGACCGGCGCAATGAACCGGTATCCACGCCTGGGCAAAGTCTCGATGTACTTGGGGTCGTCGGCGGAGTCGCACAAGGCGTCACGCAGCTTGTTCACCGCCGCGTTCAGTCCGTGATTGAAGTCCCCGAACGTGTCGCCCGGCCATAGCTGAGTGCGCAGTTCCTCCCGGGTCACAAGCTTGCCGGGACGTTGCACCAGCACCGCCAGGATCTCAAACGGCTGCCCCACCAACTTAACCCTGGTTCCGTGCTTCCAGAGCTCGTGGGTGTGCAGGTCGGTCTCGTAGGCGCCGAACCGTAGCCGCTCTGAGCCGTTGATCTCCATCATTTCTGCCGCAAACTCACAAGAGATTGTACGTCTGCCGCTCGCGGAAGTTCCTGCAAAACTACTTGGAATGAGCATTTTAACGGATGATCTTCGAAGTGCGGAGAAATGAGGCTGCTGGCATTGTGGTATTTGCGGTTCAAAGGCAGTTTTGCTCCCATCGCGCCCGGGGTGCACGAAGATCCGCCGGGTCGGAGGTCACTTATGACAAAGCACGAATCGCACACAACAGTTGCAGACAAAATTGCTCGCCGTCTTGGTCTCGTTATCGTGGGGATCTCGATGGTGATGGCAGGTTTGCGGCCGGCCGCCGCTGCCGACCAAGCCGCCAACCAGGGATTAGACCAATGCAGCATGGCTATTGTCACCAAACAATCGATCGGGTCCGCCCGAATCTGCGACCCGAAGACCGTTCGCAGCTTGGCGCAACAGGGACATATATTCGAACAAAACCAGCTGGGGATCGTATCCATGCTGGCAATTGGTCCGGGTTACGACCCGTCCCAGGCGTTGAAATGGTTTGAGCAGTCTGCCCGCAACGGCTATGCTCCCGCTCAAGTGAACCTGGCGGTGATGTACGTCAACGGGTGGGGCACGGCTCCCAACTACGGCACTGCATTGCACTGGCTGCATGAAGCGGCCAAGCAGGGATACGCGCGTGCTTACTACAACCTGGGGATTCTCTATCAGCAGGGACAAGGTGTGGCTAAGGATCCAGCCGAGGCGCTCCGCTATTTTCGCAAGGGAGCCGAGGCGGGAGACTCGGGCGCGCAAACCAATCTAGGCTACATGTACGACAGTGGAATCGGCGTCGCGCGGGATCTGCAGGCAGCGGCGAGTTGGTACCGCAAAGCTGCCGACAGCGGCAATGCGCTCGCCCAGAATAATCTTGCCGATCTTTACCTCCGTGGCGAAGGCGTTCCACAGGACGATGCTGCGGCGTTTCGACTTTTTCATCAGGCCGCTTCGCAGGGACAGACCGGCGCTCGCATCAAGCTCGGATACATGTATTCCGCTGGGCGTGGCGCTCCGAAAGATCTGGCAACTGCTTATAGCTGGATCACGGCCGCTGCTAATTCCGGGGACGCTCGCGGCCGCGACTTGCTGCGATCGATCGAGTCACAACTTTCGGCTGGCCAGATTGCGCAGGCGAAAGAGAACGCGAAGAAGCTGAACGCGGAAGGCGAAAGTGAGCTTTCCGCAAGAGTGCTGCAACCGTAGTCGGATTCGTTGGTGGAGCACCGGGCGCCCTCGCCCGACAAGGCGAGGCGCCCGTCCCTCCACCAACATCCGCGTCAGATTTTCTCGCCAACGCTTTTCGCTTGCGTGAACAGGTAAAGATAGTCGGGGCCGCCGGATTTGGAATCAGTACCGGACATATTGAAGCCACCGAAGGGATGCGCGCCTACCATTGCGCCGGTGCATTTGCGGTTCAGGTAGAGGTTGCCGACGTGGAACTCGCGCACGGCGCGATCCAGTTTCTCGCGTGAACTGGAGTAGACTGCGCCGGTCAGGCCGAACTCGGTGTCGTTGGCGATTTCGAGGGCGTGGTCGAAGTTGCGTGACTTGATCACCACCAGCACCGGGCCGAAGATTTCTTCCTGCTCGAGCGTCGATTTTGCCGGGATGTCGGCAATCACCGTCGGCTGAATGAAGTAGCCGTCGACGTTGCTGGCGCTGGTGTCGCGCGCGCCGCCGGTAATGAGGCGTCCCTCTTTTTTGCCGATCTCGATGTAGCGGAGAATGTCGTTCATCGAACCTTCGTTGATGACGGCAGCCATGTGGGGGTTCAGCGTGGGGTCGCCGATGGTGATGCGCTCGACGCGGGATTTCAGTTTCTCCAGGAACTTGTCATAGATGCGCTCATCGATAATGGCACGCGAACAGGCCGAGCACTTCTGGCCCTGGAAGCCGAAAGCGGCCGCAGCTATGCCTTCGACGGCGGAATCAATGTCGGCGTCGGCATCGACGACGATGGCGTCTTTGCCGCCCATTTCGAGGACGGTGCGTTTGATCCAGAGCTGGCCCTTTTGCTGCTGCGCGGCGGTCTGGTTGATGTGCAATCCGACTTCGCGCGAGCCGGTGAAGGCGATGTAGCGAATCTTCGGATGCGACACCAGAGCGTCGCCGAAGCTCGCGCCTCCACCTGGGCAGAAGTTCACCACGCCTTCGGGCATGCCGCATTCTTCGAGCAACTCGACGAACTTCGCCGCAATCGTCGGTGAATCGCTCGACGGCTTCAGGACGACGGTATTGCCGCTGACGATCGAAGCAAGTGTCATGCCGGCCATGATGGCGCAGGCGAAGTTCCACGGTGGAATCACGGCGCCGACGCCGAGCGGGATGTAAGTCAGGGTGCCGCGCTCGCCGGGCAGTTGCACGGGCGGCTCGGCTTTCGCGAAGCGCAGCGCCTCGCGCGCGTAGAACTCGCAGAAATCGATGGTCTCGGAAATGTCGGCGTCGGCCTCAAGCCAGTTCTTGGAAACTTCGAACACCAGCCAAGCCATGTATTCGAGCTTGCGCTCGCGCATCACATCGGCGACTCGGAACAAAAGCGATGCACGCTCCTCGACCGAAGTACGGCTCCAGTGGGTAAAGGCGCTCAGAGCGGCCTGCACGGCGGGCTCGACGTGTTCTTTTCCTGCCTTCTGGTGGACGCCAACTACTTCGGAGGGCTTCGCGGGATTGATGGAGCGTATCTTGTCGGAGGTCTTGGAGCGCTTGCCGCCGACGATCAGGTCGTACTCGCGGCCGAGTTGTCCACGGACTTTCTCAATGGCGGCGCGCATCTTGCGCACGTTGTCTTCTTTGGTGAAATCGACAAACGGCTCATTCTTGAACGCACCTTCGTGCAGACGGACTTGCAGACGCGGCGGGGCTTCCATGGTTGCCATAGGGAATTCCTTTCTAAGGACGGAATATTAGCGCGGATATTCGCGACCCTTGATATTACACCGGCTTCGGGAAGCTGGCAGACTGAGGAAAACCAGGTAGTTGCTCAGTTTCGCGATATGACCGAGAGAACCCGCTCAACTGAGCAGCGCTTGAACGTCGCTCCTTTTCGGGTTTTGCTGCGACTCAGGGCTTACACATTTACTCCTAAAGTTATGAACCCATGTTTATTACCCCCTCCCCCCTAATTTTTGATCTATTAGAACGACAGACTTGCCCGCAAAATATTCAGGAGTAAGGAGTTACATGGAAAATATTCAAAAATAAGGGCTTAGCTCCAAAAGAGTGCTGAAAATGGGTGTTGGGGCAGCTCCGAGGGTCATCTTGGGAGACCGGCACGCCTCTTCACTGCCCCAATCAGATGGCTATTGTCGCATTGGGCGTGTTCGAACGTATGTGACAGCAGCCACTGGCTGATTGTGATGAAAAAAGGTCAAAGGGCGGCCCGAGCGAGGCGTGCTACCCTCCAAGTTTCAGCCGCCGCGCTCAGCCAAGCTGCCGGCAAGAAGCAGGGTGCGGGCTTGTGAGCAATGGCTGGAACCTGATTACGAATTGGTAGCGAGTTCAAGAGGACTCAAATGCTGTTATGCACCCCTTGCGGAATCATGCATCGCCTTGCGGAAGCGCGCCGAAAGCATTTCTCTTTCTTGATGAAGATGGCGCTGTTTCTTCTTTTTTTGATCGGACCAACCTGGCTGCGTGCAGAGACCATTTCCGGAACCATCCAGGACCCGTCGGGCGCCGTCATTACCGGAGCGCGGATCGAGATCACGGGCGGAGAACTAGCGCATCCAGTTGTGCTTTCTTCGGACGGGCTGGGCAAATTTGAGTCCTCCGATCTAAGGCCCGGGACGTATTCGATACGGATAATACGGGATGGTTTCGAGACTCTGGTAAAGACTGTGGATTTGAAGAGAGCTGTCCAGTTGCAGCTTACGCTCGCCATCGCCCAGCAGCAGGTGAGCATCACCGTTCCAGGGAAAAGTCTTGCGTTCGCGAATTCCGACCCGCTGTACCGGAAGCTCCGTGATGTTGGACTGGGCCAAACGTATCGCTTCGACAACTACACCTTGAATTGGGACACCGCGACTTTCCAATTTCAGAGAGGGACGCTGACTGTCTTGAATCCGGTCGATGGAGTTGAAACCGGCGCGATCTTCATCGGGGAAGGACATTTCAATCTGAAACCTGTGATTCCCCCTGACGCCCACGAACTCAGCCGGCGGACCGGGGCGGCGGAGGCCAACGAAGAGTTTACCGAAGCGGTTTTCCGATTCACCAGGGGAGCCTGGTCGAAGTTCCTCCCGGGAGCTGGGGAACAATTGGGAACGCCTGCGGAGGCGGCCGTCGTCCTCAGCCACTGGAGGGGGAGGATGCGAGAGCGCCGGGAGCGCGCTTTGGGCTTCACCCAGTATCTATTAGAGGGCGAAACCATGGATAACGTGGATGCCGACCTTATGGCCGCCTTCTACAATCCCTTGCATCCGGAATTCTTTAATGCGTACCTCCGAGGCAAGAAGCACAAGGATCTGCGTTTTTTCGTGAGGACTCGGGTGGGGGCGCTGCCTCAACTCGATTCACCGGAGGAGGTCACACTCGTCAACTACGATCCCGAAGGAATGGAGGATGGCATCTGGTATCTGGCTCACTTGAAGTCAGAATACCTGGGCCATACCGCAAGTTCCGGCGAGGACCGCCGCCTGTTTGCGACGCGCCGCTACAAGATCGAGACTGTAATTTCCAAGAACGAGCATTTGTTCGGCACTGCCACCATAACCTTCGAGGCACTGCTCAACGGCGAAAGAGTCCTCAAGTTTGGATTGCTTCCGAATCTGCGGGTCACGCGAGTCACCGATGAACAAGCACAGCCTCTCTATTGGATCCAGGAGAGCCGGAAGGAGGACGGCTCGTTTTACGTCATACTCCCTAAACCGCCGGAGGCGGGAAAAGAACACTCGATTACTATCGAGTACACAGGGGACAAGGTTCTTGAGCAGGCTGGCGACGGAAGTTTCTATGTCAGTGCCCGGAGCTCCTGGTATCCGAACCTCAATGGTTTTGGGGAGCGCGCGCTCTATGACCTCACCTATAAAGTTCCTCGTAGATACAAGGTCATAAGCGTCGGGAGATTACAAGCAGAAACGACGGAACAAGATTTCGCCGTCACCCACTGGATAACGCCCAGCCCGGTTGCGGTCGCTGGATTCAACTACGGCGACTATAAGAGGATCGACCTCCCCGATGAGAGGACCGGCTACCGGATCTCCGGATATTACCTAACCGAATTACCAGACTCCCTGCGCCGTTATAGCGTCCTGCGGTCCATGGCTCCCAGCAGCATGACGAAATACGCCCTCGAACAGACGCGGGCTCAACTGCAGCTGTGCAGTTTTTACTTCGGCAGGAGCCCTTATGAAGACATCTACATCACGGAACAGCCTAACTTCAACTTCGGCCAATCCTGGCCAAACCTGGTCTACCTTCCTATTTCCGCATATATGGATTCGACGCAGAGGTGGATGCTGTTCGGGGGCATCAACAACAAATTCACCGGCTTCGTGCAGGAAGTAACCCCTCACGAAGTGGCGCACCAGTGGTGGGGCCATGCGGTGAGCTGGGCTTCCTACCACGACCAATGGCTCTCGGAGGGATTTGCCGAATTCTCTGCCGGGCTGTTTCTGCAGCAGGCCGTCGGGAAAGACTGGCGGAAGGACTACATTGAATTCTGGGAACGCTTGCGCCTGCGTATTCTGGAGAAGAACAATTTTGGCGTAGCTCCCAACGACGCGGGTCCCCTCTGGATGGGACTGCGACTGATTTCTCCTCGCAGCGAAAATGCCTACCAGAATGTGACCTATCCCAAGGGCGCCTACGTCCTCGAAATGCTGCGTTCGATGATGTACAGCGCTGACGACCAGGACAAGGCGTTCATTGCGATGATGCATGACTTTGTGGAGAGCCACCGCGAGCGGGCGGCGACTAGCGAGTCCTTCAAAGCGGTTGCCGAGAAACACATGACCAAGTTGATGGATCTTGGGAAAAATGGCCGCCTGGACTGGTTCTTTAGCGAGTGGGTCTACGGTACCAAGGTGCCGCGATACCACTTCGAATACCAAAGCTCTCCGGCAGATTCTGGCAAAGTGAAAGTGCACATGACAATTACGCAGAGCGAGGTCGACGAATACTTTGCGATGCTGGTTCCGGTGTTTGCCGATTTCGGCAATGGCATGGTCCGCATCGCCCAAATCGGAATCGCCGGCAATACCAGCCGCAACGTCGATATCCTATTGCCAAGCCAGCCGAAGAAAGTCGCCTTGAACGCATACAAAGAGATTCTGGAACGATGAGCGTTCGCGGAACGTTCCTGCCGAGCGAGGTTCGGGTTCCACTAGTGGACTGCGGAAGAACTGGTGCGCGAGCAGAGGGGGCCTCAGCGGCTAAAGCCGTACTCAAAACAATGCGGTTACCGCAGCGCGGCGCTACGCCACCCAAAATCAAGTGCAACAAAGAGTTTTCCGGCCTGTAAAGCCGCCAGCGGGGACTTATGGCGGGGCTGAAGCCGCGCCCTTCAACGCAACGTCAAGAAAACTTAATGAGCGCTGTGCCACCGAAGATCAGCGTCGAACGGCTGCTACTTCTGCTGGCTCCGGCTCCAACTTGGCCGTGAAGTGGCGCAGGAACGGGGCTTCGTAGCTGAGCTTCATGCCGTGAATCTGCTCGCGCTTCTTCCAGACTTCGAGGATAATTTCCACCACGTAGTCGATGTGGCTCTGGGTGTAGACGCGTCTTGGGATGGCCAGGCGGACTAAGTCCATTTTTGCCGAGGCTCCGAACATTAGCGTGCCGATTTCTACGGAACGGATTCCGCCTTCGAGATAGAGTTCATTGGCTAGGGCTACTGCGGGAAAGTGATCGGGCGGAACGTGGGGCAGGAAGGCGCGGGCGTCGATGTAAACGGCGTGGCCGCCAGGTGGTTGCACGATCGGCACTCCCTGTTCAGCAATGTGATTGCCCAGATATGCGGTTGAGGCGATGCGGTATTCGAGATAGTCCTCTTGCAGCGCCTCCTGCAGTCCGACGGCGATGGCTTCCAGATCGCGGCCGGCCAGGCCTCCGTAGGTGGGATAGCCCTCGGTGAGAATCAGCAGGTTCTTCTCTTGTTGCGCCAGCAGATCGTCGTTGGTGCACAGGAATCCGCCAATGTTCGCCATGCCGTCTTTTTTCGCCGACATGGTGCAGCCGTCGCCGTAGCTGAACATTTCCTGCGCGATCTCTTTCGGCGCTTTCGTTTCGTAGCCTTGTTCGCGGATCTTGATGAAGTAGGAGTTCTCCGCAAAGCGGCAGGCGTCGAAGTAGAGCGGAATGCGATGTTTCCGGCAAGCTGCGCTGACGGCTTTGACATTCTCCATCGACACGGGCTGGCCGCCGCCGGAGTTGTTGGTCACGGTCAGCATGACCAGAGGCATGCGCTCGCGGCCTACCTTCTGGATCAGAGTTTCGAGCGCCGCGACGTCCATGTTGCCCTTGAACGGGTGCTTCAGGCTCGGCTGGCGGCCCTCGGCGATTACCAGATCCACGGCCTCGGCGCCGACAAATTCGACATTCGCGCGCGTGGTGTCGAAGTGCGTGTTGTTCGGGACTACGTCGCCTTTCTTGCACATCACGCTGAACAGAATGCGCTCGGCGGCACGGCCCTGGTGGGTCGGGATCACGTGCTTGTAGCCGAAAATATCCTGCACCGAGTCGCGGAACTGATCGAAGCTGCGGCTGCCGGCATAACTCTCGTCGCCTTCCATCATGGCCGCCCACTGGTGGGTAGACATGGCTCCCGTGCCGGAATCGGTTAGCAGGTCGATGAGGACATCGTCGGCGGGGAGAAGGAATAAGTTGTAATGCGCGGCGCGGAGAAGGGCCTCGCGCTGCGCGCGGGTTGTCCAGTGAATGGGTTCGACGGTTTTGATGCGGAACGGTTCGATGATGGTGCGGGGCATGGGGGTTCTCGTTCTTAGCTCACACGGTTCGGCGGCGGATGTCAGTGACTTGGATCACGGGAGGGCGGGCTTCCGGGTCACAGTGTGTGCGCCCCGGATCGCGGCGTGTTTTCGTCCACTTGGTCTTTCGGCAACTCAAACCCTACTACTGCCGACGAGTGCTCAACGCAGACGGACGGGTGCTACATGCATTGCGCGGACAGGAGTGTCCGCGCTACACAATCAGACTTTGACCGAATCCTTGCGCTCGGCGGGGACATAGTTGACGGCGGCGGTGCGATCGAGTTTGTCCCAGGCGAAGGGGCGGCCCTGGATGGCACGCTTCAGGGTGCGGAAAAGGACCAGAGAAAATACCTGGCGATAGGCGAAGCGCTGCAACCATACCTGGCTGAGCAGCCAGGCGTCTTCGCGGGCCTCGGGCTGGCGACGCTCGAGGGCGAAGGCGATCGACGAGGCTATGAAATCAATTACCAGGAAGGCCCCGAAGAAGATCAGCAAGCGCTGGAAGCTGGCGGGGTCGTTCGATTCAGGATGAAAGTATTTCTGGACGAAATACCAGATCACGCCGACCACAAACATCAGGTCAATGAAGGGCGAGACCAGCGGAAGCAGAATCTGGAAGATGAGGATATTGGGAAGGGCGACGAATCCCAGAGCGCCTTTGCGTGCGAAAACTCCGCTATGTTTCCAGATGGCTTGCAGAATTCCAAACGACCAGCGGAAGCGCTGCCGCATGAGCGCGTTGGCTGTGGTCGGAGCCTCGGTGAAGGCGAGCGCCATGTCCTCGTATTCCACGCGATGGCCGTTGCGCAAGAGCGCCATAGTCAGATCGGCATCTTCGGCAACGGTGTCCACGTGGTAGCCTCCGGCTTCGCGAACGGCCGCGATGCGCCAGGCACCGATCGCACCCGGCACTACGCTCACCGCGCCCATGGTGTTGAGCGCTCGCCGCTCGAAATTCTGGCTGGTGATGTATTCGAGGGCCTGCCAGCGGGTCCAGAGGTTGACGCGGTTGCCAACTTTGGCGTTGCCGGCGACGGCTGCAACTTTCGGATTGAGGAAGTGGGGCACCATGCGGATGATCGCGTCGGGCGCAATGATGGTATCGGCGTCGATGCCAACGAAGAGTTCCGCATCGCCGATGTGCTTCAGTCCAAAGTTAAGCGCCTCGGCTTTGCCGCCGTTGGGCTTGGTGAGAATCAATACTCTGCCGTCAGCTTCTTCGGCGGAAAACGCGCGGTGGGCGATTTCCAGAGTACGATCCTTGGAACCGTCGTCGATGACGATCACGCGCAGATTGGGATAGTCGGAGTCAAGCGCGCCCTGGATGGTGCGTTCGATGACCATCTCTTCGTTATAGGCGGGGATGAGCACCGTAACGCGGGGCCGGTAAGCCGCGATGTGCTCGGGCGTTCCATACACGTGCGAGCGGAGACGGTCATAGATGGCGAGGACGCCGACCGAAATCAGGCGCCCGGTCATGAGGATGTCACCGAGGAAAAAGATGGCCGTGATGGCTGCCATCATCGCACTGAAGAACCAGAAGCCGATCCAATTCAGGCGGGCGGACCAATACTCGTTGGCGGGGAGCGGCGGCATGACATCGGCTTTGGTTTTCCCCATCAACTTGTACACGGGGACGAATTCAAATCCCCGGGCGCGGGCGCCGTCGATAATCAGCGGGAGCGCCTGCACGGTTCTTTCCCGGTTGCCGCCGCCATCGTGCAACAGAATGATGTTGCCGCATTTCTGATCGATGGGCTGGCAGGGAGGCAGGTGATCGAGCACGCCTGCGGCGATCTGTTGCGGCGTGAGCGCGGGCACATCGCTCCAATCCTTGGGATCGATTTTGTTACCGATGGTGATGTAGCCCATGTTTTGCGTGAGTTCGAGCGGCCTCACCTGGTCTTCGGTGTCGGGCTCGGCATCGACGGAGTACGGCGGACGGAACAGCATAGTGCGAATGCCCAGGCGGCTGGCGAACAAACGCTCGGTCAGGTTCAGCTCCACCTTCATGTAGCCGGTGCCTATCGAACTGATATCTGGATGGGTGAAGGTGTGGTTTCCGATTTCGTGACCTTCGCGGTAAACGCGTTGGGTCAGACCGCCGAACTTCTCCGCCTGGATTCCGATTAGAAAAAATGTTGCCGGCACCTGCTTGTGTTTGAGGATATCTAGTATCTTCGGGGTCCATTCCGGATCGGGACCGTCGTCGAAGGTCATGGCGAGTTGGTTCTTGCTGAAACCATACCGCGCAACGCGATAAGGCTCGGGTAGCCTCTTGAAAGCTTCGCCGTCGATGAGGCCCGTCTGCCTGTCTATGGTCAGGTCGCGTTCGCCATCGGTCGGACGCGCCTCGATGTGCAGGATCTCACCGCTCCCCTCCATGTCAACGTCCTGGCCGGGCGGGACGTCTTTCAAGCGATCGGATGCATTGGCTTCTCCGGGCATATCCCAGACCCGCCACAGGGAGCGATCTTCCGCGCCCAGTCTCCAAAGGGCAAAGGTCTGGATGCCGAGCGTCTGGGCGGCACGCATCTGGTTCATGGCCGTCACCGCGTCGAGAAACCAGACGTCATGGCGGAAGTTATCGTCGTCGAGGTAGCTGAAGTGAGGATTGAGCGCGTCGCCGTCATAATCAACGTCTTCTTCGGCATCGCGCGACCCAATCCAGGCTTCCTGCACGGAAACGCTCTTGTCGGCCACTCCTGGGGGAAGCTTGCCTTTTTTCGGCCGCTCGACCCAGTCGTAGCCGTAGTTGCCAATGGCGACAATGAGCTTCTCTTTCGGAATTTCCTTGACGGCAGACTCAAGGTTCCCCAGAAACCAATCCTGCGAAGCGACGGGGCCAGAGGTTCCGCCAGGAAAGTGCTCGTCGTAGTTCATGATGACGACGCCATCCACGGCGGACGAAATGGCCTTGTAATCAAAATCCTCGTTGCGCACCTGGACGCTGACGTAGAGCTTCATCCCCTTGGCGTGGAGGTCGGACGAGAGTTCGTTGAGCAGAGCCACGTATCCGGGTTGGGCTTTCTTGGGGAAGGATTCGAAATCGATCATCAGACCGCGATAGTGATCGGAGGCAAGAAAAATTCCGATCTCGCGTCGAAACCTGGCGCGCGCTTCCGGATTCATCAGGAAATTGCTGACGCTGGGAACAAAGTCGGTGCCGTCGAAGTTCTGCACCACGGGAAAGACTTCCATGTTAGTGTCTTCCGCCTTCAGAAACGGCATTACTTTGTCGTCCACGGTGTGGACCGATTGCCCGTGCACCACGTCAAACATCGTGTTCGTTTCTGGATCGGCAGCTTGCAGATGGCCGTCCGCGCTGAGAACCTGCAGCCACGTCGGGAAGAGCAAGTCGAACTGGCGCGCATACTCGCGCAAGGAAGAGAAGCTGGCCGCGTCCCAGGAAACGTAGAATGCAGCGCGCACCCCTTGCTCGGAGTTCAGCGTGAGTTGGGAAGGAGCTTTGCGGGATTGGTGGCGGTGTCCGGCGCGGGCCAGAGTGGCGAGGCGGCGTTTCTCGCGTGCTTTCGTCTTTTCGTTTTCCTTCAGCGCGTGGTAAGGCCGCTTTTCCGTGAGCCAGGAGAGGCCGGGCAGAGGCTCGCTGCGCAGGGCACTGTAGATGAAGAAGATCACCAGCAAGGAAAAAGCGATGGCGGCCGCGTCGAACACGCGGCGAATCCGCCTCCAGCGGGCTTGCAAGGGATCGTAAAAAACCTGTTTCGCCATCTCGTTGTGTCCCTTCATCCTAAGGTGAGAGGGGCAGGGGGTCAAACGCAGCCGTCAGCTATCAGCTATCAGTTGTCGGGTTGGCGGACTCCCACCATGTTGAACCGCCGAGTACCTTTCGGTGGGCCGCCGGGGAAAATGGAGCGATTCACGATATATTTCCAGAGTGCTCCGCTTGATCCGCGAACATCGCAGGTTTTTTCTGGGAACCACACTGGCGGCTTTGACACTGCGGCTGATTTTCTTTGTCTATTTTCCGGCGGTCACGGATGACTCGCGCATCTATGCCGACTTCGCCACTAACTGGTTGCAGCACGGCATTTACGGGCAAACGCAGTTAGCACAGATCGTGCCGACCGATACGCGCCTGCCGGGATATCCTGCTTTTCTGGCTGGGATTTTCTTGCTATTTGGTGCCGGCAACTTCAAAGCAGTCATGCTGACGCAGATTCTGCTGGACCTTGCGACCTGCCTGATTGTTGCCGACCTTGCCCGCCGAGTGGTTTCCAAACGCGCGTCACGAATCGCTTTCGTGCTGGCCGCGCTCTGTCCGTTCCTGGCAAACTATGCCGCCGCCGTGCTCACCGAAACTTTAGAGGTTTTCTTTACAGCGCTCGCTCTCGATTGCGCGGCCGCCGCTCTGAATCGAATGCATGAGGGTGAGATGGGGGCCCGCAAGCTGTGGGCCGTGACCGGCGCCGCGATTGCAGCCTGCATCCTTCTGCGTCCGGATGGCGGCTTATTGGTGGCGGCGGTTGCGTTTTATCTAGCGGTAGCAGCCCCTAAGGGGGCGTCTGATTTCGTGGCACGTGCGGCATCGCTAAAGCGATGCCCTGATACGAACCTCCAGGGCGCTAAAGTGGTGCGGCAGACGAGGCCCGCGTTCTTCCGCAACGTGCTTGTCGCCGGGATCATTGTTGTGGTCTTTGCGCTGGCGCCGCTCGCTCCGTGGACAATTCG
>Ga0209890_10000246_pt1 | contig 25095 bp, 22 predicted proteins | sample OrgsoiDNA2013049_FD_185799 | JGI IMG/M metagenome (GOLD analysis project Ga0209890, IMG submission 185799) | Permafrost soil microbial communities from the Arctic, to analyse light accelerated degradation of dissolved organic matter (DOM) -... | ecosystem: Environmental > Terrestrial > Soil >...
CACCGGTCCACCTTCACACGGGTGAGTGACGGGACTTGAACCCGCGACATCCGCCACCACAAGGCGGCGCTCTACCAGCTGAGCTACACCCACCATGCCTAGCGACCACCATGACGGCGGCCGCGCCTTCAGCGGCGCTTATGCTACCTGCTCCCCCAACCAGTTCTCACCATCGGGGCAGGTATGCCAAGAGTGTGCCGGCGGTCTGCAACAGAGCGCCATATCGCGTATCAGGAGCCGGTCGGCCCGATCTCGTGGCGGGCTGCGATCGTCTTTGCTGTCTCGGAGTCCGGCCCAGGCGGTGCCACAAATATCGCCTCCCGGTAGTAGCGAAGCTCGGCGATGCTCTCACGGATGTCGGCCAGTGCCCGGTGGCCGCCGGCTTTCTTGGGGGAGTTGAAGTAGGCCCGCGGGAACCATCGCAGGGCCAGCTCCTTGATCGAGGAAACGTCGATGATCCGATAGTGCAGGTGGGACTCCAGCTCGGGCATATCGCGCGCGAGGAACCCGCGGTCTGTCCCCACCGTGTTGCCTCCCAGAGGCGCCTTGGCGGCATCCGGCGCCCACTGCCGGACATACGCCAGGACCTGCTCCTCGGCCTCTGCCATCGTGATGCCGGCGACCAGCTCCTCGAGCAGACCGCTGGAGGTGTGCATGTCGCGGACGAAGTCGTCCATCTGCTCGAGGGCATCGGCCGGAGGCTTGATGACCAGGTCGATGCCGTCGCCGAGCTGGTTCAGCTCGAAGTCCGTCACCAGTGCTGCCACCTCGATCAGGGCGTCGGCGGTCAGGCTGAGGCCGGTCATCTCGCAGTCAATCCAGATGATCCGGTCATTGGTCGCTCGTCGGTTCGTGTTCTGGGCCACGCACCCACCTTACGGGGCGGCCGCACCAGCCTGCCGGTATGACTCGGGGTGAGCCTGGCGTTTAGCGACTTGACGTCTGGACGCGTTTCAGAGCTGATGAGCCCGTGATAGCGACGCAGTGGGTGCCGTATCAGCTGTCGGGCACCACCGGCGTGCAACCACTCAGGACTCGGGCCCGCGACGCAGCGGACATCGCAGGGCGGGCTGCTTGCTGCAGAGAATGGACGCCAGGATCTATGCCTCCGTCTCGTGCTCCATGCCAGGGTCCCCGCATGCCGGACCGGGTGGGCCGTGGGGACAGCGAACCGACGATGGTGATCGCAGCGCGCGGGCCGCAGCGCTTCTCAGGCAAGAGCTCGCGGCTCCAGACACGAAGCCGGGGACGGTTGTCGAGGGAGATCGCGATCGTCCGAGTCGCGCCACGCCTGCGGTATCGGGCGGTGCCCCCGGCAGGACTCGAACCTGCGACCTAGAGATTAGAAGGCTCTTGCTCTATCCAGCTGAGCTACGAGGGCATGCCCGCGGTTGGCACGGGCAACGCGAGAATTGTAGGGGAGCATAGGGCATGCGGGTGCGCGTTGGGCCGTGTTCGTCACGTCGGCCATGCTGGCCGGTTCCATGGTTACCTGCCCGCCGCGGGTTCTGGTGTGGCTACGGGAGGGCAGGCTTCCGGCTCGTGACGGCAGGAGCTGGCGACTGAGTCCGTGAGCCGCTTATCCACAACCACCTTGCCCATCGTCACTTCGTCCACAGGCTCACCGCGGGCCTTGTTGCCGGTCGGGCGGCATCGCCATGGTGGAGCTTCTCGCCGGTTGCGGTGAGTCAACGATGAGAGCGATGAGGTGATGACGATGAACGAGACCTACGTGACGGTCAGCGGAAATGTGGTCGGTGACCCGGTCGTGCGAGCGACCAGGGCGAACGTGCCCTTCGTGACGTTCCGGGTCGCGTCGAACGTTCGCCGGGTGGACTTCAAGACCGGCGATTACATCGACGCGGGGACGAACTTCGTGAACGTGACGGCATTCCGCGCCCTAGGGGTGAACCTGTCGAACTCGCTGAAGAAGGGCGAGCCCGTGATCGTTTACGGTCGGATGAGGATCAACCAGTGGGCTAACGGAGAGAAGAGCGGGACCACCGTGGAGATCGACGCCTACAACGTCGGCCATGACCTGACCTGGGGTCAGGCGACGTTCACCAAGGTGACCAGACCTCAGCTCAACCAGAACGACCGCATGGCTGATCCGGAGGTGCGGGACGCGCACGACCAGCTGGATCGCGATGCCGCGATTGTCAGTGATCAGTCCTCGGGTGTTGGTGACGAGCCGACCATGGGAAGCGGCACCGAGGCAGCCGCATGCAACCTCGAGTCCGCCCCTGCCGATACCGACGTGTACCAGACGTTGGACGCCGCCAGTCGCTAGGGGTGTGACCACGGGACGGCGACAGCAGTGGCGGACGGCCTGTTCTGGGCTGGTGAACTGGCCATCGGGTTAGGGTTCCACCGCTTGAGGCGGATAGCCTGACGCCCATGGCTGAGTTCATCTACACCATGACCAAAGCGCGCAAGGCCCACGGCGACAAGGTCATCCTTGACGACGTCACGATGTCGTTCTACCCCGGCGCCAAGATCGGCGTTGTGGGCCCCAACGGCGCCGGCAAGTCGACCATCCTGAAGATCATGGCTGGGCTGGACCAGCCATCCAACGGTGAGGCACGGTTGTCGCCGGGGTACTCCGTGGGCATCCTGCTCCAGGAACCGCCGCTGAATGAGGACAAGACCGTCCTGGGCAACGTCGAGGAGGGCCTGGGCCAGATCAAAGCCGATGTCGACCGCTTCAACGCCATCTCGATCGAGATGGCCGAGCCGGATGCCGATTTCGAGCCGCTGATGGAGGAGATGGGTCACCTTCAGGAGAAGATCGACACGGCTGACGCGTGGGACCTGGACTCCCAGCTTGAACAGGCTATGGATGCTCTTCGCTGTCCGCCACCGGACGCCGACGTCACGTTGCTCTCCGGTGGTGAGCGTCGTCGCGTGGCGCTGTGCAAGCTCCTGCTGCAAAAGCCAGACCTGTTGTTGCTCGACGAGCCAACCAACCACCTCGATGCCGAGAGCGTGCTCTGGCTCGAGCAGCACCTCGCGTCATACCACGGCGCTGTGCTGGCCGTGACTCACGACCGCTACTTCCTCGATCACGTCGCCCAGTGGATCGCCGAGATCGACCGCGGGCGCCTCTACCCTTACGAGGGCAACTATTCGACCTACCTGCAGAAGAAGCATGAACGCCTCACCGTCCAAGGCAAGAAAGATGCCAAGCTCGCCAAGCGCTTGGCGTCCGAGCTCGAGTGGGTCCGATCCAACGCCAAGGCCCGACAGATCAAGTCCAAGGCCCGCCTGTCCCGCTACGAGGAGATGGCCGCTGAGGCCGACCGCACTCGCAAGCTCGATTTCGAGGAGATCCAGATCCCGCCGGGCCCGCGCCTTGGCAGCACTGTAATCGAGGTCAACGACCTCAAGAAGGGCTTTGACGGACGCATACTGATCGACCACCTGTCGTTCACCCTGCCGCGTAACGGCATCGTGGGGGTCATCGGCCCCAACGGTGTGGGTAAGACCACGCTCTTCAAGACGATCGTCGGTCTCGAGACCCCCGACGACGGCAACGTCAAGATCGGCGAGACGGTCAAGATCTCCTACGTCGACCAAGGTCGATCAGGCCTCGACCCGTCCAAGAACCTCTGGGAGACGGTGTCCGACGGGCTCGACTACATCCAGGTCGGCCATGTCGAGATACCCTCGCGCGCCTATGTATCGCAGTTCGGCTTCAAGGGCCCCGACCAGCAGAAGATGACCGGCGTGCTCTCCGGGGGGGAGCGCAACCGTCTCAACCTGGCGTTGACACTCAAGCAGGGTGGCAACCTTCTACTGCTCGATGAGCCCACCAACGACCTCGACGTCGAGACGTTGGGATCCCTGGAGAACGCCCTCCTGGAGTTCCCCGGTTGCGCCGTCGTGATCAGTCACGACAGGTGGTTCCTGGATCGTGTGGTGACGCACATTCTTGCCTTTGAGGGCGACGGTGACGACCCGAGCAGGTGGTACTGGTTCGAGGGCAACTTCGAGGCCTACGAAGCGAACAAGATTGAGCGTCTCGGCGCCGACGCGGCTCGTCCGCACCGCGTGACATATCGCAAGCTGACCCGCAGTTGAGGGTTTAGGCACGCACCAACCGCAACGCCAGATCGCCGTATTCCGCGCCGATGGCGTCGGGGGTGCGCCTGATCGCCGGATGATACCAACGGGCAACGTCGACGGTTAGTGACTGAAGCGCCCGGGTTGTCACGGCAAGGTCTGGTACGTCGAATTCACCGCTGGTGACACCTGCCTGTAGGACCTCTCTGACGACGCAGTCGATCTGCTTGCGCAGGTCACGGACCACGACGCGGTGCTCGGTGGTCAGGCGAGAGTACTCATAGTGGACGATCCTCGCCAAACGAAACTGCTGGGCGTGCCAGCTGGCGAAGGCCGAGACAATGGCCACGAGCTGCGTCGCAGGGGTGTTGGCACTGTCGCGTGCGCTCGTCACGATCTCCAGGGCCAGGAGGTGTCCGCGCCGGCACAGTTGGAAGAGCAGATCCTGCTTGCTTGCGAAGTGGACGTATACGCCGGCCGGACTCATGTTGGCTCGAGCGGCGATGTCCCGTGTGCTCGTCGCGTGAAAACCCTTGTCCGCAAATGCATCGATGGCGGCATCCATCAGGCGCTGTGCTGAGTCCCCGGCAGTCCCATGGCTAGCGGCCGGCGTCGGGAAGGTGGACATGCTTGACAGCATGCCCCACCTGATCAAAACTAAGCAAGCGCTTAGCAGCCCGGAGGATGACATGCCACGCAACGTCTACGGCCCAGATCACGAAGCGTTTCGCGAGACGGCTCGTGAGTTTGTCGAACGCAGCCTCAAGCCCCGTGCGCAGCGGTTCATAGAAGCCCGATCCATCGATCGCGAGGTCTGGATTGAGGCGGGCAAGCAGGGTCTGCTCGGGCTCGAGGTCCCCGAGGTCTACGGCGGCTCGGCGGCGGGTGACTTCCGTTTCAACGCGATCTTGGCCGAGGAGCTCTCCAAGTTCAACGCCGCCGCATCCTCCTGCTTCGGTATCCACACCGACTGCGTGGCCCCGTACCTGGTGGAGCTGGGCACGCAGGAGCAGAAGCAGCGCTGGCTGCCCGGCTTCTGTTCGGGCACGACGATCACTGCGATCGCGATGACCGAGCCCAGCGGTGGTTCCGACCTCGCGGCGCTCAAGAGCACCGCCGATCGCGATGGTGACGACTGGGTCCTTAACGGTTCCAAGACCTTCATCACCAATGGCTACCAGGCGGACCTCGTCATCGTCGCGGCCAGGACATCACATGGGAAGGGTGCCAAGGGCATCACGCTGTTCGGCGTCGAGACCGGTATGGCGGGCTTTGAACGGGGGCGCAAGCTCGACAAGGTCGGTCAGCAGGAGTCCGACACCGCCGAGCTGTTCTTCACGGACGTGCGCCTCCCCAGCGCCAACGTCATTGGTGAGGTCGACGCAGGCTTCATCGCCATGATGGAGCGACTTCCCCAGGAGCGGGTAGGCGCGGCGGTGTCCAACACCGCTCATGCACAGCAGATCCTGGTCGAGACGATCGCCTATGCAAAGGAGCGCAAGGCTTTTGGTCAGTCGATCGGCTCGTTCCAGCACAACAAGTTCCTCTTGGCTGAGCTCGCGACCAAGCTTGAGGTCACCCAGGCGTACGTCGACGACTGCATCGAGGCGCACGCTCAGCATACGCTCAGCGCGGTCGACGCCGCCAAGGCCAAGTGGTGGTCGGCCGAGGTCCAGAACGAGGTGCTCGATGCCTGCGTGCAGATGTACGGCGGCTACGGGTTCATGAACGAGTACCGGGTTGCGCGGGCATGGCGCGACGCCCGCGTCACCAAGATCTGGGCCGGCTCGAACGAGATCATGAAGGAGATCATCGGCCGCGATCTCGGTTTATGAGCGGGATCTGGGTAACCACACAGGGACGCCGTGGGTATCAGCCATCAGGACAGGGTCGCGCAGGTCACAGGGGCCTCGACCACGTGGTGGCAACACCGACATCAACGCGTCCTTCGGACCGATCCCGGACACGGAATGGATGCCCCCGCAAGGTGCTGGAAGTCAGGGACTCGCCCGGGAAGGCCGTTCAGAGACCTGTTCGGCCGGTGGCGTCACGCTGGGCAGCGGTTGGAGCGCTCACTGAGCCGATCGACCTCTCCTGCGTCAAGGCAGGAAAGGAGCCCGGCGCGAACCACGAAGCCCCCCGCTTCGGCGCCGATGCCACCGTCGGGGCCGGTTCAGACCCGCCGATGGTGGTTTCGGCGCACGAGGGCGAGGGGTTCGATCAGAGTCGGTTAGGCGGGCCGCTCAGTCTTTCGGACCGCCGGCCACATAGATGATCTGACCCGAGACATACCCGGCCTCTTCGCTGGTCAGGAACGAGATCACGGCCGCAACGTCCTTCGGCTGGCCGACCCGGCCGACCGGGATCTGCGCCGCGGCGCTGGTCAGGAAGTCCTCGAACGACATCTTCATCCGCTCGGCGGTCTGTCTGGCCATGTCGGTGGCGATGAAGCCAGGAGCCACCGCGTTGGCGGTCACGCCGAAGGGGCCGAGCTCGATCGCGAGGGTCTTGGTGAAACCCTGCACACCCGCCTTGGCGGCAGAGTAGTTGACCTGTCCGCGGTTGCCCTGGGCGGACGTAGAGGACAGGTTGACGATCCGGCCGTACTTTGTGGCGGTCATGTGCGCCTGGACCGCCTTGGTCATTAGGAACGCGCCACGCAGGTGGACGTTCATGACGGCATCCCAGTCCTGCACAGGCATCTTGAAGATCAGGTTGTCGCGGATGATGCCGGCATTGTTGACAAGGATGGTCGGGGCGCCGAGCTCGGCCGTGACCTGTGCAACGGCGGCCTCGACCTGCTCGGGCACACTGACGTCGACTCCCACGGCGATCGCTCGACGGCCAGCCGACTTGATTGCCCTCACCGTCTCAGCACACGAAGCCTCGTCCATGTCCAGGACCGCCACGGCGTGCCCGTCCTTGGCCAGACGGACAGCGGTAGCGGCCCCGATGCCGCGGGCCGCGCCGGTAACGATGGCGATACGTTGGATCTTGGTGTTCACGTGGTGGATCGTGGTGTTCACGTGTGCCTCCATGGTTTGATGAATTGCATTGATGGCAAAGAGAACTGTGTTAGAACGTCACGGCTGCAAACCACCAGTGACACTGTGATGTTCCCGATCTGGTCGTTGTGTGATGTTCCCCATCCTGTCGAGGTAGGGCCCACTGTCTGACCTTGGCGGGGTAGCTGATGTCTTTTCAGCCGGCCGCAAGCATGTCGAAGCCGGGCGCCCTGTACCAGGACAGGTGACTGACATCCAGATCCGCGCGGTCGGCACACATCTGGATGGGGGAATCGACCAACGAGAAGGGCCGCGTCCACCTCGTGCAGGTCGGCCAAGGGTGTCAGCGGTGTGGGCACACCGCGCTCGCGTGAGGCCTGACTGCGGTCCCGGCGTGGCACCGTCGGGGGACTGCTGGAAGGCGCCAGGTGGCACAAGGGCGCACAAGGGCGCAGCGAGATTGAGTCGTTCGGCCATGCCACTAGGCTACTAAGCGAGCGCTTAGTGCGAAAGCCTCGCCGGTGTGGCGCCCATCACGAATCCCGGAGGCGGACCATGCCTTCCTGGGCGATCGAAGCAAGGAGGAGGCCGTCCATGTTGAACATCTGGCCCGTGGCGAACCCGCGCCCGTTCGATGCTGACGGAGAGGACTGGGTGTAGAGGGTCCAGTCGTCCGCGCGTCCGGGTCGATGGAACCACATCGCGTGGTCGAGACTGGCCACGTTCAGGCGTCGGTCGGACCAGGCGAGGCCGTGGCGGCGAAGGACCGGCTCGAGCAGGAAGTAGTCCGAGCAGTAGGCCAGCACCGCGGCGTGCAGCAGTGGATCGTCTGGCATCTGGCCCATCGCCTTGAGCCAGACGCTCTGCTTGGCCGCAAGCTGGTGCCCCGGGTAGACGTAGATGCCTCCCTCAAGGTGGCGCGCATCGATGGCCTTGCCCTCGGACCAGACGCTTGCGGCTGGGTCATCGATCGTGGCGAGCTCCTCAGCCAAGGTCTGGAGGCTTTCGGGGCCTGGCGCGTCGGGCATGGGATCCTGGTGGTCCAGGCCCCCGTCCGCGGTCTGGAACGACGTGATCATCGACAGGATTGGTCTGCCGTTCTGGATAGCGTGGACCCGACGAGCCGAGAACGATCCCCCGTCACGCAGTCGTTCCACGGCGAAGCGAATCGGGTGGCTGGGATCGCCAGGGCGCAGGAAGTAGCCGTGCAACGAGTGGATCCTTCGTGGGGCGCCCTCCAGGTCGTTGACGGTGCGGCCGGCGGCTACCACCGACTGCGCCAGGACCTGTCCCCCGAACACCCGGCCGTGGGGCATCGGCTGGCTGCGCCCGATGAAGATATCGGCGTCGAACTCGCCGAGGTCTTCGTTGAGATCGGCCGTACGGCCGATGCCGTTGTGGGCGGAGCCGGCCGGCTTAAGGTCGAGGACGTCGAGCAGGTCCTCCAGCGGGGCCATGATGGCGCTGTTCTCAGGGGTGGTCACGGAGGAGACCATATCTGTCGACTGCGATGATGGCGCCATGAGCCAGCGCCCCTACTGTGTCGATGTCCCGCTTCGCTGGTCCGATATGGACGCCTACGGACACGTCAACAATGTCCAGTTCCTGCGCCTGCTCGAGGATGCTCGCGTGATCGGTTTCCGGCAGTGGTTCGGGCCGGATCCCGGCTTGCTGGATGAGGGAGTCGTGGTTGCCCGTCACGAGATCGAGTACCTCGCACCGTTGGACTTCCGCCACGAGCCGATCCGTGTGGACATGTGGGCGACCAAGATCTCGGGTTCCAGCTTCAACCTCGCCTACGAAGTGCGCGATCCCACGGAAGTCGGCACGACGATGTACGCGCGGGCCGAGACCACGCTGGTGGCCTACGATTTCACGACGGGGAGCCCTCGCCGACTTCGCCCGGACGAGCGGACGGTGCTCAAGGGTGTGTCCGGCGATCCGGTGCCCTTCCGTTGGCGCCAGCGAGCCACCTGATGGTCGAGCTGCATTTCGGTGACGGCGATGCGCTGAAGGACCTGGGGACCTATGTCGCGCGTGCCCTATCCCTTGACGTCAACGGCGCCATCCGACTGCAGTGTCGCGGTACGGTGCTCGCGACGTATGTCGATGTCCTGCCAGGACGGGGGCCGGCGATGACGGGCGCGATCATCGGCCTGAGGGTCATGGCCCTCGCCGAAGCCGCTGACGTGGACGTCACCGTGTCGCTGGCCAGCGTGTCCGAGCGCCTCGCGCGGGGTCGGACCTTGACCTTCTCAATCCCGCCGAACACGGTCCGGGTCGGCTGGGCGGCCGTGGCCCCTCCGCGCAGCGGGTGGGAGGTGGTGGGGGACCTGACCGTCGAGGATCTGAGAACTGTTGCCACTCAGGGCATTGCCGAGATCACACATGGTGCGTCGCAGGCTCCCGCGTCGGTGGTCGCGGCGCTGCGGCAACGCGTGTGGGCGCGTGACTCACGCACGACTCCGCCGATTCCGTCGGGAACTGCTTTTGCGGCGTACGCGTTGGGTTTCCTGACACATCAGAGCGCACGAGTGTTTGCCCACGGTCGCTGGATCCGGCTCTCGACCGTGACCGGTCACGTCCTGGTGCGCTGACCGCCGACCATCACGAGGGCGGCCACAGCAGCCAGGGACACCCAGATGAGCTCGAACACGTGGATGTCCGAGCCGTCGGGGTTGTGCATTGCCGCGAACGCCGCGCCGGCTACCGAGATCCCCATGACGGAGCCGAGCACGTCGGATACCTGTAACGATGACGACGTACGGCCGTGGTCGCTGACCGCCGAGAGGGCCAGTGAGAGCACCGAGATCGATGACATCGCCAGGCCCATGCCGAGGCCAGACAGAGCAGTGGCCAGCCCCACCAGGTAGTAATGCCAACCGAACTCGGCGATCGCGGCAAGCAGGAGGATGCCGGCGGTCAGCGACCCACCACCTGCGATCACGAGTTCGGACCGGCGGTCGTGCATCAACGTGTGACCCTGGACGAAGGAGCCGAACGACCAGCCGAGCGCGCCCACCGTGAGCATGATGCCAGCGGTCGTGAGGCTGAGGTGCCGCTCGTTGACAAGCATGAGTGGGATGAACGTGAGGGCGCCGTTGAAGGAGGCTGTCAGTAGGAACCGGCTCATCATGACCGCAGGCAGTCCACGCTTCATCCGCAGTGTGCCGGGTGGCACGAGCCGCGGGGCGCTCACCATGACACCGACCAGCCCCAACGCGGTGAGGGTGACCGGAAGGGGACGAGCCGGCACAAGCTGGTCGGAGCCCCACTGCATCGCGCCGGCAGAGACCGCGACACCGAGACCAAGCAGCGCCAGGCGCCGGTGCCCGGACTGGTCGGAGGGTACCGTCCGGTCGGCTGTTGAGCCCCCGGTGATGCGCTCGCGTTGGGATCTCACCACGGTGAACGTCACCGCGATGGGCGCGAGCACGATCAGGAAGACCCAGCGCCAGGACCACGTCGAGGTCAGCCAACCGGCGATTGGCGGGCCGATCAGTGAAGGGAGCACCCACGCGGCCGAGACCCAGCTGAAGACCTTGGGACGTAACGCATCCGGGTAGGCGCGGCCGATCACGACGTAGAGCGCGACCACGATCAGTCCGGCGCCCAGTCCGGCGATCAGCCGGCCCGCCAACAAGGTGGTGAACGTCGGGGCCAGCCCTGCCAGCGTCGAACCGGCAGCCATGGCCAGCTGGCCGGCGAACAGCGAGGGGAGCGGGCCGCGGCGGTCCGACCACACGCCAGCCAGCACGATGCCGAGCAACTCTGCGGTGAGCATGAACGAGAATGCGAGCCCGTAAGACCGGACCGCGTCCAGGTCCTTGGCCACTTTGGGCATCGCTGTCGAGATCGCCATGGCCTCGAAGGCGATGATCGTGACCAGCGCCAGCAGCGAGACCGTCAAGAGTCGGTATGCCGGCCCCATGGGCCCCCCAGACCGCTCATGCAGCTGGTCTGGGCGGGTATCCATCGTCACCGGGTCAACGGTAGCCATGCGGTCACAAGAACACATCAAGGGGCGTTGTGGTCGACCGTCAGCCCATAGCGCCGTCCGCCGGCGACCGGTCCGGATCCGGGCTTGCAACCCGGCCCGACCGCCCTGGCAGCCGTCCTCTAGGCTCCAGGCGCGCTCGATCCACCAGGTCGCGCCGGACTCGGCCCAGGGCGCGAGGTCTGGCTCACTGGCGTCCGCACCGGAGAAACTGGCCCTCCAATGCCGTCCAGCCCTCGTGGAACCGCGCCGACCCGTCGGCGAGCTGCACCGGGCCACGGGGGGTCGGTCAAACGTGTCTGTCCTTGAGGAAAGGTCCCATGGTCTGACCCGCGGCAGGCAGCGTGACAATGGTGGGAGCCGGATGGATTCGTTCATCACCGGCGCCGGCGTGAGGCACCCCCAGACGTCGAGGCCCCAGAGGCTTCCCACACGCAGATCGCATCCCAGTGCGAGCGGTGGGCAACTGTGCATTGGCGATGTCCGGCCATCACGAGTCCGAACCGCATGCAGCCACGCCAGAGGGGGCAGCTGTTGGTGGCACCGTCGCTGATCGGGCCTACGCGGTGAGCCAGACTGTGGTGTCGATGGGTAGCAGTCCCTGTGCGGTCAGCGGGCCACTGGACAACAGCCTTCGGGCGCCACCGGGCAGGGACACCAGTTCTGGACCGAGGTTGGTGATGACCAGAACAGGTTCGCGGTTGGCCGACGCGTTCACGAAAGCCACGACCTGTTCGGAGTACCCCTCCAGCCAGTACAGCGAACCCGCACCGAGACCGTGCTTGCCACGGATGGCCAGCATCGCGCGATACAGCTCGAGGGTTGCGCCCTCGACGCCCACCTGAGCGTCGACGGCCAGCGACGCGTAGGACGCCGGCTGCGGCAGCCAAGTCCGCTCGGAGGGGCCAAAGCCACAGGACGGCCGGTCGCCCTCCCACGGCATCGGCACCCGGCAGCCGTCCCTACCTCGTTCGGTGTGACCGCTACGCGGCCACGTCGGGTCCTGGCGGACGTGGTCGGGCATGTCGGTGGAGTCCGGCAGCCCCAGCTCCTCGCCCTGGTAGAGGTAGGACGAGCCAGGCAGGGCAAGCATCAGGGCGGTGGCGGCCCGCGCTCGATGCAGACCCAGATCTGCGTCCGGCTGTGGGTCGCCGAGACCAATACCGTTGGGGCGCTTGGTTCCCACGGGGAGTCCGAGCCGCGAGGCGTGTCGCACGACGTCGTGGTTGGACAGCACCCAGGTGGTGGGGGCACCGACTGAGTCAGCTGCCGCGAACGAGGCTGTGATGACGTCGTGCAGGTCGCGGGCTCGCCACTGCGTCTGGAGGAAGTCGAAGTTGAACGCCTGGTGCATCTCGTCAACGCGGATGTAGCGAACAAGACTCTCAGGCGAGTCGACCCACGCCTCGGCGCAGAGGATGCGGTCGTTGTCGCCGCAGTATCCATCAGCGTCGATCGGGTTGTAGGAGTTAAGGATTCGGCGCCACGCCTGGTAGATCTCGTGTACGCCTTCCTGGTCCCACATCGGCGGTCGCTTGCCGCCATGCTCGTGCGCGACGCCGTCCGCGTCGCCGAGGATGTGCAGCGGCTCGTCCCAGTCGGGCAACCCCGCCTCCTTGATCAGTCCATGGGCGACGTCGACCCGGAAGCCGTCGACGCCCCGGTCGAGCCAGAACCTCAGCACGTCCTCGAACTCGGCGCGGACCTGCGGGTCGTCCCAGTTGAAGTCGGGCTGCTTTGCTGCGAACAGGTGCAGGTACCACTGGCCATCGGTGCCGCTGTCCGACTTGACCCTGGTCCAGGCCGGACCACCGAAGACGCACAGCCAGTTGTTCGGCGGCATGTCCCCGGCCGGGCCACGACCGTCACGGAAGATGTAGCGCTCCCGCTCGGGACTGCCCGGGCCGGCTGTCAACGCGGCCTGGAACCATGCGTGCTCATCGGAGGAGTGGTTGGGGACGAGGTCCACGATGACCTTGAGACCGAGGTCGCTGGCGGTGGCCAGCAGGGTGTCGGCGTCGGCCAGCGTGCCGAAGAGCGGATCGATGTCGCGGTAGTCGGCCACGTCATAACCAGCGTCCGCCTGGGGTGAGACGTAGAACGGCGAGAGCCAGACGGCGTCCACGCCGAGGTCGCGCAGATAAGGCAGGCGGGCCGTGATTCCCGGCAGGTCCCCTATCCCGTCACCGTTGCCGTCAGCCCACGAGCGGGGGTAGATCTGGTAGATCACGCCATGGCGCCACCACGGCGAGTCTGCGGCGGGTCCAGCGTGGACGAGCGAGGTCGGCGGACCCGCGGCGGGCTGGTCATTGTCACGATGGGCTGCGGTAATTTCAGTCCTCCAGGGAGTTGACCATGGACTGCGCCGCACGCTCGAGGTAGTCGCGCAGGATCAGGTCGTAGGCGGGGGCGAGGTCAAGGGAGTCGACCGCGGCCATGATGTGGGTGAGCCACCGGTCGCGCTGGGTGGGCGTGACCTTGAACGGGGCGTGGCGCATCCGCAGCCGCGGGTGCCCCCGCTCCTGCGAGTAGGTCTCGGGACCGCCCCAGTACTGCTCCAGAAACATCCGGAACCGCATCTCGGCCGGCCCGAGGTCGTCCTGTGGGTACAGCGCCCGAAGCTCCGGGTCTGCGGCCACGCCCGCGTAGAACCGCTGGGCGAGCCTGCGGAAGGTTTCGTGGCCACCCACAAGGGTGTAGAAGGTCGCAGCAGTCACTGCTCCAGTGTCTCAGGCTCAGGTACGGGGACCAGACGGTCCACCGTCACAGGGCAGCACAACCTGCGCAGCACGGACCCGGCCGCGTTGGATGCGGTCTTGACCCGTTCGCGGATCTGTCGTGAGACAGGGGAGTTCTCGTTCGGTGCGCACCTGGCGATGACCGGACCGTCACCACACCGCCGGCCAATCGACTCGGCTCCGGCGACCACGGGTTCTTCTAGCAGACCCACCTGCGCAGCGTTGAGTGCCATCAGGTCGGCCAGCGTGGGCAGGGGGCAGTGACAGCACTGACAGCACTGACAGCACTGACAGCACTGACAGCACTGACAGCACTGACAGCACTGGGTGGCGGCCGATGGGAGCAACCGTCATAGCGAACATCTTGGTCAATTAGACCGTGGGTGCAGGCACCGCCACTCGTGAAACACTTCCGGGGTCCTGAACGCCCACGTCCGAAGGGGATGACGTGCCGACTCCTGAACCTTCGCCGGGGCTCACCGATCTCGCTTGCGCCTTCGGCGTGGCCACGGAGTACTGGGACTGGCAGGGCAACCATGTCATCGTCGGTGCGTGGACGATCTCGGCGGTTCTGCAGGCTCTCGGGGTCGACACCTCTGACGATGATGCCGTCACGAGATCACTTGCCGCTGTTGCGGACCGAGCTTGGCGTCGGACCCTGCCCGCGATCGTCGTATGCCGCCAAGGCTCGGTCAAGTGGGTGCCGTTGCATCTGCCCGACGGCGCGATGGTTCAGGTGTGGGTGGTCCTCGAGGACGGGACACGACGCGAGGTTCGTCAGGTCGACCACTACGTCGATCCCCGGCTCCTTGACGGCCAGCCGACGGGGGAAGCAACTTTCGAGCTGCCGCCAGACCTGCCGCTGGGCTGGCACACGGTCAACGCACGGATCGGTCAGGACGACTTCTCGGCCCCTCTGGTCGTTGCGCCCTCGGCCCTGGTCCTGCCAGCCGCGCTGCAGCAGGGAAGGGCCTGGGGCCTGATGAGCCAGATCTACTCCGTCCGCTCCCGTCAGTCGTGGGGGCTTGGGGACCTCGCTGATCTCGCCGACATGATGGCCTGGGCGGCGGCTGACCTGGACGCCGACTTCGTCCTGGTGAACCCTCTGCACGCGGCCGAGCCGGTGGCCCCGATGACGCCTTCGCCCTACCTGCCCACGTCACGGCGATTCGTCAACCCGATGTACATCCGGGTCGAGGACATTCCGGAGGTTGGCTATCTCTCCTGGGCGCAGCGGCAGCTGCTGGAGCGGCACGCGAACGAGGCGCGGACCCTGAACGAGGCGGACACCATCGACCGTGACGCGGTGTGGTCGGCCAAGGTCGCGGCGTTGCGCACCGTTTTCAACCAGCCTCGGTCTTCGCGACGCGAGCGGGCCTTCAGCGCGTTCTGTGACCGCGAAGGCCAGGGGCTGCTCGACTTCGCCACGTGGTGTTCCCTGGCCGAGCAGCACGGACTGCCGTGGGGTCGGTGGCCGGCGGAGCTGCAGGACCCACGCAGCTCCGCCGTGGAGGCAATGCGCAAACAGAGCCACGAACAGGTGGCGTTCTACCGCTGGCTTCAGTGGATCGTCGATGAGCAGCTTGCCGCCGTTCAGCGGCAGGCCAGGGAAGCCGGGATGTCGCTGGGGGTCGTTCACGACCTTGCGGTCGGCGTCCATCCCCAGGGCGCCGATGCCTGGGGTCTTGCCGATGCCCTCGCGCGTCGTGTGACGGTTGGTGCCCCGCCGGACCAGTACAACCAGCTCGGCCAGGACTGGAGCCAGCCACCGTGGAGGCCGGACCGACTTGAGGAACTCGGCTACGCGCCATACCGGGACATGATTCGCACCGCCCTGCGTCATGCCGGCGGTATCCGGATCGACCACGTCATCGGCCTCTTTCGGTTGTGGTGGGTCCCGAACGGCCGACCAGCCAGTGAGGGCACCTACGTGCGCTACGACCACGAGGCGCTGATCGGCATCTTGGCGCTCGAGGCGCATCGGGCGGGCGCGTTCGTGGTCGGCGAGGACCTCGGTGTCGTCGAGCCGTGGGTCCGTGACTATCTGAGCGAACGTGGCATCCTCGGCACGTCGATCCTTTGGTTCGAGAGGGATGCTGCGGGCACGCCCCTGCCTGCTGAGGCCTATCGCGAGTTGTGTCTGGCCACCGTGACCACCCATGACCTGCCGCCGAGCGCTGGCTATCTGGCGGGTGAGCACATTGATCTGCGTCATGACCTTGGCCTGCTGACCCGCCCTGTTGAGCAAGAACGCACGATCGACGAGGCGGCTCGAGGCGAGGTCCTGGACATGCTGGTCGATCGAGGCCTGTTGCGACCCGGTGCCACCGGGAGTGAGGTCGTCGAGGCTCTGCACCGTTTCCTGTCCTGGACTCCGGCCAAGCTGCTCGGGGTGGCCGTTGCGGACCTGGCAGGTGACCACCGAGTGATGAACCAGCCGGGTACCGACCAGGAGTACCCCAACTGGCGGCTGCCGCTGGCCGGGGTCGACGGCAGGCCGGTGTTGCTGGAGGACCTGATGGCCTCGCCCTGGGCCCGCAGCCTCGCCCGCTGTGTGGCCCAGCGCTGAGCGTTCGGCTCAGTCGCGCCGGGCGTCCCGCTGTTGGGCGGCAACGGCTCGCGCCACACCATCGCGGTTCTCCGACACGACGCGTCGCAGGGCCGCATTGGCCCCAGGATTGGCGTCGAGCCAGGACTGGGAGCCGTTCACCAGTTCACGGCTGGCCAATGCCATCGGATAGAAGCCCTCGACGACAGACTCGGCGATCGCGTGGGTTCGTGAGGCCCAGACAGTGATGAGCATGGCGTGGTACTTCGCGATATAGGGCGTGAGCAGAGCTGTGTTGTGCACCCTGACGAAGCCCTGGGCGACGGCGTCGACGGTCTGGTTGGGCAGGCCCTCCTGCTCGATGACCTTGTGCCAGGCCCGGGCTTTGGCCTCGGCCGTGGGGATGGTCGCCAGTGCCCGGGCGGCACGCTCGCGACCGGTCGCGGTGGCGTCCCGCTGACGCTCGCTCTCAATCTCGCTCTCTGCTGCGGCGCCGGCTGTGGTCAGGCTGGTGAGCAGGGCCCAGCGCATCTCGGTGTCGATGGCCAGACCGTCAAGCACGGTGCTGCCCTCCAGCAGGGCGCGCACCCAGGCAAGGTCAGTATCGTCGTGGGCGTAGCCGGCGAATGCGCTGACCAGCTGCAGCTGTGCGTCGCTGCCTGGCAGGGCCGAGGTGGCCAGCTCACGCAGGCGCGCCGTCAGCGAGGCCAGAGTCCCGTCGCGGTGTACTGGGGCGACATACAGCCGTGCGGCGGCCTGCAGCTGGCTGAGCAGCACACGCAGGAGCGTGGAGTCGCTCTCGCCCGGCACCGTATTCAGCACCAGGTCGCAGAAGTCGCGGGCCGACATCTCGCCGTCGCGGGTCATGTCCCATGCCGCGCCCAGGACTAGGGCGCGGGGCAGGCTCGTGGTGAAGGCCCGCGGGTTGGCCAGAATCGTGGCCATCGAGCGCTCGTCGAGGCGGATCTTGGCATAGGTCAGGTCGTCGTCGTTGACCAGCAAGAGGTCCGGTCGCTTGTGACCGATCAGTGCCGGCACCTGGGTGTGCTCACCATCGATGTCCAGATCGATCCGGCTGACTCGCACGAGCTGGTTGGCCAGCACGTCGTAGCACCCGATCGACAGGGTGTGTGGACGAAGCGTCGGGAACGCCTCGACAGCTGTCTGGGTGAGGGCGGCAGCTGTGATGACGTCGCGGTCGTCGGTTGCGACCTCCAGACGCAATGTGTTGACGCCAGCGGTCTCGAGCCACAACTGTGACCATGCGCCCAGGTCTCGACCAGAGGCGTGCTCGAGGTGCCCGAGCAGATCGGGCAGCGTGGTGTTCGCCCAGGCGTGCTTGGAGAAGTACTCGCGCAGACCGGCCGTGAACGGCTCGCGACCGACATAGGCCACCAGCTGCTTGAGCACGGAGGCGCCCTTGGCATAGGTGATGCCGTCGAAGTTGACCTCGACGTCCTCTAGGTCGCGGATATCGGCGACGATCGGGTGGGTTGAGGAAAGCTGGTCCTGTTGGTAGGCCCATGACTTCTCGGCCGTGCCGAACGTGGTCCAGGCGGAGTCCCACTGGGTTGCTTCGGCCGAGCACGTCGTCGAGGCCCACTCGGCGAAAGACTCGTTAAGCCACAGGTCGTTCCACCACTGCATCGTGACGAGGTTTCCGAACCACATGTGCGCCAGCTCGTGCAGGATCGTCAGCGCCCGGCGCTCGATGATCGCCTCGGTGACCTTGGCCCGGAAGACGTACATCTCGTTGTACGTCACGGCACCGGCGTTCTCCATCGCCCCCATGTTGTACTCGGGTGTGAAGATTTGGTCGTACTTGGTGAACGGGTATGGGCAGTCAAACTCGTTCTCGTAGAACGTGAAACCGCGCTTGGTGCAGTCGAAGATGTTCTCGGCGTCAAGATGTGGTGTCAGCGACTTGCGGCACAGGATGCCCAGCGGCACCAGGCCCTTGCGGGTCTGGACTTCGTCACGGACCACGTCGTATGGTCCGGCGATCAGCGCGGTGATGTAGCAGGACATGCTCGGCGTGGGCGCAAAGGTCCAGATCGCGCTGGGGACTTCGGCGATCCCGCCGGCTGCGACCGGCTCGGGTGTCGATTCGTTGGACACGACCTGCCAGTGTGCGGGCGCGGTAACCGTGAAGGCGTAGGTGGCCTTGAGGTCCGGCTGCTCGAACACCGCGAACATGCGCCGACAGTCGGCGACCTCGAACTGGGTGTACAGGTAGACCTCGTCGTCGACCGGGTCGACGAATCGATGCAGGCCCTCACCGGTGTTGGTGTAGACGCCGGTCGCATCGATGGTCAGCTCGTTGGGGCCGGACCTCACCACCGGGAGCTGGACGCGAATGCCGTCGAAATGCGTGGCCGGGTCCAGCGACTCACCGTTGAGGGTGATCTGCTCGACAGACGCCGCGATCAGGTCGATGAAGGTGCTGGCACCCTCTTGGGAGGCCGTGAATTCGACGGTCGAGCGGGTTCGGAAGGTGCTGGCTCCCGCCGTGAGGTCCAGGGCGACGTCATAGGCCGCCACGCGCAACAGGTCAGCGCGCTCTCGGGCTTCGTCTCGAGTCAGGTTCTTGCCGGGCACGGGTCATCTCCTGTGGGGTAAGTCATGGGGCCACGACAATCCTCGCATGAGCCTTGCCGGCCCCCAACCGGTCAGCGACCGCGAGCATCGGCTGGCAGGATGGATCCGTGAATGCGACTGGCAAGGCTGCCGTTGAAATGTGGTTCGACCCGATCTGCCCTTGGGCGTGGGTGACGTCCCGCTGGCTGATGGAGGTCGAGCAGGTCCGCGACGTCGAGGTCACCTGGTCGGTCATGAGCCTGTCGGTCCTCAACGGCGGACGTGACCTGCCGGCGAGCTATCGCGACCTGATGGAACGTTCCTGGGGTCCGGTTCGCGTCATCGTCGCGGCGGCTCGTGAGCATGGCCCCACGGTGATCAAACCGTTGTTTGACGCGATGGGCAGGTGCATCCACCTTGAGGGCGAGAAGGAGTACCCCAAGGTCATCGCTGCTTCGCTACAGGAGGCTGGCCTGCCCTCGGACCTGCTCAGATTTGCCGACTCGACCGAGGTGGACGCCGAGCTTCGCGCCAGCCACCAGCGGGCCATCGACCTGGTGGGTGACGACGTCGGGACCCCCGTGATCTGCGTGGGGGACGTCGCCTTCTTCGGACCCGTCGTCTCGCCGGCTCCCACCGGCGAAGACGCCGGCCGGCTCTGGGACGGCTTCCTGCTCGTTGCCCGAACTCCCGGTTTCTTCGAGCTCAAACGCACTCGCACCGTTGGGCCGATCTTCTGATCTGCGACAGCCCCCATTTCTGCCCCTTCATCCTGAGAGATCCGCCAAACTCGTTGAAAACAAAGGAGATCCACGCACATGCGCGTTCACATCGGTGGCGACCACGCGGCTTATGACCTGAAGTGCACCCTGGTGACCTACCTGGAGGCGAAGGGGTATGAGGTGGTCGACCACGGGCCGCAGTGCTTCGACGCCCAGGACGACTACCCGGTGGCGGTGCTACGCACGGCGGAGGCCGTGTCCGGCGACCTGGGAGCGTTCGGCATCGTGCTGGGCGGATCCGGCAACGGCGAGCAGATGGCCGCGAACAAGGTCAGGGGCATCCGAGCTGCCTTGGCGTACAACATTGAGCTTGCCGAGCTGGCGCGCACGCACAACAACGCCCAGGTCCTGTCCATTGGTGCGCGGATGAACACCACGGACGAGGCCAGGGCCATGGTCGAGACTTTCCTGACGACACCGTTCAGTGGTGACGAGCGGCATGCGCGGCGCCTGGCCATGGTCGAGCGTTACGAGCAGTTCGGTCAGCTGCCGCCGGTTCCCGCGGCCGAGGGCTGAATCCACCGGTTTCTGGGTGGCAAGAAGTGTGGCAAGAAGTACAGTGCGAACGGTGACCACCAATGGGCAGCGCTTCGTCCGTCGACGCCTCTCCCAGGTGGGGCGTCTGTCGGGGCGTCTAAACGTGGTCGTGCGGGGTTTCCCGGGCGTTTTGGCCCTGGTCCTCATCCTGGTGGCTGCTCTGCTGGCCGCCCTGATCCTGCGCTTTCCCTCACTCATGCCCTGGACGTCCTTTGTGCCCTTGATCGTCCTTGGTGGGCTGTTCCTGCCGCCACGGTGGTTCGCACTGCTCTTGCTGGCCACCGCTGGTCTGCTCGGGTATGCCGCGTGGTTCCTCGGCGGGGACAAGCCTGTCTTTTCCGGCTCGCTGGCCGTCACTGCCCTGGTGGCGGCCATGATCTCGTGGTTGGCGGTCTCCAGGGCCCGGTTGGGTGTTCAGGGGACGTTGGCGGAGTCGATGCTGCTCGACCTCAGCGATCGGATTCGCGGACACGCCGGGGTGCCGACGCTGCCCGAGCCGTGGTGTGCGGAGGTCGCTGTGGAGTCTGCCTACGGTGAGCCCTTCTCCGGTGATTTCGCGGTGGCCAACCTCTCAGAGGCCGGTGACCGCCTCGAGGTCGCTCTCGTGGATGTCTCGGGCAAGGGTCTGGATGCCGGGACGCGGGCGCTTCTGCTGTCGGGGGCCTTTGGCAGCCTGTTGGGTGCGATGGACCCCGCAGGCTTTCTGGGCGCTGCAAACTCGTACCTGCTTCGCCAGGAATGGAACGAGGGCTTTGCCACGGCGATTCACGTCGCCCTTGATCTCGGAACTGGCCGGTTCTCCCTGGGCGGGGCCGGGCACCCGCCGGCGGTGAAGTTCTGGGCCGGCTCTGGTCAGTGGCAGGTCCTGAACGCCCGAAACGGTCCGCTGCTCGGAGTCCTTGACCACGTGGCCTTTCCTCGTTCCTATGGTCAACTACTCCGCGGGGATGCCTTGCTGCTCTACACCGACGGTGTTATCGAGACCCGCACCCGGGATCTGACGGTCGGTATCGACCGGATGCTCGGCGCAGCTGAACGCCTTGTGCCACACGGCTTCACCGGTGGGGCGACACGGATCTGCGCCGCAGCTCTGGCCGGTCAGACCGACGATCGGGCCGTCGTACTGATCTGGCGTCGTTGACGGCTCAGGCAGGGTCGGACATCTTGGCCTGGCGCAAGCTGATGTCGGCGCACTCCAGGCAGATCTCCGCGGGGACGATGCCGAGCCTCATCAAGACCCCAAACGCCTTGCACCCCACGCAAAGACCGAGGATCGCCTCGAGTGCGGGAAAGACGATCATGACCACTCCGATCGTCACCACCGCTGGGCCCGCAATACCCAGAACCCACAGGACCGCGGCCACGGCGGTCAACGCGGCGCCGACACCTGCGGCGAAACGCTTGGGCGGTCCAGCGGTTGGTCGCCTGAGTGCGCTGACCCGCGGACGGATGAAGCGCTGGACGCCGAGCGCCACAGGGCTGGTCTTAGGGCCGAACGTTGTCCGCAGGATGAAATCGACGGCCAGCACCGCATAGATCCACCACTGGTGAAGGGCAAGGGCTGCAACGGCCAGGATAAGGACGACGGTGGCGATCAACCGAACGGTTACGTCGTCGACGACCCGAGGAAAGCGGGGCTGTGCGCTCATGGAGGGTTCAACAACACAGGGTGAGCGTGGTAATCCGGGCGGGCCTGCCGTCTCGGCATGTGAACACTTCGGTAGCTGAACCCGGTAGGGGATCCCCTGTGCCGGGGAGTCAACGGGGGTCAGCGCAAGGCCGCAGCCACCTGATGGTGGCTGCGGCCCGGAACGACATGGCTCAGCTGATGGTCAGCTGCCGCTGAGAGCATCCTTGGCCTTCTGGACGCCGTCTTTCGCCTGCTGCACACCGCCCTCGACCTGCTCGCCCAGGTTGCCGCCGGTCGCCTCGTCGGCGAGTCCGCGCGCCTTGTCGAGGCTTTCGCTGACTTTGTCGCCGTTCCCTTCGAGAAGCCCGCTGATCGTGGCTTTGATGTCGTCGAGAATGCTCATGTGTCTTGTCCCCTTGAGGTTGTCGTCGATGTGCGTCGCCTGGACGACGTCAAACGTAGTGCGCAGTGGGTGCACCGTCGACTTGGGATCCGAACAGGTATCGCCCACAACGACCTTGTACGTTCAGATGTCATGAGCCGGCGAACACCGGATACCTTCGATAGCGGGAGTCGACCTCCTCGGAGAGGGTTTCCGGTGTGTCCGGACCGGTACCTGGTGGGGCTGCACTACTGTCGCCACAGATGGACGTGCAGATGGCGTGAGCCCTTAAGGTCTGGGACGTTGGTCCTGACCGGTGGAGCTATCGTTCGTGCTAACCTACGGTTACGTAAGTTACGTTACCGTAAGTTGGAGGTTCTGCCCATGCGAGTGTCGACCAGCGTCCGCCCCAACCCTTTGTCGGCCGCCGACGGCGGTTGGCCGGTGATCATCCAGGGCGGGATGGGTGTTGCCGTGTCCTCGTGGCAGCTGGCTCGACTGGTGTCGCAGACCGGTCAGCTCGGTGTCGTCTCGGGGACCGCGCTGGACGTCGTGATCGCCCGACGGTTGCAGGACGGCGACGTGGGTGGCAATACGCGGCGCGCTCTGGCGGCGTTTCCGGTGCCGGCGATGGCGAAGCGGGTGCTGAGCCGGTACTTCCGTGAAGGTGGCAGAATCCCTGATCAGCCGTACATCCCCGTCCCCAAGCTGAGCATGCGGGCGAGCGCAGCGGACCTGGAGTTGTCGGTCGTGGCCAACTTCGCCGAGGTGTGGCTGGCCAAGGAGGGTCATGACGGCGTGGTCGGGATCAACTTTCTGGAGAAGGTCCAGATGGCCACGCCGAGCGCGACGTACGGGGCGATGCTTGCCGATGTGGACTACGTGCTGATGGGGGCCGGGATCCCCGCAGAGATCCCCCGGCTCCTGGACCGTCTGGCCGGTCATGAACCGTGCTCGCTGAACCTGGACGTGGCTGGGGCCACTGTGACATACACGGTCGGGTTGGATCCCGAACTCCTCACGGGAGGCGGGTTGGCACCGTTGCGACGGCCAGCGTTCCTGGCGATCGTGTCCGCCCACGTGCTGGCCGCGTACCTGGCCCGTGAGGACGCGACCAGGCCGGACGGGTTTGTTGTCGAGGGTCCGCGCGCAGGTGGGCACAACGCTCCCGCGCGTGGGCGCCCGGTTCTGGATGACGACGGGCAGCCGGTCTTCGGTCCCCGTGATGACGCGGACCTGGCCAAGGTCGCCGCGGTCGGGCTGCCATTCTGGCTGGCCGGCGGCTACGCCACAGCCGCACAGGTCGCCCAGGCACGGGCTGCCGGTGCCGCAGGGGTGCAGGTGGGCACGTTGTTCGCGCTGTGTGCCGAGTCCGGGCTCGACCCGGCTATCCGCCAGGAGATGCTCACCGATCTGGGCGCCGGGCGGCTCAAGGTCCGCACCGACCCACTGGCCTCGCCGACGGGGTTCCCGTTCAAGGTTGCCTCACTGCCGGGGACGATGTCCGAGGCGGAGACGTACGCAGCCCGGCCGCGACTGTGCGACCTGAGCTATCTTCGTGTCCCCTTCGAGCGCGAGCCCGGCATCCTTGGCTACCGCTGTGCGGCCGAGCCCGTCCACATGTACGTCCGCAAGGGCGGGGATCTCGCGGACACCGTTGGACGCAAGTGCCTGTGTAACGGCCTCACGGCCGGTGTCGGTCTCGGGCAGACTCGCCACAACGGTTACAGCGAGGTGCCCATCGTCACGCTGGGCGCGGACCTGGACGGCGTGAGCCAGATGCTGTCGGACTTTCCCGCAGGCTGGACCGCTGTTCAGGCCGTCGATCGCCTTCTGGGCTAGCGAAACCGAAACCGCGGGCCCGACCGGATCTGTAGGCAGAAGGGTCTCTCCCTGACCACGCGGCCTTCCCAACCCGCGGCGACGCCTAGGCAGGCAAACCGGGGAAACCCCTCCAGAAAGCGAATGGGCCTGTCACCTGCACAAACAAGGCGGGACATCGCACTGGCCCTGGTCCGCAGCGGCATCCGGCCCGTCTCCAAGCTGGCCACCACCGGTTGGTGGGCCGAAACGACCGTGGCCGCCGACCTGGGCGTGGCCGAGGCCACCACCGAGCAGGTCTACGCGGCGACGGACTGGCTGGTAGCCCGCCAAGACGCCATCGAGACCAAGCTCGTCCGCACGCACCTGAACGGTCCGGGTAAACCCGACCGGCTCGCCCTGTTCGACCTCTCCTCCTCCTGGGTCACCGGCCGGTGCTGCCCCCTGGCGGCCCGCGGGTACTCCCGCGACGTGCCCTCGTTGATTCCGAGATCACGAGCAACCTGCGCGACCGGTTTTCCGGTCTCCCGGACGATCCGCACAGCCCCCTCACGAATTTCCTGGTCGAACTTCCCTCGTTTCTCTGACATGACTACTCCTCATAGCGCATGTCTCCACGGTTTTGGGGAGGTTCAGAACCCAACAGCAGCCGACGCTGCTGCTCATCCAGATGCGGCGCAACACCGCTTACCTATGCCCCACAGACTCCGCCACCCGCATGCCGTCGGTCGTAGCACAACGGTAGAGCCTTCACACGTGAAGACCTAAGTCATTTCTGACGCGCGTTCTAGCCGTCTGATCTCGGCGGCTCTGAGCCGAAGGCCGCGGAGGGCAACAGTTGGGGTGTCTCGGTGAGCTTGTCGGCAGCACGCCAGGTGCTGAGCCACTTCTCGAGTTCGGCGGCGGGGACGGCCCGTGACATGTAGTAGCCCTGGGCCTGGTCACAGCCCAGGCGCGTCAGCTCGGTGTATGTGATGTCGTTCTCGACGCCTTCGGCGACCATGCGCAGGCCGAGG
>Ga0209890_10000247_pt1 | contig 25033 bp, 25 predicted proteins | sample OrgsoiDNA2013049_FD_185799 | JGI IMG/M metagenome (GOLD analysis project Ga0209890, IMG submission 185799) | Permafrost soil microbial communities from the Arctic, to analyse light accelerated degradation of dissolved organic matter (DOM) -... | ecosystem: Environmental > Terrestrial > Soil >...
GCCGCCGCGAGATCGCCCCGCCAGACCGCCTCCCCTGCCTCGGTGAGCAACCCTTCGCGCGAGGTGGCCGCCGGCACCAGCGCCCCCACCCAGAGCGCGGGCGGCGCGGCCAGATGTCCCTTGGCGTGCCCCGCGCAGGCAGCGCCCGACGCGAACCCGACCGCAAGCACGAGCATCGAGGTCTTTGAGACCTTGGAGATCACAGCGTCCCTCCGGCGCCGAGGGCCGGCAACGCGCCCCAGACTCCGATGGTGGTTCCCGAGCGCGACTCGAAGTCGAGGGTGACGGCCGCGTCCACGCGGACGAAGAACCTCGGCGTGAGAAAAACGAGAAATCCGAGCCCGGCGTCGGTGGACGGACCGATCTCGCCGCCGTTGTCGTGGATCCCTCCATGGAGAAATGCCTGCGGCTCGAAATGGACCACACCGCCGAGACCGCCGACCATCAGCTTGCCGTAGCCGATCGAGTAGCGCGCGCCGACCATGGCGCGCCAACCGGGCGGGTGGCTGTCGGGAAGCAGGCCGTACATCTCCTTCGCCCGCTCGGCCGTGGAGTCGAGCGAGCTCCAGTCGTGCGCCAGCTGCGCCTCCAGCCCGAGCGGCTCGAGGACGTAGTAGGTGGCGCCGATACGCAAGCCCGGGCTGTTGTAGAAGTCGCCCCGCGAGAGGTATTCGACCCCGCCAAAAATCTCGACCAGCTTGGCCTTGAGCGCGAACCGCTGCTGGACACGGACCGCCGCCTCCGGCCGCGGGGCCGGCTCGTGAATCGCGCTCCGCGGCGCGGCGGTCACCGACGCGCCGCGCGTCGAGGCGGGGACTGGCGCCGACGACGGCAACGCGGGCAACGACGCGGCCGCCGGCGAGGCGGGCGATTCCGACGAGGCCGTCGCCGCTGGCGGCGGCGGAGCGCTCGGCTGAGAGGCGTCCACGGCGAGAGCCGGCATCCCGCGCAAGCAGAGGACGACGAGCGCCGCCGAGGCAGGGCCGAGCCGAAAGATCATGGCAACTCCGCGCAGAGGGGGCTCGTCGCCCAGGAGGTGACGCCAGTGCCGGCCGTCGACACGTATGGGTGGTCGCAGTAGGCGCTGCAGAGCTGGAAGTTGACCGACGACCTCTCTGGCGTGAACGAGGGGCCTGCCACATCGATCTGCGACGGCAACGAGACCAGGTAGCCGGGGGGGTCTGACGCCTTGATGGCCCAGCTCTGGCCGCCGTAGAGAGCCATGGCGGGCGAGGTGTACGCCGGCTGCGCGTACGGGCTCGAGTTGCAGATCTTGAAAAAGCCACCGTCGTAGGTGGCGGCGTCGGCCGCCGACAGCAACGGCACCGGGACGTTCTGCTCGTGGGTCTGGCTCGTGTAAGGGAGGTTCTGCGCGACGTACATCGCCAGCGTTTCTTCGAAGGTCGGATCCTCGACCGCCAGCCAGGCCGTCGACTTCCACCAATTCGGTCCCGTGGCCATGGCCAAGGTCGGGTTCGGGTTGAACAGCCAGGAATACATCTGCAGATCGTACGGCGCAGGAGCGGCCAGCCCATTGAACAGAGAATAAAGCGAGTCGGTCAGCGTCGACGGCAGCGGCGAGCTGAGGTTGTTGAAGTAGAAGAAGTGAAACTGCTGGTGCGTCTGGGGGAAGGTCGAGACCTGTTTCAAGACGGCCTCCGCCATGTCCGTCACCGGCAGCGTCCGCCCGTTGACCTGCGCGCAGTTGGCCGAGCCCCCGGTCGCCTGGGGGTCGATCGCGATGTTCATGGTCGGCAGCTTCACCACCGGCACCGTCGTCTTGTTCATGTACTCGTCGACCAGGGACTCGATGGTCTGCAACGCCGGCCCACACAGATCGGCGACCGGGATCTCGAGGTCGAGGACGATCTGGTAGATGACCGGTGACTGCTCGACCGGCGGGATGAACGTCTGGTGCATGTTCGTCACCTGGGGCAGCGTCGCGACGCGCCCCTGCGCCACGGCCGCGGCCCCCCCATCCCCCGGGACCGGCCGGATCCCGACGCAATAGATCCCGCTGGCGCTGAGCGGGAGGTCGGGCGGAAAGCCAAACGTCTGGGGGTCGAGCGGTGAAAAACTGACGCTCGCGGGCGGTGAATCCGACACGCAAAGACCGATGGTCGACCACATCGTCCGGTCATATGACCGCGGGTAGACATAAGGCGACTCGTACGCAACCGTGTCGGTGAGATCGACGGAGACCAGGCCGTTGTTGTCCTGGAAAAATGGGCTCACGCTGAGCGTCTCGGCCTCGGTCCTCCGGTTGGCCAGCTCCCCCGGCAGTGTCCCATAGGTGGAGTGAATGGCGCGGATCGGGCGGGGGTAGCGCCTGCCCGGGTACTGACCGCGCACGACATACTGGAAGCAGGACCCGACGCCATCGGCGCAGCTCGAGCCGCCCCCTGGAAACAGCGACTGCGAAAAATCGATGGTCTGGTAGCCGCTCTCGCCAAGAATCTGAAACTGCAGGTCGTCCCCGAGCTGCGCGGTCGAGGAGATCCTCCAGCGCACGATCGATATGTCCTCCTGGGGGCTGTAAACCAGGTCGACATTCTGAGGGGTATAGGGCGACGGAACGAACAGGACGTCTCCGCAACCAACGGCAAGCACCGCGACGATCGGAAGCACAGACGCTGCCAATGCGCGGCAGCGGGATGGCCTACGAAGTTTGCGCGACCCGAAACCCAATTGGCTTGATCCTTGCTGTGCGATGGTTTTAGGGGCGAGCATGGGCGGGTTGATTGGTTGCCCCCGGCGCGAGTCAGGCAATATTCGTGCTCAGTAAAGCACCGCTTCGCGGCACTAATGGAACAGGTACAATTGGCGATTGTCCCTCAGATTTGTGAAACCATGATCAGAATGTCGCGTTCGAGGTCGACAGCGGCCCTGCTCCTGGCCGTCACCTTCTCCGCTGCGCTCGCCGGCTGCTGCGGTGGCGCCCAGTCCCATAAGTGCGACTTTACGCCTTTAGACAGTCAGAAAGATGCCAGCAGCGACGGGCCCATCATGTGTGGAACGTTGGGGGTGTGCCAGGCGCCGACGGTCTGCTGCGCCCAAAAGATCGCACCGTACTTCAGCTGCGTCCCGTTGGCGGACTTCGGCCCGGACCAATGCGAGAAGCCGCCGTCGAGCACCCCGAGCTGCGCGATGCCCACGGACTGCGACGGTGGGTCGGTCTGTTGCCTCGAGTACGCTGCCGAGGCGGTCGCCTGTCAACCGGTCGCCGTCTGCTCCGGAGCGAACAACTTCATCATCTGCACCACGGACCGCGACTGCCCCACGCAAGCGTCTGGGTCCTGCACTCCAGTCGGCGGCACCTCTGACGCCGGATTCGGGATCAGCGTCTGCCCCCCCTCCCTTTAGCGGTTCGCCCGCCGAGGCCCTGGATGGCGTTCGCCGCCTGCGGCGCCATCTGGGGCAGCACGTTCCTGGTCATCAGCATCGGTAACGACGCTTTGCCGCCGGTCTGGGCGGCCACGCTGCGCCTCACCCTCGCGGCGCTGTTGCTCGGTGCCTGGACGCGCGCGCGGGGGCGCGCCCTCCCCCGGGGCGCGGCGCTGCGCGCGGCGCTCGGCTACGGCGTCGCGCAGTTCGGCGTCAACCTGCCGCTCCTCTACTGGGGCGAGAAGAGGGTTCCGTCGGGCCTGTCCGCCGTCGTCTACGCGACCATCCCGCTCACGAGCGCGCTCATGACGCGCGCGCTGGGACTCGAGCGTCTCACGCCCGGCAAGGTGTTGGGCGCGGTCGTGGCGTTCGGGGGCGTCGCGTTGCTGTTCTCGTCGACGCTGCACGCGCACGCCGCACCGGTCGGCCTCGGGGCGATCTTCGTCGGCGCCACGGCCGCCAGCCTGGGGACGGTCTTGCTCAAGCGTGGGCCGCGCCAGGATCCCTTTGGCGCGAACGCTGTCGGTTGCGCCATCGGGGCTCCGATCTCGGCAGCGGTCAGTGTCGCGCTCGGAGAGCCTCACGCGCTCCCCGCGACGTTCGGCGCGGCCTGGCCGCTCCTCTACCTGACCATCGCCGGCTCGCTCGGCGCGTACGTGCTCATGTCCTGGCTGCTGAACCACTGGTCGGTCACGCGCACCGCCTACGTCACGGTGATCGTGCCAGTGATCGCGCTCGCCCTCGGTGTCGTCGTGCGCCACGAACGACTGGCGCCTGCCAACCTGGGCGGCGCGGCGCTGGTGCTCGCCGGTCTGCTGATTGGGATGCGCCCCGAGCGCGCCGCCGCCTAGGGCTTCGTTCGAGGCGCGAATTCAGGTTCAGCCCTAGGGCTCCCGGCGCGGCGGCGTTCTCACCTTCTCCGGGATGAAGCGACCGGTCTTTGCAGCTGCCGGCCCCCAGCCGCCGGGCGGGGGTCGGTTCTCGCTGATCGACGGCGATCCGCTGTTCGAGTTGCAGCGAGCGGTCCACCTGGCCGGCGGCCGCCACAAGGTCCTGCCACGGGCGCTGACGCTGGCCCTGATTGGGTACATGCCGCCGCTCGTTCTGGCGCTCTTCTTCGGCGCTCCGCGCGGCGCCCTCGTTCCGCTTCACACGCGCTTCCTGATCGCCATCCCGATCCTGCTGTGGGCGGAGGACTTCGTCGACAGCCGGGTCCGCAGCGCAGTGACCAGCTTCATGTCGCGGGGGCTCGTCAAGTCGGCCGACCTCCCTCACTTTCAGTCGATCGTGGCGGACGCCGAGCGGCTTCATCATTCGGTCCGAATGGCGGTCGCCATCGTCGCGATCGCCTTCGGAATTTCCAGTCTCGGCGGCCTGGTCGGCTACGCACCGCACCTGACGGCGGGCACGACGGCGCAGACGACAGCCATCGAATGGTGGGTCGCGTTTCTCAGCCTGCCGCTGTTTCGCATCGTGCTCCTGCAGTGGGTCTGGCGCTGGACGGTCTGGGCCATCTTGATGGCCCGCACGTCACTCCTCGATCTTGCTCTCGAACCGGCCCATCCCGACCTGGCCGGCGGGCTCGGATTCCTGGAGCAGGCGGCGATCTCGTTCCTCTGCCTCCAGGTGGCCAGCGGCGCCGTGGTCGCCGCCCGACTGGCCGTGAAATTACAACCGGTCTGGGAGGAGATCTTCGGCTTCACGGTCATCACCGTGGCGATGGTGCTGGGACCGCTCGCTCTCTTCTCCCCCAAGCTCTTCCGCGCCAAGCGACTCGGGGAGCTCGCGTATGGCGAGCTGGCGAGCCGACACAATCGCCTGTTCGGTCGGCGCTGGTTCGGGGCAGAGGGCCCGGAGCCGCTCGGCGATCCGTCCTTCTCCTCGCTCTGCGATCTGGGAACCAGCTACGGATCGATCTGTCGCATGCGTCCACTGCCGATCGGACGTCTCTCGCTGGTCCTCTTGCTGGCGGTCTGCCTGGCGCCCGCGATTCCCGCGCTCCTCGCCGGCGTGCCGCTGAACGACATGCTGGTTCGGGTCGTGAAGACAGTGTTGCTCTGAAAGGTCAGGTCACGCGGTCGAGGTGTGCTTCGATCGTCTGTTTCGGGACGGCGCCCCGGATCTGATCGACCACCAGGGGCCCGCGGAAGAGAATCATCGTGGGGATCGCCTGCACTGCGAAACGGGCCGCGGCCTGCGGATTCTCATCGACGTTGAGCTTGGCGATCTTCACCTTCCCCGCGCGCTCTCCCGCCAGCGTCTCCAGCACCGGCGCGACCGCGCGGCAGGGGCCACACCAGGGGGCCCAAAAATCGACCAGCACCGGGAGGGGCGAGTCCTCGACCTCTTTCTTCCAGCTCGCGTCGGTGACCGTCACCGGGCGGCGGGGAAAGATCCTCTCCTTGCAGCGACCGCAGGTCGGATCGTCGTGGAGACGCGCGCGCAAGACTCGATTCAGGCTGCCGCACGCGCTGCAGGCAGTGACTGTTGATGTCTCGTCGTCTTTCACCGGACCGTTATAAGCACCGGGCGGTGGCCGTCTATCGGTCCGCGCCGCCGTCGGTGGCGGGGCCGACCGCCCCCTCCGCGATCCAGGCGGCAATCAAAGCGGTGACACAGGCGGGGAGCGGATCGGGAAAGAGGTCCGTGCGGGGCATTTGAGAGCCGGTGCAGGGCGATGGGTTGGTAAGCTTTTGGTAGAGGTAGCTCGCGCTCGGGCTGCCGGGCACGACCAGCGTTCCGCCGCACGCCTCGGCGGACGGGGCCGGCTGGTTCACCAGGCCGGGCCAGGAGGCGCCCGGCTGAAGGTTGAGGTCGTTTCCTGGGCTGTGACAAATGACGCAGTTCTGGTTGAAGATCGTCTGGACGACGTCGTAGTCGACGATGGCCGTTCCCGCCTCGAACGCGGCGCAGATCGCGGCGCGCGGATCGGTCGCGGCGGGCACGTCCCGACCGGCGTCACGCCCGGCCGTTCCGCCTCCGCAAGCAACGTTGGAGCAGAAGAGCGCCACGGCGAGGGCGACCACGCCAGGCGACCCCCGGTCAGTGCGCGCGACCACGACCCGACGCTGTGAGCCCGGCGCGCGCGCTGCGCCGGACCCGCTCCGATGGATCGCCGAGCGCGCTGCCGAAACGTGCATCAGCCCCGGTGACCTCTCCCGCGCGCAAAAGCAGCCAGCCCAACATGACGGCCGCCTCTCCGGCTCGATCCGACTTGGGGTAGCGGACCAGGAACCGGGTGAGCGCCTCCTGTGATTCCGCCGGACGGTTCGCCCGATCGAGCGCCACGCCTCGCCAGAAAGAGGCGTCCTCGGAAAGCGCATTGCCGTCTCCTTCGGAGGCCGCCTGCCCGAAAGCCTGAGCCGCCGCTTCGAAGTCGTTGGTTCGAAGCGCCCTCCATCCCCGTGCGAACGCGATCTCGACGTCGGCCTGCGATTCGCGCGCGGCGGTGCGCGCGGCGGTGCGAGCGGCGGCGGAAGTAACGACAGCCACCCGGCGGGTCGATCGCGCCGGCGCTCCGCGCTCCTCGGCGGGAGCGGACGGCGCGGGACTGGAGGACGCCAGCGAGGGCGCTACCAGGGAGGCCGCCGCAACCGGACCGAGCTCCGACGCCTCGGATGGCTCGCCCCCTCCTCGTCCGCGGAGGCCGCGGGCCTTGCCGCCGCTGGTCGACGCGGCGGCCTCGACCTGTCCGGGCGCCGGCGCGGCGCGGGTCTTGATTCGCCAGGCCGCCGCTGCGATGCCTGCTCCGGCCAGCAGAATGGCCGCGACGAGCAACAGCCGCTGCCGCCCCTGGACGGCGAGACCAGTGCGCGTTCGCTTGGTGCTCCGGCAATCCACGCTGCCCACGCTGCCCGCGCTGCCCGCACTCACGCCGGCCAGAAACGCCGTGCGCAGCTCCTCGTGGCGAGCTTCCGCCAGAACGGGCACCGGGAGCTGCTTGGCGATCGCCAGCAGCTCGGGCTCGGTGCGCAGGCGGCGTGCGTCGACCGGCGACGCGGTCACGATCGCTCCTCCTCGACCAGGGCGCCGAGCGCGCGACGCGCCTCGTGGACCCGCCGGTAGAGCGTCCCCTCGGGGATCTGCAGCACCGCGGCCGCCTCTCGCCCGGCGATGTCCTCCAGGTCGCACATCACCAGGGCGACGCGGAGATCGTGCGGAAGCGCGGAGAGCGCCTCACGCATCCGCAGGATGAGCTGCTGCTGCTCGAGAGAATCGTCGGGCCGCCCCGCGGGCAGGATCGGCAACTTCGACAAGCGCTCGAGTGCCGAGCGGCGCCGAACCTCGTCGCGCACATGCCGGCGGGTGACGTTGGCCGCGATCGCGAAGACCCAGGTCCGCACCAGCGCCGTCCCCTTGAAGGTCGCCGCGGAGGCCTGAATCGCGATGAACGTCGCCTGGACGAGATCCTCCAGCTCCTCGAGCTGGTTGCCCGCCATCCGGGAGAGGAATCGCCAGACGTGGGGCGAGAGGCGATCGTAGAGCGCGCCGAGCGCCGCGCGGTCGCCGAGCGCGCAGGCGGCCAGCAGCGCTTCGTCCGACATCTCGGCGGGAATCCCGTCGACCCGACGGAGCGGAACCAGCTTTCCCCTCGACCTGTTTTTCGCGCTGTCGTTCATGGGACTCCGTAGCGAAGACCGAGCGACGCCAGACCGTACGCGAGCGGCTCGCCCGGGAGCATCACGCCGTTGAGGACGAAAGGCGTTTGATGAGCGAACAACGAGAAGCTGACGCCGAGCCCCGCCTCCACCGACCAGTGCCGCCACACCACGAGCGACGCGGCCAGGTGGGCGCCGGCGCTCACGTCGCCATGATCGAATTCACTGTCATCGACGACCTGTGAGTGGGCGCCGAAGCCCCCCATGTGGATCCAGCCGATCCCCAGCTCGACGCCGGGCCGAAAGGCGAGACGCCCGCGCGAGAACGGGAGGTCGAGGGAGACGGCGACCTCACCGGCGTCGCGTCGGTGGATCACGTTGGCGGACTCGTCGCTGGCGTCGAGGTCGTGCCAGAAGCGGAGCAGCGTGCCGAGACAGGTCGGGCCGAGGGTGACGCAACCGGAAACAGACAGGCCGGCCCAGGCGGAGGCGTCGGAGCCGGCAGCCATCTCCGTCGCCACGAGAAAGGTCACGCCGCGGGCGGTCGGGTCCACCGCGGACGCTGGAGCGGTCGCGACGACCACGGGCGCCAGCGAGAGGGGCGCCGCCGGTGCCACCAGATCGTCGCCGCTTTTTCCGTTCCTGCCGTCTTCCTTGCTGTCGCGTTCGCCGGGCACCACTTCCCCCTCGGGGAGCAACGGGACCAGGAGCTCGACGCCGGTTCTCGACTCGATGACCGCAGCGGCTGCCAGCACGTCACTGACCGTCCGTTGGGTGACGCGGCCGTAGGCGTCGATCATCATCAGAGTCAGGCGCGTCCCTCGCTCGCTCACCGTCACGTCCTCGGCGACGCATCCCGGCGGCGGTGTTACGTGAACTCCGGCCCGGGCAAGCTCGACCGTGATCGCCGTCCGAACCTGCTCGGGACCGTGCACGAGGACGGCGGGAAGACAGTCCGCGGCCGCTGCGGCACGCACCGAAACGCAGGCAAGCCCCGCCGTGACGAGCGCCGTCGCCCAACGACGTCTTGCGGGAGCGCTCCACCCCATGTTCCTTTGGTGCCCGCTCCCGCGAATTCCTTCACGGCTCGTGCGAAAATCTTACGGCCCGACGTCAACCTTCAGCGCGACCTTCAGCTCGTAAGGATCGTCGAGCCCTTGCAGCGGCTGTTCCTTCACGTCGACGCTCGGAGGGAGCTTGCGTGCGATCCCAATCAGCACCGGCGTCCCCACATGTGCCTCGACGGCGAACTCTTCGGTCCCGCCCGCGCCCTGCTTGTCGATTGGCCGCTTCCCTGCCGGGTCGCGCATGAGCACCAGGTCGACGCCCGCCGGCGCGCTGACCGCCCCGGTCAACGCACCGTCGTGATCGACGGTGATCGCGAACCAGTCCTGATCGTCGCCACGGCCCAGATAGCCACGCACGCGCCCCGGCGCCCGCAACGGCGTCGCCGCGGCCGGCCAGTCGTTGGGTTCGATCTCCCACCCGGCTTGCGGCGGACCCCAGCGGACTGTCAGCGTGTAGGGATCGGCGACCTCCTCGATCGGCTTCACCCTCTGGATCCAGACCTCGCGCACCGCCAGGTAGGCCTCTCCGGGTCCGATGCTGGTCGGCTGCAGCCACTCGCCCCAACCACGGCCGTGCTCGTCGCCCTTGGCGATGCGGCGCCCCGCGGAGTCGTAGATCTCCAGCACCAGATCGACGTTGGGAATCCCTTCTAGCCGGGCGTCGACCGCACGGACGCCCTTGCCGGCCGGGACGCGGAAGTAGTCGACGTCTCCATGGCCGTCGGCATTCAGCTTCCCGATCGTTCCGCGCAGCGGTGCCCCCATCGGCAGAAGGTTGGCGTACCCCGGGGTGTTGTTCGGCTCGTGCTCGACGAGCTCGGCGCGCTCACCGCCGAAGCGCGCCCACAGCGCCACCCCGCCGCCGAGTGCGGCGACCGCGGCCAGCGGAAGCAGGAGGCGCGTCATCAGGTGGCGGCGCCGCATCCCCCATTCGTAGTCGTCGACGTCGGAGCGCCGCAGGCGATCGCCGAAACCGACGATGTCGGAGTCGTCGATCGGGACGGTCGGAGCATCGGCGCGGTTGACCGGCACCGGGTCGAGCTCGGCCGGCGACGGCGGCGGCGTCAGCGAAGAGGAGCCGGGCCGCGAAGATGTGCGCGCGCCCCCCCCGCTGAGCTCGCTGAGCGCGCGCTCGAGATCGTCGCGCATCTCCAGGGCCGACCCGTAGCGATCCGACGGGGCCTTCTCCATCGCGCGCAGCACGATCCGATCGGCCTCGGGGGGGAGATCCCGCTCGGGCGCGCGCGTACACGGAGGAACGACCTCGTCGGTGAGGTGCTTGGCGAGCACGCTCATCGGCGACGGCGCGTCGAACGGCGTCACCCCGGTCAGCACGCGGTAGAGCGTGGCGCCGACGCTGTAGAGATCGGCCCGCGCGTCGAGCGGATCGCCCCGCACCTGCTCCGGAGCCATGTAGTACGGCGTCCCGAGCACCTGGCCGCCCGAGCTGACCGACGAACGTTCGGAGTCGGTCGCCAGCTCGCGCAGCTTGGCCAGACCGAAGTCGAGCACCTTGACGTGCTCCGACCCATCGCGCCGCTTCACCACCATCAGGTTCTCGGGCTTGAGGTCGCGGTGCACGATCCCCGCCTCGTGGGCCTCGACGAGACCGGCGCAGACCTGCACGAAGAGGCGGGCCGCCCGCGCGAAGCTCCAGGGGCCTTCGCGCCGGATGAGCGCGGAAAGATCCTCGCCGTTGATGTACTCCATGACCAGGTAGAGGGCGCCGTCGCACTGGCCGAAGTCGAAGGTCTGCACGATGTTCGGGTGGTCGAGCTTGCTGACCGCCTGCGCCTCGTTCCGGAACCGCCGCACCATCTCGGGCTGCGCCGCACCGTCGGGGGTCAGCACCTTCATGGCGGCCTTCTTGCCGAGGTGAAGGTGCTCGACCTGGTAGACGACGCCCATGCCGCCCGAGCCGAGGCGCATCACCACCCGGTAGCGGCGATCGACCACCCGCCCGATCCAGGGATCGCGGAGCTCGGCGGGGACGTCGCCCAGATCGGCCGGCGCCCCGCAGCTGCCGCAAAAGCGCGCGCCCGGATCGAAGCTCGCTGAGCAGCGCTCGCAAACAGCCATTCGTGTCAGCCTACTCGCCCGGCGTCGATGCCGCCAAATCGAAGGCAGGGCGAGCGCGCCGGGCTGACGGCCGACTACCGGCGCGCTGTGGTCTTGCGCACCTCGACGTCCGTGGCGACGTCGTCGAGGAACGCGGCGGTCCAGGCGAGCGCGGCGTTCCAGTTGATCGCCACTTCGTTGGTCGAGTACGACTCGATGTTGTCGACGTAGCAGGTTTGGGGCGGGCAGCCGCCGAGACCCAGCTTCCGGATGTAGGGATCCTGCAACGCGGAGTTGGGGCCGCCGGCGACCGCGCCGGGCGGCGCCTCGGGGAGCGCGGGATCCTTCTGGTGCGCCCAGACGCGGTGATGGGGGTTGTGCATCGCGTACGTGCCGTAGCCGGAGACGTAGCTCTGCGCGAGCGGGTTGCGCCCGAGGATGTAGTCCATGCAATCGGCCACGCCGCCGGCGTACTTGCGGTCCTTGGTCAGGTCGTAAGCGATGCCGAGGACGACCGCGGCATCCAGCACCCCGCTGTTCGAGCCCCAGACGTAGACGCTGTCCGACGGCATGGGGACGCGGTAGCCGCGCGTGTCGATGAGAGCCAACAGGTGATCGGCGGCGGCGACGATCTGGCGCCGCTGCTCGGCCAGCGCGTCGTCCCCCAGACTGTTGGGAGCGACCAGGAGGCTGATCTTTCCGAGCGGCGCGACGTGGTCCCAGCCGACGTTCCCTGCCATCACTGCCGCACCCGTCTTCGGCGCATGAAAGCGCGACTGGATGAGCTCGCCCCGATACTCGGACTTCCCGGTAGTGATGAAGAGCTCCGCCGCGGCCCAGTAGAGCTCGTCATCCAGCTCGCTGTCGCTATAGGCGCCTCCGCCCGGGAGTTCGTGCTCGGCGCGCACCGCCGGGTTTCGCTTGGCGGCCGCGAAAGCGGTCTCCGCGGCCGTCAGACAGCGCGCCGAGAAGGCGGGATCCAACTTGCGCCAAAGGCGCGCCGCCTGCGCGGCCGCCGCCGCCAGATTCAACGTCGCGGCGGTGCTGACCGGCCGCAGATAGCGCTTGATTTCGTCGTGCGCGGGCGAGGTGGGAATGTTGGACCACTTCTCGCCGTGAACCTTCTGGTGGACCATCCCGGCCATCGGGTGCCCCGCCGGCACCTGCAACCGCAGGAAGAGGTCGAGCCCCCAGCGTGCCTCGTCGAGCAGATCCGGACGCCCGTTCTTCGATTCGGGGATCTTCAGCTTCCCGTCGCCGAACGCCGCCGCCGTGCCGAAGCGCGACAGCGTCTCGTACTCATTCTGCAGCAGCCAGACGGAAAACCCGCCGTTGACGACGTACTTGCCGTGATCGCCGGCGTCGTACCAGCCGCCGCTGGCGTCGAGCGAATAGTCGCAGTGGCTCTCCGGTGCGCAGGCGACGCTCTTGTCCCCGAGGTGGCCGGCCGCGCGCGCGAAGGCGGGCGAACCCGCGTACGGCATCTTGATAGGGATCCCGCTGCGCTGCAGGTAGAAGAAGGCGAGCGCGTCGTACTTCAACCGCCGGTAAACGTCGGCGCCGATGGCGAACGGCACGCTCTCCTCGCCGCCCACGCGCAGCTTGTACCCCTCCCCCCTCGCGGTGACCGACGAGAAGTCGATCTGCTGGACCCGCTCGCCCGAGGAGCGGTCATCACCGAACGGGCGTGTCTTGCCCCCGGCGCGGACGCGGTCGTGGGCGTCGAGCAGCTGCCAATCGAGGGGTGCGGCCACGCCGGTCACGACGGTCGCGATCTTGGGCAGCCCCGGCAGGTAGCCGACCTGGTTCACCCGCACCTTGGGGATCGCGCGCGGTTTCAGCCGCTCGATCGGCAGCTCCGCCTGCGGATCGTTCAGCTCGACGTCGTCGAGGCAGACGGTCAGCGGCGCGGCGCCCGCCAGCGCGCCGCCGAGATCGATCGCCAGCTCGGTGCTCTCCTCGTCGACGGTTCCGTCGAACGTGGCCACATACGTGCGTGCGTCGGGCACCGCAACGGCCGTCCCCGCCCACAGCTCCGTGTAGGGCGCGTTGATCTTGCTCAGCCGCGCGCGCAGGCGCGTCGCCTTGGTGGCGTGCGCCGAAAACCGCAGCTGGTAGTGGTGCCCGCGGGTGAGGGCGAGCGGCCGCTGCCGGACCACCACGCTGGCCGCGCTCGGCCCCGGGCGCTCGATCTCGACGCACAGCTCGTGGTTCGTAACCGCGGCCCGTCCCGTGTCAGACGAGTCTAGGCCGACGCTCCAGGGGCGCAGCGTCTCGCTGTCGAACGCTCCGTTCCAGAGCATGTTCTGCCCCGCGGCCTTGGAGGGACCGACCATCATCGCGGTTTCGCCCTCGGCAGCGGAGGGGACCAGAGAGACGAAAAGCGAGACGACAAGCGAGACGATAAGAATGGATCCGGGCGTCGTGGTGCGCATGAGGCCTCCGCTCCGCACAGGAGCAAGGCGCGCGCCAGGCGGCACCCGCTGATCAGGCTTCTTTGTCGCCCTTCGCGCGACGCAGACGACGTTCGGAACCGTCCGCGGACGTCCAGAACGGACGTCCGCACCGTCGGGGGACGGCGGGGGTCCCAGGAGTCTCGCCTCGCGATCTCCGCACGAAGGCTAAGTATGGAGGCTAAGCTTCGACTTCTATGGAAAAGAGAGCGCGATGAGCACAGTCCTCGTGACCGGAGGATCCGGCTTCATCGGAAGTCGCGTGATCTTGCAACTGCTGGACGCCGGGCATCAGGTGCGCACCACCGTGCGGAGCTTGAAACGGGAGGCCGACGTGCGCGCGATGCTGAAGCAGGGGGGCGCGGAGGAGCCCGGCGGGCGCCTCGCCTTCATCGCCGCCGATCTGGAGAGCGACGCCGGCTGGCCGCAAGCGGTCGCCGGCTGCGAGTACGTGCTGCACGTGGCGTCCCCGTTTCCCCCCCTCATCCCCAAGACCGAAGACGAGCTGATCATCCCCGCGCGCGACGGCACCCTTCGGGTGCTCCGCGCCGCGCGCAACGCCGGCGTGAAGCGCGTGGTGTTGACCTCCTCGTTCGCAGCCGTCGGCTTCGGCCATCCGATACAAAAGGCGCCATTCGACGAGACGAGCTGGACCGATCGGCAGGGCCCGGACGCGATGCCGTACGTGAAGTCGAAGGCGGTGGCCGAACGGGCGGCCTGGGACTTCGTGCTCAAGGACGCGCCCGACCTCGAGCTCTCGGTGGTCAACCCGGCCAATGTGTACGGTCCGGTGCTCGGCCCCGACTACTCGACCTCCATCCTCCTCGTCCAACGCCTGATGATCGGGGCGATCCTCGGCTGTCCGCGCCTCTACTTCGGCGCCGTCGACGTGCGCGACGTCGCCGACCTGCACCTCCGGGCCATGACCAACCCCGCCGCCAGGGGTGAACGATTCCTGGCCGTCGCCAGCGACTTCCTGTCGGTGCGCGACGTCGCCAAGATCTTGAAACGACGCCTCGGCGCCGCCGCGCGCCGCGTGCCCACCTGGCAGCTTCCCGACTTCATGGTGCGGCTGGCGGCCCGGCGCGATCCGGTGTTGCGGCAGATCCTCCCCGAGCTCGGAAGGATCAAGAACGCCACCGGCGAGAAAGCCAAACGTACGCTCGGCTGGGCGCCGCGCTCAAGTGAGGAAGCGATCGTCGCCACTGCCGAGAGCCTGGTGCAGCTGGGGCTTCTCCGAAAGAGCGCGTGAGCAACAGCTCGGGATAGTGCTCATCAGGCGTTGCAGCAACGTCGATCGGCTCGCTCCACATCAACGGACATCAACGGCTTTGGAGCTTGCCCTTCAGCAGATCTCCGAAGGTGCCCATTCCCCCACCCTTGCCGGAGACGCGTGCCGCCGCGGCGCGCCCTTCATCGTCGACGCCCTCCTCGCGCGCGCCCATCCCCAGGGAGATGCGCCGCTTCTCGAGATCGATCGACAACACCGTCACCTCGAGGAGCTCGCCCGGCTTGGCCGCATCGCGCGCGTGGCGCAGCTGTTTTCCGGCGCCGAGCTCGCTCACGTGCAAGAGGCCCTCGACGCCGGGCCGCAGCTCGACGAAGGCGCCGAACTGCTCGACCCGGGTGACCTGACCGCGCGTCAGCGTGCCGGCCGGAAGCTCCGCCGCGGCGTCTTGCCAGGGATCGCGCTCCAGAGATTTGAGCGAGAACGAGACCTGCTCAGGCCGCCGCAGGTCGTCGCGCTTCTCGACTCGCATCACCGCCACTGTAATCGCCTGCCCCACGGTCAGCACGTCGGCGGGGCGGGTGTTGCGCTGAAACCCGATCTCGGAGGCGGGAAGGAGTCCCTCGATCCCGCCGACGTCGACGAACGCCCCGAAGTCCTTGAGCGCCGTGACCACGCCGGGGAGCACCGCGCCCACCACCAGCTTGCTGCGCGTCTCCACCGCGCGCGACTGCATCGCCTCTTCCAAGAGCGCGCGCCGCGACAGCACCACGTTGGCGCCCCGCCGATCGTCCTCGTAGCGGGTCACGCGGAACTCGAGCCGCTGGCCGATATAGGCGGCCGGATCGACGACCGGCCGCAGCTCCAGCTGCGACAGCGGACAGAAGGCACGCGTGCCGGCCACGTCGACCTCCAGGCCCCCTTTGTTGACGGCGGTGATCACGCCCGCAACCGGAAGGCCGGTGGCGACCGCCTCCTCGAGGCTGGTGCGGCCGCTCGCGCCGTGGCCGGCGCCCCGACGCAGCGACACGAAGCCCGGCCGGTCTCCGTACGCGACCACCCGCGCCTCGAGAACGTCGCCGACCTCCACGGTCAATTGTCCGCTCGGATCGCGCAGCTCGAGCGTCTCCAAGGTCCCCTCGCCGCCGCTCCCGAGGTCGATCACCGTCACCTCCTGCCCGACCGACAGCACCTTGCCCGAGACCCGATCGCCAATCGCCAGCGCAGGACGGCGCGCCTGTTTGCCGCCTCTTTCGGAGGCCGCGAACATGGCGGCGAAGTCTTCATCCGGCGGCGGGGCTTTGCGCTGATCGGTCATCGGGGTGCGGCAGTCTAGCGCGACTCGCCGCTTCGACCACCTCGTGAACGAAGCGAATCTTCGCCAGCGCGGGCTCCGACAGCACGAAGGGGTAGAGATCCGGGAGGCCCATGCTGCGGTTGAGGCCGTTGAGCGCGATCGTCACCGGCAACCAGGCGTGCGCCAGATCGTCGAAGTCTCTGAAGTCCAGCCTCCCGGCGCCGACCTCCAGCTTCCCACTGCTCGGCACGTCGGGGTGGAGGGCCAGCCCGAAGCTCCGGGCGGTATCGAGCGTGTCGACCATGTGCAGGTAGTGGGCCCAGCTCTCCGCCCAGTCTTCCCACGGGTGCATCGAGGCGTACGAGCTCACGAACCGGGCCGGCCAATCGCGCGGTGCTCCGTCCCGATAGTGAGCCTCGACGGCCTCTTCGTACGAGGCACGCTCGTCGCCGAAGAGGCGGCGAAACGGCTCCAGCGACGCGGAGTTGGCGACCAGCAGATCCCAGTAGTAGTGCCCGATCTCGTGCCGGAAGTGACCGAGGAGGGTCCGGTAGGTCTCACCCATCTCCATCCGGGTCTTCTCGCGAAAAGGGGAGTCGGCCTCCGCGATGTTGATGGTGATGAGCCCTTCTTCGTGGCCGATCATCACCCGCTGCTCGCCCGGAACATCCTGCTTGAACGCGAAGGCCAGCCCTCGAGGGCGCACCGATCGGGGCTCGACCGGCAGGCCCAGCACCAGCAGGGTGTAAATCAGCCGGCGCTTGCCCCGTTCCAGCTTGACCCACGCCTCCTTCGCCACGGGATCCGCCAGGTTCGGGATGACCTCGTTGAGACGACAGGCGAGACAGAATCTCTGCTCATCCCGTTCGAGGACCGTCCAGTTGCAGGCCTCGTGATCGAGCCGATTGCCGCACGATCGATAGCGCGCCCCGTCGTCCTTCAGGCCCAGCGCCACGAAGATCCCCGGCGCACCCTCCACCGGCTCGACGGCGGTCAGCCTCGACTGCTCAGGAACGAACGCCAGCAGATGGCCGCACTTGGTGCACTGCGAATTTTCGAAATAGAGCAGCTGCTGGCAGGCGGGGCAGGTGAACAGCTTCATCTGAAGTGCTTTTACCCCACGACGCGATCGATGCGGGGGCTTCTCGACCTCGTGACACCGTGCTTGCCTCGTCGCTGCTTCGCCGGCTAGATGGGCCCGTGCGCACCCACGCTGATCGTTCGTCGCTGGTCTCGCTTCCGCTCCCCTCTCCCATTCGTCTCAAGGGTCGGCGAACGGAGCTGGCGACGCTGGCGGGGGCGATCACCAGCGGCCGCGTGTCGCGCCTGGCGCTCGTCGGCGGCGGCGGGAGCGGCAAGTCGGTCATCGCCGCGGCGCTGGCGCACCAGCTGCGCGGCCGATACCCGGGGGGCGTCGCCTGGCTGCGAGTCGGCGGCTGGGACCACCGGACCCTGTTGCAAATGTTGGCGCTGCAGCTGGCAGTGGCGCGCGACCCGCTGGTCGACAGCGTCCGGCACGGCCTCACCGCGCGCGGGCCGATGCTGGTGATTCTCGACAACCACGAGAATGACAAGGCGATGGCGCGTTTCCTCGACGCGCTGGACGGCGTGCCGGTCACCTGGTTGCTCACCGCGCGACGCTGCCTCCTGTCGGGCGTGTCGATCTTCCCGGTGATCGCCCCCCTGGTCCAGGCGCGGCGGAACGCGTTCCCCGCCGTCGCCGCGCTGACCAGCCCTCTCCGCTGGAATCCGCTGGCGCTGGACATCGCCGACGCGCTGGTCGCCGCGGGCGGCTGCACCGTCGACGAGCTCAGAGCCTGGCTGACCGACCAGGGGATCTCCCGGGTGCGGGTGATGGCCCACGAGGACGACGTCGTCGAAGTTCAGCTGCTGGTGGAGTGGGCCTGGCCCCGCCTGCCGCGCGCGGCCCAGCGGATGCTGATCGTGCTTGCCCACTGCCTCGGCGACCACATGGACGCGCGCGCTCTCGGCACGCTGGCCGACGCCGGGCGCGCGGGCGCGGCGGCGCTGGCCTGCCTGCGGCGGTGGCGGCTGATTCAAGAGCCGCTCCCCGATCGCTTCGCGCTGCACGCGGTGGTCCGTTACGCCCTCTCGGGCAAAGGCGCGGTGCCCGAAGGGCGCTATTTCGACTACTACGTGCGGCTCCTCGAGCGCCATCCCGACCGATTCACGCTCGAACAATCGCACGTCTTTGCCGCCATGGACTACGCCCAGGCCGCCTCGTCGATGGCGAAAATCCTGCGGATCGAGGCGCTGATAGGGCCCTGAAAACAGGGCAGCCAAGACCTTATTCTTGCGCCCCGTGCCCTCCCCCCGCGGTTGCAGATAACTATCGTGGTATACGGTCACCCAACCGCTATGGCCCCACGTCGGGGTTGCGCGGCAGAAAAACGCTTTCGCTTCCAGGATACTGGGGGCGAAAAAGGAAAAGAGAAAATGCAAAAAGGTACGGTTAAGTTCTTCAACACTGCCAAGGGTTTCGGTTTCATCACGCCAGAGGGCGGCGGCAAGGACGTTTTCGTCCACGCCAATGACACCGGCGGCGCCATCCTCCAGGAGGGCTCGAAGGTCGAGTTCGAGGTCGTCGAGGGAAAGAAGGGCCCCCAGGCCAGCGGCGTCAAGCTGGTCTAATTCCGGCACCGAGGTGCCGCGCGCCTGAGGCAGGTTCGCTCAGGCGCGGCACCAGACGTGCCGTTTCGTTTTTGTGCGCGTTCGTGGCGATCGGCCGCGGTTCTGCCAGCGGGTCGGGGTAGAACCGAGGCGCGCATGCGGACCCCCGTCGTCTTCGCCTTCGCGGTCGTCGTGGTCTTGGCGCCGGCCACCGGCTGCGCCCGCAAGTCCCTCCCGACACCAACGCCGGCGCCGACGCCGCTGGTCGAGAAGGGTCGACAGGTCTACGCCAAGTTCTGCGCCACCTGCCACGGCCCGGCCGCCAACGGCTACGCAGCCGACAACTCGCCGTCGCTCCGCGCCTCCACGTTTCTCGAGTCGGCGTCGGACGAATTCATCCGCGCGGGGATCAGCCGCGGGCGCCCTGGCACGGCGATGGCCGCGTTCGCCAACATCCTGGGCGGACCGCTCGCCCCCCCCGAGGTGGACGCCATCATCGCCTACCTGCGCGCGGGCGGACCGCCCCCCCGCGCGCTGCCGACGGGACCGGTCGTCGGCGACGTGAAGCGCGGCAAGGTGCTCTACGACACCACCTGCGCGCGCTGCCACGGCACGCAGACCCAGCGGAGCAGCGCGGTTCACCTCGCCAACCCGGTCCTGCTCGCGACCGCGAGCGACGGTTTCCTTCGCTGGGCGGTCGAGATGGGCCGGCCGCCGACGTCGATGGTCCCCTGGAAGGGCGCGCTCAACCCCACGCAGATCGACGATGTGGTCGCCTTCGTGCGCTCGATGGCCGTCGCCCCCGCCATCCCGGCGGTCCCCTCCACCATCACCCAGGCGAGCGCGCCGCTGCCGCGGCGCAAGGGGCCGATCGTGCTCAACCCGCGCGGCAAGCCGCCGGAGTTCGTCCTCAAGGAAGACCTCTACGTCCCGATCGAGCAGGTGAAGAAGGCGCTCGACGGCAAGCGGCGGCTCATCATCGCGGACGCGCGCGCCCCCTCCGACTGGCTGAACCTGCACATCACGGGCGCGATCTCGACGCCGTACTACGACACCCGATATCTCGACGACATCCCCAACGACGGGACCTGGGTTCTCGCCTACTGCGCCTGCCCCCACCACGTGTCAGGCGAGGTCGTCGCCGAGCTGCGCAAGCGCGGCTACAAGCATACGGCAGTCATCGATGAGGGGGTCTTCGCCTGGCAACAGGCGAAATATCCGGTCGTCACCGCGCCCGGTCTGCTCCCGGCGGCCGCGCCGCCGCCGCCACGTCACTAGGGCGAACGGAGCCGTTAACCGCAATCGAGCGAATCCGAAACCACACGTGCGCCCGGTTCGCGCGGAGACTGGCCTCTCACTCGAGAAAGGGGCTCCGCATGACGACGAATCAGAAGTCGCTGGTCAAGGAGACGTTCGCGAAGGTCGTGCCGATCGCGGATACGGCTGCAGCGCTGTTCTACGGCCGACTGTTCGAGATGGATCCCTCGCTTCGGCCGCTCTTCAGGACCGACCTTCGCGAGCAGGGAAAGAAGCTGATGCAGATGATTGGCTACTGCGTCGGCAAGCTCGACGCGCTCGAGGAGCTGGTGCCGGCGGTCAAGGAGCTCGGGCGCAAGCACGCCGGATACGGGGTCGAGGAGGAGGACTACGCGACGGTGGGCGGCGCGCTGCTCTGGACGCTGGAGCAGGGCCTGGGCGCCGCCTTCACCCCCGAGGTCAAAGCGGCCTGGACGGCGGTCTACGAGCTGCTCGCCGCGACGATGCTCGAGGGGGCGAAATCGGCGGCTGCCTGAGGCGCCGCCAAGGTTAGGCCCGGTGCGCTAGGCGCCTTTGGCGCGGGCGATGCTTTCGAGGATGACGGTCTTCGCCTCGGCAGCGTCGCCCCACCCGATCAGCTTCACCCACTTGTTGTCCTCGAGATCTTTGTAGTGCTCGAAGAAGTGCTGGATCTGCTTGACCGTGATGTCGGGGAGATTCTTGTAGTCGGCGACCTGGTCGTAACGGCGGGTGAGCCGCGAGACCGGCACGGCGATCACCTTCTCGTCGATGCCGGCCTCGTCCTGCATGCGCAAGACACCGATCGGGCGGACGGCAATGAGGGCGCCGGGGACAATGGCGCGCTGGCTGGCGATGAGGACGTCGAGCGGATCGCCGTCGCCCGACAGCGTGTGGGGGATGAACCCGTAGTTCCCCGGGTAGCGCATCGACGTGTAGAGGAAGCGGTCAACCACCAGCGTCCCGGCATGCTTGTCCATCTCGTACTTGATCGGCTCGCCGCCCACCGGCACCTCGACGATGACGTTCACCTCGTTGGGGGGATCGGCGCCGACGGAGATGTGTTCGATTCTCACGCGCGCTTCAACTTTCGGAAGCGGCGGATGAGCGCATTGGTCGAAGTATCGTGGGCCAGCACCGGCTCGGTGGCGCTGGTCAGCTCGGGGATGATCCGCTGCGCCAGCACCTTCCCCAGCTCGACGCCCCACTGGTCGAACGGGTCGATGTCCCAGATGACCGACTGCGTGTAGACGTCGTGCTCGTAGAGCGCCACCAGCTTCCCCAGCGCGGCGGGCGTCAGCCGGTCGAGCAGCATCACGTTGGTGGGGCGGTTCCCCTCGAACGCGCGATGCGGCGCCAGCGTAGGCGGCGTCCCCTCCGCCGCCACCTCGGCGACGGTCTTTCCGAACGCCAGCGCCTCGGCCTGCGCGAACACGTTGGCGACCAGCAGATCGTGATGATTGCCGAGAGGGTTCAACGTCTGCCCGAAGGCGATGAAGTCGACCGGCACCAGGCGCGTCCCCTGGTGAATCAGCTGGTAGAACGAATGCTGGCCGTTCGTCCCCGGCTCACCCCAGTAGATCGGCCCCGTCTCGACCTCGACGCGGGCACCGTCGAGGCCGACGTGCTTGCCGAGGCTCTCCATGGTGAGCTGCTGCAGGTAGGCCGGGAACCGCTTCAAGTACTGTTCGTACGGCAGCACCGCGATCGTCTGGGCGCCGAAAAAGTCGTTGTACCAGAGCGACAGCAGCGCCTTCAAGACGGGCAGGTTCTGCCCGAAGGGGGCCGTGCGGAAGTGCTCGTCCATCTCGTGGAAGCCGGCCAGCATCGAGCGGAAACCCTCGGGGCCGATGGCGAGCATGGTCGAAAGACCGATCGCCGAATCCATCGAGTAGCGGCCGCCCACCCAGTCCCAAAAGCCGAACATGTTGGCGGTGTCGATGCCGAACGCGGAGACCTTCTCGGCATTCGTGGAGACGGCGACGAAGTGCTTGGCCACCGCGCGCGCGTCGCCCCCCAGGCCGGCCAGCGACCAGGCGCGCGCCGTCTGGGCGTTGGTCATCGTCTCCAGCGTGGTGAAGGTCTTCGACGAGATGACGAAGAGCGTCTCGGCCGGGTCGAGATCCCAGGTCGCCTCGGCGAAGTCGGTGCCGTCGACGTTGGAGACGAAGCGGAAGGTCAGCGCCCGGTCGGCGTAATGGCGGAGCGCCTCGTAGGCCATGACCGGCCCCAGATCCGAACCGCCGATGCCGACGTTGACCACGTTCTTGAGCCGCTTGCCGGTGTGCCCGGTGAACGCGCCGCTGCGCACGCGGTTCGAAAAGTCGCTCATCTTGTCGAGGACGGCGTGCACGTGCGGCACCACGTTCTCGCCGTCGACCACGATCGAGGCCCCCTTCGGCGCCCGCAAGGCGACATGAAGCGCCGCGCGGTTCTCGGTGACGTTGATCTTGTCGCCGCGGAACATGGCGTCGATCCGCCCGCGCAGGGCCGACTCCTCGGCGAGCTTCCCGAGGAGCGCCAGCGTCTCGTCGGTGACACGGTTCTTCGAGTAGTCGAGGAAGATCCCAACCGCGTCGAGCGTGAGGCGCTCCCCGCGTCCCGGATCGTTGGCGAACAGCTCGCGCAGATGCAGCGGCGCGAGCTTCTGGTGATGCGCGGACAGGGCCGACCAGGCCGGTCGTTCTTGGAGCTTTGTAGACATGTCGGTTCTCCTCGCGACCATACAATGTGGGCCCCCTTCACGGAACCGCCATCCCGCGATCCTCGAACTGAACACCGAAGTGAACAGGTGAACAATTTGATGCCCCGACCACCGGGGGATAAAACCGCTTCCGCGAATGAAGACGCGGGGCTGGGTCGGGGTGGGATTCTCGTCGAGGGCGCTGGCTCTCACCCTTGCGCTCTCGGTCGTTCTCTCGGGCGCGGCCGCCGCGCAGTCGGTCGGCGCGCCGCCGGCATCGCGAGCGCCGATGTCGACGCTCCAGTCGGCGCCGATCCCCGACGAGCCCGCCGCCGCGCTGGCGCAGACCCCCACCGGCAAGCCCTGGAAGATCGACTACCGGATCATCCTCACCGGCTACAAGGACAACTACATCATCAGCGGGTTCTCCGCCGGGACGGAGGTGAAGTTCCAGTTCAGCCTGAAGATCGATCTGTGGCCGAACCACACCAACCACTCCGTCTACTTCGGCTACACGCAGAAATCGCTCTGGAACCTCTACGACACCTCCAGCCCGTTCGTCGATTCCAACTACAACCCGGAGCTCTTTTACGGTTACTTCAAGCGCTACGGCGACGTCTTCTGGGCGCCCGGCAGGGTGTCCCTCTTCATCGACAGCGCCCGCGCCGGGCTCGAGCACGAATCCAACGGCCGCGACGGCGTCGACTCACGCGGGTGGAATCGCTTTTACGGCTTCATCAACGCGGGCGCCTACTTCGGCACCGACGTCTACGCCACCCTGGGGTTGAAGGGGTGGCTCCCGCCGTTCGCCGTCGACCAGTACAACCACGACATCGTCGACTACCTCGGTTACGGCGAAGGGACGGCGGTGCTCGGCTACGATCCAGGCCAGCCGACCTGGTGGGGAGGCGGTGACGTCGGGGTGAAGTACTTCCACGGCAAGAGCGGCGGTTGGGGGCGACAGGGGACCGAGCTCTTCGCCCAGTGGCGGCCGGCCTACGACGATCGCGTCTCGTTCTGGCGCTTCACGCCCTACATCTACGCGCAGTTCTTTCACGGCTACGCCGAGTACCTTCTCAACTACAACCAGAAGGACACCGCGTTTCGGATCGGGTTCTACGTCGAGGATCGCGTGCACTGGGTCGAACGAAGCCACTGAATCGACGCGTCAGTCCGTCGCAGCCTCAGCTCCCGCTTATGTCTTCGCTGCGCGCGGCGGCGCGCTGACGAACAGTTCGGCGTTAGAATCGCGCCATGGCGGTCACCAAGGTCCCAGCGAAGTCGGTGCCGTGGTTGCTGGTCGTCTTCGGGGTTCTCGGCTTCGCCGGGCTGATCGGCCTGATGACCGACAATCACATCTGGCCATTCAACGAGAAGGAAGCGGCTCCCGCCCCGGCGAGCCAGCCGCACCCCTGAGCGCCTCGTTCTACGAGACGAGACGGAGCCCGATGATCGAGCCGATCAACGTCGTCAAAAACAGGACCCGCCAGAACGTCGTCGGGTCCTTGAAGAACAGCATGCCGATCGCCGCCGTACCGAACGCTCCGATCCCGGTCCAGACGGCGTACGCCGTTCCCAGCGACAGATCGCGCGTCGACAGGTTCAAGAGACCAAAGCTGAGCAGCGCGCAGACGGCGAAGCCGACGTTGTAGGCCCAGCTCTGGAAGCCGTTCGACAGCTTCATGAAGGTGGTGAATCCCATCTCACATACCCCGGCGGCGACGAGATAGATCCAGGGGCTCAAATGCTTCGCGGCGTCCATCGGTCAACCGGAATATCACGATCCCGACCTCTGGTAGAGTCGCCTGGGTGAAGGCGAAGGCGATTGTGACGCTCGGTTTGCTGCTGGCGCTCGCAGGCTGCTCGAGCAGCGGCAGCGGTGGCCCCTCGGGCAAGACCGACGGTGGCGTATCAGGCTGCGCGCCGGCCACCGGGACCAGCGGCACGAGTGTCGGGACTTTTAGCTGGAGGGACAACGGGACGCTTCAATGCGCCACGCTGGTCCTCACCGGACGTCAGACCGCCACGGTGGCCGACAACCTCGAGATCGACACCGCGACCGCGAGCACTGGCATCGACCTGCTCATGTCGAGCTACAACGGACCGCTCGGCGGAACGTACAGCTGCCAGACAGGCAACGGCACCACCGAACCAAACGTCTTGATGGAGATCACCGGGCTCGCGAGGCGCGGCATTGCGGCGGCATCGAGCTGCACGATCACCATCAGCTTCACGACGGACAGCGCCGGTGTGCAGCATGCGCAGGGGACCTTCTCGGGCACGGTGACCGGCGACGGCGGCACCGACCTCATCACCGACGGGATGTTCGATGTAACGGTCGCCCAGCAGGGCGGCTGAC
>Ga0209890_10000248_pt1 | contig 25006 bp, 18 predicted proteins | sample OrgsoiDNA2013049_FD_185799 | JGI IMG/M metagenome (GOLD analysis project Ga0209890, IMG submission 185799) | Permafrost soil microbial communities from the Arctic, to analyse light accelerated degradation of dissolved organic matter (DOM) -... | ecosystem: Environmental > Terrestrial > Soil >...
AGATTGACGGCAAAGTCTTCGTCAACGACTATCCCGAAGGAAACGAACCGAAAGAGGGAGAGTTTTACCGCTGCCGCATCACGGCAGCGCACGACTATGATTTGGTGGCGGAGATTATTTAAGGTGTAGATCCACACTGTCATCCTGAGCGAAGCGAAGGACCTACGTACCTCGCCCGCGCCAGCAGAATGCAGAGGTCCTTCGCTTCGCTCAGGATGACAATTCACAATAAGAATTTCGCAATCCAAACTATGCCGCGTAAACGCCAAATCAAACTCCGCTGCCCGATCTGCAAGAAGCCGACGAAAGCGGCGGATTCGGACTTCCCTTTTTGCAGCGACCGCTGCCGTCTCATTGATCTCGGAAAGTGGGCCAGCGGCGCGTACGTGATTTCGTCGCCGGTCACCGACGCCGAAGAAGCGATCCGCGAAGACAGTGCCGACGAGGACGGCGACTGATGAATCCTACGCCCGAAGCCGCCAGCGAATCCGGCGCGCCGCGGCGGGCTCCGCTCTGGGCCACACTGATCGCGACGTTCTTCGGCGCGGGACGCCTCAAACCCGGTCCCGGCACATGGGGATCGCTAGCCACGGTGATTATCTGGGCGTTGGCAAGTTCCCAGATCCCGGCCGCGAGCCGCGTCTGGACGACGATCGCCGCCGCCGCAGTTGTCACCCTCATCGGGATTCCCGCCGCCACTATAGTCGCGCGCGCATCGGGAGTGAAAGATCCGCAATTCGTCGTTATCGATGAAGTTGCCGGGCAACTGGTCACGCTCGTCGCCGTTCCGCTGGCATGGAAAACCTTTCTCGCGGGCCTTATACTCTTCCGTGTCTTCGATATTCTTAAGCCGTTTCCCATTCGGCGACTGGAGCGGCTGCCCGAGGGCACCGGCATTGTGGTGGACGACCTGGGAGCGGGACTTTATGCGCTCGCCGTCATGCATCTTCTGTTGTACTTTGGACTTCTAACGAAGTAGCGGTGGCTCCCGCCAGAATAAACTCATGAGCATCTCCGACCGCCTGTTGGGAAAGAAGAACGTCAACGGCCAGCCGCACATCGAAGCGGTCGCGCCAAGTTGTGCTTTGCCCGGAGGCGACGTTCGTATCATCGGAAAGAGCTTGCGTCCGCACGAGTTGCGGCGCCCGAGCGTGCGCTTCGGCGAGATCGAAGGCTCCGTCCTAATTAGTTCCGATGATTTCATGGTGGCGCGAGTGCCCGAGGGAGCGGCGTCGGGACCGGTCGTAGTGGACGCCAGTGGGCACGTTAGCAATGCCCACTCCATCAAGGTTGCGGTCCCCGTTGCCGACAACCTTCATCCGGTTACCAATCCCGCGCTCGACCGCGACGGCAACCTCTTTGTGACTTTCTCCGGATCGCGCGGGCAAAAAGTGCCGGTGTCGATCTTCAAGATCGACACCAACTACAACGTCAAGCCGTTTCTCAGCGACCTGATGAACGCCACCTCGATTGCCTTTGACCGCGAAGGCCAGATGTACGTTTCTTCGCGGAACGACGAGGCCGTATACAAGGTAGCGCCGAACGGCACCATGTCGACCTATGCCGAAGGCATGGGCATCGCGACCGGGATCGCCTTCGATGCCGCGGAGAATCTCTACGTCGGCGACCGCAGCGGAACCATTTTCAAGATCGCGCGCGACCGGCAGATTTTTGTGTTTGCTACACTGGAGCCAAGCGTTTCCGCCTATCACATCGCCTTCGGTCCCCACGGCGATATGTTTGTCACCACCCCCAGCACTTCCAGTTTTGACTGCGTCTACAAAGTCGACCCCCACGGCACCGTGACGGTGTTCTACCGCGGCCTGGGACGTCCGCAAGGCCTCGCGCTTGATATCGAGGGCAATGTCTATGTCGCCGCCTCTATCGCCGGGAAACGCGGCATCGTGAAGATCACTCCCCAAGGCCAAGCCAACCTCGAAGTCTCCGGTCAGGGTTTGGTCGGGCTAGCCTTCGCTCCGAATAAGTCCGCCATCCTCGCCACCAACAATGCCGTGTACCACCTTTCCTGGAATATCCAGGGACTACCGCTTCTGGGGGACTAGCAACTGCCAGCCTTCAGCTTCTAGCTTCTAGCCACCCAACCCAAGTTGTCATCCTGAGCGCAGCGAAGGACCTGCTTTCTTCTCACTTGGCAAGAACGCGTCAGGAATTTCTCCGGCGTGCAGTCGGGCTTCGCGGTGCGGGAAAGCTTCGGTGAAGGCACGGGCTCGTCGACTGCGAACTCAGTAACTTTTCGGGTGGGTGTTCGCCAGCTACTTTTTATACACGGTGGGCTGGGGACCCTTCTCGAGCGTCTCGCGGTCCCAGATCATGCCTTCGCGGGTGTAGTTCGCGAGTTCGAAATCCTGTGTGAGCTCGAGTGCGTCGGTAGGGCAAGCATCTTCGCACAGGCCGCAGAACATGCAGCGGCTCAGGTCGTAGGTAAAGTTCGTGAGCTCTTTGCGGCGGGTTTTTTCATTGCGCTCGCTGGTGACCACGATCAGGTTCTCCGGACAAGCCAGCGCGCACAGGTCACAGGAAATGCAGAGCGTCTCGTCGGTGTCTGGATTGACGTTCAGGCGCGGCGCGCCCCGGTAGCGCTCGGCCACTTGCGGCCGCTCCAGCGGATACTGCTCGGTATAGATTTCCTTGGGGTCCTGATACCGGAACGTCACGCCCAGTCCCTGCATCAGGTCCACCAAAAACACTTTGCGGAAGATCTCGGTGATTCCCATGACCCGCCTAGGATAACACTGACGGGAAACCGCCCGATGTGAAATGCATCACAAACGATTCTGGCGTAAACCAGATTGGGTTTAGTCCCTACTTGTGTACCACCTGTGCCAGAGCAGTGTATTTGGCGGGGAGATAATTCGAATCGCCGCCATAGTTTGCCACAACGACGTGCGAACCCGCGGGAATGGCCGAGGTTGTGAACTGGGCGACACCACTTTTCAGGGTCGCGATTCCCAGGCCCGTACCGCCCATCACAAACTGGACTGCCTCACCGTCTGGCGGCGGTCCTGCAATCGTTGTAATGGTGACCGTGAACGTCACTGGCTGTCCCAGCACGGAAGGGTTCACCGACGACGCAATGGTCGCTGTGATTCTCGGAACCAGGAGATAGCCGCCCTTGTTGGTCGACATCGCCACTACTCCGAAGTCATTCACTTGCAGCGAGTAAGCTTGCTGAGCGGAGGACATAGCCGCCAGGACAGTCAAGTCCTGCATGCCTCCCGATGGCGTCCACAAGAACCCGTGCGGAAGTCCATCCCCCGAAGTCGTAAGCGAGGTTCCGACGATCCATCCCTTACTGTTGATGCTAAGAGCGGAACTTTCCCCGCCACCGAGCGTGCCCAAATCTTTGACGCCTCCGCTCTGCGTCCAGGAGAAAGCATGCCGATACCCATTGGCAAAGGGTGATTGCCCGACAACCGTTCCCGAGTCGTTGACGGCATACGCAAGAGTGCCAGTCGGGCCTAGATTCAATAGCCCCCCGGCTTGCGTCCAGAGGAAACCAAGCGTGTTACGGCTGCCGTTGGGAAAGTAGTAGCCAACCACCTGGTTCGAAGAATTGATTGCCACCGCCGTGCCGCCACCGATGCTCGTGAGATCAGGGGTCAGATCCTGCATGCCGCCGCCCGGAGTCCAGAGAAACGCGTGCTGGGTATTCGCGGCGGTGTAGGATAGCCCGACTGCAGCCCCGGCACTGTTGATCCCGTTGGCCGCGCTCAGGTCGCCACCGAGTGAGCCCATCCACTGCACGCCACTAGTTGGCCGCCAGACGAAAGCTTGAAGATTGCCCGAATGGTTGAGATCGCCCGCGCCGACGACATAGCCAGAGCTGTTGATGGCAGCCCCGCCGCTATTCGTCCCGATCAGCCCAACGCTCTGTGATCCGCTGATCCGGTTCCAAGTCGACACCTGATACGAATCGCTGGTGCCGGTGTTCACCACCACCTCGCCGTCATTGTTAATCGCAATCAAAGAATTTGGACTCGCTCCCGGCACCTTGACGACGCCAAACACGACCTGCGAGAACGCGAAGCCCGAGCACAACAGAGCAAATACCGCAACGAACGCGACTTTGTTGATGTTTTTCACAGTGATCCATCCTCCTCTGAGGATTGCCGATATCGTGCGCTGTATATCGAGTGATTCCGGGGAAACGGGGCACCTACCACGCCTGTGAGGTGCAAGTCTTGTGCCATTTTTGATATCTAGTGTCAATTTAAGAAACAGAGCTAACCGTAGGCAGCATAGTTGTTTACGCTTACGACTACGCAAACTCGTTCGACTCGAAAACCCTCTGTGCACAATCGCCGACATCGAATAGGAACGGAACTTCCCACGGAGGTAACCCCTCACCCGCTAGAATGGGGGGCAGTCTGGCAGGCCCAGATTCGCTTGCGAACTGGGAACCGAGAACTGGCTCCGGGAATTGAAGACTAACTTTCTGGCAACTCGCCACTGGGTGACAGCCCACTGCTCTCAGCTAACGAACTTTCTGCGAACGGGCCTTCGTCCGATGAACTTTGGATGGAAGAAGCCCTCCGCTGCGCCCAGCGGGCACTGGAGGCCGGTGAAGTGCCGGTGGGAGCGGTCGTCGTGTGCGGAGGGAGCGTAGTTGGACGAGGATGGAATCGCAACCTCACCGACTGCGACCCAACCGCTCATGCTGAAATCGTGGCATTGCGCGAGGCGGGACGAAACGTCGCTAATCACCGACTCGGCGACTGCGAACTGTTTGCCACAATTGAGCCGTGCGCCATGTGCGCGGGAGCGGCGGTTCACGCTCGCCTCCGCCGCCTGGTGTACGGTGCCGACGACCCGAAGGCAGGCGCGGTCCATTCGATTCTGCAGGTGGTGAATCACCCCAGTCTGAATCATCAAATGGAGATCCGGGGCGGTGTACTGGCCGGACGTTCGGCGGAGATGGTGCAAGAATTTTTTCGGAGGCGCCGTTAACGAAATTTGCGAAATGGCCCACAGCTTGGCGACGGAAGTCGGCCGGAATCACTTACGCTACACAACGCAGAACTGACGCAGACAATCTCGATCCCGTTGACGGCCAGCAAAAACTGGTACCAACCCACGAACCAAGAGGATCAGAACGCTGTAGGGTGAACGTACCATCTCAACTGGGGATTGACCCGCTCAGTGCAACTGATCTGCTGAGCACGCTCTCAACGCTTTGGATCAGGGCGTCCGCATTCTGCTCCAAGTCTAGCGACGATTTCTCAATGTAGGCCGCGGCGCCCGCGCCCTTCAGCTTTGCTTCATTCTTTTGCGACAGCCCTGTCAATACGATAACTGGAATTTGCGCGGTAGATGCGTCTTGCTTTAATCCCTTCAGCACGCCCGTACCGTCTAGTCCTGGAAGCATCATGTCCAAAAGGATGAGCTCCGGCGAGCCTGTATGGGCTGCATGCAAACCCTCTCGTCCGTCCGCCACACCAGTCACCGAGTGTCCTGCCCTGGTCAGTACCCTCTCGATTGCTATTCGTAAGAAGCGGCTATCTTCGATCAGAAGAATCTTCATACAACAATACCTCTTAGTTAGATTCGAGCTGCGGATGTGTCTTCCGCCGAGTACATTGAAACCCTGAACTTATTGCAGCGGCGCTCCGCTGTTGGTGCACGATGCCAGTTGACTGTCAATCATGCCAGACCCACCCGAACCGGGCGCGCACAACCAGTTCTGCCCAACGCGCTGAGCGTCGTCGCAAAGCCCATCGTCAGACAGAAGTTATACGAGATCTGAGCTGTATTGAGCGCCCGGAAAAGGTTCGGAATCGAAATCGCGGCGATGGTGAGGATAATCGCTACCACAATCAGCAATTCAATAAGGGAGAACCCTCTCTTTTTCCGCATCTGGATTTTCCTCTGGCTCAGCTGGGGCAAAACAAAATGAATACCGCCCGCCAGGCCGACGGATGGTAATGGTAATCCCGGCAGCGGAGTCGACGTTTCTTGCCAATTGCCGACTGTCATGTTCAGTTCTCCCCGATTCTTCCGCTGGATCGATGGCCGGGTGATGTCGCTTGAAGATCCAGGGACGCAGCTTCTTCGTCAGACAGCGCAACTCTCGCGTCGCCGAGCGGCATCTCCGCATTTTCCAATTTGGCCAACTCCGTTGCCAGCCAGCCTTCAAGCAAACTGAGATCTTCCTCGGGAACAAAAGAAAAGCGCACGCCAGCTCGCCCGGTTGCATCGCCATTTACTACTTTGCCGTTTATGCGTATCACGCTGTGGGTGCCGGGGAGCGGGAACACCAGTGAAACCTCGCGATCGATCTGCAGTTGCAGTCCGCACTGCAGAGCCAGCCCACCTACGCTGAGATCGCTGACCCGGGCTTCAAGCATCCCGAGTTCTGAGACTCTTGCGGTCACTGGGATGTCGACCGAGACTCGCGCAGCCCGTCGACGTTCTTGAAGCATGGTTCCGTATGCCGCCCGCATGCACCGGCTGGCACGTTCGAGGTCCACGGGCTTGTAAATCATGAAATTAGCCCCCACCAGAAGAGCGTGAGTTTCCGAGCCCGCGTCGACCATCGCGACGATTGTCGAGTTGCTGTTGGGGGAGGACTTGCGGGCACTGCGCACGATGCGCGTTGGATCGTTCGCAATATCCCAATCCACAATCAACGCGTCAAGTCTTCGGTGAGTCACTGCATCGAGAGCGGAACCAATCTCGCTGCAAACCTCAGTTTGGATGGCAAATCTGTCCAGAATCTGATGCATGACCCGGAGAACCTCCGCGTCGCTGCTGAACACCAGCCCATCGAGTCGAACCTGCTCTTTCATACCGTCCCCCTTGATCGCACTTGCGTGTCGTGGGCCATACTCGATCAGGAGACCCAACTCCATGGCTGTGTTCCACTTGCCAGAAGTTGGTTCATTCGTACAGAACAAAGGTGGCGTATGATTTCCGGACTCGTGCCCGCCGTTCCGACACTTGGGCTCGAAGAACGAAGGCAATGTGCCCCTTGCGTAGGCACTGATGGACTCATATGTTTATTGTCGCTTCAGGGTAAGAGTCTGAATATCTCCGGCACAAACACCCCAGTCGACTTGGTAGGTGCCCATCATGTCAGGATTCCAATTGTTGCCTAGCAACACGTTGTCATACGAGAATGACCCATCACCACCATCTGTGTCTTTTGTACTACCGTTCACCAAAATGTAGGGACCAGCGATGAAAGCCTCAATAACAGTTCCACTCACCGAGCAGTTGGAACCGGTGTAGGTGAGATTGCCAGTTAGCGCGAATGTCCCATTTGCGGAGGCATTCGCGGCTTGCTTTAACGCCATCGAGACACTGACATTCGAGCCTCCGGAGCCAACCACAGTTCCGCTCCACGTGCCGCTGATCGAGGGCATTGCCTTGGCAGACACCGTTCCGTGATCTCCGCTCCCACACCCCCCTGTAATCGTGTACGTTCCAGTCAGTGTGGAGTCGCTTGTCGCGTTTGCGACCACGGAAAATACTTGTCCATTGACATCGGCAGAGGTGAGCGTCACTTGTTGATTTTTTAAGGCTCCCGTGAGAATCACAGGCTGCGAGACATCGAAACAAAGTGAACTGGAGACGTACATCGTGGCCGAGAGGGTGGCGCCGTTCTGGGCCAGGTTGCCGCCAACCTGAAATATCCCCGTGCCTGAGTTCGCGGAACTCGCCGTCACCGACCAATTCCCCTGTGTTAGCGTGGCGTCAGACCTCGGAGCAACCCCACAACCCGTCACTGCCAATACCAGAGCACCTAACAGCAGGGACAACCAAAACCTAGTAAGCGTTGCGGGCATCAAGTGTCCTCCTGACACGTACGTTCTAAACCGACTCGTGGTTCGCTATATTCGGACTATCCTTATCGGCACTTATTCTCGCAAGCTTAGTGCAGCGACAGTTACCTTAGGTTCTCGCGTGCAGACTGGATATTGGAGGTATGTAGAACTATGGCTGTCGGCGGAGGAGCAAGAATATTGCAGCTGCAGACCGCAACATAAGTTCCGCCAGGCAGTATCAGATCTGATCCAACCCTGCTTTTTTGGGTCGCCATTTCATCCGGGCAACGATAGTCTCAGCCACTAATGTCTGAATTGTGTACGTATTTCCAATAATTGCCCAGCGACCTGGTACCCCCCGTCGCGGTTTCAGAAGATAAACACCGGCTTTTGATAGAGATCAAGCGACCGTCAGTAAGGCAAACAAATTGCCCTAGTAGTTTCCGTGGGATTCACAATAAACAACAGCAGCAAGTGCCTGTCGTGTCTTTAAGTGCGAGAGGTAATCCCATCCTTCCAGATCTCATTGCTGGGCGATGGAACGTCGACATTAGCGAAAAGAAGATGACAGCACCAGTAGTTTCATGCACCCGAGCCTCATTGAACCTGGAAGAACGCGATGAGCTTGTTATGAGCCAACTGACAGAGGTCCATTTCATTGCTCGACGAATCCATCAACGCCTTCCAGGGGTCGTACCCCTTGAGGATCTCGTCCACTCTGGCGTGCTCGGACTCCTGGAAGCAACGCAGAACTACGATTCCACAAAGAACGTCCAATTCAAGACATTCGCACAGTTCCGTATTCGTGGTGCAATCCTTGATAGTCTGCGAACGCTCGACCGCGCATCGCGGCGATTGCGCACCAAAGGCCGAAAGCTGAACGCCGCTTCCGACCAACTCTCGCTGAAGTTGGGTCGCCAGCCAACGGAAGACGAAATCGCGCACGAAGTGGGACTGGACCTGACAACCCTAAGGAAGCTTGCAAGCACTCTTCGCAGCCTGGAACCGGTAGACCGGCAAGTCGCGTCCGGAAAAGATCGCACGGAAACTCGCGACCTGATCGAGTCTGCACCTGCCAATTGTGAAGAAAGCCCGTTTGCACAGTGTCTGCGGTCGGAGATGCGGCAACATCTGGCACTAGCGATGTCCAACCTCTCCCCAAGAGAAAAGCGGGTCCTTTCGCTGTATTACTTCGAACAACTGACTATGCAGGAGATCGCTTCCATCTTGGACGTCAGGAATTCACGAATTTCACAAATACATTCGGCTGCACTGGCGAAACTGCGCGCGCACCTTGCAGCGACGGAAAGCAGCGAAGACTCCAAAACCAAGGATTGCATCGGTGTCCGGATCGAACAAGAGCGCGCTCCCCGCGCAAAGCTTGTTGGTGGCTGGTTGAGGCCGGCGAGTTGATCGCAAGCAGCAATCCCTGACACGGCTGCAGCAAGAGTCGGCTGATCGGGCGGCAATTTCCTGGGCTCTGGCTGCTAATCAGACTTGACAGTACCAAAGTACTTTAGCGGCGCCATTCGTTCTTACTCTTAGGCGTTGTGTGCCGATAAGGAATTGGCAGATTTTCCGAGATCTGCGTTGTCGCATTGAGATAGCTAGTCGCTGAACGCGAGGAGACTAATGAGAGCTGCACTTTCTTCGGTTGCCTCACTGTTGTTTGTTGTGCTTGGTTCAATCCAGGCGCTTTCGGGCCAGGTAGCATTGCCCCGGCAACACATATCCTCTAAGTCCTCCCGGCACTTTGGCGAGCTGTCACGGAACAGAAGTGTGCAATTCTCGAACAGTGCCGGAAAATCGAGCCAGCGGGTACAGCCCAAGCCTTATGCGACCTTGCCCGCGCCAGCAAACTTCATTTCCGCTACGCAGATCGGAATAGACAGCGCGCCGATTTATCGAATGGTAAGCGGAGACGTTAATCACGACACATTGCCCGACGTTATTGCGCTTGCACAAAACACTTCATCGCCTACAGGTACGTACCTCGTGGTTCTGCTGAATAGCGCTGATGGAACGCTTAGCGCACCGATTTCGACCCCAGTTTTATTCGGGGCGGGAGATTTGATCATTGTCGCAGACGTGAACAGAGACGGAAAAGACGACGTGATCTTGGTACATCCGAACTCGATGGATGTGCTGATCTCGATGGGAGATGGAACCTTCGCCACACCGCAGTCTGTGACAACCGGGATAAGTGCTCCGGCCGCGGCCGGCTTATGGGACGTTAATCATGACACGCTGTTGGATGCGGTGGTTGTCGACAGTCTTTCAAACCAAGCTGCTTTTCTGTTAGGTGATGGACAAGGTGGCTTTGCACCTCCTCGAATGACTTCTTTTCCCGGCCAGACATCCAGCGGCGTACTGGCAGACGTTGACGCGGATGGCAACCTCGATCTGGTTACCAACGACACGCTCTATCCCGGAGATGGTAATGGCGGATTCCTCACTGGAATTCCTTTTCATAGCAATGACGGGCAAAATGCGGGGGCCGTGTTCTCCGACTCTGTCGCCGTGGGCGACATAGACGGAGATGGGAAACTCGATGTCGTGACCGCGAACGGATACTGGAACACGGTCAGTGTCTTCCTTAACCAGGGCGGTCGACATTTGGTGCAGGACAGTGTTTCCTTCTGGAGCGGGAATGAACCGATCGCGCTTACCCTTGCCGATCTGAACTGGGATCACAAAGCAGATCTAATCGTCACCAACGCAGCGGAGTCCGATCTGACGGTCTTCCTGGGAAGAGGTGACGGCACCTTCCTTCCCCCATCACCAGGATACGCAATCGGAGGATCGCCCTCCAACCGGGCGGTGCTGGCGGACTTCAACGGTGATGGTAATCTTGATGCTGTCCTTTCAGACAACCAGTCATCTGTAGTTCTGGCACTGGGCTTCGGAGATGGAACGTTCCAAGCGGCGCCCGTGACCAACGTCGTTGTGCCTCCAGGATCAAGCAACTTGGGAGGCGCCCTCAGCATTGCGTCGGGTGATTTTAACGGCGACGGCGTGCCCGACTTCGTGGTCGGGCAAAGCTCCACCGCTCCCGGTCTGGGACTGGTCGTATTCGTGACGCAGAGCAACGGTGTCCCCGCCAATGGAGTCGTCTATGCTCAAGGCGACGCGCTTAGCTATGTTGCTGTCGGGGACATAAACCAGGATGGTAAAGCTGATATTGTGGCCTCTAACTCGTCAACTGGCGCCGCGGAAGTTTTGCTCGGCAATGGCGACGGCACCTTTCAGCCGCCCGCGCTTATAGCCCTTCCCGGTATCACGAACGGAGTCGTCGTAGCTGACTTGAACGGAGACGGATGGCCCGATGTCGCCTTCGCCGGAAAAGATCCGTTTGTTTATGTCCTGCTCAACGATGGCAGGGGCTCGCTGGTGCTCGCGGGAACCTACCCTATCTCTGGAGCCGGTTACAAACTTGTAGCAGCTGATGTCAATCACGATGGTAAACCCGATCTCTGTATAGCGATGACGAGCACCTCCCGAGTTGCCATTCTCCTGGGCAACGGGAACGGAACCTTCTCGGCAACTCCCGATTACGACACGACACTTCCCTCCCCTTATGGGATCGTGGCTGGCGACCTTCAGAAAGATGGCAACCTCGACCTCGTCATCACGTCTCCTAGTTCTGGCAAGCTTGCGGTCGCGATCAACAATGGAGGCGGTTTCTTCGGTGCGCCACGCATTTACAAGGCGAGTTTGTCGCCCCAATTGAATCCATCTCCTGGAGAAGTGGCACTGTCCGATGTAAACAAAGATGGAAACTTGGATATTGTCTTTGCCAATGCCGGCAATAGTTCAGTCGGAGTTTTGGTGGGTAACGGCGCCGGCAATTTCTACGGGCCCACTGAATTTCCCGCGGGCGGCGGTGCGCTGGCTGTGGCGATTGCCGACCTCAACAAAGACGGTTGGCCCGATGTCGTCACTGCCGATGTGCATTTTAGTGGGCTCTCAATTTTGTATAGCGCTATCCCTTCACCACTGGCCCCGGACTTTACCATCGCGGCGAACCCTTTGCACGTGCAGGTAACTACGGGTCAAACGATCACAACTGCGGTTTCATTGTTGTCGACCAATGCGTTCATCGGTTCGGTTCAGCTCGAGTGCCAGAACCTGCCAACAACGTTGACCTGTACCTTCGCACCAAGCGCCCTACATTTGGAAAAAGGTGCCGGGGCCTCGTCACAACTGACGATCGCCGCTACCCGGTCGACTGCAGCCTTGCTCGGTTCTGGACACGGTTTCATGGCTCTGGCAATGATTCCAATCCTCGGTGGGATGTTCTTTTGGCGCATTCCCCGAGCCATAAACACAGCAGCACTCCTCGCTCTTGTGGCAAGCCTGATGCTGTTTAGCGGGTGCCAGGGTTTGGCGCCGGCAAAGATTTCTAACCAGACTTACACGATTACTGTGAAAGCGGTAGCGTGGAATGGCACCTCGCATTCGGTTCAGATGCAGGTTACTGTGCAGCAGTAAAGAAGATTGTCCGGGGTTGCGCACTCTGTAAATTAGGTGCCCCTTCTCACGGACCATCACGTTTACGACATGTTATGCGTTGAACTTCCTGTGCCAGAAGGTGGTCCAGCACTAACGGCCCTGCTTAAGTAACTCCTCCAATGTTTCTCCGCGGGCTAGAATCTGAAGAAGTTGTAGGAGAATAGTCGGACTGCATGAGTCAGCAATCTTTCCACCAAGTACGCCGGACCAGTCCGGAGGCGATTCCGGCTGAGGTGCGTCGGATCGAAGGTCGTGAATGGTGGTTGTGGGGGTTCGCCGTTGCGGTAACACTGGCGTTGACCTTGGGGATCGTCTCGTTCACTTTTCCCTGGTTTGATCGGGAGACCAATACTGCGTACTGGTTTGATCTTAAGGAGTGGGTGCGCGGGCTCGCAGCTCTCGTATTGCTTTTCGACTTTTACGCGGTTTATCAGAATGTGCAGCTTCACCGCATTCGACGCCAGTTGGCTGAGCGAGATCAGCTTTTTCAGCTTATTAGCGAAAATGCTGCCGATATGATCGCGCTTGTCGACAACGATGGCCGCCGGCTATACAACAGCCCCGCCTATCAAACGGTTCTCGGGTATTCCCCCGAGGACCTGCAAGCCACTTCGTCGATCGAACAAGTTCATCCGGACGATCGCCAGCGAGTATTGAAAGCGGCAGAAAAGGCCCGCCGGAGCGGTCAGGGAGAGCGGGTGGAATACCGGATTCGCCACAAAGACGGTTCCTGGCGCACCCTGGAGTCGACCGCGTGCGCAATTCGAAATGCGAAAGGCGAGACCGACAAGCTGGTAATCGTGAACCGTGACATCACCGAGCGGAAGCGAGCCGAGGAGATGCTGGCGCACAATGCGTTTCACGACGGACTCACGGACTTGCCCAACCGCGCTCTGTTTCTGGACCGGTTGCAACACGCACTAACCCTCTCCAAGAAACATTCGAACTACAAATTCGCAGTATTGCTCATTGATGTAGATGGATTCAAAATCATCAATGACAGCCTGGGCCACCCTGCCGGGGATGAGCTGTTGATTCAAATCGGGCACAGACTCAAGGACTCTGTGCGACGAGCCGACATGGTCTCCCGTCCACGCATGAACGACGTGCCTGGCGGATTTACCGATGATGATACGTTGGCCAGACTTGGCGGTGATGAATTCGCAATCCTCCTGGATGACATCCGAGACCCCATTGAAGCCGTGCGCGTTGCGGAACGCGTGCAATTGGAACTGGCCATTCCCTTCACGGTCAACAAACAGGAAATAGTAATTTCGGTGAGCATCGGAATCGCTTCTAGCATCAGTCCTCATACCCAGTCGGAGGATTTGTTGCGAGACGCGGACATAGCCATGTACCGTGCCAAGCGGGCAGGAAAAGCCCGATGTGAGGTTTCTGACACGGCCATGCATGCGAATGCAGTGAAGCGTTTGAGGCTGGAAACCGACCTGCGTAAGGCCCTCGACAAGGGGGAATTCCGCGTTCACTACCAGCCCATTGTGTCGTTGCAGACCGGCAAGATCGCGGGCTTCGAGGCCCTGACCCGTTGGCAACGCCCGGAGGGCATCCTTGCACCGATGGAGTTTATCGCGGTGGCTGAGGAAACTGGGCTCATAATCCCCATGAATCGCCAACTGTTGCGCGAAGCCTGCCAACATCTCCGGTCCTGGCAGGCTGAATTTCCCTCAACCCCACCTCTCACCATGAGTGTGAACATCACCTCCAGGGAGTTTGCCCAGACCGACCTAGCCAGCGAGATCCGCAAATCCCTTGAGCTGACCGGCGTTGATTCAGGCTGCCTGCAACTCGAAATCATAGAAACGATCGCCATGGGGGACGCGGAGAAATCTGGTCTCGTGCTCGCGCAATTGAAAGCACTCGGCGTTCGCTTGAGCATCGATGATTTTGGCACTGGCTATTCGTCACTCAGTCGCTTGCGCCGGATTCCAGTGGACACCTTGAAAATCGATCGTGCCTTCATTTCGCACATGGACAGCGACCCGGAAAGCCGCGAAATCGTAAGGATCATCATTATGCTCGCCCACAATCTTGGTTTGAAGGTCGTAGCCGAAGGGGCCGAGACGGAAGAGCAAGTAAACTTGCTCAAGCGGCTCGATTGCGAGATGGCACAGGGATACTTTTTCTCCCGACCCGCTGACCACCAGGCTATGTCGAGGCTGTTAGCCAGCAACCGCAGCGCGAGTGCCGCGTCCGTCGGTCGTTAGAAACAGGCGGTCATCTGCTCCCAGTCTTGAATTGCCGACGATGTAAGGGGTAGGTGTCAAAGAGGCTTAACTTGAAACGCCATCAAGGCCACTTCTTAGATAGAAGGATTCTAGCTACCTTGACGTCTGGGGTTTGATGGAAGTGTGCTGTTAGCTGAGACATCTGCCGTCGTTTCTTCGACGTGCTCTACACGATTCCGACCTTTTTGCTTCGCGGCGTATAAGCCCCGGTCGGCTTGGTTTAGCAGCGAATCAATGTCGCCGGAAGGATGATCGGTTGAAACTGCAACTCCCATGCTTACATGGATGTTCCTCGACGCCCGGGAAGAAACGATCGGCTCGCTGCCAACGTATGCCAGCAGATCGTCTGCTTTGATCAAAGCTGACATCAAGTCGCAGTCGGCTAGAACCATCAGGAATTCCTCGCCGCCGTATCTGCCCACACCATCGTATACGCGCAGCTTCGAACGAAACCTTCTTGCGACTTCCTTCAGAGCCTCGTCGCCAAAAAGATGCCCCAGTGTGTCGTTCACTTTCTTGAAGTGGTCAACATCCGCCAATATGACGCTGAGCGGTTTCCCGCTACGCCTGGCCCGCTCTGATTCGCGACCGAGGAAATCGAGGATTTCACCGCGATTCATCACTCCGGTCAAGGAGTCGTGCGTGGCGGCGAAACGCATAGACTCTCTAGCCGCCACAAGTTCTTCATTCAGACAGACAATGCGTTTTCCCACCAGAAGACGGGCCTTCAATTCCAATTGGTCGAAGGGCTTCGCCAGGTAGTCATCCGCTCCAGCCTGCATCGCCTCCAGCATGTCTTTCTTGCTGTCTTTTCCGGTCAAGAGGATCACGTACGAATACGAGTTCCCGGAATCCGCCAGCCGTATCCTCCGGCACAATTCAACCCCATCGATGCCGGGCAACACCCAATCCAGCAAAACCAGCTTAGGACAACCGGGGCGCTGCAGAAGCGTCCAGGCCTCAGAACCATCTTTCGTGATTATGAACGAAAAGCCCCATTCTTCCAGATGAGATGTCAGGAGTTGCCGGTAAACAGCCGAGTCCTCCACAACAAGGATTTGCATGGGGCAAGATTCTCCACGCTCTATTTCGACACTTGTTGCATTGTTTGAGCCTTGTCTTCGATCAGAACCATTACGCCAGTAATGGGTTTCGACTCTGAACTGCCATGAGGTTGATGCTTGCAGTCCGCGATCGCGCGCAGTGCGGTGTCCGCTTCGTCCGGATCATCGACAGATGTCCAGTATTCAGACGGCAGGCCGCCCCACGAACCAGGGCCGTCGGCCTGAAACCGCCCCTAAGCCGTTAGCCTCCTATTACATAGGTTTGTTTTGGGCAAGAAGGCCAATGGAACGAGTCCTGCATGAAGGTTGGAAGGGGTTGGAGGGATTACTGCGACCCCTGCTCACATCCATGAAGGCTTTGCGGCCTAATCTTCTGTAAAGGGAGAGACCTGAAGATACTTTAATGTCTCTGCGCGACTGATGGATAAGGCAGTCAATCTCGACCTGCGCGGCGGCTCCCGGCTGCGCGAGTTCGCAAACCTCCGCCAAGCCTGGTTCGTGGGCATTCTCTTCGCCGCCCTCATGGCCACCCAGGCGCTGGGTTTCCTCCTGCTAGGAACCGACCGGTCGGGCCTTGGTCTAGCCCAGTCCATCCTCGTTCTTCAGAATCTTGGGGCCCTCGCTTGCGCCTGGATTGCATTCCGTCGCGCGCAAGGTATTACCGCCCTGTTCTGGCTTCTGTTCGACCTCGTCCTGCTAGTTTTGCTGGTTCCCACAGCCGTGCAGGCCTACGACACCCTGTTCGACCAAAATACCTTGTCGGACTCGACCTGGCGCCTGCTCTATTGCCTCTATGGCGCCCCGATCCTGATGATGCTCTTCCTTCCGGAATCGTATCGGCGCGTGCGGGTGAAATCCGAGATCTTTCTCGATCTGTTCCAAGTCGCAATCGTCGTTGGCCTCATCTACTCCACCTTCTTCTTTCTCCCCGTACAGCAAATGTTGCCGGCCGATGCGCTCATGCGCAATGTCAGCATCAGCGACGCGCAAAGCTTGCTCCTTCTGATCGCAGTCTTGGTGCGCCTGCAATTCGCCCGTGTTCCGAGTACTCGAAGTCTGTTGCTCCGGTTAGCGCTCTTCCTGCTGGTCTGCGCGATCGCAACCTTTATCGGTGACTGGATCGACCTGCACCACTATTTGACCGCCGCCGCATGGTTCAACGTGGGCTGGGCCGTTCCCACTGTTGCCGGTGGCCTCATCGCCCTCACCTGGACCCCATCCCCGAATCCCGAATCCACTGCGGAGCCCGTGAATTTTCTCGGCTTCCTCGGCACCAATCTCGTCCTGATCGCCATGCTCTCCTGCATCAATTTGCTGACGGACCAGTGGAAACAGGCGTACGGAGAAACTCTTGCCAACGCGGCGATCGCTGCCTCGCTCCTCGCCTTCACCTTCCGGTTGGCCCTCACCCAGTTCCACCAGCAACAGGAAATCGCCCAGCGCAAGGCCGCGCAAACACAGCTAACCGCCTCACACGAGAAAGTCGGTCGCCTGCTCGACGATGCCCGTCGCCAAACTGCCGAAATCACCCAGATCAGCGAACTCGGAAACCTCCTCCAGGCCTGCACCTCCCGCGAAGAGGTCTTTCGCCTCATTCCGGAGCGTTTGCGCCGTCTGTTTCCAGGCGCCTCCGGCTGCATCTCCCTCTTCAGCGCCTCCAGAAACCGCGTCGAGTCCGTCGCTAAATGGGGAATCTGCCCCGTTCAACAGATCTTTTTCCCGGACGACTGCTGGGGTCTACGCCGTGGACGCACCCACGCTCATCCCGGTGGACAATCCGCCCCGCGCTGCTCGCACTTGACCGGGGAAGGTGCCTCAGTCTGCATCCCGCTCATCGCCAACGGCGACGCCATCGGAACCCTGTCCATCCAGGAAGACGATCCCGTAAACCCCATTCCCGCCCCAGATCCTGACTCCGAAACCTTTGCTCGCCGCCGCCAGCTTGCCGGCGCCGTCGCCGAACAAATCGCGGTCGCCGTTGCCAACGTCAACCTCCGCGAATCTCTCCGCCTGGAGGCTGTCCGCGACCCCCTCACCGGCCTTTACAACCGCCGCTACATGCAGGAGTTTCTCGAGCGCGAGCTCCACTCTGCTCGCCGGAAACGCCGTCCCGTCGCCGTCATGATGCTCGATCTCGACCACTTCAAACGCTACAACGACAACTTCGGTCACGCCGCCGGCGACAAGGCCTTAGCTGCTGTCGGCGAAATCCTTTTGCGCAGCGTGCGCGCCGAAGACGTAGCTTGCCGCTACGGTGGCGAAGAATTCGCCCTCATCCTCCCCGAGTGCTCCCTCCTGCAGGCGACCGTGCGCGCCGGAGAAATTTGCAGGCGACTCAAGGAAAACCGCGAGCTTGAGCACCAGACTACAAGTCCCATTACAGTGTCGATCGGCGTCGCGGCCTTCGATGAAACCACCGATCGCGTTGATCTCCTCCTCAAGTTCGCCGACGACGCTCTCTACCAAGCCAAGCGCGCGGGTCGAGACCGCGTCGTCGTCGCCCGCCCCGCAACCGCTTTGCCTGATTCAGATTTCATCGAAGCCAGTCCGGTCACAACCGCCTAAACCGAAAAGGCCTAGCCCACCGACCCTGGGAAAAGACGGTGATCAGCCGTTCCGGCACAGGAAGGCCCCGCCTGATTCCGATGGCCCGATTGGCGATCTTAGCTTAGCTGTGCGTCTACGGCGATTGGTCTCGGCGCTAAGAAAAGTACTAGCCAGTCGCAGATTTCAACATTCGTCGAGATCGGCAGACTCACACGACCCATGTCCGTCAGCAGGAAGAACGCGACTTCAATGGTTGGCTTCACCTTATAGAACGAGATCGCCCGCCAATTCCCTTAACGCGGAAAAAGACAAATGTCAGATGGCGCTTTTGATCCACGCGGTTAGTTCGAAGAAGAATCTCCCGGTGCCTCAATTCGCGGACCATCGATCCATCTCATGTCCGACAAGCTTACTGCCGACATTCCGGCAGTTATGCCGAACTTTCGGCAAGGTCGTCACTATCTCAATCACACACTCGACTGACTGGTAAGCCTTTCCGCACTGTCCTACTGCGGCCCTCCGTGTGCGAGTACAAACTGGAGGAGGCTTCAATGCAAGACTGTCTGGCGAGACTTGAAGCCAAATTGAAAGGCAATCGATGCGTGGGATCAAGACTATCATAACGTTGTTTTGTTAGTTCTCTCCTAGTTGGCATCGCATTTCTCCCTTGACTCAGCCGAACTTGTTACAATAAGCCTCGTATAATAGCCCCCCCCCGGCGCGCCGCGGATCGGCAGGTTGCTGCGCGGTCAGATGGTCCTCGTAGCAACCTTGCACTCGCTGGCGATTTGTAGGAGTTACGCTTTCGCATCTTGCGGGACTTGTGTGTTCGCGGGTGGAGTTGCACCGGTTTCACCATGACGCAGCAGCCACTCGCATCGCCGGGGCAATATCGAAATCAACCGTTGGAGTGCCCAATGAACGCACCGAACGTGCTCAAACTGCTGGCCATTGACGACAGTTCAGAGAATCTCGCGCTGATTGCTACGTCGCTCGAAAGCGAAAGCCTGGAGATCCTAACGGAGAATGACCCCGAGGTCGGCTTCGAAACATTCCTGCGGGTTCGGCCGAGGATCGTCTTGCTTGACCTGGTCATGCCAAAAGTTAGCGGAATGGAATTACTGGAAAGAATAGTTGCCGTCGATCCGGGCGTGGATGTCATCTTGATCACCGCCCACTATTCCACCGATTCAGCGGTCGAGGCAATTCAAAAGGGCGCCTGTGATTACTTGACTAAACCTCTCGAAGTGGAGAAGCTCCGCAGCCGCATCGCAAGTCTCATGCTGGAAGCAGCGAGGCGTCAGATGACTCTACGCCTCGACCAGCGGTTGGTTGATGCCTTTCAGTTCGAAGGCATGGTTGGACGCAGTCCGCTGATGATGGAGGTCTTTGCCAAGATTCGGCGAGTCGCGCCTCACTTCAGAACGGTGCTGGTTACTGGTGCGACGGGAACAGGGAAGGAACTGGCGGCTCTTGCGCTCCACCGCCTTAGTCCGGCAAGCCGGGGACAATTCGTGGTCTGTAACTGCTCGACGCTGGTCGAGAATCTTGTAGAGAGCCAGTTGTTCGGCTACGTCCGGGGCGCTTTTACCGGCGCCACACAGGACAAGCCCGGACTATTCGAGCATGCCGATGGTGGAACCATCTTTCTGGATGAGGTTGGAGAACTGTCGCCCGCGGCACAAGCGAAAATACTGCGAGTTCTACAGAACCATCAGGTGCAGAGAGTCGGCTCTCTCGTCCCCCGAAACGTAGACGTGCGAGTCGTCGCCGCCACACACCGCAATCTGAAAGCCATGGTCCGCGAAGGGCAATTCCGCGAAGACTTGTACTATCGGCTGGCAGTGGTCGAAATTGCCTTGCCGACGCTGGCCAACCGGCGAGAAGACCTGCCGCTTCTGGAGAGGTATTTCATTGAGAAATTTGCGGCGGAGTACAACAAGCCAATTGCCGGTCTCATTCGCAGGGCGCAGACTCGTCTGGCAACATACCCGTGGCCGGGAAACGTCAGGGAACTCGAAAATGTAATCGGTAATGCTTGCATGATGGTGGATGGAATTCTAATTGACATCAATGATCTTCCGGAGAGGTTTCGCGGCCCCCTGACCGCGGAGTCATTGATGGACGATAAATTTCTTTCGCTTGAAGAGGTGCAGAGACGTCACGTGATACAAGTGCTGGAGGCAGTGGGGGGTAACAAGGTGCGAGCTGCGGAAATTCTGGGGATCGCCCGCGCAACTATTTACCAACTTCTGTCCAAGATGAAACTTGAAGAACAAGCCGACGAGAGCGCGTAAGAAGTTCCGCCGCACCTGTCGCTTCGGGTTGCATGAGGACCACCCACTCCCTCAGGGTCAACGAATACTCTTGATTGTAGTTAGACAACGGTTACTAACAGAGTGTAAGATGTCTACTAAGTCAGTAAACTGGTTTTTTGAACTAGTCAACACTAGAGCGTTCTTTCGCTCGCTCCGAGGAGGAACTGCATAATGGCAAATCGGACCTGGCCAGAGCAGCAGTTCGTGGAATGGCAGCAGTGGTTGGAGTTGGCACAAACAGCCGGCCTCAAGATCGGACTGTGGGATTGGGATGTGGTGGCCAACACCGTGACGTGGTCGGACGAGACTTACCGCCAGACGGGACTTAGTCGCGATTTGTTTTCCGGCCGGATGGAAGATGCCCTTGCCAGTATCCACCCGGAAGACCGGCCCAGGGTGGAGGAAGCAATCCAAGGTGCGCTTGCGGGAGCCGCGGAGTATGCAGCGCAATACAGACTGGTGCGGCCGGATGGAACCATCTGTTGGCTTGAAGCATACGGCGTAGTTGTCCGTGGCGATTCGGCGACCCACATGCTTGGCATGGGGATTGATGTTACCAATCTCAAGAAAGCTCAACAGACCGGTCGGGAAAGCGAAGAAAAGTATCTGCTGCTGTTGAATTCGGCGGCAGAGGGAATTTATGGCCTCGATCTGGAGGGCCGTTGCACGTTCTGCAATCCTGCCTGCCTGCGCCTCCTTGGCTACCAAAGTTGTGAGGATCTGCTCGGCAAGAACATGCACGAACTCGTGCATCACACGCAGGGAAATGGCACCCCGTACCGCGAGGAGGACAGCCAGATCTATGCCGCCGTCCGCGAGGGTGAGGCCAGCCACGTTGCCGAGGCATTGCAGTGGCGTGCGGATGGAACGAGCTTCTTGGCCACGTATTGGTCTCATCCAGTGCACAAGGCGGGGGCCCTCATCGGCGCGGTGGTCAGCTTTCTCGACATCTCGGAGCAGAGGCGGGCGGAACAAGCGCTACGAGAGTCCGAAGAGAAATACCGGGAACTGGTCGAGAACGCAACTTACGGAATCTATCGGGCGAACCGGGAAGGAACTTTCATGGACGTAAACCCGGCATTGGTAGACATGTTGGGCTACAGCTCGAAAGCGGAACTGATGACGCGCAACTTGGGCAGCGACATCTACGAAAATTCAGCCGACCGCGCCATATTCCTTGAGCTGGTTGGAACGGGCGGGCGTGCCAACAACGCTGACTTCAAGTGGAAGCGAAAAGACGGTAAGACTATTTCTGTGCGGATCAGCGGAACACAGATTCGCGGAAAGGATGGGCAAGTCAGCCACTACGAAGTCATCGTGGAAGACGTAACGCAGCAGCGGAGCCTGGAGGCGCAACTCCGTCAAGCACAGAAGATGGAGGCGGTGGGACTACTGGCGGGAGGAATTTCGCACGACTTCAATAACCACCTGAGCGTAATCCTCGGGAACGCCGATCTGTTGCTCGAAAAAGTACCATCGGGAAAACTGAAGCACTACTCGGAAGAGATCAAGAAAGCGACGCGGCGTGCGACTCAATTGACTCGACAACTGCTGGCCTTCAGCCGCAAACAAGTGCTGTATCCGGCGCTTCTGGACCTGAATGCCGTGGTGGGCGACGTCGTTAGTATCCTTCGACACCTCATCGGCGAGGACGTGCAGATTGTGATCGAGGCTGAGACCAACCTAGCCTCCATCCGGGCTGATCACGGACAGGTTGAGCAAATCCTGATGAACTTGGCCACTAATTCGCGGGATGCCATGCCCAAAGGTGGTAAGTTCATCATCCACACCGAGAATGCCGAACTTGGGCCCGACGATGTGGCCCGCGATCCCTATGTTCGAGCTGGACGTTACGTTCGCCTCTCGGTAAGAGACACGGGTGAGGGAATGAGCGAAGAGGTACGATCCCGCGCTTTTGAGCCTTTCTTCACCACGAAAACACAGGGCCGAGGCACGGGGCTGGGGTTGGCAACGGTCTACGGAATCGTTAAGCAGAGCGGCGGCTATGTCTGGGTTTCCAGCGCATTGGGGGCGGGTACCACTTTCGACATCTATCTGCCGCGCGTGGACGAAACAGCGCCTCCCCTGGGTTTCAGACTGGAAGAGCGAAGCGAATATCCGAAGGGCTCAGAAACCATTCTGGTATTGGAAGACGAAGAATCGCTGCGGGACGTGACCTGCGAGTGTCTCGCCGCGGGGGGCTACAGCGTTTTGCAAGCCGGTCGAGGTGGCTGGGCCATCGAGCTGGCTCAGAAATCCAAGGGGCAAATCCATCTGATCCTTAGCGACGTCGTACTGCCGGACATGAGCGGACCCTCTGCTGTGAAGACGGTGCAAGCGTTGCATCCCGAAACGAAAGCCTTATTCGTTTCTGGCTACGCGGACGTTCCCCTGGCTCAACAACTCATCGAGGAAGGAGCCATCCTGTTGCAGAAGCCGCTATCGCGAAGTGACCTCTTGAGAAAAGTGGATGAAATTCTCCATCTTCGCATCCCTCTCGCCGAGGGCTCCAACCTCAATAATGCCGGCGTAGATGCTCCCGGATAATGTCACTCCGTAACGGCAAAGAGAAGGCGAGCGGAATCGTCCAATGATTTGCTATTCTGATTGAAGTAGCTTCGACCCGCAGCGGAGAGATGGCCGAGTGGCTGAAGGCGCGCGCCTCGAAAGCGTGTATACCTTTACGGGTATCGGGGGTTCGAATCCCTCTCTCTCCGCCATTACGAAACATTGGTCTCTGGGGCCGGATTTCGGGTGTGCAGCGCAGTGCTTTCTTGGAATTTTGCAACTTTTATGCACCCTCGGCCAAGACTAAGTGATTGATTGCAATGCGGAGAATGAGTTGAAACGATCCGCCTCGAAAGCGGACATACCTTGACGGGTATCGTGGGTTCAGATCCCACCCTATCCGCCATAATTCCCGCTTGATAAGGAACCCTTGAAAACTGCTCTGCAAACCCCGTTTGACAGTGTCGAGAATGCCCATCAATACGTGCGCCTTCTGGGCGCAGCCATCACCGAAGCCAAGAGCGAGATCGCTGCCGACCTCGGTGCAGCTGCACAAGCCAAGTCGAAACGCCGGCTACAGGCTCTGCAAGTAGTCCAATTTAAATTAGACAAGCTGGAACAACACCTGAAGACAAGCAGCCGGCTGCTCAATGACCTCCGCACCTTGAGACGGCTTCTGTTAGACGAACGCCCCGAAACTGCCCCGTCCGGACAGGATTCCGCCGCCTAGATTCCGGCTCCGCGTTCAAACGGAGTCGCGTGTTCCGGCTCACGCCCTCAATTTTTCGGCAAACTTCTTTTCCAGCTTCTCCAGCTTCGGCGAGATCACGAACATGCAATATGGCTGCCGCGAATTTTCGTTGTAGTAGTTCTGATGGTCGGTTTCCGCCACGTGGAACTCCTCGGCTGGCTCGACTGCGGTCACGATGGGTTCGGAGAATGCCTTGGCTGCCGTCAGCTCCGCAATGGTGTTCTCGGCCATCCTTTGCTGTTCCTCATCGTTGTAGAAAATCACGGAGCGATACTGCTCGCCAGCGTCATTTCCCTGCTGATTCAGCGTCGTCGGATCGTGCACCGCGAAGAATACTTCCAGCAGCTCGCGATAGTTGATCAGGGCGGGATCGAAGGTGATGCGCACGACTTCCACATGACCGGTGTCACCGTTACACACCTGACGGTAAGTTGCCTGGTCCGCGCGTCCGCCCATGTAGCCGGACTCCACGTGGGTTACGCCAGTCAAACGTTGAAAAACCGCTTCCATACACCAAAAGCATCCGCCGCCGAAAACTGCTGTTTGCTCTTTGGCCATGGTCGTTAGATGCCTGCGCGGACAGGAAGTTCCACACCGTTCTCACCACGGAGACACGGAGGCGCGGAGAAAAACAGAATCATTGGCTTTGCCTTTCTCCGTGCCTCCGTGTCTCCGTGGTAGATTTTTTCTTCACTTACACAGAAACTGTAAACGACGTTTCCGTACGTGTGACCGGCCGGTAAAGCGTGTCGCGCTCGATCGGTTCGCGCCCGGCTTCTTCGATCAAGCGCACCAGGTCGTGCCGCCGCAGGCCTTGCGGAGTGGTCGCGCCCGCGTCGTGGTAAATCTTTTCCTCGACGACAGTGCCGTCAATATCGTCGGCTCCGAAGCGGAGGGATATCTGCGCAATCTTCGGGGTCATCATCTGCCAGTACGACTTGACGTGCGGAAAGTTATCGAGCACCAGGCGGCTGACGGCAATCTGCTTGATGTCGGTCATGCCGGTGGTCGTAAAAAGATGCTGCAACGGCGTGTTCGCCGGATGAAAAGCCAGCGGAATAAATGTCTGGAATCCGCCAGTCTCATCCTGCAAAGCGCGTAGCTTGAGCAGGTGATCGACGCGATCCTCGTCGTTTTCGATGTGGCCGTAGAGCATGGTGGCGTTCGATTTCAGCCCGATCTGGTGGGCGAGGCGCGCGGTATCGAGCCATTGATCGCCGTCAATCTTGTGATCGCAGATAATCTGCCGCACGCGGTCGGCAAAAATTTCAGCGCC
>Ga0209890_10000250_pt1 | contig 24962 bp, 19 predicted proteins | sample OrgsoiDNA2013049_FD_185799 | JGI IMG/M metagenome (GOLD analysis project Ga0209890, IMG submission 185799) | Permafrost soil microbial communities from the Arctic, to analyse light accelerated degradation of dissolved organic matter (DOM) -... | ecosystem: Environmental > Terrestrial > Soil >...
CGATCTTCACGATCCCGAACCGCGGAGAGGGATACACCACCGATGACAATGCCCGCGCTCTTGTTTTTTCCGTGATGCTGAAGCATCTGGGAAAAGATTCTGTGCAGAAGGATCAGATTGGGCAACCCGAGTCATCTATTTCAGATTCCTCGGGGCTCTATCTGTCCTTCTTGGAGCATGCGTTCAACCCCGCGAAGGGCAGATTCAAGAACTTTCTCCGCTACGATCGCCGGTGGAACGAACCCGTGGGCTCCGAAGACTCTCATGGACGCGCACTGTGGGGGCTGGGGACGGTGTTGGGCCGATCCCAAGATGAGGGACTGAGGGGCGCGGCTGGGCGTTTGTTCGAGTTTTCTGTGCCCGCAGTGCTGGAATTCAGTAGCCCGCGCGCCTGGGGTTACGCCCTGATTGGTATTCAGGAATACCTCACTTCGTATCCGGGAGATCGCGACGCGGAGAGAGTGCGATCAGCCCTGAGCGGGCGACTGCTCGAAATGTATGAGGCCATCCGAAGGCCGGAGTGGAAATGGTTCGAAAATGTTCTGGCCTACGGAAACGCAAGATTACCCGAAGCCCTGCTGCTCGTGGGTGCTGCCTGCCAGGATGACCGCATGGTTTCCGCAGGCCTCGAATCGCTGGATTGGCTGTTAAGAGCGCAACATTGCGAAATCAATAGCCACTTTACGCCGATCGGTTCGCAAGGCTTCTATCATCAGGGTGGCGAGAAGGCCCGTTTTGATCAACAGCCGATCGAAGCAGCCGGTGCGGTTTCTGCGTGCCTGCAGGCGTACCGCATGACTGGTGACGGCCGCTGGCGCGGCGAAGCATGGTCTGCCTTCAATTGGTTCCTCGGAGATAACGATCTGCAACTGCCTCTTTATGATTCCGCGACCGGCGGTTGCCGGGACGGCCTGCATCCCGACCGCGCCAATGAAAACCAGGGAGCAGAATCTACCCTGTCGTTCTTGATGGCGCTCCTTGAAATGCGATCGCTGCAAGAGTCTGAAAAAAAGGAAATCCAGCCGTGACTACCTCTTCACAAAAACTTATGAGCCCGCTGAGTACTCGTTTCGAGCCGTTACTCCTCCGCCATCCCACGAATCCGATCCTGACAAGTAAGGACTGGCCATACCCGATTAACAGTGTCTTCAACGCGGGCGCGACTCGACTTGCAGATGGTACGACGCTATTGCTTTGCCGCGTGGAAGATCGACGCGGATTGTCTCATCTTTCGGCCGCTCGCTCTCAAAACGGCGTGGATGGATGGCAAATCGACAGCGAGCCAACACTCATGCCCAACTCCAAGGACTACCCGGAGGAGATCTGGGGCATCGAAGACCCACGCATCACGTTCGTCCCGGAACTGCAGCAATACGTCGTGACTTACACTTCCTATGCGCGCGGCGGCCCCGGCGTGTCGCTGGCCCTGACCAAAGACTTCCGAAGCTTCGAACGATACGGCGTCATTATGCCGCCGGACGACAAGGACTCCGCCCTTCTGCCTCGAAGAATCGACGGATGCTGGGCGCTGATTCATCGCCCCATGACAACGCTCGGGTCGCACATGTGGATTTCCTATTCTCCGGACCTGCGCTATTGGGGCCGGCACCGACTCATGCTGGAAGCTCGCCGTGGCGCCTGGTGGGATGCGAACAAGATTGGTTTGTCGCCACCACCCATCGAGACTTCCAGAGGATGGCTGGTGTTCTACCACGGAGTACGGCATACACCCTCAGGCTGTCTTTATCGGCTGGGGTTGGCGCTGTTCGACCTCGAGAATCCGGAGAAGTGTCTGGTGCGAGGAGATTCGTGGATCTTCGGGCCGGAAGCGGAGTATGAGCGCCACGGCGACGTGGACGACGTCGTATTTCCGTGCGGGTACACGATGGACGCTGATGGCGACACTCTGAACATCTATTACGGGGCCGCGGATTGCGCGATTGCCTTGGCTCGGGCCAGCGTGCGCTCGTTACTCGAGTGGCTCGATACGAATGGAAGTTGCGAGCGCCGCCAGCGAGCGCAAGATTGATGAACCTCTCGGCTTAGAGGAAGAACGCTCCGCGAGAAGTGCCGGCCCGCGGAGGCATCAGTGTGTGCCCCCCTTGCGCCGCAGTGTTGCGGTCTTAGGCCCGCATGTGAGCTATCTTGCTCAGACGGACCAGCTCACATCTGTCATGCTCAATTATCGCTGAGTGGGTCGACGGAGCCGCGAGGCTGAATCGCAGCTCTCAGCTTTAGGTCGCTTTGGTCGTGCCCTGACCGGGTCACACAAAGCGGCAGCATCCAGCGAATCAGCACTCTTAACTCCGTAGTGTCTGCCGCCAAACCTTGGCGGTACCACGTTTCGACCCTAAAGACCGTCGAACATCGAAATAGGGGCAACCCCTCAAGGCGGATGAGAGAGGTTAGCCCGCGAAACAAGGAAGGTCAAAGATCATGCCTTTAATTCAACTCCTGGAAGTTCTCATCGTGGTAGGTGTCCTGCTGTGGCTGGTGAATCGCTTCATCCCCATGCAGGGCTCTATCAAGTCAATCTTGAACGGCGTCGTGGTCATTGCCGTGGTTCTGTGGCTATTGAATATTTTTGGACTGTTTCATTCCATCTCCAATATCCACGTTGGAAAAGGGTGAGGTCCGGCCCATTGAGCTGTGACAATCCCAGGCCGAAATCAACATACAGGAACAAGGCAGACAACTGCCAGAAGGCTATTCCAGTGAAGATAAAGTTATTGTTCGCCGCCGCCGTCGCGTTGAGTCTGCCCGCCGTTGGTCAGATGGCTTCTCAAACAACCCTGCAAGTCGAGCCCATGAGTTCGACTCCAACGTTTCGCGTTACCGTCATCAGCCGCAGTGTGCAAGCGGTCAACTACCAGCATCGCAGCGGATCTTCGAAGCTGGACTTTGCGGGCACCGATCTGATGCCGTCCGCAAATGGTGTAGCCGAAGTAAACAGCAAGCGCGGATCCATTGCGATCGCGGCGGAATTTGGCGGTCTGCAAAAGCCTACGGCGTTCGGCAACGAATATTTGACGTACGTTCTGTGGGCGATTTCGCCCGAAGGACGAGCCGTGAATCTGGGCGAAGTGCTGCTTGGCGGCAATCATCGCAGCAAGCTGAACGTGACCACTGACCTTCAGGCATTCGCTCTGATTGTTACCGCGGAACCGTACTATGCGGTCCGGCAGCCCAGCAATGTCGTCGTGCTTGAGAATCTGGTTCGCGAGGATACCAAGGGGACTACCGAAGCAGTGAACGCAAAATATGAACTGATGGAACGTGGCGGATACATTCCCACCGGCTACAAGTTCGATCCCGTGGTCTTGAATGCCAAGTTGCCACTGGAATTCTTCGAGGCGCGAAATGCTTTGCGCATTGCTCAATCCGAGGGAGCCGAGCAGTATGCCAGCGGCAGCTACCAGCATGCTGTCCAGTTGATGAACAACGCCGATAGTGAAGCCACGAACAAACACATCGACAGAAAGCCGCTAATCGCGATCTCGCGCGAGGCGGTTCAGACGGCGGAAGATGCGCGTGCCATCGCAGTCAAAAAGATGGACGACGTCCGACTGGCCAATGAACGTCAGGATTCAGCTGACGCCCAGGCGAGAACGCAGGGGCAGGCCGATGAGGCGACCCGGCGGAAGGAACAGGCGGAGTCCGACGCGGTGAGAGCTCAAGCAGCAAGGGCTCAGGCGGAATCCGATACTTTGAATGCTCGAGTTGCCAAGGCTCAGGCGGAGTCTGATGCGGCAAGGGCACGCAACGACGCTGCCGACGCGCAAGCCGCGACCGCGAAGGCCCAGTCAGACATGGTGAACAGCCAGGCTACGTCAGCCAATGCACTCTCGGCGGCCCAGGCGGATGCGGAACAATCCCGTTTGGCGGCCCAGCAGGCGCAACTCAATGCGCAACAGGCGGAAACGGACAAGGCGGCGATGCGCGCCAAGTTGTCCGAGCAACTGAACTCTATACTGCAGACTCGGGATAGCGCGCGCGGCCTCATCGTCAGCATGTCCGATGTGCTATTTGACACCGGGAGGTTTTCGTTGAAGCCCGGAGCACGCGAGAAGCTGGCAAAAGTTGCCGGCATTCTGCTCGCCTATCCTGGACTCAACATTGAAGTCGGTGGCTACACAGACAACGTTGGCGGCGATGCCATGAACCAAACCCTGTCGGAGAATCGTGCCGGATCGGTGCGCGATTACCTTGTGCAACAAGGAGTATCGACGAATTCAGTTTCGTCCAGAGGTTTCGGCAATAGTCTGCCGGTAGCTTCCAACGGTAACTCCTCAGGTCGGCAGCAGAACCGGAGAGTTGAACTTCTTGTTTCCGGTGATGCCATCGGCCACCCGGCGAACGCCACGACGGGAAGCTTGCGCTAGAAGCAAGTGCATTTTTCGAGCCGAATTGGTGCAGCCTCGAGCGAGGCTGCACCTTAAGAAAGGAACAAAATATGCTTGGAACGATATTGATCGTGATCTTGATTCTGGCGCTTCTTGGAGCGCTACCACGGTGGTCGCATAGTCGGAATTGGGGTTACGCCCCAACCGGTGGAGTCGGATTGGTCCTTTTCGTGGTTGTCATTCTCCTGGTCCTCGGCAGGATTTGAGCCATGCGCAAGGGGGCAACGTCGGCAGGCGCCATATCCAGAAGTTGGCGCCTGCTTTTCGTTCGCGCGGCGGCGCTTTTTCTCTCCATTCTTATGGGCAGCGGCAGTTCGTTCGCCTACTCGGTTCTGACCCATGAAGAAATCGTAGACCTGCTCTGGACCGACGAGATCCGCCCCCTGCTGCTGAAACGGTATCCGGGGCTGTCGGAGGAGCAGATCACCGAGGCCCATGCGTACGCCTACGGAGGCGCGGTCATCCAGGATCTCGGCTACTACCCGTTTGGCAGTAAGGAATTCAGCGACCTGGTGCACTACGTCCGCAGCGGAGACTTTGTCCGCGAACTCCTGCTCGAAAGCCAGGACTTTGACGAGTACGCCTTTGCCCTGGGCGCGCTGTCGCACTACACCTCTGATATCGCGGGGCATCCTGCCGTCAACCATGCCGTCGCGATGGAGTATCCCAAGCTGCGCGCAAAATATGGCAACTCAGTTCGCTACGCCCAGGACAAGACGGCTCACTTGAAAACCGAGTTCGGATTCGACACGGTGCAGGTCGCGAAAAATCGATACGCCTCGCAGCAGTACCACGACTTCATCGGATTCCAAGTATCTAAGGCTCTGCTGGAACGCGTCTTTCCCGTCGTCTATGGAGTGCAGTTAAAAAACGTGCTGACCCACGAGGATATAGCGGTGGGTTCGTACCGGTTCGCGGTTAGCCGAATGATTCCAGAGATGACCCAGGTAGCGCTGCAAACGCACAAGAAGGAACTGATGCGCGAAACGCCGGACTTCGCAAAACGAAAGTTCCTGTACCGGCTCTCGCGCTCCGATTACGAGAAGCAATGGGGGAAGGACTATAAGAAGCCGGGGATTGGTACTCGCATCTTGTCAACCCTCCTGCGATACATGCCCAGGGTGGGTCCGTTCAAAGGGTTAGCGTTCAAGAGTCCTACTCCGCAAACCGAAGACCTGTATTTCAAAAGCATCAACATGACGGTCGATCAGTACCGTGCCTTCCTCGAAGAAGTGCGGAACGACAAACTTGTGCTTCCCAACTTCGATCTCGATAGTGGGCAGGCGACCAAGGCGGCGGAATACTCTCTCACAGACGATGCCTACGCAAAGTTGCTGACTCAATTGGCAGAGCGGAAGTTTGATCTGACATCACCGGAGCTGCGCGACAACATTCTGCAATTTTATTCCGACCCCTCGGCTGCGATCGACACCAAGAAAGACGCGGTTCGCTGGCAGAGTGTATTGATGTCGCTGGAGCAGTTGAAGGCCGTGGCGCCGGCGCCGACGCTGGCGGGTGGTTCTTCACGATAAGCGATTTATGGATTTCCCTGGGCTTAATGTCCACCAACCGTCTGATCCCTGGCCGCATCAGAACAGCGGCAATTTAAAGATCCTCATCGGAAATGGCTACTGCTGCTTCGTCGTCGCTGGGCCGCGCAATTCCGCTATGGCTGATCGTTCTGTGCGCCTTGGCCTTTCATGGGCCCCTGCTCATGATCCAGCTCCCAGCCAACAGCTTCGACGCCAACTTCCACATGTCGATGGCCTCGCACTATGTGCACCATTGGTTTGATCCCTGGAACGAACAGGCTTTCGCGGGGTTCTCGCAAACCACTTACCCTCCACTCACGCATCAGTGGACGGCGATCCTCTCTTACCTGATCGGGCTCACAAACGCCTTCATGGTGGTCCAGGGACTCGTCATTCTGCTATTGCCAGTGGGAGTCTATCGATTCGCTCAGCTATGGACGTCGGATCGGGCCGCCAGTTACGCCGCATTCTGTTCGATTTTTCTCGGTTCACTTTGCCTTCTGGTTTATCAGGATGGACAGATTGGCACGACCTCGGCCACAACGCTGTTCCTGCTGTCTCTCCCGTATCTGTATCGTTACGCCGTTCGCGGAGATTTCAAGGACTTACTCTTAGGGCTTTTCACTTCCCTGAGTGCGGCCGCAGCGCATCATGCGACGCTGTTCTTTGGAGTCATCTTCTTTGCCGGTCCCGTGATTTGGCTCGCCTTATCGGATTATCGCGGCGCGTATCCTGAAGGATCAGTTTCCGAACCGATCAGGAGGATCGCATTGTTCGGAGTTCTTTCGGCAATCGGAATTGGGGTTGTGCTACTGCCTTATTTCCTCATTTTGCTGAAGGATCCAATCAAGCAAATGTCGATCCCCCATTTAAGCCGCGCAAATTTCCTTCTTGAGCCTCTCTGGGGTCTTCATTACTGGCTGGTTCCGTTCGGAACTGTGGTGCTGGCTTTGCCTTATGTGTTCTACAAGGGCGGAGAGCGGCGACTTCGCCCCTTGCTGCTCGGCTTCTATTTCGCTCTTATGTTTGGACTGGGAGGTACGACGCCACTGCCGCGATGGTTGCTGGGCAGGGCATTCGAGATTCTGACATTTGAACGCTTTACTTTCTGGGCCCTGCTGCTCTCCATGCCGTTTGTCGGGATGCTGGCAGTTCAACTCATCGACCGCTATGGTGCACGGGCAGCGAGTTCGCTGGTTGTTGCGGCCGTAGCCTCAGGTTCATTGGCGGTTGCATGGAACGTGTACTTTCCGCTGATTGGCCCCGAGCCGGATGTCGCCCCCATTGTCAAGTTCCTCAATGAGAATGGGCGCGATCAATATCGATATCTGACCCTCGGCTACGCCAATGCCATGTCGAGAATCGCCTGTTACACCGATGCTCCCAGCATCGATGGAGAATACAACTCGGCGCGTGCCCTTCCTGAAATGACCCAGCACGCCGTTGGCCAGTTAAGCAGTGCGAAGTTCTATCACTCGGATGGGATGTTGGCCCTCTTCGAGATGCTCCGTCATGCCCGTCGCTATGGATTGAAATATATCTTTGTTCACGACAGCTACTACGACCCGCTTCTAACATTTGCCGGCTGGAGGCAGATTGACAGCTTCAATCATGGCGAGACCACAGTGTGGAGCACCATCGGGATTCCTGTTGCAACAAAGATTCCATCCCCGTTAAGACCCCCGCGCTGGCAAGGGGTCATGTGGGGAACATTTCCGTTTGGCACAAGCCTCGTGACAATCGTTCTAGCTGTGCTTTGCAGAAAAAGGAAAGTCGAGTTAGAGGCCGACGGAACGATGGTGGTTGACGACAGCTCAGGCGCTGGCCGCTTCCGCGTTCTAGCGATACCCCGAGAGTCTTCGGATGCGGGTGCTACAAACCCGCCAGACTTGGTGGAGCAGAGGACTTCGTACACGGCGGAAGCCGTTCCCATCACTCCCCGGGCGTCCAGATTGCAAAATCAAACTGAAATGGAGCATCCAAAACAGCCGTGATAAATCATACTTTCAGCATCGTGATTCCCGCCTACAACGAGGCTAAGAGGATTCCTGGAACATTGCAGCCAATTCTGGCATTCATTGGGGCGAAAGGTTGGGACGCCGAAGTGATTGTCGTGAACGACGGCTCCACCGACAATACTGCGGACGTCGTGCGTTCGTTCTCGGCGGTGAGTCCGACCCTGTGCCTGATCGACAATCCGGTGAATTATGGAAAGGGTCAAAGCATTCGTGATGGAGTAAGGCGCGCTACTGGCGACATCATTTTGTTCGCCGACGCGGACAACTCAACTCCTATCGAGGATGCGGAGAAACTGGTCCAGGCGATCGAGGAAGGGGCAGATATTGCTATAGGCTCCCGTTGGGTGAAGCGTTCCCTGCAAGTCCGGCCTCAGCCTTTGCACCGGCGCCTGAACGGGCGTGTCTACAATCTCTTGCTGCGCGGCATTTTGGGCTTGGACTATAAAGACACGCAGAACGGCTTCAAGGCATTCACCCGATCGGCTGCGAAAACCGTTTTTGGGTTGCAAAAGATAGGCGGCTGGGGGTTCGACGCCGAGGTCCTGTATTTGGCAAAGAAGTTTGGGTTCAAGGTCCGGGAGATCCCGGTGGAATATACGTACTTTGCCGAGGGATCCAAAATTCGTCCTTACCGCGACGGCGCCCGTATGCTGACCGAGCTTTTGAAGGTGAGGTGGTACGCGAGGGCTGGAGCTTATTCCACAGCTGTTCCGGTCAGATCTGCACCTGCAGCGAAGTTACCAAACGCGCCAGTCTAGGAACCTTACCGGACCCATTTCATGCCCAAGCAGAAGTATTTGTTTATTTTTGGAACCCGACCCGAGGCGATCAAGATGGCGCCTGTTCTACGGGCGTTTCAAGGCGATTCGCATGCGGAATGTGTGGTGTGCGTAACCGGCCAGCACGAAGAGTTGTTGAACCCAGTCCTTTCGCTTTTTCAAATCAAGCCGGACTATCGTTTGCGCGTAATGTCACACAACCAGAAGCTCTGCAGCCTAACTGCGCGGCTATTGACCGAAGTGGAAGAAGTGATTGCGCAGGAGCGGCCCAATTGGGTTTTGGTGCAGGGCGATACCACATCGGCCATGGCGGGAGCGATGGCCGCGTGCTACTCGAAAGTTTCTCTAGGTCACATCGAGGCTGGCTTGCGATCGCACAACAAGTTCGAGCCGTTTCCGGAAGAAGTGAATCGAAAATTGATTGATGTGATGGCTGATTTGCATTTCGCTCCCACGCTCTTAGACAAACGCGATTTGATGGCTGAGGGTTTTCAGCCCGACAGCATCTACGTTACGGGCAACACCTGCATCGATGCTTTGCGGCACATCGCGACATTGCCATTCTCCGTGGAAGGGTCGGCACTGGAGAACGTGCCGCTATTCAGCAAGCGCGTCATCCTCGTGACAGTTCACCGCCGTGAGAATCACGGGGCGCGACTGAACAGCATCTGCGAGGCCATTCGAGCGGTCGCTGAGAGGTACCGGGATACGGTACATCTGGTGCTTCCCGTCCATCCCAATCCCAACGTGCGATCCACCGTTTGGCGGTGTCTGGACGGGATCAGCAATGTTACGTTGACGCCGCCGCTGGGTTATCGAGAGTTAATTGCGCTTGCCCAGGCTTGTCACTTTGCGATGATCGACTCTGGCGGCCTGCAAGAAGAACTGCCCTGCCTGGGGAAACCAGCCCTGGTGCTGCGCAACGTCACCGATCGGCCGGGAGCTATACTGGCGGGCGCAGCACGCCTGATCGGAGTGGAGGCAAACGCCATCATCGCAGCCTTCACGGAACTGATGGAGAATCCAGAGGTCTACCAGCGAATGGCGCAACACCGGGAGCTATTTGGGGATGGCTTGGCAGGCCAAAGAATCGCGAATATTCTGAGGAAACATTCTTCAACCGTTCAGTCCGGCTCTGAGCCGATCGCGTTGAAGGTCGCCTGACCCGGCATAACACTCAGACGAGAGATCGCCAGTCCAACTTGCGTCCTCTGTAGCTCCACATGGCTAACGCCTGGCAGCAGAACGCGGTGGAGACTGGATTCATGAACGGCAGCAGTCCCGCGTTCTTTCTGCCGAACCAGAAGCCGCCTTTTAAGCGGGGATCAGGATCGTCCGACTGGAAGCTGTGTAGTGTCGCTATCTCTCTTTCTGCCGAATCCTCGTCGAGTGGTAAGACTCCATAGTGATCCGCGAACAACCGAACTCGAAGCAATTGTGCGACAACGTCCGACCGCAAAAAGAGGGGTGACAACCGGTAAACGAATCCGGCCAAGCGCTCAATCCCTTCGATCAGAGCTTCCGCAACTGCGGGCTCATTCACTACAGGAAGCAATCCCTCGAGGAAGTACGAATATGCGTGCAGGCGGTCCATCACGGGGACTTCGGTGTCGCATCCTGGCAGGAATGATGAATGGCTCGCGAGAGACGCATCCAGCAACTGTCGATAGGCGGACAGGTATCGTTCATTCTTCGTGACTTGCCATAGTTCGTGCCAGCCGAGAGCCGCTTTGAGCTGATAGCAGCCGGGGCCACGGGACCAGCGGGAGGTTTGGTATGCGAGAGGGCGATTGCCCGGTAGCTCCAGGATCGGTGCGAAGTCCGGCCCGCTGGCGAAGTCGCGCATCATAGAATCGCCGCACTTCACCGCGGTCGACAGGAAGTCGTCGTTCCCGCATTCGCGCCAAACCGACAGCAATCCGCGAACGACGATACCTGCGTCGAAGAAATATGAGTGCTTGATACCCGGAGTGTCACATTCAAATGGCATTGCGGTGAGCTTCGCATCCCATGCTCCTACTAAATACGATGCCGCATCCACGCCGGCGTCAAGATAGTGCGGTTCGGATTCCTGTTTGGACAGGTACACCAGTGCACTGGCGCAATACGCGGTAATTTCCGTCGTTAGCGGAGCATTGTATTCTCGATCGGTGTTGTAATATCTCGCCACCCCACCGTTGGAATCTTGAATGCCGGAGTTCAGAAACCATTCTCCTGCGCGGCGGCAAACACTTGTTTGAACCTGTGGCATTGACTTCATCCTGTCACCTGCATTGTGGAGGCCGGAGCTCTCTGTTCGAACAGGCGCAAATAGTCGTCCACGACCTGCTGCATGGGCGTACCTTGAGCTGCTAACAGGTTCTGCTGCGAGAAACTGCGGCGGAGCTCCTCCGTATTCAAGAGCCGGATGAGATGATGCGTCAAAGCACGGCCATCTCCCGGCTCGTAGAATTCGATCGCGATATGTTCTTCCTGTGCAATTTCTACAAGCTCCGGAATCGCTGCACCGACCATGGGCAGGCCGTATTGGCAGGCCTGGTGAACCACTCCACTGGTGCCGGCCGCCGAAGAATATGGCAGCACCAACACGGTCGCGCTCCGGAAGAGGTTGTGAAGATCCGTCTCGGGAACATAGCCAAGAAAGCGGATGCCAGCGTGACCGGCCCATTTCACGCGAAGTGATTCAAGATACCCGGGAGCACTGGGGTGATTTGTGCCTGCCACTACCAAGACGGTGTTGGGTGCCTCGCGACGAATCTGGTCGATGGATTCCAGCAAGAGATCAATCTTCTTGTAAGTGCCCCAGTATCCAAATGCGAGGACGATGTTGTCGGAGGAACCAGACCGCGGCACGGTCGAGATCTGTGGACCATCGAATGTTCCATGCGGACGAGCCCATACCCGATCCGCGCTGACGTCGTAATTGCTGAGCAGTTCCGAGCGGAACGAAGGCAACAAGACCGACAGGTCGCCGGACAGTAGCAATAGCTTAGTGGCGATCCGGCCGGCAATCCGGTAGAGGCCCGGAAAACGAACTCCCGCATCCCTCAGGCTAATGCGCTCGAAGACGGTGTGAAGCGTGATGTGGGTGTAATACCCCATCAGCCGCGCCCATGCTGGGACGGTCAGGGCCAGGAAAGCGGGAACTGGCGCACGGGCAAACGTGGAAAACCCGATATTGAACCAGAGCACATCCGGTTTGCTTTTCAGAATAGCCCGGAATAGGCGAACAGGATTAAGAAGAGAATCAAAGCGCCAGCAGCGGTCCACCTGGAAGCCGGATAACTCCTGTTGTGGACCCGCCTCATCGGCAAGAATCTTCAGATCGACCCGAGGATCATTTCGCATGGCGCAGGCGAGGTGGTAGCCATATTCGTTGAGATCGCCAGAACTCGGAGGAAAGGACGTAATCAGCGACACCCTCATCCTGCGCGGAGGGGTTGCGCAGTCTGGGGTGCTTGATATTGCGTTTCGCGGTGAAACCGGCGCCGAAGGGCTTGTTCCGTAAGACGCAAACACGAGTGGCGACTCCGTACGTCTGGTCCACCCTTTGGTGCAGGAAAACTATCAGAGGTTGCTCGGATCTGGAGGCGTGCCGGAATGCGGTTGGGCAAAGCATTGCCTACGGGAGGCGAAATATTCGCGTCCCCGACGAACGCGGTTGCGAGATTCGATTCGCGATTCGCTCGCAAACCCAGATCCTATCTTGATCTTCCCCTCATCGACTCGCCTCCGCAGATCGACGGAACCGCGGATGCCTGATATTCAGAGTTCGAGCTGTGCCAGGCCTTTCGCAATCGCGTCATCGAGGAGTTGCTTCATCTTGCGGGACGCCTCTTGCGCCAGTTCGGCCTGCTGGCGGCCGAGTTCGCCTTGCTGTTCGCCTAGCTTGCCTTGCTTTTCGCCCAAGGCACCCATTTCCTCACCCAGTTTTCCTTGTTGATCGCCGGCGTGGGATTGTACATCGCCGATTTTGCTCTGCAACTCGCCAATCTCCGATTGAATATGGCCCATCTGCTCCACGGTGGCGCTGGAATTCAATTGCTTTAACTCGGCCTTCAGCTTGTCAAGTTCCGCCGTCATGTCCGGCACGTTTACGTGAATCTGTTCCATTTTTACGCCCAGTTCCTCCTGCTGTTTACCCAGCGCTTCCTGTTGTTTGCCGAGCGCTTCCTGCTTCTTGCCAATCTCTTCCTGGGGGGCCCAGAGCTTGCGGGCGCCATTGATCGTGTCCTGATCGCGAATGATGTAGGACTTTTCGTCGCGCTGGAACCAGATGAAATCACCCGGAATCTGCTTTCGGAGTTTCTCAACGTGCCGAGCATCTTCCGTCGAGCCGGACATCGTGAGGGAATCGGACTTGCCGGAAACGATAACAAAGCGCTGTTCGTCGTCATAGCCGTAGGCATAAGAGTAGCCGTTGCCGGAGGATGATCTTGACTGTCCACCCTTCGCGACCGGCGGAACGGGAGCGACAGGAGCCAGCGGAGCAATCGCGGCGATTCGAGCGGTAGGAGGAATCGGAGCGACCAGGGATGTTGGAACTGCGGCCGCGACTGGTGCGGGCAGGAAAGTCGGATTGGTGGAAACATTCTCATCGCCGGCTGCCGCAGTCGCTTCCGGTGCAGGCGTTGGCTCAGCTAGGGCAGATGGGTGTAGCGGAGGTGTTACCTCACGCGTTGAAGCGGCGGGAGCGGTTTGGTCTTGTGCTGTGCCCGCGTGCACAGAAGCGGCAAGATAAACAACCGGAACCGCCAGCGCGAACAGAGCAACGGCAATCGATTTGCTGAGATGCATGGCAACAGATCCTTTCCACGAGAGAATTCGTTCCAGTCTTCGTTCCGCCTGACCCGCCTTGGCCATCGCGACACCCTGCCACCACACCCGTCCGGGCGCATCGTGCAGAGCTTCGAAAAAGTCGAGCAATGTTTTGGCGTAGTCTTTGCGATCGGCTCCGCAGGTCAATGCCGCCTCATCGCTGGCCTCTTCCGCAAGGTTGGCGAGATGCCGGTCGAGCCACCAGGAGAGTGGGCTAAACCAGAAAATTGCACGGTGGAGAAGCGAAAGACGCTGGGTGAGGGCGTCGCGGCGGGCGAAGTGCGACAACTCGTGCGCCACCACGGCGTCGAGTTTCGTATCGTCCCATTCCCGCCAGCCGGTGGGCAGCACAATCGTAGAGCGCAGCACGCCCATCGTGAGGGGCACGGAAACGAATTCGGATTCGGCGGTCCGTGGAATAGAAGCGAGGCGCAACGCGTACGCGCGCGAGGCCATCCTCAGAGCCAGGCGCGGTTCCTCAATCTCCTGGGATGCCAGCGCCAGCCGCCGACTGAAGGCGAGGCCCACGAAAAAGCGCACAAGAAGCATCAAAGCGATGGAGAAATAAGTCGCAGCCGCAATCATGCTCCACGGAACGGTAGAGAGAAGTGCACGGGGAGCTTCTGGAATCGGCGCGAGCGCGGGTATTTCGTTACGGGGAGCCGTTCTGTGGTCCATCTGAGGAGAGGAGACCGCTGCACTGCTTGTCCGAGGGCCTTCGATGGGTATTGCTTCGTTCCGCTGGAGAGGGACCCTGCCCGTCTCGGAAGAGTCCTGCGCCCTTCCATACTGGAGCACCGCCGGAAAGGGAACCGACACCGTCGGCAGAATCCATTTGAGTACGGGCATGGCGAGCGCGGCATAAAGCACCACCGTCCAGGTGAGCAGACGAGTAGAAGTGTTCTTCACCCGGAACGCAGCCAGCCCCAGACCCGCGGCGCCGCCCATCGCCAGAGCGCGGATCGCGGAATTGGCGAGTTGCGCGAGAAGATTTGAAGACGCTGGAATTGCGGGGATGAACGTCATAGCTAACCTTCCTTCTTGTCGGCGACAGTTCTTTCGGCAATCTTGCGAGCCAGGCGTTCCAATTGCTTGCGGTTGAGTACGGCGTTGTCCACCAGGCCGAGCACCAACTGTTCGGCGGACCCGCCGCAAAAGCGATCGATGATGGCTTTCACGGCGCGGACGGCGACGTTTTGGCGCGCGTCCGAAGCCTGGTAGATGAACGTCCTGCCTTCGGTGTCGTGAGTGAGGAATCCCTTTTCTTCCAGCCGGCGCAGGACGGTACGAATGGTCGAGTCCTTCATCGGGCGGGACGCGGCCAGACCTTCACGGCAAGCTTCGGAGGAAGATGGCCCATGCGTCCAGATGTAATCCATGACCAGTTGTTCCACTTGGCCCATGTTCTTTAGACGTGCTTTCGGTGTGTTAGTCATTGTAGCGTTACAATATGTAACATATGGCCGGGTGACCGTCAAGATGTAAATTGGAACGCGACTCGAAAAGTCAACGCTCTATCTCGCTGCAGCAGCGGAATGCAGGAACCAACTGCGGGCCCGACGTCACGGCTCCAAACAGCAATCAACTTGCTAATCACGACCAGCGCGCATAGTCTCAGAGTAGGGCTTGTTTGGGGGCCGACCAGGGAGAGCATCTGACACACGACGAACTCAAGGCTTGTTACGTTGTAATCCGTCACAACGTCCGCACCTACGAGTCTGCGGGAGTGGTTGAGGTTGTCAAGGGACGACAAAACGCCGAGTCAACCTTGAAGACCTTCGAAAGTGAGCAAAGCTCAGGCGATCGGCATGAAGGCTGGCGCTACTTCCTCGAGAAGAGCACATTGAAAGCGGGAACGAACCCCGCAGAGGCCACGGAACTCCGTCAGGCGGAACTGGAAAGTCGAGAGACCAAGGCAACGCAAGAGGGCGGCGGATCCAGTAGCGGGGGTGGTTTCTCGAGATGAGGTCGGGGCGTCCCTCCCTAAGGCGGGCATTTAGCTTGCCAACCTGCGTCGCGCAGCGTAGCATCAATCTGTACGTTAGATCGAGTCGGAAGTGAGCAGTTCTTGCCTCAACAGCCAGTAACCTCTCGCAGTAGTTCCGAATCCTTCCAGCGTAAATTGATCGACTAAAGGAACACCTAACACATGGCAGAACAAGGAACAGTAAAGTGGTTCAATGACGCCAAAGGCTATGGCTTTATCAGCCGCCAGAATGGCGAAGATGTATTCGTGCACTTCTCAGCGATCCAGGCGGGTGGCTTCAAGAGCCTGCAGGAGGGCCAGACAGTGCAATTCGACGTGACCAAGGGCCCCAAGGGCTGGCAGGCTGAGAACGTCCAGCCGCTCTAAAACTCATCCCGGGATGCGAAGGGCGATCTCTCTGGAGATCGCCTTTTCTGTTGCCCGATACTCATCGCATTTCCTTTACTTCGAGCGCTCCGGCATCGAGAAGTCTGCGGTTCCGATTTTGACGATCGTTCCGCGAGCCTGCGGTTTTGCCTCCTTCGCATCCTTGCCTTGCTCAGGTTTGTCTTTCGGTTCAGGCGGCAGTGGTGGCTTCTCCGTCCAGATGCCGTAGACGCGCCCGCCATAAGCCGCAATGCCGCTGTAATCACCGAAGAAGACCCCGCTGGCCTCGAACGGTTCATCGGTCCAGGCATGATTGCGAAAACTGCGTCCGCCGTCTGTGGAACGCGACAGAACCACGATCTGTTTTCGATTCTGAGGGTCGCCGCGGCGATCATAAAATACAACGTCGATCGAGCCGTCGGTCGGGTCTACGGCGAGCCATTGAAAAAACTGTTCGGCTCCGTTGTGTACCGGATCATTGTTCACACGGACCGGATCTGTCCAGTGCTTGCCGCCGTCGCCGGATGTTGCGATGAAAACATCAAGATCGCCGTTGCGGTAATCGCTCCATGTCACGTAAAGCCGCTTGTTGTTGCGGTCGATTGCAATCTGCGGAAATCCGTTTGCTCGTTCGAGCGTTTGTATGGCAAACATGATCGGTGCAGTGTGAATCACCGGCCGTGCCTTCGAGAAGGTCATGCCGCCGTCGTGCGACGTCGTAAGCATGATCGCATTGTCCTGGCTCCATACCGCGTAGAACTTGCCATCGGGACCGACAACGCCGGCGAATCCCTCGGCAGCGCCGTTGTCGTCGCGCGGCAAGCCAGGATGCGCATCGATCTCAATCGGCTGCGACCAGGTTTTCCCGTCGTCGGTGGACCGGGAAAGCACCATCTGGGAATCTGTCAGCCTCCACCGCGTCCACCCGATGTAGAGATTGCCCGCATAACGGCCCTTGGTGTTGTCCGCAACAATGTACGGCTTATCTTCAAACGGAATTCCAGGCATGCTTGCTTGTTCGGCGACGGGGATGTGCTCGGCTTCCCACGTTTTTCCGCCGTCGAGCGAGCGGCGCACAAAGATTCCGTTCCGCGTCGCGCCGTGTGCCCAGTAGTTGAAACTCCCCAGCTTGTCGAAGGCGATGTAGCAGACAAAAGCGTGACCTTGATTGTCGAAAGCCACCGAAACGTCGCCTGAGACCCGATAGTTTTTGGGATCCACATTCTCGGCCAGTTGCCATGTGTGACCCGCATCCTGCGAGTACGCGGCGTGCACGTTGTCCTGAAAAACGCCAACCACCTGTTGTGGGTTGGCCGGATTCACGGCAATCGCTGGTTCCGTAAAAGGACCCACCGTTGTCGTGAGGTTGAAGACTTGAGCCTGCGGAGCCTTCGGCAGATCCTGGCCCTGCAAGAGTAAAGTCGGACTGCAAGAGAGAGCGCAGACGACCGCTAGGGAAAATCGGCGGAAATGTCGAGAGACGAACATTCGAAGCCCTCTGGTGTACCCGATCGAGTCTACGGTGTTACGCAATATTCTCAGAAGACAAGGCCGCGCCTCCCGCAATTCCGGCGTCTGCGCCGTAGTGAGCCATCAACAGCGGAATCTCGGAAGCACGCGGATTGACGCACCAACCGGGAAGGCGGTTCTTGATCTCATCGAAAAGCGGTTGGAGCATTACGGCCACGCCCCCGCCCATCACAAGAACGTCAGGGTCTAGTAGATCGATGATGTTGCCCAGCCATGGAGTCAAGACCTCGACCGTTTCCTGGAGAATTTCCCTTGCCAACGAATCGCCGGCGGCATATGCCTGCCCGACGAGTTCAGTGGTGACCGCGGCGACGTTTCCTTTTGCGAGATCAAGGATACTGGAGCCGGACTGCCCTGCGGCGAGCTTGGTTCGCGCTCGCGCCCCGATGGCTGGCCCTGAGGCGAGAATTTCGATGCATCCCCGTTTGCCGCAGCTACAAAGAGGCCCACGATAGTCGATGCTTACATGGCCACCCTCGCCCGCGGAGCCGGTATTGCCGTGGTAGATGCGACCATCCAGCACGATTCCGGTTCCAATGCCGGTACCGATGCAGGCGTAAAAAACATAGCGGTATCCCCGTGCAGATCCCCACCGGGTTTCCGCGAGTGCGGCGGCGTTTGCGTCGTTGTCCACGCTTACGGGTACACGATATTTCGACGCGATTCTCTCGGCCAACGGAAAATTCCGCCAGCAGGGAAGATTCGGAGGATTCAGAACGATGCCTGTCTTGGGATCCAGAGGGCCAGGGGCACAGATCCCGATGCTGTGAAATCCACCGCTTGACTCTGGGGAGGAAGCGAGGGAATCGATGGCGTCGGTGACCGCCTGAAAAGCGGCGTCGGGAGTACCATGGGCCAGCATCGGCTTGCGTCCCTGGACGAGTATCTTGCCCTCGCGATCCACGAGTCCAACCGCGACTTTCGTGCCACCGATATCGACGCCGAGGATTGGGCCTTTGTTCATCGAGTGATCGGTCATCGTTGGGCCGTCGCTGCCATCTGCGGCCTGCTGGCAAACTGCACCTTGATTGTCTTAATCTCATACGGCTTCGTGTGCAAACTTACTCCGCCGTTGTGCACGGATAACTTGCCGATGGGCTTCTCCATAAGGTCGGTTTCCGCCGCCGATTCCGCGTCGGGAGGAAGTTGAATTGTAACCTCACCGTCCTTGCCGGCCCACTCGTAAAACCGCACTACCAGGGCATTTTCGTCCTCGGCCTTCTTTAGTGCGGTAACGATCACGTTGTCAGGTTGGGCTTGCACGAAGGAATGCTCGGGAGCGAGCGATCCCTGATGTTTTTCGAATGGCATCGAAATCAATTTGTAGTTGAGTTCATAGCCGCGACGGATGGTGAGCGCATCCTTCCAGCTTCCGCCATGCGGATAGAGCGAGTAAGTGAACTCATGATGGCCCTCATCGGCGTGAGGGTCCGGCCACTCCGGCGAACGCAAGAGCGACAGGCGTAGCACGTTTCCTTTGGCATCGTATCCATATTTGCAGTCGTTGAGCAGGCTGAACCCGTGCTTGGAGTCCGAGATGTCAGCCCAGCGCTGTGCTGGCACTTCAAACTGCGCCAGTTCCGCCGGCGTATTTCGCGTGGTGGGCCGCTCCACGGACCCAAAAGGAATTTCGAATGTCGCTTTATCGCTGTGGGCGCTGACTGGAAACGCCACTTTCAGCAGTATGTGTTTTTCATGCCATTCCACCATCATCTTCACGTCGATGCGCGGCACCCCCGCGTACAAGGTGACGTCTCGCACGAAAGTCGAGTTCTGAAAGTGATTCTTGATTTGAATGACCGCTCGCAGCGGCCCGCTCTCCAGAAGTTTTACCTCGTCCGCCTTGTCCAAATCCCAGTGTTGCTTTTCAAAGTCGGCGTCAATGTTCCACGCGTCCCACTGCTTGGGCTTGTCGACGAACGTCTGCAGGAGGTTGCCGCAAGCTGACGTCTTGGAGCCGCCTGTGTCGGTTTCCGCCGGAGCCAGCGCTTCCGTGCCGCTCCGCTTGTCAAACAAGCTGGTCATGCAACCCGTTTGCCGATCAATTCTCACTCGGAGGAACTCATTCTCCAGCGTGTCTGAGGAGGCCTTCAGCATCGAGCGCACCGCAGGCACCGCCGTCGCAGCCCGCACGAAATATGTCTTGTATCCAAGAGAGGGCGTGCTCGATAGCAATAAGAATCGAGCGCGGTGTGTTTCCGCGTCGAGTGAGAGCAGTTGCGATTCCGCCGGCCTTCCGCTGGAATCGACAACCTCAATCTGCTGCACTGGTGCGGGCAGTTGCGCCTCAACCTCAGCCACTTCGGTTCGCGGCCACGAGAGCGAATTGAAAATCAGTACCGGCACCCCTGCACCCTGCGTGTTGACGTGTGCAGCGATCTCGCGCAGAGATCCCATAGTCACGTCGTTTGCGGCGCGATCCACATTCTCCAGATTACGCTTGGCATCCAGATAGTTCACGGCAATGCCTGAGCCCGGCATAATGTCGTGGAAGTGATCAAACAACAGATTCTTCCAGGTTAGCTCCATTCCATCATGTGGGTAAGGCCGCCCGTACAGCGAGGCCAGCGACGCAAATTTCTCGGCATTGAGTACGGTTTCCTCAGCGCGCCGGATTCGGCGCTTGGTTTCGGCCTGCGTAGTAAAGACTCCGCGGTGATATGCGAAGTAGAGTTCGCCGTCCCAGGTCGGAACCTGCATGTTCGGAAGTTTCTTCTCCAGGTCGCTGAAGAAATCGCGAGCGAAACTAAACTCAAGCTTCGGATACACCGCGTCGGGACTCCGGAGTTGATCAGCGTGATCGAGCATGATGCGGGTCGGCCCGCCGCCGTGATCGCCCACACCGTACAGATGCATCATCTCGGGCTTGTCGGGAATGGTCTTGCCATAGATCGAAGGCATCCAGATTGAGAGATCTGTCGCAAGCGGTTCTGCGTCGATGCCTCCGGCGTAGTCGTGTGGGAAATATGTGAGCAAACGGCTGCCATCGGGCGACTGCCACCAGAACAGTTTGTAGGGGAACGTGGTGAACTCGTGCGCCCAGAGCAGCTTCTGAGTGACGAAATAGTCCATGCCGGACTTCTTGTAGATCTGTGGCAGTTGATAGTTGTATCCGAAAGAATCCGGATTCCATCCAATCTTCACATCAACGCCGAAATTCTTCTGGAAGTAACGCTTGCCCACCAGAATCTGGCGCACCAGCGACTCGCCGTCCGGCATGTTCAGGTCCGGTTCCACCCACATGCCACCGATGATCTCCCACCGGCCCTCCTTGACGCGTTGCTCAATCTGCTTAAATAGATCGGGATATTTCTCCTGTATCCACTCGTAGGTGCGCGCCGAGGACATCGTGAACTTGAAGTCTGGATACTCACGCATCAGGTCGAGTACGCTCTGGAAGGTATTGCGTACAACTTCGACGGTCTCGGTCCACGGCCAGAGCCACGCCATGTCGATGTGCGAATTGCCTACGACGCGAATGTTGAATTGCTGCAGAAATGGTTTGAGGAGTTCCAGCTTTGCCTGGGATTGTTTGAGCGACGCATCGAAAGCCGTCTGATCGCCGCGATCCAGCGGCGAAAAATCGATCGCTTTAAGCGCACTTTCTAGTTGTTGTTGGCGATCCGCCTTTCCTTCTTCATAGGCTGCGATGATGGGGCGAGCGGACAGCAGTTCCATCCGAAGAAAAGCGGGATCAGGGCGTGCGTGCGAAGGTTCTATGGTTAGTTCGCTATGAAGGAATTCCGATTGAGCTTCATCTGGCGCGACTACCCGCGCTGCAACCAGAAATTTCTGGCCCGGCTGCGCGTTCTCGGTCAGAATCATGGGCAGAATATCATCATCGCTGCCGCGATAGAGAATCGCCCCGTTCGAAAAGACAGTGATCTTCAGGCCGTCTGGGCTGCCAAATCGCAGATCAATCGACACTCGCGACCCTTGCGTCATGTACCCATTGATCTTCTCGGGGATCTGAATCCAGCGCCGGAAGACGCGGGTTCCCGCCCAATGCTCCTCGTTCGCATTCCTTCCGCCGGGGCCCGACGTATTCTTCACCGTGAGCGCGCCCCAGTCGGAATCGTTCAGAAGGGGATCTTCAGGGTGCGGAACGTCAGCATGAAAGTGCCATTCAGCCTCGGCTTGACGTGTCAGAGCTTCCAACCGGTCGAGAGTCGGTTTGTAAGGGTCGGGGGCGCTGGAACTCTGGGAAGTGCAAAAGGCCGCGAACAGCAAAACTGCGAGTATTAAGAAGATAAGAGAACGCTTCATCGAAAACACACCTTTCTTCCGGAGGCTTGATCTGGTGCTTAGCCTCTGCAAGGAACCAATGATTATCACTCAACACTTGTTCGGAAGGCTAAGTTGCTGATTCTACAGCCCGGTCACGGTGCATGACGATAGCTTGCAAAAATTTGATGCTTTCCATCTAAAGTATGAATCCAAGTGGTTACGTAAGATTGTTGACGGCGCAAGCCTCTCAACATAGAATTCAACTCGAATGTCAGATAGCTGCAATCTTCGCGCGATGTGCTGTTGCACTTGTTGTTGTTGTGCATGCGTGTGCACTGGCGCGGGGAGGCGGCTGACCTAAGAATTCTTTCTTAACACCGGCACTCATAAACCCATCGCCAGATCAATCTGGCGATGGGTTTTTTACGTTTCGGACGTTATTTTCTATGACAAACACAGCCAAAGAAACCAAAGCACAGAAGGTCGAGCGCCTGAAGCGCGAAATGAATCCATGGGACGGACTGGAAGAGATCCGGCGTTTTGCCCGCGAGGGATTCGAGTCCATTCCGCCTGATTGGATCGGCACCTATTTCCGCTGGTGGGGCGTTTACACCCAGGGAGACGGAGCAGGAGTCACCGGCGGCCAAGGCGGGGTAGGCCGCGCTCTGCAGCGCTTCATGGTGCGCATCCGCATTCCGAACGGCATGATGAGTTCCCGCCAACTGCGAGCCATCGCCGACCTCACTCGCCGCCACGCCAACGGAATCGCCGACCTCACCGTGCGTCAGAACATCCAACTCCACTGGGTCACCATCGAGTCTCTGCCTGAAGTTCTCGATGGCCTCTGGCAAGTCGGACTGAACACCACCGGGGCCTGCGGTGATGTTGTGCGCAATGTGACCGGATGCCCGGTCGCTGGAGTAGACGCGGACGAAATTATTGACGCCTCGCCGCTGGTACTCGAGGCTTCGCAGTTGCTCGCGGGAAATGCCGACTTCTACAACCTGCCGCGCAAATTCAAGATCTCCATCACCGGATGCCGCGTGTGGTGCCCCTATCCCGAGATCAATGACGTCGGCCTAACGGCGCTAGCCCGCGTGGATGGCGGAAAGTCGGAAGTCGGTTTCTCGCTGCGAGTTGCCGGCGGACTTTCGACGGAACCTTATCTCGGAGCCCGCTTGAACGCGTTCGTCCGCTGGAACCAGGTTCTGCCGGTGATCAAAGGGATTGCCGAACTCTTCCGTGACTCCGACGTGTTGCGCGAACACCGTGAGCGCGCCCGCCTGAAGTTCCTTTTCCTGCGTCACGGGTGGACCGCCGATCGTTTTCTTGGCGAACTGCAAGACCGCATCGGATTCCAACTTGATCCTGCGGTCGAGGAGCATGCACCCGACGATGTCTACCGCGACCACGTCGGCATTCACCCGCAGAAGCAGGCTGGACTCTCATACGTGGGAGCGGTGGCACTGCGTGGGAGAATCACTGCCGACCAGATGCAGGCCGCGGCGGATCTCGCCGAGCGCTTCGCTGGTGGCGAGTTACGCGCTACCAACATGCAGAACCTCCTCGTTGTGAACGTTCCCGTACTCAATGCTGACCCGCTCGCGAAAGAGTTGGACGCGATCGGACTGAAGGTCGGCGGCTCGGCCTTCTGGCGCGGCACTGTGGCATGCAGCGGAACGGAATTCTGCAAACTCGCTATCACGGAAACGAAAAGCTTCTCCCGCTGGCTCGTAGAAGAACTGGAAGAACGGTTGCCCGGATTCGACCAGCATCTGAAGCTGCATGTCACCGGATGCCCCAACAGTTGCGGGCAGCACTGGATCGCCGACATCGGCATTGAAGGTAAGAAGATTAAGGTTCAGGACGGCATGGTCGACGCCTACTACTTCTGTGTCGGGGGAGCGCTTGGTCTCCATCAGGCTACGGCGCGCCCGGTCGGCTATCGCTGCGCCGCGACCGAAGTGCCGGACGCTCTCGAGCGTTTGTTGGGGCGATATCTTGAGCACCGTGAACCGGGCGAAAATCTGCGCCGGTTCTTCGTTCGGCACAGTGACACAGAGTTGCGCGAGTTCCTGGCCGGAGAGGTTGTGGCTTCAGTGGCCCGTGATCTGCCCGATCCGACTCGGAGCGTGGCGCAATCAGCAGGAGGAATCGGTGACTAGTTTGTTTCCCATGTTTTTGAAGATGGAAGGCAGACCATGCCTGGTCGTGGGCGCCGGAAGAGTCGGCGAACCCAAGATCGGTGGACTGCTTGAAACAGGTGCGCGAATTCGCGTGGTTGCCCTCGACGCGAGTCCCACCGTCCGCGAATGGGCGCGTGCCGGAAAGATCGACCTTGAGATACGTGCCTTCCTGGCGGAAGACATGGACGGAGCTTTCCTGGCAATCGTCGCGACGAATTCGCGCAGCTTGAATGAGCGCGTCTATCACGAAGCACAACGCCGCGGCGTGCTGTGCAACGTGGTCGATGTCCCCGATCTCTGCGATTTCTTCTATCCCTCGATCGTGCGTCGCGGCGATCTGCAAATTGCCATTTCAACCGCCGGGCAGAGTCCATCACTGGCTCAGAAAATTCGGCAGCAGCTTGAAAAACAGTTTGGCCCCGCCTACGCCGCATGGGTGGCAGAACTTGGCGAGACTCGCAGATTGATTCTGGCCAGCGATCTCGACAAAGAACGAAAGCTGGATTTACTGCATTCGCTGGCAAGCAGGGAAGCGCTCGAAGCGGCCTTGGCAGAGAAGCCCGAACTGGCCGTAAAAGGAGAGGGAGCATGAAGGGGAAAGTCTATCTGGTGGGCGCGGGGCCGGGCGACCCGGAGTTACTCACATTGAAAGCTCTGCGCGTTCTGAAGACGGCTGATGCTGTGCTGCATGACGACCTGGTCGCTCCCGAGATCCTGAACGTGATCCCAGCGGCAGCACAGGTTCACAACGTGGGCAAACGTTGCGGGAAGAAAAACATCGTGCAGGAAGAAATCAACTTTCTGATGGTAGCGCTGGCCGATTCCGGCTTGCGCGTGGTTCGCTTGAAGAGCGGCGATCCGATGATCTTCGGCCGAGCCGGCGAAGAAATCGAATCGCTGCGCCGGGCCAACATCTCTTACGAGATCGTTCCGGGTGTGAGTTCCGCTCTCGGCGCGGCCGCAGCGGCGCAGATCCCGTTGACGCACCGCCGGGCTTCGTCCGCCGTTGTATTCATCACTGCTCACCAGGCCTCGGGGAGCGAGGCAGCAAACTGGAACAAGCTGGCGGGAAGCGGCGCGACGCTGGTGATTTACATGCCCGGACAGAACTACTCC
>Ga0209890_10000251_pt1 | contig 24858 bp, 20 predicted proteins | sample OrgsoiDNA2013049_FD_185799 | JGI IMG/M metagenome (GOLD analysis project Ga0209890, IMG submission 185799) | Permafrost soil microbial communities from the Arctic, to analyse light accelerated degradation of dissolved organic matter (DOM) -... | ecosystem: Environmental > Terrestrial > Soil >...
GCCTTTAGCGATCTAGTGACTACATTCAGTCTGTTGTGTTAGCGGGGGTCACTTGTTGGAGCCGCGCTAGGATGCTACGAGACGCATATAGCCATTGTCTTTGGCATGCTGCCAAACGATCCGATCGTCGGATCGGTCGAGACCAAGCTCTTGTGCCGCACACACGGGCGACCGCCGCGCTTGCCGGGTTCTAGGGTAATAATGCCTTGCCAAGCCATACATCTAGGATAGCTCTCGGATCGCGTCGGGAACAAGCAACCCGGTTGGAGGCTGTGAATCGGGGTTCCTGGCTTGCTTGGCGGCTTTGATCGTAGGCATGACGCACCCTGGCAGACAAGGTATTCTTGTCCCTTTTATACCTCTCCGGCAAGCCATAAACTCGCACGAATACGCAGAAATATCGCAGAAACGCACCGCATGGAAAGCACTCAAAATCAGGCATTTTATCCGTGAAACCAAGCCATTCGATCGATCGACGGCTGTCGGTCGCCCCCATGATGGAATGGACGGATTGCCACTGCCGATTCGTGCATAGGCTGTTCGCGCCGCACGCTTTGTTGTACACGGAGATGATCGTGTCGACCGCGCTGGTGCGCGGCGACGCGCGCCGGCTTTTGGAGCACAGTGCAGCCGAACACCCGGTTGCGTTGCAGTTGGGGGGCTGCGATCCGAAGGAACTGGCGGCTGCTGCACGCATCGGCACGGCCGCCGGCTTTGCCGAAATCAATCTCAACGTGGGCTGTCCCAGCGACCGGGTCCAGAATGGTTCATTCGGCGCATGTCTCATGCTGAAGCCCGCGCTGGTGGCCGACTGTCTCAAGGCCATAACCCAGGCAACGCCGTTGCCGGTCACCGTCAAATGCCGCATCGGCATCGACAATCGCGACGACTACGAGTTCTTTGCCGCCTTCGTCGACGCTGTCGCAGCGGTCGGGATCGCCGCGCTCATCGTGCACGCCCGCTCCGCCATCCTCGGCGGCCTGACCCCCAAGGAGAATCGTGAGATTCCGCCGCTCAAGTACGACTACGTGCACAAGCTCAAACGTGAGCGGCCGGAATTGATGGTGGTGTTAAATGGCGGTTTGTCCCAGGTGGCGGAAATTTGCGGCCATGTGGCGGCGGGGCTCGACGGCGTCATGCTCGGACGTGCGGCCTACCATCGCCCGGCCTTGCTCGCGGAATTGGAGCAGGCCATGATCGATCCGGCATGGCGCGTCCCTGAGCCCCAGGAGATCATCGAGCGCGTCGTTGCCTACGCCAAGGTCTGCGCACGGCGCGGTATCCGCCTGCACTCGATTACGCGGCACATGCATGGATTGATGGCCGGGCGCGAGGGCGCACGCGCCTGGCGGCGGTTTCTTTCCGAAGTCGCCGCGCGGCCGGGGGCGGTGCCTGAGACGCTGTATTCGGCGCTCCCAATAGTGAATCAGGGAATTGCCGCATAAACGGCTGAAGGCGGCCGCGCCGGATTAAGTATAATGGCCTTCGAATGGGCAAAGAAATAGAAGTCGCCATCGTCTTCGCCGATGTGGTCGGCAGCACCAAGCTATATGAATTGCTGGGGGATGCGCGCGCCCGCGACATGGTCGGTATCTGCATCGATGTGATGCGGGCGGCGACCGAGCAGAATCACGGCACGGTCATCAAGACCATGGGGGATGAGGTCATGTCGACCTTCCCGACCGCCGATGACGCGCTCAATGCCGCCGCCCAGATGCAGAAGCAAATCACCCTGCACCCGGTGCTCAAAGTGGACGAGCAGACCGTTGCCATTCGCATCGGCTGCAACTTCGGTCCAGTCGTGCTGGAAAACCGCGATATCTTCGGCTCCGCGGTCCACACCGCGAACCGCATGACCAGCCAGGCCAAGGCCGGCCAGATCATCACCACGGCGACCATGGTAGAACGCTTGTCGAGCGACTGGCGCGCCTCGGTGCGCCAAATCGACATCGCCACGTTGAAAGGACGCAGCAGCGAAGTGGCGTTGTTCGAAGTGCTGTGGCAGACCGAGGACATCACCAGCATGGTGCCCTCGATCGCCATCAGCTCGCGCGAGCGTGAACGAGCGAATAAAAGCCAGCGTCTGCGCTTGCGTTATCAGGGACAGGAGGTGCTGGTGGACGATGCCCGCACCAATATCACGATCGGGCGCGCCGAAGAGAACGATCTCGTCGTGAAAGGCAATCTGATTTCACGCTTGCACGCCCGAGTGGAGATCAACCGCAATAAATTCATGCTGATCGATCAGAGTACGAACGGCACCTTCGTGCTCAGTAAGGACGGCGAAGAAGCGTTCGTGCGCCGCGATTCCATGCAGATTCGCGGCGAGGGGCTGATCGGTCTCGGCAAGGCGCCGGACAGCAATTCCTCCCAGGTGATCCGCTATACCTGCGAGGAGTGAACCCGCTGCAACGCGCTCTTGAGTTCTACCTTGAGCGACGGCGGCACCCGCTCGCCGAATTGGCCAAAATACTGATCGATGCCGGCGAATTCCTCCTGCCACAGCGGCGGACTCACGTTGAGCAGTTCGTCGAGCGCGCCCGCCGCGATGTCGAGGCCTTGAAGGTCCAGGTCGGCGGGGTTCGGCAGATGGCCGATCGCCGTCTCACGCGCCGTGGCGGTGCCCTTGCATCGATCAATGACCCAGCGCAATACGCGCAGATTTTCGCCGAATCCCGGCCATAAAAATTTGCCGGCACTGTTTTGACGGAACCAGTTGACGTGGAAAACCTGCGGCGGTGATTTGAGTTTGGCACCGACACTGATCCAATGCGACCAGTAGTCGCCGAAGTTGTATCCGGCGAAGGGTTTCATGGCCATCGGGTCGCGGCGCACGACGCCGACGGCATCCGTGGCCGCGGCGGTCGTTTCCGAAGCAACTCCAGCCCCCACCAATACCCCATGCAGCCAGTTGCGCGCTTGGTACACGAGCGGGGCCAATGTTCGGCGTCGACCGCCGAAAATGATGGCGGAAATGGGCACTCCGCCGGGCGCATCGGCCATCTTCGAGTAGCCGGGGTTCTGTCGGGCCGCGACCGTGAACCGGGAATTCGGATGCGCCGCGGGTCCGTTCGCCGGATCGTAAGTCCGTCCCTGCCAGTCCTTGACGGGCTTGCCCTCCGAACCCTCCCACCACGGCTGATTGTCCGCAGTGAGCGCGACGTTGGTGAATATCGTGTCGCGACGAATCATGTCGTAGGCATTGCGATTGGTTTTCGCATTCGTGCCCGGAGCGACGCCGAAGTATCCGGATTCGGGATTGATGGCGTACAGCCGCCCGTCCTTGCCGGGGTGCAGCCACGCAATGTCATCGCCGACCGTCCAAACCTTCCAGCCCTTGTAGCTTGGGGGGGGGATCAACATGGACAAATTGGTCTTGCCGCAGGCGGAGGGGAACGCGCAGGCCACATAGTGTATTTCTCCCTGCGGATTTTCGATGCCGACAATGAGCATGTGCTCCGCCAGCCAGCCCTCAGTGCGCGCTTGCCAGCTGGCGATCCGCAAGGCATGGCACTTCTTCCCGAGCAGCGCGTTGCCGCCGTACCCGGACCCGAAACTCTTGATCGAGAGTTCTTCCGGGAAGTGCATGATGAAACGGCGCTCGGGGCTCAAATCCCCCGTGGAATGCAGCCCTTTCACGAATGTCCCGTCATGCGTGATGCGCTCGAGCGCCGCGCGCCCCATGCGGGTCATCAGCTGCATATTGAGCACCACGTAGGCACTGTCCGTGATTTCGACGCCGCACCGGGAAAACGGCGAATCGATCGGCCCCATGCAATAAGGAACGACATACAGGGTGCGTCCTTTCATGCAGCCGGCAAATAAGGCATCCATCTGGGCGTGAGCTTGTGCAGGAGCAATCCAGTGGTTATTGGGGCCCGCATCGTCCTTATTCTTGGTGCAGACAAAGGTGAGGTGCTCCACGCGCGCCACGTCCGAGGGATTCGAGCGCGATAAAACGCAGCCCGGAAAACTCTGCGGATTGAGCGGCAGCAATTCCTTGGAGGCGATCAACTCGCGTTCGATCGCTTGGAACTCAGGCTGACTCCCTTCACACCAATAAATTCTGTCCGGCTGCGTGAGCCGCGCGACCTCGTTGACCCAGGCCGAAACGTCGCGGTTCATGGATTCGAGTGAGGTGACGAGTTGGGGTGCGGTGGCCATGGGGGCTCCTTCATCGCTTGAGCATTATTAGACTTAGAAGGATGACAGATGCCTAGGTTCACCGCCAAGCCTGCTGACCCAAGAATTTTGCGACAGCACCCAGCCCAAGGATGCACCCGCTTCCGGCCTTGCCTATAAGTAATTGATTATAAATATTACAATGGCTTGGAACCATGAGCACCCCTGCCTCAATCGGGGCCCTGTGCGGCGCACTATTATCGCTATGTCTCGGCGCGATCACGCTTGGGCAAGTCCCTCCGAGTCCGCTCGAAATCAAGTCCATAGCGGAGGTCGAATCGAGGTCCGTCCGGGCGGGCCGCGAGGTTCCCAAGCTGATTCCAGCCGATCGAGTGGTGCCCGGCGATCATGTGATTTACACGCTTGAAGTACGTAACGCGGGTGCAACGGCCGTCGAGGCACCCACCGTCACCTACGCCATCCCGGAGCATATGCGCTATGTTGCTGATTCTGCTGTGGGCCCGGGCGCCGAGGTGAGCTTTTCGGTCGACGCTGGCCATAATTTCGAGGCCGCCGATAACCTCAAGGTGCGGGCGCCCGATGGCCGCCTGCGCCCCGCCGTCGCTGCGGATTACACCGACATCCGCTGGCAGCTCAAGAATAGCTTGAAGCCCAATTCAGTGGCGTTTGTGCGATTTCGTGCGCTGGTCAAATAGTCGGGCTGAAAACCTCGTAGGCTAGGCGCTCCCCCAAGCGGCAGCGAATGAACGGCGAATTTCAGTGAACAGCGACTACGATGATGTCTTCAACCTCGGCGGGCCGCTGACGCGAGCCTTGCCGGGCTATGGCTATCGCCCCGAGCAAGCGGCGATGGCGAGGGCGGTCGGCGGGGCGCTGGCGCGTCTTGAGCCCTTGATCGTCGAAGCCGGCACCGGCACGGGCAAGACCTTCGCCTACCTGGTTCCGGCACTGTTGTCGGGGCGCAGTGTGATCATCTCCACCGGAACGCGCACACTGCAGGACCAGCTCTTTCACCGCGACGTTCCGCTTTTGGCCAGAGCCTTGGGACTGCCGATGAAGATCGCCTTGCTCAAGGGCCGCACCAACTATCTGTGCCGGCATCGGCTGGAGCTTGCGACCCAGCAAGGATCCTTATTGGCGGACGGGCGCGGCGTCGCGCGCACGCTCGCGCGCATTTCGCGATGGGCTGCTGCGACCAAGGCCGGCGATCTGTCCGAACTCACCGATTTGCCGGAGCAGTCGCCGGTATGGCCGCAAATAACCTCGACCCGTGAGAACTGCCTGGGGTCCGAGTGTCCTCAGTTCTCGCGTTGTCACGTGGTCGAGGCGCGGCGCAATGCCCAGGCTGCCGACATCGTCGTCGTGAATCACCATTTGCTGCTCGCGGATCTCGCGCTCAAGGACGAGGGCTTCGGCGATCTGCTGCCGGGCGCGGAGGCCGTCATCCTGGATGAAGCGCACCAGGTGCCGGATATCGCGGCGCAGTTTTTCGGCCAGGTCTGGTCGGCGCGCCAGGTACAGCTTCTGATGCGCGACATCGCCGCCGAGATGACGGCTGCGGGCGTGCGGGCTCCGGCAATCACCGCAGCCATCGCCTCCGTCGATCCTTTGCTCGAGGAGTTGCGCGGCGCCTTGCAGCCGGCCTCAAGGCGCCACGAATGGGCCAATTTGCCGGATTCTTTTCTGGAGGTGTTGCCTGAACTTAGGACCGCGATCAGCGGCATCGCGGCCGAACTCGACGGTCTCGGCGCGGGCGCGGGCCTGTCGAATTGTGGCCGTCGCGCCGCTACTCTCGCCAACTCCCTTGCCGCCTTGAGCGATTTGTCGGATGACACGGGATTGCGCTGGGTCGATGTCAATGCCGGCGGCTTGGTGCTGCAATTCACTCCCTTCGAAATTGCGGAGCGCCTGCGCGAATACGTCGAGTGCCGGCCCTGCGCCTGGATATTCACTTCCGCAACGCTCGCGATCGGCGAGGATTTCTCGCATTTTGCCGCGAGAATCGGATTGCCGGAGGCGCGCACGGTGCGCATCGACAGCCCGTTTGACTATCGCCATCAAGCGCGCATCTTCCTGCCGCCGCACATGCCGACGCCGCAGGATCCGGCCTTCGCCGCCAAGTTCATCGAGGCCTGCGCGCCGTTGCTCGAGGCCAGCGGCGGGCGCGCATTCCTGCTCTACACCAGCTATCGAGGTTTGGCGGAAGGGGTTCGGGCGCTGCAGGCGCGCTTCCCGGACCCGCCGTTTCCGGTGCTGGTGCAGGGCGAGGCGCCGCGCGAAGCGCTGCTGAAGCGGTTCCGCGAGCTTGGCACTGCCGTGCTGCTGGCCACGGGCAGTTTCTGGGAAGGTGTCGACGTGAAGGGCGAGGCGCTTTCCATCGTCGCCATCGACAAGCTGCCGTTTGCGTCGCCCGACGATCCGCTGCTCAAGGCGCGTCTGGAAGGCATTCGCCGGCGCGGCGGAAATCCTTTTTTCGACTATCAATTGCCGCAGGCGGTGCTGGCGTTGAAACAAGGAGTGGGGCGCTTGATTCGGGATTTCGATGATTTCGGCGTGATCGTCATCGGCGACCCGCGGCTCAAGACCAAGGCGTACGGGCAGGTGTTTTTGCAGGCGCTGCCGCCTAGCCCCGTCATCACCGAGAGCGCCGCGGGTGCCGCGTTTCTCGCCGAACGATTGGCGAAATCGCCTCCCGCGGCCGTCCCTGCGTCGCAGACAGGCTCCTAAGTGCGCGTACTAGCGGTCGACACGGCGACCGAGGCCTGCTCGGTGGCGCTGCTCAGCGGCGATGAGTTGATCGGCCGATCCGCGCAAGGCGGGCTGTCGCATGCGCAGCAAATTCTCGGCATGGTCGATGCAGTGCTGGCGGAAGCCCAAGTGTCGCTATCCATGCTCGACGGCATCGCCGCCAGCATCGGCCCCGGGGCCTTCACCGGTGTGAGAATCAGCGTGGCGGTGGCCCAAGGTCTTGCATTCGGCGCCGGTCTTCGCGTCGCGGCCATCACGACGCTGGAAGCATTGGCCGGCCAAGTCCCGCACGGAGGTCCCGTCATGGCGTGTCTGGATGCGCGCATGGGCGAGGTCTACTGGGGATGCTATACCGGGGACTCAAGGCTCGGCGTACTTAGCATAGGAACGGCAGCCGTCGGGCCGCCGGAGAGCGTGATGCTGCCCGTGCCCGGCACCTATCGCGGCATAGGCCGCGGCTTTGCCGTCTATCCGGTCCTCGCCGCGCTGCCCGGGCTCCTGATCACGGACAGCCAGGCATTGCCGAATGCGCGCGAATTCGCGCGGCTCGGCGCATTGCGCCTGAAGTCGGGACAGGGGCTCGATCCCGCCGACCTGACTCCCCTGTACTTGCGCGATAAGGTAGCGTTGACCGAAGCCGAGCGCCGCCGGCAAGCCCCATGAGGGCTGTAACCGAACTGTCACAACCGAACGTTGTAATAGTGGGCTAAAGGAATCAAGGGGCTAGAACTACATTATGACCGCCAAGCGCATCCTCATAGTCGAAGATGAAAAGGCGATTCGCGACATGGTCGCCTTCGGCTTGCGCCGCGCCGGCTACGAAGTTCGGGAAGCGGAGGACTGTCGTGAGGCGCGGGCGCGGATCGTCGACGTGCGGCCGGATTTGATGCTGATCGATTGGATGTTGCCGGACATGAGCGGGCTCGAACTGACTCGATCGCTGAAGCGCGCCAAGGACACTGAAGAGATCCCGGTCATCATGCTGACCGCGCGCGCGGAGGAACAGGATAAGGTCGGCGGCCTCGAAGGCGGAGCGGACGACTACATTACCAAGCCATTCTCGCCCCGGGAATTGCTGGCACGCATCCAGGCGGTGCTGCGGCGCGCCGCCCCGGCGGGCGCGGCCGACGTCGTAGAGGCCGATGGGCTGAAGCTCGATGACTCGAGCCACCGGGTGAGCGCGGGCGAGCGAGAAATCGCTCTGGGACCCACGGAATATCGCCTGCTGCACTTTTTCATGACGCATCCCGAGCGGGTGTTCTCGCGCGGTCAGTTGCTCGACCGGGTCTGGGGCGGTAATACTTACGTCGAAGAGCGTACCGTGGATGTGCACATTCGCCGGCTGCGCAAGGCACTCGAGCCCTATCTGCTGGAGCGGTTGGTGCAAACCGTGCGTGGCGCCGGCTACCGCTTCTCCACGCGAGACGCATAAGGAGGGCAGGCAGGCTCCTAAGCAATGGCAGCGATGTGGACTTTCGCGCTCGCGCGGCTCGCGGGCATCCTGGCGTTGGGCCTCTGTTTGGGCCTGCTCATAGGCCCTATTTGGCTGTGGATTCTGGCGGCCTCCAGCTTGTACTTGGGTTGGCAGCTGGTCACGCTGTACCGGCTCGACCGCTGGCTGCGCCTGCGCTCGCAGATCGATCCGCCGGACCTCGGCGGGATTTGGGGCGATATCGTGGCCCAAGTCGTGCGGCTGCACCGGCGCAAACAGTTTCACAAGCAGCGTTTGATCCAGCTGTTTCGCGAACTTCGCCGCTCCACGGCGGCGCTGCCCGACGGCGTCATCATTCTCAGCACCCAGCGCGAGATCGTCTGGTTCAACCGTCAGGCGGCGCGCCTGCTGGGTCTCAAACGGCCTATCGACGTTGGCCTCCGGATCGATAATCTCATCCGCTCTCCGGAGTTCGCGCTCTACCTGCACGGCGATGATTTTGCGATGCCGCTGTTGATCCGTCCGCCGGTGCAATTGGATTTGTACCTGGCGCTGCAGGTGGTGCCCTATGGCGGGGGCCAGTCCTTATTGCTGGTGCGCGATGTGACGCGCCAAATGCGCCTGGAGGCGATGCGCAAGGATTTTGTCGCCAATGCCTCGCACGAATTGCGCACGCCCTTGACGGTGATTTCGGGGTACTTGGATACTCTGGCGGACGATTTGTCCATCGACCCCGCATGGTCGGGACCCATCCGGGATATGCGCGCACAGGCGCAGCGAATGAATGCCATCATTGCCGACCTGCTGGTTTTGTCGCGCCTGGAGTCGACCGACGGCGAGGCGCCACGCGATGCCATCGACGTACCGAGCATGTTGGAGCGGTTGCATCGCGATGCGCTCGCGAGCGCGGATCGACCGCGCCAGATACTGCTGGAAATGGAGTCCGGCGGCGGGCTGTTCGGCGCCGCCCACGAACTCGAATCCGCCTTCACCAATTTGCTGGTGAACGGCATGAAATACACACCGGCGGAGGGCACGGTGCGGATTCGCTGGTGGACCGACGCGGAGGGTGCATATTTTTCCGTGATCGACAGCGGCATCGGCATCCCGGCCGAACATATCCCGCGCCTGACCGAGCGATTCTATCGAGTGGACGCGGGCCGCTCCCGCGGCCAGGGCGGCTCGGGGTTGGGCCTGGCAATCGTCAAGCATGCCCTGCAGCGGCATGGCGGTTGGCTCGATGTGCAAAGCGAGGAAGGCAAGGGCAGCACGTTTACGTGCCATTTCCCTCAAGCCAGAGTTTGGCAGCAGCCCGCGAGCGCCGCAGCCGCGAGCGCCTAGAGGAGCCTAACTTCGTCGGCTCCGCCTCGACTGAAGGCAAATCCGTTTAGGTAAGGCCACGTGGAATACCCAGACAGGCTCCTCGAGTCACAATTATCGCATGCAGTGTTGACGCGCGGTCCAATCGGATGTAAATGAAAGCGCGCGTGGAGCCGTGCGGAGTGCGCGCGCAGCAGTTTCGAGTGTTCTCATGGTTTGAGCTCTAAGGTAATTTTTATGGAAACGGCCGACCTCACCCACCACATTTCTCGCCGCTTCAACGAAGACCTGGAAAAAGTTCGCAATCAGGTGCTGCAGATGGGTGGGTTCGTGGAGCAGCAGCTGCATAAGGCGATCACGGCGCTGGTCGAAGGCGACAGCGAATTGGGCGAATCGGTCGCGACCGACGATTACAAGGTCAACGGCATGGAAGTGTCGATCGACGAGGAGTGCAGCCGCATATTGGCGATCCGGGCGCCGGCCGCCGGGGATTTGCGGGTAATCGTCGCCATCATCAAGACCATCACCGACCTCGAGCGGATCGGCGATGAGGGCGAAAAAATCGGCTACATCGCCTCCCGGCTCGCCACCATGGAGAGGCCCGCGGACAAATACCGCGAAGTAAAGCACTTGGGGAGGCAGGTCGCGCAGATGGTGCATGACGCGCTCGATGCCTTCGCCCGCATGGATTCGCAGGCCGCGCTCAAGACTGCGAAGGAAGACAAGATGGTGGACGAAGAGTACGAGTCGATTCACCGTCAGTGCATCACCTTCATGATGGAGGACCCGCGCACGATCCGGCGCGCGCTCGAGATCATGTGGATCGTGCGCGCGTTGGAGCGCATCGGGGATCATGCCAAGAATATCTGCGAGTACGTGATTTATATGGTTCACGGCAAGGACATTCGCCACACCTCGCTCGAGGACGTCGCCAGACAGATCGACGCCGCGCACGCATCGTCGCGCGGCTGATGACTCGGCGCCAGGGGAATCTGTGCGGATTTGCGGCGTGCGCGGGCCTGCTGGCGTACGCCTGTTACGCTCAATTCGTGCTGCATCTCGAGCCCTGTCCGCTCTGTATTTTCCAGCGTGTCGGCGTATTTTCGATTGGACTCGTGTTCCTGATCGCGGCGGCGCACGACCCGGTGGGCTGGACCAGGCGCGTGTACGCGTCGCTGCTCGCGCTGACCGCGCTAGCCACCGGCGGCGTTGCGGTTCGGCAGCTCTATATTCAAAGCCTGCCCGAGGGCAGCGTGCCGGCATGCGGGGCATCGCTCGACTTCATGCTCCAGGTGTTTTCCCTGAGCGAGGTGCTGGTCAAGGTGCTGACCGGCTCCGGAGAATGCGCCAAGGTGACCTGGCGCTTCCTCGGGTTAGCGATGCCGGGCTGGGTGCTGATCGCGGCCGCCGTTCTGGGCATTTTCGGCGTATGGATCAATTTGAGGCGCCAGGCTCCGGTATTGCGCTTCTGATGAGCACGCCGCCGAAGTCCGACACCCTGCATCTGACGGAGGAATTGATCGCGCGTCCCTCGGTCAGCCCCGCCGACGGCGGCTGCCAGGCGCTGATGATCGGGCGGCTCGAAGCCATCGGCTTTACGGCCGACAACTTGAGATTTGGTCCGGTCGACAATTTCTGGGCCAAACGCGGGCGCGGCGGCCCTGTATTTTGTTTCGCAGGTCATACCGATGTGGTGCCGTCGGGACCGTTGGACGAGTGGCATAGCGATCCTTTTCTCCCGGTCGTCAAGGACGGCGTTTTGTACGGGCGGGGCGCGGCCGATATGAAAAGCGGTCTCGCGGCCATGTTGACGGCCTGCGAAGAATTCGTGGGCCGGTATCCGTCCCACCGCGGCACGATCGCCTTCTTGATCACCAGCGACGAAGAGGGGCCATCGGTCGACGGCACGCGCCGGGTGGTCGAGGTGCTGCGCGCGCGGAAGGAAAACATCGATTGGTGCCTGGTCGGTGAGCCGTCGAGCGAGAGCGCACTCGGCGACACGATCAAGATCGGCCGGCGCGGCTCCTTGAGCGGTCGCCTGACGGTGCATGGCATTCAGGGGCACATCGCCTATCCACAGTTCGCCGATAACCCGGTGCATGCCGTGGCGCCCGCGCTGGCCGAACTTGCGTCGCGGACCTGGGATCGCGGCAACGAGCATTTTCAGCCGACCACCTTCCAGGTGTCGAACATCTCCGCCGGCACCGGCGCGCCCAACGTGATCCCGGGCGAATTGAAGGCGCGCTTCAATCTGCGCTTCTCCACCGAACAGACCGTCGACGGACTCAAGACCGCGGTCGAGGAGCTGTTGCGGCGCCATCGAGTCAACTATTCGCTGGAGTGGTTCGTGTCCGGATACCCGTTCCTGACGGTTCCCGGCGAACTGTCGAAGGCCGCGATCCGCGCCGTGCAGGAGCAATTGCAGATCACTCCGAAACTATCGACCGGCGGCGGCACCTCGGACGGACGTTTCATCGCCCCCATGGGCGCGCAGGTGATCGAGATCGGCGTGATCAACGAGACCATCCACAAAGTGAACGAGTGCGTACGCGTTGCGGACATCGACGGGCTGCATCGCATTTATCTGCGCATTTTGGAGCTGTTGCTGGCGCCCTAGGCTGAGCGCTCGCCGCCGCCGGCGGCCTTAGACCGGCGGGCTTCGACCGAACGGAATCGGAGAGAGCCGCAACAATACCGTGAGCTTGGTTCCCTCGCCGGGCGTGCTGTCGATTCTGAGCTCTGTCCCGATCAGATCAGCTTGTTCGCGCAGCCCGATGATGCCGTAGTGGTCGGGAAGGTGCGCTCGAGGGTCGAAGCCGATTCCATTGTCCTCGATGCAGAGTTCCAAGTGGGTGCCGGCCGCGGCCAGCAGCTTGACGACCACCCGGGTTGCCCGAGCGTGACGCTCCACGTTGCGCAATGCCTCCTGCGCCATGCGCAAGAGCGTCTCGGCGCGCTCATCGCCGAATCGAGCAGCTTCGATATCCGAGATGAATTCACCGGTGAGGCCGGTCCGGTCGATGAAGCGATCGAAGACGTTCGACAACGCCGGGCCCAAGCCCGTTTCGCGCACCGCGTTGACGCGCATCTGCGTAATGGCGGTGCGCGCTTCCTTCAGGCCCTCATGAGCCACTTCCTCGGCGCGGGCGAGCTCGGCGGCCACCGCGCCCGGATCACGGGAATGAAGCTTTCGCAGGAATCGAATCTCGCTGAGCATCGCCATCATCGAATGCGCGAGGGTGTCGTGCAGATCGCGGGCGATCTTCAGGCGTTCGCGCACGATGGCGGCATAGCGCGACTCTTCAGCGAGCCGCTCGACTTCACGGGTCCTCACGGCAACGCGCCGTTCGAGTTCGCTGCTGAGCGATTTCAGCTCGGTTCGCTCCTGTTGAAGATCGTCGAGAATCTTGGCGAATCCGCGGGCGAGCTCTGCGACCTCGTCGCGCCCCTCCGGCACGTCGATCCGCGAAACTTCGCCGCGCCCCACGGCCGCCACGGATTGCGTCAATCGAGTCAGGCGTCGTGTCAGATGCAGCGCCCCCAAGGTTCCCAGAAACGCCGTCGCCGCACCGAGACCGAGCGATACCCAGAGAATGCGCAGCGCCAACGCATCGGCCCGCTGGTAAACGCGTTGATTGGGCTCGAACAACAGCACCTGCCAGCCGAGCGGCACAGAACCGCTCACGCTCAACGCGGCTCGGGACACGAGGACCTGCTCGTTGCCGCGCAGGCGTTCGAAGTGCGGCGCGGACGCGGCGGCATCGGCTTCGCTCACGGGAGTTCCGCTCCAGGGCCTGCCGCGGACGTCTTCGGGTCCGATGAGAACGGTTCCGTTGCGGTCGAGAACATACGCTTGCGCCGCGGTCTTTGGATCCGACTCGTCGGTGAGCCGCAGGGGATGATTCGGTGCGCGCCGCCAGCTGATGTGCGAGGCGATGACCCCGATGACCTGACCGGACTCATCGCGGACCGGAGCCGCCAGATCTCCGAACACTGAATACTGTGCCGGGGGCCGATCGTCGATGACGCCGAGCCAGGGCCCTTGCATTCCCTGCGTGAACCAGGCGGTCGCATCGACGCGGCTGCCTTGTCGCAAGGCGCCGTCGGCGTTCACGACGCCGCCGCCGGTATCGGCAATCGCAATCCACTGCAGCTCCGGATAGGCGGATTCCAGTTCATTGAACAAGGAGCCCAGCCTGTTCTGCCGGTTCGCGACGGCGGCGCGGTCCAGGAGGATTCGAGCGGCCCGCAGTGCGCCGAGCCGCGCAGCGATCTCCTGACCCAGTTCGGAGCTCAATTGATCGGTTTCAAGCGCAAGCCGTCGAACGTGCTGCTCGAACACCCCGCGGCGCGCAATGCTGCCGACCCAAACCGCGGCCGCGGTCGAAAAAGTGACCGCCAACGCGATGATCAGCCACATGGCGCCGGCCGCCAAGCTGCGCCGCGGGTCGATGTCCAACCGGCGCGGTTTCGGTGCCCGAGTGATGGCTGGGCTCGTCATAGGTGCACGTTAACAGGTGACTTAAGTCACTTCCAAACGATGCCGGTTGAGCCGCATCATTGTGCCCGAAAGCCCGTTTACCCGAGGTGCTGATGGTTCACCCAAACGCCGATTCTCCGGCAATTCGCATAGTCATAGCCGAAGATCAGGCGCTCGTGCGGCGCGGCGCGGCGCTCCTGCTGGCGATGGAGCCGGACATGGAGGTGGTCGGCCAGGCGTGCAACGGCGTCGAAGCGGTGGAGCTCACGCAATTACTGCGCCCCGACGTGGTATTGATGGACTTGCACATGCCGCTCAAAGGGGGGGTGGCCGCGACCCGCGAAATCACCCGCGCGCTGCCGGGCACCCAGGTTCTGGTCCTGACCACGCTGGATGACGATGAGACCGTCTTCGAGGCCGTGCGCGCGGGCGCGCATGCGTACCTGCTAAAGGACGCGGCGGAGGACGAACTGCTGGAAACGATCCGCGCCTTGAGGCACGGCGAATCCCGCCTGACACCTCAGATCGCGCGCAAGGTGATGGATCAATTCAGGCGTCTTGCGCAATCCTCCAAATCGGATCCCGGCGAGGATACCTCCGCGGCGCGCGCGCACGAACCGGCCGCGTCCTCTTTGATCACGGAAGCTCTCAACGATAAAGAGGAAAAAATTCTCGAACGCATCGCCGAAGGCATGAGCAATCGACAGATCGGCGCCGCTCTCTTTCTCGCGGAAGGCACCGTCAAGAACTACGTCAGTAGAATCATGGAGAAGCTGCATGCCAATACACGGACCGAACTCGCCATACTAACCAGAAAGCAGCGGCATCCCGAAAAGTGACTAAAGTCATATTTATCCGCGTGGCAATAGAGAACTCTGCATGTCCGTCGTCGAAATAGCTCTAAAGCGGCCTTACACCGTCGTGGCGGCGTTGATTCTCGTCTGTCTCATGGGGATAGGCGCCGCGTTGCGCATGCCCATCGATATCTTCCCGGAAATCGACATCCCAGTGGTTGCGGTCGTGTGGACGTACAACGGGATGAGCGCCCGCGACATGCAAAACCGCATTTTGACGCTGCATGAGCGGCAACTGGCTTCCTTGGTCGACAACATCTCGCGCATCGAGGCGGTGAGCTACCAGGGAGTCGGCGTAGAGAAGATCTACTTGAGTGAAGGCGCCGACGTGACGCGGGCCGTCTCGCAGCTCGCCAGCAGCGCGCTGGTCGTGCTCAAGTACATGCCGCCGAACATCACACCGCCGCTGGTGTTGCGGTACGGGGCGACGGATGTGCCGATCATTCAGCTCAGCCTATCGAGCAAGTCGCTGCCCGACACCAAGCTCAATGACTTGGGGCAGAACATCATTCGCCCGGCGCTCGCCGTCGTGCACGGTGCAGAAGTTCCCTACCCGTATGGCGGCAAGCCGCGCGTGATCATGGCGGACCTCGATTCTCAGGCGCTGCAGGCGCGGGGTCTGTCTGCCTCGGACGTGAGCACTGCGCTGCAGCGCCAGAACGTCATCCTGCCGTCGGGCGACGTGAAGATCGGGGACAAGGATTACGCCTTGACGATGAATAATTCGCCGGATGTGATCGAGACGATCAATGCATTTCCCATCAAGCAAGTCGAAGGCCGCACGGTGTTCATGCGCGATGTGGCGCATGTTCACGATGGATTTCAAGTGCAGACCAACTCGGTCTCGGTCAATGGCACTCCCGGCGCATTGATGGTGATTCGCAAGACCGGCGGCGTGTCGACACTGGCGGTGATCGACGGGGTGCGCGCGGCACTCGAGGACATCAAGAAAGTGTTGCCGCAGGGCGTCTCCATCACAGCCCTGTTCGATCAGTCGGTATTCGTCAAGGCCGCGCTCAACAGCGTGGCCTTGAGCGCGTGTATGGCGGCCGGATTGACGGCATTGGTCATCATCCTGTTCCTCGGCAACATGCGCCTGTCCTTGATCATTCTCGCGGCGATTCCGCTGTCGATCATCACCGCCGTGCTGTTCATCTATCTCACCGGTCAAACGCTGAACACGATGACCCTCGGAGGCTTCGCATTGGCGATCGGTATCCTGGTGGACAATGGCACCGTCGTGATAGAGAACATCGAGCGGCATGTCGCCATGAACGAACCGCTCCGGCAGTCCATCGTCGACGGAGCGAGCGAAGTGGCCGTCCCCACGTTTCTATCCACCCTGTGCATTTGCATCGTTTTCGTGCCCGTATTCCTGTTGCAAGGTACGGCAAAATATTTATTTTCGCCGTTATCGCTGTCAGTCATCGGGGCGCTGCTCGCGAGCCTGGTTCTCTCGTTCACCATGGTCCCGGTGCTCTTCAACATGCTCATGCGCCGATCGGTGACCGCCTTCCACGCCGAGGCGCACCACCGGCCGGTCGGGCAGCACGCTGTTTCGAGGAATCCCCTGGTGCGTTTTCAAGCCCGTTTCGAACGCGGGTTCGAACGATTCCGGGAGAGGTATCGCAACACCCTGGCGTGGACTCTGTCGCAGCCGGTCATGACCGTCGCGGCATTCGTCATTTTGATCGTGGTATCGGTCTGTCTCTTTCCCCAGCTGGGACGCGATTTCTTCCCGCAAGTGGACGCCGGCCAAATGCGCTTGCACGTTCGAGCGCCCGCCGGCACGCGGCTCGAAAAGACCCGCGAATACTTTGCCGGCGTCGAGGCCGAGATCCGGCGAATTGTCGGCAAGGATCAGATCAACGTCATGCTCGACAATATCGGCTTGCCGTACAGCGGTATCAACATTGCGTTGAGCGACTCGGCCACGGTGGGTCCGATGGACGGCGAGATCCTGATTTCCCTGAACGAAAAGCACACTCCGACCGCGAAATTGATCGCCACCCTGCGGCGGGAACTGCCGGCGCATTTCGCGCAGCTGCAATTCTTTTTTCAGCCCGCCGATATTGTCGATCAAGTATTGAATTTCGGCCAGCCGGCGCCCATCGACGTGCGGATATCCGGGCCTGATCAAGCGGAGGCGTTCGCCTTGGCGTCCAACATCGCAATCGCGTTGACGCGCGTGCCGGGCGTGGTGGACTCGCATGTCTTTCAAGTCCCGAACGCGCCCGCGCTCACCGTAGACGTGGACCGTGCGCTCGCTACGGAAGCCGGCGTGACGCAGCAGGAGGCGGCAAACAACGTGCTCGTAGCAACCAACTCGAGCGCACAGACCGCACCGAATTTCTGGGTGGACCCGCGCAACAGCGTGAGCTATCCCCTGGTGGTGCAGGTGCCAACCTATCGTATCGGCTCTTCGCAGGATCTGGAGACGATGCCGGTGACATCCGGCGCCGGCAATGGGCAAGGGCAGTTGCTGCTCAATCTCGCTGCGTTCGGGCGCGACGCGATTCCGATGGTCACTTCGCAGTTGAACATTCGGCCGGTGTTCGATGTGCACGCCGAGGTGCAGGGGCGCGATCTGTATTCGGCCGCGCATGATATCGATGCCGTCCTGGCGGCGCACCGGCCGGATGCCTCCAAAGCCTTGTCGGTCACCTTGAGCGGCCAGGTCGAGACCATGCGGGAAAGCTATGCCGGCCTGTTTACGGGCATCGCGTTGGCCATCATCCTGGTGTATTTGTTTCTGGTGATGAACTTCCAGAGCTGGATCGATCCGCTCATCGTGCTGATGGCCGTGCCATTTGCCCTGGGCGGTGTGCTATGGATGCTGTTCCTCGCCCAAACACCCATGAGCGTGCCTGCGCTCATGGGCACGCTCATGTGCATTGGATTGACCACGGCCAACAGTATTTTGGTCGTGAGCTTCGCCAACCAGCGCATGGCCGCCGGGGACGATCCGCTGCAAGCGGCGGCCTCCGCCGGCTACACCCGCCTGCGGCCGGTATTGATGACCGCCGGCGCGATGATCCTCGGCATGGTGCCGATGGCCTTAGGGATAGGCGAGGGCGGCGAACAGAACGCGCCGCTGGGCCGGGCGGTGATCGGCGGCTTGTTGTTCGCGACGTTTGCGACGTTGATCTTCGTGCCCACGATGTACCGACTGCTCCGCCGTCGACCAATCACAGTTTCCGATCCGGGCGTTATAGGCAGAGCCAATGCAACCGCATGACCCAGATGATCTTTCGCCGCTCCCCTCGGCTGGCAAGGCTGCGCTGCCTGCTGAATTGCCCGATGACACCTCGCGTACGGAGCACGATGCGGTTTCCACGGACTTTGAGCCCGGCACCGGAAGGACTCTGAAAATCGGCGCGGGGATCGCAGCGGTGGTCTTGCTGCTGTGCTTCGTTGCCGTAACAGTGATTCGCCTCGTCGACGCGCACTCTTTGGCAAAGGCTGCGGACACCGCATACAGTGCACCGCCGCCGGTCGACGTAGTCACCGCCCGTCCGGCCTCAGTGGGGCAGGACCTCGTGCTTCCCGGACAAACGGCGGCTTGGTTCGAAACGACGATTTATGCGCGAGTCAGCGGCTACGTCGCCAAATGGTTGGTGGATATCGGCGATCATGTCAAAAAGGGTCAGGTGTTGGCGACGATAGAGACTCCCGAACTCGACGCTGAGCTCAATGCGGCGCGCGCGCAGTTGAAGACCTCGGAGGCTCAGGTCGCCGCGCGCGAAGCGGAAGCGGAATTCAGCAAGACCACCAACGAACGCTGGCGCGACTCGCCCAAGGGCGTCGTCTCCGAGCAGGAACGCGAGTCGAAGAAGGCGGACTACGAGAGCGCAAAGGCGCGCTTGTATGCGGCAAACGCGCAGGTTGCATTGGATAAATCGAAGGTTGACCAATACAGTGCGCTCGCTCAATTCAAGCAGGTCGTGGCGCCGTTTGACGGCACGATCACCGAACGCAAGATCGACATCGGCAATCTCGTGACCGCAGGCAGCGCGTCGACGACGACGCCGCTGTACCGGATGGCGCAAACGGACCCGCTGCGGGTGTTCGTGGATGTGCCGCAGAGTTCAGCGGGGGAACTGATCAGTGCCGGAGTGCCCGCGGAGATACGCTCGACCGGTTCCCCGGGAGGAGTATTTCAAGGAAAAATAACCCGATCTGCGGAATCGATCAATGCGCAGGCTCGCACCATGCGCGTGGAAGTCGATATGCCCAATGCCGACCACAAGTTGCTGCCGGGGACCTATGTCAACGTGGCGTTCAGGCTGCAGCCCAGGGGCCTGGTCGAGGTTCCCGCGGCCGCCCTGGTGTTCCGCCCCACCGGAACGCAAGTGGCGCGGGTGGATGCGAACGGCAAAATCACCTTTCAGGATGTCACGATTGCCCGCGACAACGGCAGCTTGGTCGAACTGGGGTCGGGCGTGGAACCCGGCGACCGGCTGGTCTTGAACATCAGCAGCCAGATCGCATCGGGCCAGACGGTTACGGCGAGCGAGGCCGGCGTCGCAGCCAAACAAAGCCTCGACGCGAAACGTTAGGACTCACCGAAATGCACACCGTCCCACGAATTGCATGCGCCTTACTCGCCGGTTTGACCGGATGCGCGGCAGGTCCCAACTATCGGATGCCGAAGCCCGATGCCCCTCCTGCGTTCGCAGCGATTACTGCGGTGGGCATCACGGCAACGGCCACGCCGGCGGCGGCCGCGCCGGATCTTGCAACTTGGTGGCATGCGCTCGACGACCCTGAACTCGATTCGCTGGTCGAGCGGGCCATCAAATCCAACCCGGATCTGGAAATTGCCTTGACGAGACTGCAACAGGCTCGAACTTACGAGGCCGTCGTCCTGGGTCATGCATTGCCCGAGGTGGACTTGAGCGCTGCCGCGGGCCGCGGCACGGGCACGGACTTGGCGCGCGGGCGTGCGGAACAGGGTCTCGTATCCGCGGACAACAGGTCAGGCCTGCAACGCATCAATACGATTGCCGGATTCGACGCGGTATGGGAACTCGATGTGTTCGGAAAATACCGCCGCGAGATCGAGGCGGCGCACTACGATATGCAGGCCGCCGCGGCCGCACGCAGTATGGTCGTCACGTCGCTTATTGCGGACGTCGTGCGTGCATACATCGATCTTCGTGGCTTTCAGGTTCAAGCAGGCATATTGCGCAGCGCCGGCGATATCATGCGCGAATCACTGCGCATCGTGAACATCCGCTATGAGCGCGGAATCACCAACGAATTGGATGTGGCGCTCGCGACCCGGGAACTCGACACGCTCCAGGCGCAAATTGCACCGCTGGACTCCCAGGTGAACGCGGTGCAGTACGCGCTCGCCGTGTTGTTGGGCGAGTACCCCGAGAACATCATTCATGAATTGTCGAACCCCAATCTGATCCCATCGATGCCCGCACCGGTGGCGGCGGGCGTTCCGCTGGATCTCTTGAAGCGTCGGCCGGACATTCAGCAGGCCGAGCGCGAGCTCGCGGGAGCCACGGCGCGCATCGGCGTCGCAACTGCGGACCTGTTTCCACAGGTGGCGCTGATTGGTGCGATCGGCAATCAAGGACAGTTGGGCACAGGTCCGAGCCTCGCCAGCCATATCTGGTCGTTCGGCCCGGGTGCCGTTTGGCCGCTGCTGGATTTCGGCGCGCTCGATGCCAAGGTAGATATCGCACATTTGGCCGCGCACGCGAGCCTCGTGAATTATCGCAAGACGATATTGAACGCCGTCCAGGAAGTGGACACCGCTCTCGATTCGTATACGGCTCAACAGGACCGATTGAAGAACTTGGGCGACGCAATGGTTGCAGGCCAACGCGCAGTCGACTTGGCGACCGCGAGGTACAACCGCGGCTTGACGGATTTCCTCAACGTCGTGGACGCTGAACGCCAGTTCTATGATCTGCAAGAACAGTACGCCGCGGCGCAAGTCGCCCAGGGCGAGCAGTTCGTGAAGTTGTATAAGAGCCTGGGTGGCGGATGGCAGGGTTATCAGGACGTTCCGGCTATCCGGCGGCCGCAGCCCGCCATCATTGCGGCGTTCCGGCGCACGTTGAGCAACTCGGCGCCTTAATTCGCTGCCGGACTTGGTTGCCGCGAGGCGGGCGATAGCCGATACTCGCGCCTCATGGATGCCACCCGTCAAGCGCGCCGCCGCTTCGTGCGCAACGCAGGAGTGTTGTTGACAGCCTTCGGCGGCCTGCCGCTTCGCGGACGGGCGGCTACGATGAGCCAGCCATTCGGGAATGGAGCGCGCGATCTGGTGGCCTATCCGCAGAAGCGGCCGCTGCTTGAGATCACTGCCCGGCCGCCGCATTTGGAAACCCCTTTTTCGGTGTTCAACGGCGGCGCGATCACGCCGAACGATGCGTTCTTTGTCCGCTATCATCTGGCCCGCATACCGTTGTCGGTGGATTTGCACACCTACCGTTTGCGTGTCCGGGGCCGGGTCGGCACGGAGCTTTCGCTTTCATTGAGCGACTTGAAGCGGATGGGCGAGCCTAAGGAGATCGTCGCGGTCAATCAGTGCTCGGGAAACAGCCGCGGGTTCTCGACACCGCGCGTCTTCGGCGCGCAACTCGGGGATGGATCGATGGGGAACGCCCGGTGGGTGGGTCTGCCGCTGCGGACCGTGCTCGAGAAGGCCGGAATCTTAGGTGAGGCAAAGCAGGTCACCTTTAACGGGCTCGACACCCCGGTGCTGCCGACGACCCCGGACTTCATCAAGGCTTTGGAGGTTGAGGATGCCCTGAATCCCGATGTGTTGCTGGCCTGGAAGATGAATGGGCAGGACATCCCGATGCTGAACGGCTATCCGCTGAAGCTGATCGTGCCGGGCTACTTCGGCACCTATTGGGTCAAGCATCTATCGGACATCGAAGTCATCGACACGCCCTTCAGCGGCCACGATGCATTTTTCATGACGACTGCCTACCGGATTCCGGACAATGAGTGCACCTGCGTCGCTCCGGGAACGCTGCCGGCGCAGACGCGCCCCATCTCACGGCTGAAGGTCCGATCCTTCATCACGAGTTTGTCGAACAATGCCGCCATAAGAATAAACGTTCCGGTACTCCTCAAAGGCATCGCGTTCGACGGAGGATCAGGAATCAAGACAGTCGAAGTCGCCGACGACGGGGGACGCGTCTGGCGGGAGGCGGCGCTCGGTGAAAACCTGGGCCGGTATTCGTTTCGCGAATGGACTTTGCCGTTGACACCCGGGGAACGCGGCGCCATGGAACTGCGTGTGCGCGCGACGTCCGTCGGCGGAGCCACCCAGCCGAGCGAGGCTACCTGGAACCCCGCAGGTTACGCGCGCAATGTGATCGAGTCTTTACGTGTCACGGTCATCTAACGGCCGCGCGGTCGCCCTGTGCCTGCTGGCATTCTTCGGTGCCGGTATCCGGTACGCATGGAGCGGCGCGCACGACATCAAGCTCCCCAAGGAAACGGCAGCGCTGCGACCATCCGCGCTGCTCGGCTATCAGATCGCCAAGGAGAAATGCGGTATCTGTCACTCGGCCGACTACATCAACCTACAGCCGCCCGGCATGACGCTCGCGCAATGGACCGCGGAGATGGTCAAGATGCAGCGTGCCTACGGTGCGCCGCTCGACGAGGCGGAAATCAAACTCTTGGGAATCTATCTGACCTCGGCTTATGGGGACGCTGCGACGGTGCCGCCGCCGGACGCCGCTTAATTTCCCCGTGCCGCTCAATCCAACCTCCTAGCGCGCCATCAATCGGCTGGCGCGTTACCAATCGGCCGCGGGCGAGGGCTCGCACGCTGCCGAGGTGGCATTTGTGCGTGTTGCTAAAATGACACAAGCGGAGGTGAACGTTTCCGGAGTATGTGATATATGTACCATCATCTTGGGGAAATGCGCCCCGATGAGAGCACGTAATATAATTGTAACAATTAGTCGATTAAATCCAACAATAGCAACAGTAGGGGGACGAGCCGTGAACGATTCGAAATTGACTTCTCTTGGATATTGGGCAGGAAGCCGCGACGAGCGCGGCCTGGGCGTGCTCAAGACGGGTTTTCTGTTGGGTATTTTGTCGCTCGCCGCGAGTGCCGCGGATGCGCAAAGTGCGGCTGCGCCGGCTGCCGACGACAGCCTGACGTTTCACGGCATCACCTTGTACGGCATCGTCGACGTCGGCGTTCAGAATCAGACGCACGGCGCGCCCATCAACGATTACTTCGTCGCAGGCAGCGCGGAAATAGTTCAGAAGAACAGCAATCACTCGGTGACGGGCGTTACGCCCAGCAACCTGAGCAATTCCCGGATCGGCCTGCAAGGCAACGAGCCCATCGTCGGCGACTGGTCGGGTGTGTTCAAGCTCGAAACCTTCTTCAATCCGCAATCCGGCCAAATCAGCGACGCGTTGAAGTCTCTGGTGCAGAACAACGGCCGCTCCTTGGCGACTCAGACCACCAACGTGGATTCGAGCGCATCGGGTCAGACTTTTATACAGTCCTTTGCCGGGTTCAGCTCAAAGACTTTGGGTACGCTCACCTTCGGCCGTCAAAACACGGTGCTTGCGGACGGTATCGCGAAGTATGACCCGAATTATGCCTCCCAGGCATTCTCCTTGATCGGAATATCGGGAACCACGGCCGGCGGCGGGGATACTCAGAATCGCCGTTTGGATTCATCCGTGAAGTATGTGGGGTCGTTCGGCGGCGTGGCCCATCTTGCCGCGCAGTACAAATTCAATCAATCCAACGGCAGCGCCAATTCGGCCTACGAGGTGTCTTTCGGCGGGGAGTACGCGGGTCTGTCGGTCGATGCGTACTACGCCAAGATCAAGGATGCGGTTTCGGCGGCGGCGCTCTCTGCAGCCCAAGTCAATGAGTTGACTCTCCCGGGTTCAGCACCACCAGTCGGCAGCGACCTGTGCCCCAACCCGGTGCCGGCCGGCGGCAGCTGCGTCGCGGCGAGCCCGAGCAATGCACTGGCGGCGACGATCTCGGACAACACGTCCTATGCCTTGATGGGCCTGTACAACATGGGCTTTTTGAAGTTCTTCGGCGGCTACGAGCATATCCAGTACGCGAATCCGGCCACCCCGTTGAAAGCCGGCTTCAACCTCGCCGCCTACACGATCGCCTTCGTCAACACTCAAAGCGGCCCCACGTCGACCTACGTCAACGACAAGACATTGCAGGTGTTCTGGGCCGGCGTGCGGTACACGGTCATTCCGCAGCTGGATCTGGTCGGCGCCTATTACGGCTATAAGCAGAACGCGTACGGCACCGGTGCCAACGCCGGGTGCTCCACCAGCAAGGCCGGAAACTGCAGCGGCACGGAGGATGTCATATCGTTCGATGCCGACTATCGCCTGACCAAGCGCTTCGACGGTTATGCCGGCGTGATGTACTCCGGCGTGCATGATGGTCTCGCGAACGGGTATCTCTTTCATACGACCGACATCAACACCACGGTGGGTGTGCGCTTTAAGTTCTAACGGGTAAGAATGCTCGACCTCATGGCCCTTCCGCCGGCCATGAGGTCGCGCCCCTGCCCGACGCCGTCTGCGCCGTTCAAGCCCATGGCATGTAAATTTACAAAAGGCTTCCCTTTCGGGTAAGGTCCGCTAAAGGCCTCAAGCGGCGGGAGATGGTCGCGATGAACGTTGATCCAAGAAGGCGTGGCGGCTGGAGCTGGTGGTATCTGCTCTTCGTCGTCCAGTTTCTCGTGGCGCTCTGGCCACCCTTGTACAACCGGCTCGAGCCCACCCTGATGGGCATCCCCTTCTTTTACTGGTTTCAGCTCCTGTGGGTTATCGTCAGCGCCGTTTTCACGGCCATTGTCTATTTCGCCACCGACGATTAGCTTAGAACTGGCGCG
>Ga0209890_10000252_pt1 | contig 24789 bp, 22 predicted proteins | sample OrgsoiDNA2013049_FD_185799 | JGI IMG/M metagenome (GOLD analysis project Ga0209890, IMG submission 185799) | Permafrost soil microbial communities from the Arctic, to analyse light accelerated degradation of dissolved organic matter (DOM) -... | ecosystem: Environmental > Terrestrial > Soil >...
TTGGGGCGGGAACGTTGTTCAATGAGCTGAGCATCCATATCTCGCGTGGAGGATTTCGTCTATATCTTTTCCGCGTTGCGGTCGGTGACGGATGCGACTCGGGGTTCTCTATGATTCAAAATTGTTCCAAAACCGGTGATTCCAAGCTTGCGGCACTCGAACCGTTGGTCTCTCAAGTTGAGCTGCAGGAACTAGTCAAGGAGACGCTCAGCGGATTTCGCGACCTGCTAGAGCAATACTCTCCGGCCTGGTACCCTCGGGAGTTGCATGAAAAGGCCGAGTCGGTTTTACGGCTGCTCGAAAAGTGACCAGTATCCCGTTCCTTCCGCCGGTGGTGATCACGACCCGTCTTGCAAGTGGAATTTCCACCCCGCAGCTTCCTTTCCCCCCTCGAACTTGTAGCCAACTGCTGGAACGGTAATGATAAGTTCAGGCCGCTTGGGTTCGGTCTCCAGCTTCTGTCGCAAGCTGGCCACGTGAACGTCTACCGTACGGGTGAACGTCGCCGCGTCATAACCCCACACTTCCCTCAGGATCTCTTCGCGGGAGAGTGTCACTCCGACGTGTTCCGCGAAGTAAAGCAGGAGTTGGAACTCGCGAGCCGAAAGATAAACTGGAACACCGTCTCGCGTCACTTTCGTGCCTCTGACATCAATGCGGATGGATCGGAATTGATATACGTTCTGCCCAGAATAGGCAGCCCGGCGCAACAGGGCTTCGATCCGAGCGATCAGTTCCAGCGTATCGAAAGGTTTGGTGACATAGTCATCGGCGCCCAGCTTGAGGCCGACTACCTTTTCCGCGGTTTGGTCGCGAGCCGTCAACAGGAGAATAGGTGTGGCCAGTCCTTCGCGGCGGATGTCGCGACAAACGTCAAAACCGTTTCGGACAGGCAACATGACGTCAAGGATGATCAGGTCGAAGGCTAGCTGAGAGGCCTTATCGAAGGCCTCTTGGCCATCGACTGCAAAGTCCACTACATACCCCTCGCTGCGAAGGCGGTCGCTCAGGGTCATTCGCAGCCCTTCTTCGTCCTCGACCAGCAGAATGTTCTCGTTCATTTTCGGGCAACCGCATCTCGTCCAAGACTGCTGGCCGCAACCGGACGGTCTTTTTCCTTGGCGCTCGGCAAGTGCAAGGCGAAAACGCTCCCAGCGCCAAGTCTACTCTCGACCGTGAGTTTTCCGCCCATCGCTTCGGCAATGCTCCTGGCCAAAGGAAGTCCCAACCCGGTCCCATGAATCTGAGCGTCGCGGACGGCTGGACTCCGATAGAAAGGTTCGAAAATGTGCAGCAGGTCCGACTTGTCGATTCCGATGCCGCGGTCCTGAACAGAGATAACGATTTCTCCATGGCTGTGGTGCCCGGCCTTCTCGCGGAAGGCACGTATACAGACCCAGCGGGCTTGAGCACTGTACTTAATCGCATTCCCGACCAGGTTTTGCACGCAGCGGGAAAGGGCCGAGCGATCGCCCATAACATGAGGAAGGTCGGGCTCGACGTGTTGTTCAACCACGAAACCCGCTTCTCGCGCCAGTTCGGCGGTGTTCTCCACAGCCGAATTGACGATTTCTGAAACCTGCAGAGGCTGAAAGATGTAATGGCTTTTTCGCTCGCGGGTTGAGACAAACAGCAGGATCTGATTTACCAAGTCTGTCATCTGGCGACTCTGGTTCCGAATCATAGATCCGTATTTCGCCAACTGGTCCTTGCCTTCGACAACGCCGTCGGCAATGTTCTCGGCCGCGGACCGAATGACAGCCAGGGGTGTCCGTAATTCGTGCGAAATCGAGGCAACAAAGTCCATCTGCAGTTTCGCTAGTTGAACAGCGCCTATCATCCTGCTCTTTTGAATGGCCCAGACGGAGAATGTCGCAAAGATTAGAGTGAAACAAAGGACACCGACGAGCCGGACGATGGAGCGGCGCGAGGACGCACTGACCCGGGCGAGCTGTTCCGAGGCCTGCACGTCGTAGAGCCGCTTGATCTCCTCGAGGTCCTGACGCACCCGTTCAAACGAGGGAACGCCCCCGCTCAGATCCATGTCCACCGCCTCCTTGGTGCTGCCCTCGAGTATGGAAGCCAATACTTCATCGCGGACCTTGAGATAGGAGAACCAATCGCGTTGCAACCCGCGGCCCACCTCAATCTCATTCGGCATACGCGCTTGCTGGAGATAGGCGGTGATTCCTTCGGTCACCCGGCGGTCCGCCTCCCGCGACTGGTCGGCGTATGCGACTTGCAGATTACTGTCATTGGTCGTCAAGGCGTAGAGCGTGCTGCGGCGAGTCTCTTGCGCCTGGTACTGTAACTCTCCAATCTGGCGGAGTCCCAGTACCGAGCGGGCGTACATCTGCTGCGCCTCTACGCTGGCCGCCCGCAGATCGCGGATCACGAACATGCCGACGCCAACTTCCACGCCAAAAACAACCAGCAGCAAGAGTGCGGAGGGGTAACGGGAAAATACGCTCAGGGCGCGGTCTCCCGGTTGGACCGGAGCAGGTTGCATCACGTCTTTGTCGCGCTCGCTCATCTAATGGGCCGCCGGGGGCCCGATGCGAAGGCCATACTCTTTATCAGCGGGAAGGCGCCCGTCCACCCGAATGACCTTGACGGAAGAATCCACCTCCGAAGCGCGTACATAACCGATCGCGCCGGGCACGTTGAACACAAACTTGCGCACCCCGACTGGACTCGCCAGAGTTTTGGGGGACACAAAAACTTCGCCGGTAAACACACCGTGCAAGAAATGACGGCTGAAGTCGCTTTCATTCATCTGGCAGACTTCACGGATGAGCGCTCTCCGCTCGGGCTGACCGGGCTCCATCATGACCAGCGTGATACGGCGGCCATTTGGCCAATGACTGCGCTCGCCCAGGAAGACCTTGCGCAACTCCGGCAGAGAGAGGGTGTCGACCGGGTTGGAAGTATTAACGACGATTGCCAGATTGCCTTCCGGAGAGTCCTGCTCGTTGGGTGGGGCGCCGCCCGCGCGCGCCGAGTGATTGCACACGCCGAGCAGCCCACTCACGGCCATCCCGATGATCACCAATCGACCCAGGCAACGCTGCATGTTCCTCCTTTCTAGAAGGTGAACCCCAGTTGCAGAGCTAACGCGCTGATCGCCTGCTGATTGCGGATTGAGGTGTAGTCGTATTGCAGTTTCAGAGCAACGGACTCGCTGGCATCGTATCGTATACCCACCGACGGACCCTGGCGGCGGCCCACGTCCGGGAAAATTGGTTCGTTAGCGGAGGAGTTCACATATTGATAGCGGAAGTAAGGCCGGTAGGCACCGAATCTTCTGGATATCTGGGTGTAGAAGCCCGGAGTCTGAAACACGTGCGACAGTCCTTCGGGAGCGTGACGAATCACCATCGCCTCATTGAGCCATTCGAAGTTAGGGCGGATGTAGACAGCGTGGGCCGCCAGAATGGTCTCGCCGATTCTCGGTGATTTGTTTGGCGCGAGCACATCGCGGTAGATGGAGAAGCCTGCCTGCAATCCGCGAACGGCTTCCGGGCGTGCAAACAGAGCCAGGTTAAAGGCCTTATGGTTCTGGTCGTCGACGACGTTTTGCACCGGCTCTTCGTAGAACGGGGAACGCGAGGCGCGCCCGTTGCCCACTTCAGCCACGTAATGTAGTCCCAGTCCCCCGGAGGGGACCATCCCGGATGCCGAAACCCCCACCGAGTGGACGGGTAGAATCCCGCCTCGATCCTCGAACTGAAAAAGGAAGGGGCGCCCGGTGGCCGTTTGAAACCAGGTGCTGTGGTGGTAGGCCGTGTTGTAGTAGCCGATTGCGGTGTGGTAACGGCCGACGGAAACATTGAAGTAGTCGTTGCGAGAATATTGAAGGACCATGCGTTCGACATCGACACTGAAGACGTTGTTGTCTCCTCGAGTCTGGCCGTAGATGTTGTCCGGCCCTCCTTCAAAAACAATTTCCCCCAAGAACTTGAATTTGTCCGAGATGTCCGAGGTAACAAACAGGTTGAGTTGACCTAGCGTGAAGGAGGTGGTATCGCCCTTCTGGTTGTCTCCGTGGAGGTTGATATCGCCAAATCCGCGGATGCGCAGCAGAGTCTTGCTCACATCCATTCTCTCCGGCTCGGAACCGGTTCCCGCCTGCTGCTCGCTTTCCGTTTCAGCCTGGGAACCGGCTTCGTCCTGCGAGGAGGGCATCCGTGGCTTCTCGGCAGTTGCGGGCGTAGGAGTCGGCGAGTCGGTCTGTTTGGCAGCTTCCAGCCGAGCCACGCGGGCCTCCAGTTGATCGATGCGCTGGAGGAGCATTTGTACCGTTGGCCGATCCGTGCCGGTTTCACCGCTGGACTGCGCCTGAACCAGCCTGGTGCTCACCAGAACAGCCAGGAGCATCAAAATGACTTGCCTGCATGTCATCCAAAGGACGGACTTCGGCGAGGTTCCGCAGGGCAAAGGCGTGGAAGAGTTCATAGTTGCCTCCTTAAAAGTAGAGCGCGACGGTCCCCGTCCTCCCCACGATGAAACACGACCCGGAGAGGGAGCCTTGCCGCATCTCGGCAAGGTTCCGCCGTCAACTCGCATAGTGCGTGTTGCCAATTACAGACTGAAAAGCTTTTCACAGTAGCGACGCCAAGCAGCGCTGGGGGGAGAAAAATCTATGTAAAAGTACCGCATCGCTGGGGCGCGTTCAATCGGAAATTTCTCCCAAAAAGCCGGGTAGCCCTGATCTCTGGCCGAAAAGTGTGAAATCCGAACGAGGCAAATGAGAAGTGACGACCCGCCATCAAATCACAAGCGGATGTGATTGCAATCACTTCCTCGATGCCCCAAACCAAGGTACCTTGGCACATCATTTTCGAACGATCGTTCGAATTATGGGGGAGGAGGCTTCCGATGACGACAGCCCAGCCCGCGCCACGCGCAAACCCCTCCATGAGCAAGGGGTTGAGGTTGGTGGCCAACGGCCAGTTCGACTGGGCCGAAACTGCTCCCGGAAAGCTGTCACCTGACGAAGTGATCATCGAGGTAGCAGGCTGCGGTGTTTGCCACACTGACATCGGATTTGCCTACGAGGGCATTTCCACCCGCCACCCGCTGCCGTTGATCCTTGGGCATGAAATCGCCGGTCGTGTCGTTCTCGCCGGGGAGCGCGCAGGAAGCTGGATTGGGCGCTCGGTCATTGTGCCTGCCGTCATTCCCTGTGGCGATTGCGATGCCTGCCGCAGCGGGCGTCCGACCATCTGCCGCAAACAGTTCATGCCGGGCAATGATGCCGATGGAGGATTTGCGACCTACGTACTGCTACCGGCACGTGGATTGTGCCCGGTACCCGAAGAACTTCCCGAGGGACTCACCCTGGCGATGCTGTCGGTCGTCGCCGACGCAGTCACGACTCCGTATGAGGCAATTCGCCGTTCCGGTCTTACCGCTGACGACGTTGCGGTGTTTGTCGGAGCCGGCGGGATCGGGGGGTTCGGAGTGCAAATTGCCGCTTCGCTTGGCGCAGCAGTCGTGGCAATCGATGTTGACGCGGACCGGCTGGAGCTGGCCTCGGCGCACGGCGCTGCACTGGCACTGAATGCCCGCGAGTGTGCTGATGTGAAGTCGGCTGTGCGGTCCTTTGCCAGGCAGAGCGGCCGTCGCGGGATCGGCCTCAAGATCTTCGAAACCAGCGGGACAGCCGCCGGCCAGCAGACTGCGTTCAGCCTGCTCGACCCGGGTGCTCATCTGGCGATCGTTGGGTATACGGCGCAGAAAGTTGAAGTGCGTCTGTCCAACCTGATGGCCTTCGATGCTACCGCTCGCGGAAATTGGGGATGCCCTCCCGATCACTACCCTAAAGCGCTGGCCATGGTGCTCGAAGGAAAAATTCATATTCAGCCTTTTGTCGAGATGCATCCACTCGAGGAGGCCCAGCAAGTTCTCGAGGCGGTCCATCATCACCAACTCCGAAGGCGAGCGGTGCTGGTGCCGCGGTCGCGGAGCATCCAACAAGGAACAAAGCCATGAAAGATCACAACCTGGTAGAACCACTTTCCCCCAGCGAAATCCTGCTAGAGCGCAGACCCGCACGCGATCGTGACGGCACGAGTGTGAAGGGACTGCACAATGTGTGGATCACTCTGAACAATCCGCGCGAGTTGAACAGCTACACCACGACCTCGATCAAGGAAGTCATCCTCGCGCTGCGCGAAGCCAGCAACGATCGCGCAGCGGTGGCTGTCGTACTCACGGGAGCTGGAACGCAGGCCTTCTGCACTGGTGGCAACACGCGCGAGTATGCGGAGATTTATGCCGGGGCTCCGGGCGAGTACCGGCAATACATGCGCTTGTTCAATGACATGGTCAGCGCCGTCCTCGGTTGCGACAAGCCGGTCATCTGCCGTGTGAATGGCATGCGCGTCGGAGGTGGGCAAGAGATTGGAATGGCCTGCGACTTTTCCATAGCCAGCGACCTTGCCGTATTCGGCCAGGCCGGACCGAGGCACGGTTCAGCGCCCGAGGGCGGCAGCACTGACTTTCTGCCGCTGTTCGTGGGCATCGAGCATGCCATGCTCAGCGCCACGCTATGCGAGCCGTGGAGCGCGCACCGCTTCTATCGTCTGGGAGGGCTCACGCAGATCGTTCCGGTGCTCAAGGTTGACGGCAGATATATGTCCAACCCGCTGGTTGTGACCGATCGGGAGTACGACGAATTTGGCCGCATGGTTTTCGGAGACTGGAAGACGGGAGAAGCCCGAGAGGAGGGGAAAGCTCTGATGTCCAAAGGTGCCATTGATCTTTCCTTGCTGGATGAAGCGGTCGAGGGACTCTGCACGAAGCTCCTGCATACCATGCCCGATTGCCTGACGAAGACGGTCGAGAGTGTGAGGAAACACAAACTGGAACATTGGGACCGCAACCGCGAAACCAACCGCGCCTGGCTGGCGCTGAACATGATGACGGAGGCCAATGCCGGTTTTCGCGCTTTCCACTATGGCACCCGGCAGCAACGCGAGGTGGACTTCGTCCGGTTGCGTCAGCGTCTGGCGGAAGGCGCGCGCTGGAGTGAGGCGTTGATTGCCGAAGTTGCGCCCTGGGTAGTTCCGGAAAAGACAAAGGCCGGACGATGAGCAACCTAAACCTCTCCTTCGAACACGATGGCCAAGTCGCGCGCGTCGCATTGGCTATGCCCAAGGCCAACATCGTCGACCAGACAATGATGGCAGCTTTGGCTGCGGCCTTCGACGACCTGAAGAATCGACCACAGCTCAAGGTGATGATTCTCACCGGGGAAGGCCCGCATTTCAGTTTTGGCGCCAGCGTACAGGAGCACCTGCCCGAGTCTGTCAGGACGATGTTGCCGCAGTTCAGCGGACTGCTTGGGCAAATGCTCGAACTGCCGGCGGTCACGCTTGCGGCGGTGCGCGGGCAGTGCCTGGGCGGAGGGTTTGAGCTGGCCCTGGCGTGCGACTTCATCGTCGCGGAGGAAGGTGCCGCGTTTGCTTGTCCCGAAATCAAGCTGGCAGTTTTCCCGCCCGCGGCGGCGGCGCTGTTGCCGGTTCGGATTGGCGTGAGTCGCGCAGCGGAACTCGTGTTGACGGGATCCGCTTGGAACGCCGCCCAAGCTGTGGAAGCGGGATTGATCGTGAAAACCGCGACGCACGGACAGCTGGAAGCGACGGTCGAAACCTGGATCTGCGACCGCTTTCTGGCGCGTTCGCCGGTCGCGCTGCGCTACGCCGTACGCGCCGCCCGCCTCCCGCTGCGGCGGGCGCTTCGGGAGGACCTGCCGCAATTGGAGCGCATATACCTTGACGAACTCATGGCCGAGTCCGACGCCGTGGAAGGACTTCGCGCCTTCATGGAAAAACGTGAGCCATGCTGGGAAAAGAAAGGTGCGCTCGCGTGAACCCTGAGCTCGAGCAGATTCTCAGCCGCGCCCAGTCCTTATACGAGGACGTTGACTACAAGGCAGTCGCGGAATGGAAATCCTGCGCGCCTGGGCGCAGAGCGATCGGGTACATGCCGATTTATGTCCCACGAGAACTGATTCATGCGGCGGGAATGTTGCCGGTCGGGATCTTCGGCGGAGGCGACCGGCTGGAAATCATCCGTGGCGACGCCTACTTCCAGAGCTACATCTGCCACATTCCTCGCAGCACGATCGAACTGGCATTATCGGGACGGCTCGATGTGCTGGACGGCATGTTGTTCCCTTCGATCTGTGACGTCATCCGCAACCTGAGCGGCATGTGGACGATGCTGTTTCCGGGACGGTACGTGCGCTATGTCGATCTTCCCCAGAACTACGACGCCCGCGTTGGCGGTGAATTCTGGCGGCGGGAATTGACCGCGATCCGGGAGGACATGGCGCGATTGGCGGGCGGACAGATCACCGAGCAGAGTCTCCGAAACAGCATACGGATCTACAACCAAAACCGCCGTGCGATCCGAGAGCTCTACCAGGCACGCAGTGAAGCGCCGTGGCTCTATCCCATCGCGCAGGTCTATGCCGTACTGCGCGCCGGCAGTATGCTGCCGCCGGAGGAGCACACCACGATGGTGCGCAGCTACCTCGATATGGCCTCGCAGGGATCGACCCTTCCTGAGGATCGCAGCCGAGTCATACTGACGGGCATGTTCTGTGAACAGCCTCCGCTGGCGTTGCTCATCACCCTGGAACGCGCGGGCTGTTGGATCGTGGGCGACGACCTGCTGCTGGGTTTGCGCTGGTTCACAGGCGAGGTGCCCGAGGAGGGTGACGCGATCGAAAACCTGGCGCAGGCTTACCTGACGCAAAGCGTGCCGACGGCCTCCTGCTATGCGCCCGATGGGCAACGCGGCGGGTGGCTGGTCGATGCCGTGCGACAAAATCGCGCGGATGGCGTCATTTTTTGCGCTCCGAGTTTTTGCGATCCCGCGCTGCTGGAGCAACCCATGCTGGTCGCCGCTCTGGAGCGCGAACACATTCCCCACACCCAGTTCAAGTACTCCGAGGATACGGGACAATTTGCCGTCATCCGGGAACAGGCTGGCACCTTCTCGGATTCCATCCGGCTGTGGAGCGAGGCATGAGCGTCGACACTGTGAAGGCATCGACCGTGCAGAAAGAGCAGAGCATGGTCCTGCAGAAGCAACTCATCGGGGACTACTACGCTTCTCTGGGACGGGCGCGTGAAGAGGGAAGGCGAGTCGTCTCCACGTTTGTTCCCGGTAATTTGACCGAACTGCTGCGCTCCTTCGATCTGCTCCCGATCCTGCCGGAGATCAACGCACTGCAGTCCGGCATGCGCAAGCTTTCCGCCAACTACATTGCGGAAGCGGAGAAGCACGGGCACAGCGAGGATGTCTGCACCTATGTGAAATGCGATATCGGCATGCTGAAGTCGGGCAACGTGGGGCCCACCGGCGTAAAACTCCCCAATCCCGACCTGCTGTTGCTCTCCTACACAGGATGCTTCACATTTCTCAAATGGTTCGAACTCCTGCGCCAGGAGTATCAATGCCCGGTGGCCATGCTCCACGTGCCGTACCTGGCCAGCGGGCGCATTGAACCACACCATGTCGACTATGTTGTGCAGCAGTTGCGCACCGAGGTGATCCCGAAACTGGAGCAAATCAGCGGCCGGCGCTACGATGAGGCTCGACTCTCCGAGATGCTGGCTCTATCCGCCAAGGCAGAGGACGATTTCGTGTGGGTGCTGGAGAGCGCGAAAAACAAGCCCTCGCCGATTGATGCGTATTTCGGCGGCGTGTATTACATCGGCCCGATATTCACCGCCTTTCGAGGCACGAGCGAGGGCGTCGAGTATTACCGCTTGCTGCGCGAAGAGATTGCGGAACGGATCAGGCTGGGACTGGGTCCGGTCACGCCCGAGGGCACGATGGAGCGCCAGCGCTATCGCCTGGTGGTGGAAGGCCCGCCCAACTGGACGAGCTTCCGCGAGTTCTGGAAGATGTTCTACGACGAAGGCGCGGTCGTCGTTGCCAGCAGCTATACCAAAGTGGGTGGGCTCTACGATCGCGGTTTCCGCCACGACCCCAACCGCCCGCTCGAAAGCCTGGCGGAATACTGCCTGGGTTGCTACACCAACCTCGGGCTGCCGGCGCGCGTCGATCTGCTGGAGCGCTACATCCGCGAATACCACGCTGACGGCTTCATGATCAACAGCGTCAAGAGTTGCAACTCGTTCAGCGTCGGCCAGTTGCTAATGCTGCGGCAACTCGAGCAGCGGACGGGTGTGCCCGGCGGATTCATCGAGAGCGATCTCGTGGATCCGCGATATTTTTCGCCGGCAAACATCAAGAACCGCATTGAGAGCTACCTGCAGATGCTCGAACAAAGGCGCACAGCGGTGGTGACGGCATGAGCGTGGTGGAGGTTCTGCTCGGTATTGATCTGGGCTCGACCACGACGAAGGCCATCGCGCTTGATCGAACCGGCCGGGTTCTGGGCCGCGGCATCACTAACACCCGCAGCAACTATGAAGTCGCTTCCCAGATCGTTCGCGAGGAAGCGCTCGTGCAATCAAGATTTGAACTGGTGCGGCATGCCATGGCAGCCGATCCAGAACTCTCAGGCATTGAAAAGAAGTTTATTGGATCGCTGGTGCGCAATTTCCGCCAGCGGCAACATCTGGAACAGTTGGAGTTACTGGAGTCAGCGCTGCACCGTTGTGCGGATGCGCCCCGATACGCGCCCAACCGGGAGGCAGTCAAGGAAATGCTCAATCGCATCTGCCAGGCGATGCGGTCGCGCGTTCCCGGCCATTTCAGCGAATTGGCGGTGCGGAAAAGCGATTTCTTCCGCGATCTAGCCGCCGCCGACTACATGCAGTCGGCGGAGCAGGTCAGCGATTCGAAGCACGCTTCCTTCGATGTCCTGTGTGGCCTGTTCGACGCCGCCATTCTGGAGGTCGAGAATGCGGCAGGCGACCGGGCATTTGAACGGCACGCCGGGCCGTCACTCGAGCAGACGCTGGCCACTGCGCCGGCGGACATCCACGAACGGGAAGCAAGACTGCGCTCTGCGGTTGAGTCGGTGAGGTCGATCGAGCTCCGGATGCTGGGAATGATCGGTACGGGCTATGGCCGGCAACGGCTTCCGTTCCCGAAAGAACAGATCCGCAGCGAGATCCTCTGCCACGGTCTGGGCGCACATGCCATGTTCGCCGGCACGCGGACGGTGCTCGACATTGGTGGGCAGGACACCAAGGCGATTCAGGTGGATGGCACCGGCATCGTCACGAGTTTCCAGATGAATGACCGATGCGCGGCGGGATGTGGCCGCTACTTAGGATATATCGCCGATGAAATGAACCTCGGCCTGCATGAACTCGGCAGGCTGGCACAGGAGAGTACTTGCAGCGTAAAGATCAACAGCACGTGCACGGTTTTCGCCGGGGCCGAGCTGCGGGATCGCCTGTCTCTGGGGCAGAAGGTGCCGGACATCCTGGCGGGCCTACACCGGGCGATCATGTTGCGGGCGATGTCGCTACTGGCTCGTTCCGGAGGAATTTCCGATGAATTCACGTTTACCGGGGGAGTGGCCCGTAACCCCGCCGCGGTTTCCGCCCTGCAAGGACTCGTCCAACAAAACTATGGCGTGCGGAAACTAAATATCTCTCCGGAGTCCATCTACACCGGGGCGCTGGGGGCGGCGTTATTCGCGCAGCGCGCTGCCGAGGGAAGGAATGCGGCATGAAGGCTGGTGAGAGCATCTTCGCCGCGGGCGTTGACGTGGGATCGAGTGCCGTTAAGTTTGCGCTGGTGCAGGTTGCGGGAGACGGGGCTGCGAGCGTGCTGGCGCTGCATAACGAGCGCATCCGCCGGCGCGAACTGCGGAAGGTGATTCGCGAAGGCTATGAAGTATCTCTGGAGGCGGCTGGAGTGCGCCAGAACGAGATCGCTTATACCGCCAGCACCGGTGAAGGCGAGTTGGTGGATTTCCGCCGTGGTCACTTCTACGGAATGACAACGCACGCGCGTGGAGCGGTATTCCTGATGCCCGGCACAGGCGCCGTGATCGACATCGGGGCCCTGCACGCGCGCGCCATGCGGGTGGACGAACGCAGCCGCGTAATGGCCTACCGCATGACCAGCCAGTGCGCTTCCGGTTCAGGACAGTTTCTGGAGAACGTTGCCCGCTACCTTGGGATCATGCTGGAAGACGTCGGACCTTTGTCCTGCGAAGCAAAGAATCCGGAAGCGGTCAGCAGCATTTGCGCGGTGCTGGCGGAGACCGACGTGATCAACATGGTGAGTCGTGGCATTTCGCGCAGCGACATCCTGAAAGGAATACACCTGTCGATGGCGGGGCGTTACACGAAGCTTCTGCGCTCGATCGGTGCGTGCGGTGACGTGGCGATCACCGGCGGGCTGGCCGCCGATATCGGGCTGTGCCACGCCCTGGAAGAGAAGATCGCCGAAGAAAAGCTTGCCATGCGCGTGCGTACTCACCCCGACTCGATCTATGCTGGAGCGATCGGGGCCGCGCTTTGGGGCGCGTACCGCCATCGCGTACTGGCACGGCGCACCGAGGTGGTGGCGTGACGCGCACTCTCGAAAACAAGATCGCCGTGGTGACCGGTGGATCCGGCGCAATCGGGTCCGCGATCATTGCCGGCTTGGAGCAGCAAGGAGCGCGCGCGGTGTCGCTGGATGTGGCGCGTCCGGCGGCTGCGCCCGAGGCCTTCGAGGCTTGTGATGTGCGCGACGACGGTTCCGTGGCTTCGGCCATCGCAAAGGTACGGCAGATTTATGGGCGCCTCGATCTCGTCGTACACGCGGCGGGTGTCTCGCGCGAAGCGGTTCTATGGAAGCTTGCTGTGGAGGACTGGGATCTTGTGCAGAGCGTGAACTTGCGCGGAGCCTTCCTTTTGCTGCGCCATGCCATCCCGGTGATGCGAGCCGGCGAAGGCGGACGGATCGTGCTTATTGGCTCCATCAATGGTTCGCGCGGAAAGTTCGGCACATCAGCGTATTCGGCAAGCAAGGCTGGCTTGATCGCGCTGGCCAGGACCGTTGCGCGCGAGGTTGCCCGCTTGGGGATTCTCATCAACGTTGTCGAGCCGGGATGGGTGCGCACAGCGCTCACCGACAGCCTGCCGCAGGCGGTCCGCGACGCTGCCTTGGCGGAAAGCCTGGTGGGAAGATACGTCGAACCTGGGGACGTGGCCGCCGCAGTCACGTTTCTATGCGGACCCGGGGCGCAGCAGATCACCGGGCAGATCCTTCGCGTTGATGGCGGGCAGTCGCTCGGCAGTGTTTGAGAGAGGAGCACATATGGGCAGCAAACCTCTGGAAGAGCCGGGAATCCTGGACACGGACAGTATCCTGGTGCGCCTCATGAACGAGCATGACCTGGAGGCAGTGGTTGCGATTGACGCAGCGGCCACCGGCCGGCGGCGTCCCCGCTATTTCGAATTGATGTTGGAACGGGCGGTGAAACAAGCGGCGCTGCAAGTCTCGCTGGCCGCGGAAGTGGATGGGCGCGTCGTCGGACTCGCCATCGCATCGCTCTACTATGGCGAATACGGTGTGAGCGAGCCCACTGCCTCTCTGGATGCTATTGGTGTGGACCCGGCAAACCGCGGCCAGCACGTAGGCAAAGCCTTGCTGCGGCAGTTGCGGCTGAATCTATCCGCTCTGCGGGTCACGACGCTGCGCACCGAAGTATCGTGGGACGAATTTGATCTTCTTGCTTTCTTCAAGAAAGAGGGATTCTTCCCGGCGCACCGTCTCTGCCTGGATTGTGCGCTTGACCCCACACGCTTTGCATAACGCGCACGTAAGGAGGATCGTATGTCAGAAGCGACTGATGGCTCTGTACGTTGTCCCCGCTGCGGTCACATGGGCGCCACGGTGGACAAGTTCTGCGCCGAGTGCGGACGTTTTCTCCGCGACGCTTCAATTGACCAGCGGCTTCTTTTGGCCCTGGTGCATGAACGAGAGGGAAGGGGGCGGGAGGCACGGCAGGAGCTCCAGCACTTGCTCGACGCCGAGCCCGATCACGTCCTCGGCAACCACCAGCTCGGAAACCTCCTGTTCCACGAAGGTCTGCTGGACCTGGCCATCGCACACTATCGCCGGGCGGTGGCGACCTCGGCGACATTTGTGCTGGCCTATTACGACCTCGGGGTCGCCTACTACCACAGGGGCAACATGCCGGAGGCGGCTGCCGCCTTCCGCCGTTGTCTCGACATTAATCCCAACTACAACGCCGCCCATTACCGGCTTGCGCTAGCGCTGTTTCACCAGGGACAGCTCACCAAAGCCCGCGAGCACTTTGAGCTTTCGGCGACCCTTACACCCGAATACGTAATGGCCCACTATCACCTGGGAGTGATTCACGAGCGCGAAGGCGAGAGCGAGATCGCTCGCCGGGAATTCGAACGGAGCCTGGAAGAGGGGGTTCACGAACTCAGCAGTTTGTTCCACCTGGCGGTGATGCGTCGTGCGCAGGGTGACAACGCTGGAGCAGAAGAGCTTTTGCGGCGAGCGGGTGAGTTTGGCAATTTGCGCCCGACGGCATCGGAAGCTCGCAGGTAAAGAAAGAGAATGCGGCATGGGGATCTCGGTGGGGAACGGCCTCATCTTCGACTGGGCTCGCGCGGGCCCGCGGACTATTTCATGGCCGGCACACGTCATGCTGGACGATGAGACGCTGCGCGACGGTCTGCAGAGCCCCTCCGCTACCGATCCGCCAGCGGCAGCGAAAATCGAGATTCTCCGTCTTATGGAGGCTCTCGGAATTGAAACCCTGGATGTCGGGCTGCCCGGAGCGGGCGCACGCCAGCGCGAAGCTGTACTTGCACTCTGCCGCGAGATCTCGAGCCAGCGGATGCGCATACGGCCCAACTGCGCCGCCCGCACCATGATGGTGGACATTCGTCCCATCGCGGAGGCATCGCAACTAACGGGCGTGCCGATTGAGGCTGCTTTGTTTATCGGCAGCAGTCCCATCCGTCAGTACGCGGAGGAATGGACCCTCGATGAAATCCTGCGCCACACACGGGAAGCGATCCGCTTTGCCGTACGGGAAGGCCTCGACGTGATGTACGTGACGGAGGACACGGTACGATCTTCGCCAGAGCACCTGCGCATCTTGTTTGCCGAGGCGATCGAGGCTGGGGCCAAGCGGCTATGTCTCTGCGACACGTGTGGGGCTGCGACTCCGGAGGCGGTCTGGAACCTGGTGTCATGGGTCAAAGAGTTCCTGGCTGAGAATGGGGCCGGCATCGGCATCGACTGGCACGGTCACCGCGATCGTGGCCTCGATTTGGCGAACACGCTGGCCGCCATTGAGGCGGGGGCGTCACGCGTGCACGGCACCGCGCTTGGAATCGGTGAGCGCGTGGGAAACACGCCGATGGAACAGTTGCTGGTGAATCTCAACCTGCTCGGCATGAGGCACGACGACCTCACTTCTTTACCGGCGTATGTGGACTCGGTTTCGGCCGCGACCTCTCTTCCAGTTCCAGCCAATACTCCGATGATCGGACGCGATGCCTTCCGCACCGCCACCGGCGTCCACGCGGCGGCCATCATCAAAGCTCAGAAGAAGGGCGACCGCTGGCTGACCGACTACGTCTATTCGGGAGTCCCGGCAAGCCTGATCGGGCGAAATCAGGAAATTGAGGTCGGACCCATGTCGGGCAGTTCGAACGTTATCTTCTATCTATCGCAGCGGGGAATCGTGGCGAGTCACGAACTCATACAGGCCGTCCTGCTAGCTGCCAAAGAATCCAACCACATTCTGCAGGAACCAGAAGTCATGGCCATAGTGCGGCGCTTTGAAAATGTGACTTCATAGGATACTTTTTGGCTAGAGACGTCGTAAATAATCCATGCCAGGCGGAATAACTGGAAGCCGAATCACGGTGAAAAAAGAACTCATAGAACTGCGCGTTAACGGTCTTACCCACGAGCTCGCCATCGAGCCGAGCGCGCTGCTGCTCGACGTGTTGCGCCGCGATCTCGGCCTCACCGGCTCCAAGCGCGGCTGCGACGATTCCTCCTGCGGAGCCTGCACGGTGCTCGTGGACGGCACGCCGATGCTCGCCTGTACGCTGCTCGCCTCCAGTTGCGAGGGGCAGGAGATCGCTACCGTCGAAGGCATCAGTGAGCACGGCAGCCTGGCTGCGATTCAGAAGGCTTATGGAGATTGGGGCGGCGCGCAATGCGGATACTGCACACCGGGTTTCATGATCACGGTAAAGCATCTGCTCTCGGTGAATCCGGATCCCACGGACGAAGAGATCCGCAGCGCGTTGAGCGGCAATCTCTGCCGCTGCACCGGCTACACGCAGATGTACACGGCGATCAAGGCGGCGATTGAAGCGGAGAAGAAGGGAATGGCGAAAGCGTAACGCGGGTGAAACCGGCAAATGCAGATCCCTCGCTTCGCTCGGGATGACAAATCGAGGGGATGAGCACCGGGAACTGAGAAATCATGCCGAACGACCAACGACCAGCGACCAACGACTTCTCCATCATCGGCAAATCCATCGCGATGGTTGACGCCGCTGGGAAAACCACCGGCTCGGGCAAATATACCGACGACCTCTCCCTCCCCGGCATGCTCTACGGAAAGATTCTGCATTCGCCGCATCCGCATGCCCGCATCAAGGGCATTGACACCAGCCGGGCCGAGCGGCTCGACGGTGTGATTGCGGTGGTCACGGGCAAGGACGCTCCCAACCCCTTCGGCATCCTTCCCGTCGGCCATGACGAGCATGCGCTCGCGCTCGACAAAGTACGCTATGTCGGCGATAACGTCGCCTGCGTCGCTGCGGTCTCGGAGGCGATCGCGGAACAGGCTCTCGAACTGATCGACGTCGAGTACGAGCTTCTGCCCGCCTACTTCGATCCCGAAAAGTCGATGAAGGCCGAGACCAATCTTATCCACGACAACAAGCCGAACAACCTGGAGAAGGACTACCACCACGTCTTCGGCGATCCGGAGAAGGCCTTCGCTCAAGCCGACTATGTTGCTGAGGGCCGCTTTCTCGCGAACGAGGTCACCCATGCCGCCATGGAGCCGCACTCCACGCTGGCATCATTCGAACTCGATCCGCATACCGGGAAGCTCGGCCGCCTGACGGTCTGGTCGTCCACCCAGGTTCCCTATTACCTGCAACACAAGCTGTCGCTGGTGCTCGAGATGCCGATGTCGCAGATCCGCGTGATCAAGCCGCTGGTGGGCGGTGGCTTTGGCGGCAAGAGTGAAGTAATCCCAATCGAAATTATTGCAGGGATTGCCGCGCGGGCTGCGCAGAGACCGGTGAAGATCACCTACACGCGCGAAGAGGTTTTCTGGGCGCACCGCGGGCGCCCGCGTACCATCGTGGACTTGAAAACCGCCGTGAAGAACGACGGCCGCATCACCGCCGTTAAAGCACGCGTGGTGCAGGATGGCGGCGCCTACTGCTCCTATGGCGTGGTCACCATTCTTTATTCCGGCGCGCTGCTCGGGGCGCTCTACGACATTCCTAACATCCAGTACGACGGCTATCGCGTGCTTACCAACAAGCCGGCCTGCGGCGCCATGCGCGGTCACGGCACGGTCAACGTCCGCTTCGCCTTCGAATCGCAGCTCGACGAAATTGCGGCCAAGCTGAACCTCGATGCCGCCGAGATTCGCCGCCGCAACCTGCTCCGACCTCCCTGCATCACGATCAACGGCCTGCGCGTGCAGAGCTACGGTCTTCCGGAATGCATCGACCAGGTGGTGACGCGCTCGCGCTGGAGCGAGCGCAAGGGAAAACTGCCCAGCGGCCGGGGCCTCGGCATTGCTTGCAGCCACTACGTGAGCGGAGCGGCCAACTCGATTATCCGCTCTGACATGCCGCACTCCACGGTGAACATCAAAATTGACCGCGACGGCGGTGTAGTCATCTACACAGGCGCGTCCGATATCGGCCAAGGTTCCGACACCATGGTCGCGCAAGTGGCCGCGGAAACGCTGGGCTGCGCGCTCTTCCGCGTAAAGGTGATCGCCGCCGACACCGACCTCACGCCAATTGACATCGGCTCCTATTCCAGCCGGGTCACTTTCATGAATGGCAATGCAACGTTGCGCGCTGCCCATGAAGTCAGGAAGCAGATCGCCGCCGCCGCCGCAAAGAAGATGAACTGCGCCGCCGAGGACATCGTGTTCCGCAACGACCGGCTCGCGTGTGGGGACGGGTCTCTGACCCGTCCAGGTGGAGCGGAACTCCGCAGCGAATCCCCCACCGTTTCCGGCCGCGTCGAGGGCCAGATCCTCCGTGGCTCACTCCAGCAAAAACGCAAGGACGAAGGCCCGAGAGATTCGATGACGTTCGAGGAAGCGGTAGTCGCTGGGATCGACTTCCACGGCGCTCTCATCGGCACCGGCTCGTATGCGCCTCCGCCGGAAGCCCGCGGCGGGAAGCACAAAGGCGCGGGCGTTGGGCCCTCGCCGGCCTACTCCTACTCGGCGCAGGTTGCCGAGGTCAGCGTGGACGAAGACACCGGCGAAGTTACTGTCCACAAAGTCTGGGCGGCACACGATTGCGGCCGCGCGCTCAACCCAGTCTCGGTCGAAGGCCAGGTGATCGGCTCGGTGTGGATGGGGATGGGCCAGGCGCTTACTGAAGAGATGATCTGGAAAGACGGGTTGCTGATGAATCCTGGCCTGCTCGAGTACCGCAGCCCGTCATCGGTCGAGTCGCCGGAAGTCGAAGCGATCATCGTCGAAAGTATCGATCCGGAAGGTCCGTTCGGAGCGAAGGAGGCCAGCGAAGGCTCGCTCGCGGCCACCATCCCCGCGATTGCCAATGCGATCTACGATGCGGCCGGTATCCGTCTGCACGAATCACCCTTCACTCCTGAACGCGTGCTGGCCGCGCTGCGCGCGAAGAGGAATGCCAAGCCGCTGGACCTGACGGAAGGCGTGGACCCCACCGCCCCGGCAAGATTTCGTGAACACGGGGGCGAGTTGTGTTTCAAGGGCAAAGGCCCGGAGCGGCATGAATGCGATGCCGCGCGTCCACCGGCACGGCCGGGAGGTTCGGATTGAGCCTCGCCGAGTTCAAACTCCTGCGTCCGCGCACAACTGCGGAAGCGATCGCACTGCTGGCCCAGCATGCCGGTAAAATCCGGATCCTGGCCGGGGGCACCGACCTGCTGCCCTCGATGCGGCAAAAGCTGTTCGAGCCGCGATACCTGCTCGATATCCGCCGCATCGGGGAACTGAAAGGCATTCGCCCGCAACCCGACGGCGGTGTCGAGATCGGCGCCCTTACTGCACTCACCGATATCGAGCGCTCCGATCTTTTGCGTCAGCACTTTTCCGTGCTTCCTGAGGCCGCAAAGACAGTAGCTTCCCCCGTGTTGCGCAACATGGGCACAATCGGAGGGAACATCTGTCTCGACACACGCTGCCTCTGGTACAACCAGTCGTTGCAGTGGCGAAAATCCTGCGCCTTCTGCATTAAGAAGGATGGCGATCTCTGCCACGTCGCGCCGGGCGGCACCAGGTGCTGGGCGGCTTTTTCGGGCGACACTCCGGCGGCGCTGCTCTGCCTTGACGCGGAAATCGAGATTGCCAGCGTTTCCGGCTTGCGCTGCGTGAAGCTCGCCGACTTCTATACGGGCATTGGCGATGACTACCGCAGACTGCGATCCGACGAACTAGTGACCCGTGTCTTCCTGCCTGCATCCCTGGCCGGTTATCGCGGCGCCTACCGCAAGCTGCGCATCCGCGGCTCGATTGACTACCCGCTCGCCGGAGTCGCCGTCGTTCTAAAGCGGTCCAACGGACGGGTCGAAGACGCACGCGTCGCTCTGACCGCCGTGAATCCAGCGCCCGTGCTGGTGAAAGGCGCCTCCGAACTCCTGGCAGGGAAGCGCGTGACGGACGCGTGGGCTGAAGCCGCCGGTGTTCTGGCAGCCCGGACCGCGAAACCGCTGACAACCTCGGTCCTGACCCCTGAGTATCGCCGCGAGATGATCCGTGTGTTCACGAAACGCGCGGTTCTTTCGCTCGCTACGGAAACCTGATTCCCGGCTACTGCTGTTCTCCGTAAGAAAGCGACGGACTGAAAGAGCACGAGTCTCGGTTGCAAATGGGGGAAGCCTTTTGTGACCCAAAAGGATCGTCGAGTGACTCAGTCTGTGGGAGGCTCAGCTTCGATTTGCTTCGCGGCAAAAGCTCGCTGGGTTGAGAGCCGTTAGAGAGTGAGGAAGGGCTTACTCGGACCGTAAGGCTTCGATCGGATCCAGAAACGCGGCCTTTCTCGCGGGATAGTAACCAAAGCCGATACCCACCATCGCAGAGAAGAATACGGCAAGAGATACCGCGCCTGGACCAACGGATGTCGCCCAGCCCGCCAGTTGCGAGATCAGCAGTGATGCTCCGATCCCGAACACGATTCCAATGAAGCCACCTGCGATGGACAGCGTGACGGCCTCAACCAGAAACTGCGTGAGAATGTCGCGGGTTTTGGCGCCGAGCGCCTGTCTCAACCCTATCTCACGGGTGCGCTCTCGAACCGAGATCAACATGATGTTCATGATCCCGATGCCACCTACGACGAGCGAGACTGAAGCCACGGCCGCCAGCATGATCGCCATGATCTTCGAGGATGCCTCCTGCGCCGCAAAGAGCTCTTCCAGGTTACGGATGGAGAAGTCATTTGCCTCGTTCGCCTGCAAATGGTGACGTTGCCGGAGCAGAGCATTTGCCTCTTCCTGCGCTGCCGGAATCTGGGCGCCGGATTTCGCCTGCATCATGATCGTGTCCACGGCGTCCGCATTGGCTTGCTTGACCCCGATCACTTTCCGCTTGGCGGTTGAAATCGGAAGCAGAATCACATCGTCCTGGTCCTGTCCTTGCGACGATTGGCCTTTCCGCGTGAGCACACCGACGACAGTGAACGGGACATTCTTGATGCGGATCGCCTGGCCGATCGGATCTGCGCCGTCGAACAGATTATCGACCGGCGTTTGCCCAAGGACAGCCACTTTGTTCGCGCTTTCCACATCCTGCTGGGTAAACTCAGCCCCGACAGCAACGGACAGATCGCGAATCGTCAGATAGTCGGGAGTAATGCCATAGATGCTTGTTGCCCAGTTATTGTTTGCGTAGACTACCTGGGCTCCGCCTCGTACCACGGGTGCCGCTAGCGCCACATCCGGACACTGTACAACAAGTTCCTTGGCGTCGGCTTCCGAGAGCGTGACGGCATTGCCTGTGCCCAGGCGGACACCCGAACTGCTCACGCTTCCCGGGATAATGATGATGATGTTGCTTCCGATACTCGCGATCTGCTGTTGGATACGCTGCGTAGCGCCCGAGCCGATGGCCACGGTCGCGATCACCGAGGCCACGCCGATCACAATACCCAGCATGGTCAGCGCGGAGCGGAGCTTATTCATCTTCAGCGCCCGGAAAGCGATACGCATGGACGAGAACAGGCGCTTCATGGCGACACCGCAACAGGTCGCAGCGCGACCGCTTCCACGGGCGCTGCCGGTTGCGTCACCTTCCGGTCGCTGACGATCAGGCCATCGCGAAAGCCGATGATTCGATCCGCGTAGGTGGCGATCTCATCCGAATGTGTAACCATCACGATCGTGATCCCCTGAGTGCGATTCAGGCGCTGGAAGATGTTCATGATCTCGGCGCTATTGTGAGAGTCCAGAGCACCCGTGGGTTCGTCCGCAAGCAGAATCGCGGGTTTGTTGATCAGGGCGCGCGCAATCGCTACACGCTGTTGCTGTCCACCCGACAGTTGCGCGGGAAAGTTGCGTTCTCGGCCAACCAATCCGACGTCGGCCAGGGCGTGGGCGCCTAAGCCGTCCCCGTCCGGCGTTTCACTGTCCTTGTAGAGCAAGGGCAGTTCGACATTTTCGAGTGCATCCATTCGCGGGAGCAGGTTGAAGTTCTGGAAAATGAATCCGATCTTCTGATTGCGAATCTCGGCGAGCTGGTCGCGATCCATGGTCTCGACCGGAATGCTGTCCAGCAGATAGCGGCCTGAAGTAGGCCGGTCAAGGCAGCCCAGAAGGTTCAGCAACGTGGACTTCCCCGAGCCTGACTCCCCCATGATCGCGACGAACGTGCCGCGCTCAATTGTCAAGGTCACGCCTTGCAGCGCATTCACAACAACGTCCCCAAGCAGGTACGTCTTCTTAAGATTTCGCACGTCGATGAGTGGTGACACTATGTTCTCCTCCAGAGACTCACAATCCGGGTACTCGGCGCGTGCTAGCGGCCCCGGTTGGCGAAGGACTCGTGGTTGGTGAAGTCGCGCCCGTGCTAAATCTCACTACGAGCTGCTCTCCCGTCTGCAAATCGCCGGATGTCACGGCAGTGAACTGGCCATCGGAGATCCCAAACGTTACAGGCACGCCTTTGAGCTTTCCGCTCTGCAGTACATAGACCTGCTGCTTACCTGCCGGTGCGGCCGAGAGCCCAACCTGCTTCAGCACCGCGGCGGATGGATGAAGGCGCAACACCGCATTCGGCACCTTGAAGGTGTCGTCGAGCTTCGCCGTCAGAATGCGGGCATTGGCTGTCATCCCGGGAAATAGTTTGAGATCAGGATTGGAAACGGCGATGACGACATCGTACGTGACAACGTTTTGTGTAATGATCGGCGCCTTGCGGACGTCTGCAACCTGGCCCCGGAATGTTGTCCCAGGGTACGCATCGACTGTAAACGTTGCGCTCTGGCCAGTTTTAATATTGCCGACATCGGACTCGTCCACATTCGTGTCGAGTTGCATCTTCGTCAGGTCTTGCGCGATCTCGAACACGGTCGGCGCCGCGAACGACGCGGCCACAGTCTGGCCGACATCCATGCGACGGGCAATTACCGTGCCGTCGACCGGAGCGGTGATGCGAGTGTGCGCAAGATTGATCTGGGCCTGATCAAGTGCGGCACGGGCCTGGCGTTCCTGGCCCTTCGCCGAGCCCACCTGCGCCTGGGTCACGCCGACTTGATACTGCGCCGACTGGATCGTCTGTTTCGATGCGTCGATCAGGGACAGGTCCGCAGCGACCTGAGCATCAGCGGCATCCATGGCGGCCTTGGCAGCGTCGTCGTCCTGTCGAGAGATGATTCCTTGTTTGAAAAGGCCGTCGAGCCGTTCCCACTGATTGCGTGCGTTAATCGCGGTAGCGCGGTCCTTGGCTAGCACGGAGTTCGCGCTCTTTTCACTCGCCACTGTCCCCGAAAGATCTGAGGTCGCTTTCTGAACTTGCGCCCCTGCCGTTAGAACCGCGGACTGGGCCGAGCCCAGCGCTGCCTGGGCCTGATCGACCTGAGTCTGGAACACCGCGGGGTCAATCAGAGCGACCAGTTGGCCCTTTGTCACCTTCGTATTGAAATCAGCGTAGAGAGCTTTGATGTTGCCCGACACTTGACTGCCGACCTGCACGTCGACAACCGCGTTGACCGCGCCCGTAGCGGTGACGCTCGCTTGTACCAATCCGCGTTCGAGCGGCACTGTCTCGTACGTAACCGCGTTCTGCGAATGCATCCGCCACAGTTCACCGGCTATGGCAAGCGCGACGATCAAGCCAATCGCCCATGCCCACCGGGTCCAGTGATATCGTGGCTTCGCTTTGATTGCGACCGCGGGGATTGCTACCGCTGGAGTGGAGACGAGCGGGAATGTAATCGGTTCTGCACGAACCGGATCCACCGCGGTAGCCATAAGTCACGATTCCTTTTCTGTTGCCCAACGAGTCCACGGACGCGATCTGATGCAGAGGCCGGGTACAACGCGCCCCAAATCAGCCCGAACCATGCGCACTCCGGATAAGTCCCCACCTCGAAAGGGCGGGCCGGCAAACTACACTCTTGGAACATCAATAGAATCGTTCATATGTTCCGGCAATACTGAGCAAAACGGCTCTTTACATTCCGAAATGTGCGGCGAGCGCTCCACCGTCCCCAATGGATTGCAGGACATGCGAAGAGTCCTTAAGGTTAGGCTGGAACTGAGCAAGCGCTACCAACCCGGTGATGTGCCACCTGCCGGCGAACGCGGTCGACTCCGTTGCCGCGCCCGCAGCTGATGACCGGCCGGAGGTTTATTTTTGGAAGTGTATAGAATTGCTCTGCTATTGAAATCGTTAACAGGCACAGTGTCTGAGTCTGAAAGCTCGAAACACGGTCATGGGTTAGTGGCGAAAAGACCGACGTTCAGACCCTGGTTAATGGACGAAGCACCGCACATTCAGACCATGGTTAGTGTCGGAAACATCAACGTTCGGACCCTTACGACCGCCTCACTGTATCGTACTCAGACAGGCACGTTTCAGCCGGACTCATACGGGTTCGGCTTTTTTTAGGCTTTCGGGGTGGATCAGAACCTCTTTACAGCGTGTCACTTTCCAGTTCTGCTGCCAGCCATCTGTCCATCTGTTCTGATCTTCGAGCTGGAGACCCAACCCTAAGTTCTTCCGAGTCGCCTTCCGTAAGGTGCTTCGTGCACCGCAATAAACACTGTCCAAAGGGATCGACTCGCGGGAACTTCGCTCGATAACAACCGGCGAAAAGTGTGCAAATTTGATCAGCCTTGGGCAGGGTACATCGTCGATCATTGTGCTGTTGGGGAGTCCAAGTCATGGCCAACTACGCAGGTCGCAAAACGATTCTGTGCATCGACGACGATGACAGCATACTGGGTTACCAACGAGCTCTGCTTGAGAGACGTGGATTTTCCGTGCTCACTGCAGCCTCCGCCCGACAAGGCTTAGAAATTGCGACAGCTTGCGCGCTTGCTGCAGTGATCGTCGATTACCACATGCCCGAGATGAATGGGCACGAGGTTGCTACCGAAATA
>Ga0209890_10000254_pt1 | contig 24736 bp, 13 predicted proteins | sample OrgsoiDNA2013049_FD_185799 | JGI IMG/M metagenome (GOLD analysis project Ga0209890, IMG submission 185799) | Permafrost soil microbial communities from the Arctic, to analyse light accelerated degradation of dissolved organic matter (DOM) -... | ecosystem: Environmental > Terrestrial > Soil >...
CGAACGCCAATGCTGGGACGATTATCAGACGGCATATGAAGACATGATCCGCAACACGGCTACCGAAGAGGCTCCGTGGTATGTAGTGCCGGCGGACAACAAGTGGTTCACACGGCTAGTGGTTTCAACCGTACTCGTCGACACCCTGGAATCTCTCGACCTCGCGTATCCCAAAGTGGACGAGGCCAAGCGCAAAGAACTGGCAGCGGCGAGGAAGATTCTTATATCCAAGAAGTGACCAAACCTGACTTGCTGGGACGTGACTGAAAGTCAAGTTTCCGAAATGGCACAGAAATCGCTGCGCTTTGCACCGGGCCTCCGGTGGATTACCATTGCGACATCGTTTACTTCTTCCCGGGGGATAACTTCGAACATGGGCTCAAACAGCATTCGCTCCAACATGTCGCTGGTTGGACGGTTTTTTTTCACACTCTCACTCGCAGGCTTGTTTGCCGTTGCTGCCATCGCACAAGCCAAACCTGAGCGGCAATCCAAAGCCGTGAAACCGGCGCCAGCCGCCCAGACCACTCAGCCTGCGGCACCAGAAGCCAGCGATTCGGATGCTGCCGACGCTTCCAAGCCCGAAGACAAGGTTTTTAAAGGGATGAAATACCGCCTGATCGGGCCCTTTCGCGGCGGCCGGTCGCTGACCGCCGCGGGAATCCCGGGCGATCCCACGACTTATTACTTCGGCGGAACTGGCGGCGGGGTGTGGAAGTCGATGGATGGCGCGATGACATGGTCATCAGTTTTCGATAAGGAAGGGACATCTTCGATTGGCAGCATTGCGGTTTCAAGTTCCAATCACAACGTGATCTATGTGGGGACGGGCGAGGCCTGTATTCGCGGTAACATTTCGCATGGCGACGGCGTTTACCGGTCGCTGGATGGTGGCAAGACGTGGAAGAATACCGGGCTGCGCGATTCGCGTGCCATCGGCAAGGTGATCGTAAATCCCACGAATCCCGACATCGCCTTCGTGGCGGCTCTCGGGCATCCCTACGGCCCAAACGCGGAGCGCGGGATTTTCCGGACGACCGACGGTGGCAAGACGTGGGAGAAGGTTCTCTACAAAGACGAGAACACTGGCGGCATTGACGTCGCTTTCGATCCTCACAATCCCAATATTCTGTTTGCAGCCCTGTGGCAGGCGCGGCGCACCTCGTGGAGCATGGCGAGTGGAGGTCCGGGCAGCGGGCTTTATCGTTCGAATGACGGCGGCACAACCTGGAAGCGCATCGAGGAACATGGCCTGCCCAAGGGACCGTATGGAAAGATCGGCGTTGCGGTGGCTGCGAATTCGGAGCGCGTCTATGCGCTGATCGAAGCCCACAATCCGGATGGCGGCCTGTACCGCTCCGACGATGGCGGCGAGTCATGGCAATTGGTAAATCCGGACCACAGCCTCTGGCAGCGCCCGTGGTACTACATGCACGTGATCGCCGATCCGCGCGACGAGGACGTTCTGTACATCATGGACGTCGACGCCTACAAATCGACCGACGGCGGACATTTATTCAACAAGGTCAGGATTCCGCACGGCGACAACCATGGATTGTGGATTGATCCGCAGAATACTCGACGCATGATCGCCTCGAACGACGGCGGAGTGACCGTGACGCTCGACGGCGGTAAGAATTGGACTCGGCAGGACAACCAGCCGACGGCGCAGTTCTATCACGTCATCACCGACACGGCGACGCCCTATCGTGTGTACGGCCCGCAGCAGGACAGCGGGACCGTCGCGATTGCGAGCCGCAGCGACGATGGGTCCATCGACAAGAGCGACTGGTATGACGTAGGCGGCGGCGAGGCAGGATACATCGCGCCAGATCCACGCGACCCGAATATTGTTTACGCGGCGGATTATCAGGGAAACATCACGCGTTATGACCGGCGCATTGGGCAGATAAAGGCGATCACTGAGCAACCGGAACTTTCCGATGCTTACGGCGCCGCCAACCTGGAACACCGCTTCCAGTGGACTGCGCCGGTTATGCTTTCTCCGCACGATCCCAACACGTTGTATCACGCTGGAGAGCGCCTGTTTAAGACCACCGACGGGGGCGTGCACTGGCAGGCCATCAGTCCTGATCTGACGCGCAATGACAAAGAGAAGCAGAAAGTTTCGGGCGGGGACATCACGCTCGACGACTCCGGGACGGAATACTACGACACGATCTTTGCGCTGGCGGAATCGCCGTTGAAAAAGGGATTGCTGTGGGTCGGAACCGATGACGGCCTGATTCAACTCACGCAGGACGAAGGCAAGACGTGGAGCAACATCACTCCCAAAGATATGCCGGAGTGGGGCCGCGTCAGTCAGATTGATCCTTCGGTGTTCGATGCCGGAACGGCGTATGTGGCGGTCGATCGTCACCAGTTCGATGATCTGCGTCCTTACATTTTCAAAACCAACGACTACGGCAAGAGTTGGACAAAGCTGGGGCAGGGAATTCCCGATACGACGTTCGTGCGGGTAGTGCGTGAAGATCCGAAAAAACGCGGACTCCTGTATGCGGGAACTGAAACGGGAGTCTACGTGTCGTTCAATGATGGTGCGAACTGGCGCCCGCTGAAGTTGAATCTACCGACGACCCCGGTGCATGATCTGGTCATCAAAGACAACGATCTGGTGGTTGCCACGCATGGGCGGGCGTTCTGGGTGCTGGACGACATCTCTCCGCTGCGGCAGTATAGCGATGACCTCGCACAGAAAGATGCTTTCCTGTACACGCCAGGAACGGCTTATCGCATTCAGGCAGGAGCGGGCGGCGAACGGCATCCCTCGAAACGGACGGGCCAGAATCCACCGGCGGGCGCCGTGATCTACTACTTCCTGAAAGATGCGCCCAAGGCCGGTACGGAGGCGAAGATTGAAATTCTCGATGCTTCGGGGAAAGTGATTCGTAACTACTCGAGCGCTGAGTACAACACGCTGGAAGAACCGCTCGATCCCGACGACAAGAAGCCAGAAAAGCAAATCAAGCCAGAAGCCGGCTTGAACCGCTTTGTGTGGGACTTGCGCTATGAAGAAGCGCGTCACGTGCCTGGCTACTACTTGTGGGAATACGGCGCCGGTTCGCGGGGCCCGGTGGCTGTTCCGGGACATTATCAGGTTCGGCTTAGTGTGGGGGCGCAAACCCCGACTGCGGGATTCGATCTAAAACTGGACCCGCGGGTCCAGGTTAGCCAGGCCGATCTGGAGCAGCAGTTCAATCTGCTGTTGCAGACGCGCGATGAACTGAGCCGCGTGTACGATGCCGTCAACCAAATTCAGGACGTTCGATTGCAGCTATCCGGCTTGAAGAGGCGACTCCCGGAAAACGCAAGCGCGAAGACGATTGTTACTGCGGCGGACGATTTGGAGAAGAAGGTCGTCGCGGTGCGCGAGGGACTCATCAACCTGACCATTAGCGCCAACGAAGACTCGCTGGCTTATCCCCCGCAGCTGGATGCGAAGCTGGCGTACCTCGCGATGGACCTGGGGACGGCTGACTCCGCCCCGACCGAGGCCGAGCAGCGCCAATTCGAGAAACTGAAGCGGCAAAGCGGGGAACTCATCGGCCGTTGGGACGACTTGCAACGCCGCGATTTAGCCGCGTTCCAGAAGCTCACGGCGGAAGGCAGCCTGTCCACGGTAGTGGTGCCACCGCCGGGCCGGTCGACGGAAGAGGCGGTTCCGGCGCACTGAGCGTCTTTGAGAACGTAGCGCCGGCGTCTCGCCGGCTGTCCCGAGGGCGTCCCGCCCTCGGTGCGGGCGGGCACCACGGTTCCCGCCTGTTCCCAACTGCATTACTTCTATTACTTCCGTGCCACTTCCATGGCACCGATGTGCCTTGTTCAGACTCAGGCACATTGGTATTGTGCCGATAGAGAAGTTAGTTCCTCCCCTAAGGGTCCGTGAGTAGATCCCGACTGGGGGGTGTTCTATGCGAAAGATGCACCTGTTCTATGCGGCAATTGGCTTTGCGGTGGCCCGCTGGATTTTCAAGCGGCAAGCATCGTCGGTCGTAGACCCAGTCACGCGGTTCCGGTCACAGGGCCTTCTGTAGAACGGTTTTTTCGGGCTTGGGCGTGCGCCCCGTTGCGCCTCCATTTCGTCAGCGCGCGCCCATTGCTTCTCATCCTCCCGGAAGTAACTGTTACCAAGGTTTGCCTGCATCACCCTGTTTCTTCTGTCTCTCCATACAATTGGCTCAGGGGCGCTCTCTCGAGCGGTCCGCAGTCTGCTCTGAGCTTCCATGCCGCAGCTTCGAACAAGGCGACTGATCTTCGTGCTGTCTGCCCTCCTGGCAGTCCTGGCGCCGTTGTGGCTCGCCGCGCAGGATGACCCGAACGATGCTCCGCTGGGGGACGTGGCCCGCACGCTGCGCAAGAAGACTCCGCCGTCGCAGAATGTGATCGACGATGACAATCTTTCAAAGGTGATGGAGCAAGCGGACGGCCGCCACCCTCCAGGTTCAGCGTTGAAGTTTCTGATGGCAGGAGCAGGCAACGGCTTTCAGGTCAGCGCGCCCGACGTTACCTGCAGCCTTGCGTTCACGGCCAATGTGAAGTCGTTACTTTCAAATCAATACGCGCAGATGGAGCTGCCGCCAGGCGAAGTGCTCAAACTGGAAGGCCCGGCCACGATCGAAGGAGATGCGCTGATCGTTGCCGTCTACAACCGGACGGACTGGCATGTCAGTGAAGTGGCCGTCGCATTGACCGTCGTTAAGAAGGGCGAAACTCACGAAGCGTCGTTGTTGAACGGTGCGACGCCCATTGCCGGGACAACCTACGGCGCGGTGAAATTGCTGCCTGCCGTCGCCGGCGACTTGCCTCAGGAAAATGAAGTTCGTGTCGAGAAGAAGCCCGATGTGACCGTGATCTACCGGATGCGGGCGGCCGCGCCTCCTTCGGTTACCACTGTATTCAGCGCACCTCTGAACCTGCAGCTTGCTCCCGACGAAGAGTGGCACTGGGCTATCGTGCAGGCGAGAGGATATCCGCCGCAGACCTATCCTGGCGCAACGACTTCGGCGACGCCAGGCGATCGGCAGGCCCGGATCTCATCGAGCGAGCCCGTCCTGCCTCAGCCAAAGGTCTCTCCTGCATCGGCGGACCCGCAGAATCTTCCCGCACTATCGCCGCCCCAAAATCCGCAGTGAATTTGTACTCGCACTCGCCTCACTTCAAGTATTTTCCATTCCGCACTTCGTATTCGACGCGGAATGGCTTCTGCGTCCGCCGGTTCTGCCAGCCATCCTGCGCGATCAAACTGTTCGCCTGCGCGAGGCGTTCTGACGGCAGGGGATGCGAGCGGAAATATCCCTGCAAGCTCTGAATGGCAAGTTGCGATAGCTCTTCTTCCGGACTCTGAGCGTGAATGACGTATTCGTCGTGCAACTTGCCGAAGCGCTCGAACAAAGTGACCGCGCCGTAGGGCGAATAGCCACCCAGCACTGCCAGCCGCATTCCTTCCCGATCCGCTTCGAACTCTTCATCTTTGTTGTAGCCGGCCTCCCACACCTGGAGCGGGATTTGCAGGATGGCGCCGACGATTCCAAGCTTCAGATTGCGCAACCGGGCTTCGATCTGCACGCGTTCGGCACAGTGGTAGTGGTCGATATGCTCGATCTCGTGACCAAGGACGGCTGCCAATTCGTCTTCGCTGGTCATCAAGTCCAGCAACCCCTCGCCGATATAGACAGGGCCGCCGGGAAGAGAGAAGGCATTGATCATCGCGCGGTCGGGGACGAGATGAAACGAATAGGGCAAACGCCGGTGGGCGTTGACGCCGACCGCGCCTCCAACCCGCCGGACGTAACCATCGAGAGCCTGCTCTTCGGAAGATAGTTTCTCGGCCGGGATTGCGTATTCTTCGGCGAGTTCCTTGCCGACCGCAATCTCTTCGTCATCGGAAAGCCGCGTCAGACGCATGGGTGCGCGCGTAAGATCGCGCTGGGCATCCGCCGCCATGGCCACGACTGCATTGGCGGAGACTGGCGTTGGGTCGTGGCGGCGCTGGCTGAAATACAGTCCAGCAACGCCGACGAGAAGTACGACCAGAAACGCGATCGCCCGTTTCATAGAAATTGCCGAATCGCTTCCCGGTACCGGCTGTAAAGGAATGACACCAGCAGCAACGCCATTCCAAGAATGATGAACGTGACGTAACGATCGCGTGCCTGCAATCCCCAGGCGTCCCTTAGCAGCACCTTGGCCACACAGAGCAGCAACAGGACCAGCCCGGTTAATCGGAAGCTGCGTTCCTTGACCGCGAGTGCCAGCAGAATGATCAGCACTCCCTCAAGCCCCCAGGAGACCGTCACCATGCCCGCCCGCATCTTGAGCGCGAGCATGAGGGTGAGCAGCAGCACCGGCGCGAAGAACATAAACTGCTCAGGATGCTGCACGACTACGCCGAGCCAGCCGCCGGAAGGCCGTGCCTTGTGCCGATCGCGCCACTGAAACGCGAATGGCAGGCATGCCAGCAGAACCGCAATGGCGGAGCCCAGCACCTGAATTCTTCCGATCCAGTCCGTGCCTGTGAAATAACTCGCGCCGAAAAGATTGTGCAGCACGCCCCGGCCGCACGTGGCCACCGTGAGAAGCAATGCCTGGTGCAGGAAAATAGGACGATCCAGCCAAAGCGCCAATCCAAAGAGAACGAAGACCACAACCGCCCAGGCGGTGACCATCCATTCGTTGGCATACTGGAAATACAAGAGAGCGACAACGGTGCCCGTGCCGAGGTAGGCGAGCAACATGTCGAAGTGCAAACTGCGGTCATCCTTGGCAGTCTGCTCGTCGGGACCTAACTGCGCATAGACGAAGAATAGGATCAGGGTGATCGGCAGCACGGTGTACATCCGCGGCCCCCAGAATTCACCCGGAATCTCGGCGGTCAGATTGGCAAAGAAGATGCGTCCGAAAGCGGCGATCAGAGCGATATACGCCTGAAATCGAAGCTGCCTGATCTTGCGCCAGAGACCATATTCGAACAGAACCAGTCCAAATACCGCCCACGCCACCGCGACACTCAAGGGCTGCGGCTGCAACTCATACCACAGCAGCAGCGAAACCAACGCCGACGCCCCCCACGAATAGATGTGGTGGAATTCCCGTTCGCGGAACTGTTCGGGCATGCGGATGATCCGCGACAGCGCGTATAAGACGACGGCGACAATCGCCAGCGAGAGCAGTCGTACGCTTATGCCGTGCCAGGTGTCCGTCACGTAGAGATTCACCGTCACGCTGCGCGCCATAGTGAGGGCGGCGAGCAAATGGGCTTGCCATCCGAGATCCTCAAGTTCAAAACGGCGATCCACCAGCGCAAGCACAAGAGCAAATACTGCCCACACGGCTACGAGCCATCCACTTGGGGCTTCGGCCCAGGCTAGGAACGCCAGCAGAGCGGTCGCGGCAAAAGTGTGTAAGTAAGACACGGCCCGCCTGGATTCGGAATCGGTCGGAGTCGATTTTCGTGACAGAAAGTAGAGGCCCGCAGCCACGATCGAAATGGTTACCAGCCGCAGAGAGATGCCCTGCCAAAACGACCGCTCCAGTTCAAGGTTGAAGGTGTAGGCACGGACCAGCGAGCACGCAGCCACCGCATTCGCTTGCCACCCGAGTTGGCGGTATCCAATCCGCCGCATGACCAGCGCGAGTCCGACTGCAAAGGCAATCCACGAGACCGCAATCCAAGGCGCGGGCACGGCTTCGTTCAGCACCCAGACCATCAGGCCTGTGCCCGCCCAGCTATAGGCGATGCGTCCCAGGTTCACGTGGGCTTGATTCGGCACGCTGATTCGCCAGGCAACCCAATATGCGCCAGCCACGACCGGCAATGCCGCGAAGGCATGAAGTAGAATATCGTGCCAGCGTTGGGCGCCGGATGCATCGGCCGTGACGGCAGCTACCACCGCCAGGGCTCCCACCAGGTGGGTATGCCACGCCAGCAAGGGATAGCCAACCTGTTGCCCGACTTCCAGAAGCAGCACAGCGAAAGCAATGGCCGCAAACGGCTGCCAGAGTTCTGGCACTTCGTAGTAGATGAGCGCAGTGATCAGGCCCGTTCCTGCAAAGGCAAACAGCCCGCGGAAAGTGCGTTGATTGGTGTTGTCCTCCCGCGCTGCGGCAAATTTCGCTGTGAGATAGAAGGCCGCCGCGAGGATAGGCAACGTGATCAGCCGCGCCCGCACGTGAGTATACTGCGGGACTTCGGTGTGCAGGTTGACCGCGACCACGCGATACAGAGCAAGTAGCCCGAGGATGCCAAACTGCACCCGCAGGTGGAGAGACTTCAGCCTCTGTCCAAGCGCCGCCAGCACCAGCATGATGCCGGCGAAGGCCAGGGCGGTCCAGTCCCCAGAGAATAGTGCCCAGGCAGCGGACGCGGCTGCGAATCCTCCGACATAGGAATGAACGGAGAGCAGCGGCCCGTCAGGCGGATCGGTGAAGAATGGCCGCCAGCGCTGGCCCACAAACAGCGCGTTCAAATAGAAGACGGCGGCAGAGAGACCGAACATCGCTCCCAACGACAGCACCATGTCGTCGCTGGTGCGGCGGGCCGCCATGAGTTGCTGAAAATCAATTCCGACCAAGTGCAAGCCAACGAGTAGTCCGATGAACAGTCCTAAGCGCCTGAAGACCACTTCGCCCACAAACGCGCCTGCGATCAAAAGTACCTCGGCGCCGATGAGCCATAAGATTACGGGGTTGTTATTGGAACCGCGGAACGGAACTGCCGCCACCATGAGCGCTGCGCCCAGCACGCTTAGGACAACGAATGCTTCCCGGCGGCGCTTGATCATGGGAAGTTGTCCGACGCCGAACTCCACTGCACCGATGATCAGGAGAGCCAAGAACGCCAGCTCCGGGCGCACCGACTGGAACTTCATGGCCCCGAGCAGCAGCAGCGTATTGAGAAGCGCCGCCACCGTCGAAATGTGTTCGGCTTGCGTGGATTTGGGCTTGCGGACCACATACGAAATTCGGTACGTGATCCAATAGAACAAAAGAATGGCAGTGCTGGCGTGGTAGTCCGCAAACGCGTGCCCTTGCGCCCCATCGGGACCGAGAAGGCGATACAACCAGTAGATATGATTCGCGTAACTCGACAAGATGCCGAAGACTTCGAGTTCGAACCATCCCATCTTGATGACGATCGCAACCAGCCCAATGGCGAGAATTACGCCGGAAGCAAGGCTATACACGTCGTCATTGCTGAGTGCGACCGTGCCGAAAGCCAGGAGAAATGCCAGCCCCGTCACCACCTGCGAGCGATAGCGCAGCGTGTGCACGACCATGGCGAGGGCCACGGCCAGCATGAAGATGAGATCCGTGCTCTCCGAAGTCATCACGCGCATCGCGCGCACGTGATTCATGGCGTAGGTGGTGAAAAACAGCAGAGCCCATCCACCGCCAATCAGCGTATGGCCGAGAACCCGGTAACGCTCGCGCTTCTCCAGGAAGATACCGCCGCCGAGAAGCGCGAAAGAAACAAAGAATGAAAGTCCTACCTTGCCAGCAGGACCCAACTGGCCTAGCTCATAGACTCCAAAGAGTGCGACTCCAAACACGACAAGAACAATCCCAAGTTTGTTAAGCCAGTTTGTTCCTAGTATTTCTTCCAGCGCGAACACGGACTTCATCCGCTGCTGCGCCGTTGCCTTGGGCGCGGAAAAACTGGGTGCTGGCGAAGCCGGCGCGGGCGTGCGGAATGCGGCAGGCGGCGGCGCGCCGACGCGAGCGGCTGGCGGAGGCGGTGCCGGAGATGTGGGCAGCACAGTCGGAGTTGCCGGAGCCGTCGTGGTGGGCATCTCCTTCCGCGAGAGCGGTGGTGGTGTCGCGGCGGACGAAGGTTGCGCTGGCTGGGGAATCTGAGCCGGAGGAACTGGCGTCGGCGAAACCGGTGTTACTGGCTTCGACTCGATATGGGCCGCGGCAAGTGGGAGAGGTTTTTCCTCTATCTTCGCTACAGGCGGGGAAATCGGCGGCGCGGGCTTCTCAGCCAGCGGTTGATCCGGCTTGAGAGGTACTGGCGGCGCGGCGACCGGGGATGCTGCGTCTTGTTTCTGTCTTGCGGCAATAAACTCCGCTGCCTTCTCAACGGCTGGCGAAGGCGAAATAACGCCGGGCGAAGAGATGATAGCCAGCTCAGCCTTCTCATGCACTGGTGGTGCCACGGGTGCACTGGCTCTGTTAGCCTGTGTGTGAACCACCGCATGGACAGGAACGGGGACGCTCGCGTCCGAAGCCCGCGCAGTGGCTGATGCCTCAACTTGACGCTTCAACTCCAGCAGGTCGCGCCGCAATCCATCCGTGATCTCAACGCTCAGGTCCGTGAGTTTTAGGAGTTGCTGACGAATTTTGTTCTGCCGCCAGAGTAGGTAGACGGTCGCGAACGGCGTGGCGATGGCGAACAACGCGAACGCTACGAGCACGAGTTCCACTGTTGGCACTCTCCCGTATGTACGTGATTCTGTAAGCCTCCATAGTAGAACGGTGATGGGGCGCCGTCTTGCAATTTATTCGGCCTGCAAACTCCGAAGTTACTAGCGTTCCGTACGTTGTAACTAGGTTCACGAACTGCTTCATGACAAGATGTGCAGAACTTCAGGAATCTCTGGAGATTGTGAGTATCTATGAGCCAAGGTACTGCGGCGCATCAAGGAGATCGCGATGGAAGCGTCCGTGTGAGCGCAAATCGTTCAGACCCGAGCCGGTCTTTACTTAGTCCCCGTTTTCAGCACGACCGTGTTGCGTTCGTCGCCGGCAACAATGCGGTAGAACCTCTTTAAGTCGTCGGCGTGAGTCACCGGAACGCTAAGTTCCTTCACTTCCAGCGTGCGGCTGTAGTGGATTACGTTGCCGCTGATCTCGGTCTTCGCATGGTAACTGGCGAAGCTGTATTCAGCATTAATGGCAGGAGGCACGTCGTCGACTACATATCCCTCTGGGATCGTGATTTCGAAACTATCGGTGTCGCGCGACGGACCCTCAAATTCGATCGCGAATTGTCGCGGCTCTTTCGTTTCCAGAATCCCGCTGCTTTTTACTCCGAGCACGCGTGGACGGACCAGCAGCAATCCCCCGGCATTCTTGGCGTAGTTCTGGGCCTCAAATGAGTAGTTGAATCCAAAGGGCTGATCGGTCTGGTTTAGGTTTTCAACCGTAGCTTTGCGAATGGTAAAAAGTGACAAGGAGCCCGCAAGCAGATCTTCGATAGGTTTAATCTGATCGGCGGACTTGGTCACTGTACGCAGGCGCGCGCGTTCCGACCAGGCGCGATCGCCCACACGGATCTCGCTGACCTCGCCCTTCAGCGTGCCCGCCGGATCGAGCGTCAGCTTCCCCGTGCGCTGGATGCTGTTCATGGCAGAGGGCTGCCGCGGAAGTTCCACGAGTTCTCCGCCGTCCGAAGTAACCAGTAACCCGTAATTGGCCTGCAGGTATCCTCCGATTTCCCCGAATGGCGTCAATTCATTCGTGGGGTCGAAGTAAAGAATGCGTCCCAGACGGGGATGCTGCACTGTGGCGATCAGAGAGGGATCGGAAACGTTCGCTGGCAATTTGATCGCTATGACTGCATGGTCGAAACTGCCATAGTTGGCGGGCGTCTCGGGGGTTACTGAGCCCCGTTCGGAATTGATGACGACATAAAAGGACTCGACGCCGATCTGGCTCAGCATCGCACTGAGCAGCGTAGCTTTGTCTTTGCAGTCTCCGTAGCGGTGGCTGAAGACCTCAGGAGCGGCATGAGGTTGAAAACCTCCGATGCCCAGTTCAATGGCGACATAGCGGATGTCATGCTGTACGAACCGAGCCAGAGCACGCATCTTGTCCAGAGGAGTGCTGGCCGAGGCCGTGAGAGTCGTGACCTGCTGCTTGATCTCCGGGGATGCGTCCCGTCGGCCGTTGGTCAGGTTGCGATACCAGTTTCCCATCTCAAGCCAACTGCCAAAGCCATTCGCGGCCGCCCCGCCGGGTGGAAAGAAAGAGACGATCATCTGGCCGGCGATCCCTTCGATCGGCGGCATTTCTGCTTCTTTGCGAATTGCTTTCACATCGCTGACGGACCATTCCCACTGGTTGTTGCCTCCCTGCGTTGGCTTGGTCTCGGAATAGTTGATCCAGGATGCCTTGTATTCCCATCCCGCCGGAACTTGCAGCGAATAGTGCAATTCCCGCCCGGGAATCTCGCGCTGAAACATCCAGACGTCCTGCAGTACCATGGGCTGCTCGTCTTCTTCATATTCGTAGCCGACAACGTTGCCGGGATCGGGCGCCGGAATCTGCAGTAGCTTGTCTTTTACGTCGGAAATCAGTTCACTGCCCACGACCTTGGGCAGGGAAACTTCGATTGCCTCTTTGTCTTTGACTTCATAGTCCTTTCCTTGCGTCGGTATGCACCACCCACGCAGGCCATTGATCTTGCGATGAGCATTGAAGGAGACTGCGGCGACCCCGTAGTCGCGGCCGCTTGGCCGCAGAATTTTGTAGACCACGCGAACGCGGGTCTTGATCTTGTCCAGGGATTGAACGTTAACCGCCCTTTCCTCGTAGAGCAGAACTGCGTTCGTCTTCTCGTCGTGAGCGGGCAGGGGAGCCAGAGCTGCGGCGTGCATCCACTGCGGAGCATCTCCCGCTTGCGCGCTGCGCGGGGCTGCGAGCGTGCACAGGGCTGCGCACAGCATGACGGTGAGCTTGTGAAAATCAATTGCTGGCACTGGTCCCTCCGGGTTGCAGGATAACCTGTTGTTCGTCGTCGGTCCTGACTACTTGGAAGAAATTCCGTAGAGCCGCGTAGTACTTCTGCTCCAGCAGCAGCATATCGACATTCAAGGTGCGGTTTAAATGCAGCGTCCCCTTGTCGTTGTCCGCCTTCGTCGCGTAGGCGATAGTCTGGCCGCCTATCTTCTGCGGCGCCGGCACGGTGGTGATCTGCCAGCCTAATGGCAGTTCGATGTTTATCTCGTCTGCCCGCTCGAATGGGAACTCAAAGTAAATCGGGTGTACCCGGTCGGCATGATCGAACAAGTGCTTCTCTGGCGCGCCGAAAAGTCCTACGGGAAACAGAATTCTCCGCCCAGCGGCGGATACCCAGCCCGGTACTTTGAGCGAATACTCGGCGACCAAGGGTGGTGTGGAGTTCTTCCAGTCCGGTTGGTTCGTGAGTTCCACTTCGCACGCGACTGGAATGGACTCTTTGACTTCGTCTTCCAGAAACTTCTTACGCTCGGCAGCGTCGGCCATGCGCTCCTCTACCCGGCGGTGCGACGCTTCCAGACCAGTGAAAGTCACCGTTAGTTTTCCCTCCAGGTCGCCGGTGTCACTGACCTTCAGGTTTCCCTTGCGCTGGATCGCGGATTCGGTACTGGCAGGCAGAGAGGTTTGAAGCCACGAGCCGCCGTCTTTGTCGAGCTTCAATCCACTCACTCCGGTTTCGGACCAGGGCAATATGCAGAAGGGCGTGAAAGCCGCTCCCGGATCGCAGAAAACATCCTTCCCGTTGAGCTTCACGACCACAATATTTTCGTCAAGGCGTCGCCCCTCCATGGTTGTCGGAGAAAAGAAGTAATTCTGGCGGTCGGGAACCCACATGCCGTTGGCTTCGAATCCGGCAGCCCGGGCGAGGGCCAGGAAAAGCCATGTCAGTTCAAAGCCATCGGCGTATTGCTTCTTCCACACCGCCTCGACGTTGCCCGGTTCTTTTTCCTTATTGCGCTTCTGCTCCTGTTCAGTCTTGGTCGCTTCGTATGAGGTGTTCCGCAACTGCTGCACTCTGGCGTATATCTTCTGTAGTTTGGCTTCCGGGGAATCACCCGTTGCTACGATCTCCCCAACGGCCTGCTCCATGGCCTTGTGCTTGCCAATGAAACTCTCCAACTGATCATTGCGCTTCTTGCCGAGCTTTTTCCAATACTTGTCGGAATCACTTTCGAACGCATCTTGGCTGTAGATAAAATCCACGCGAGACTTCAACTCGTTTTCCGGAGGCATGTAATCTTCGGTGTGGAAGGCGGGCAAATCGTTCACTGCCAGGTTGATGACGTGGTCGGGAGCTTCCGCTGGCTGCGCGGTGCCGACCGGCAGGCGATGCCAGCTCCAGCGCACGTGGTACTGGGCATAATCACTGGTGTACGGTTTCAATGAGAATTTTGCGCTCTTGGTGAACAAGTCGTGGTTCAGGATCCAGTGCGATTCGAAAAGGGAATATTCCGTGAAGTCGGTCGTGTAGTAATACTCGATGATGGCGCCCGGCTGCACCTCCGATAAAGTGAACGTTTTGGCCATGTACTTCACTCCGCGCGCCTTAACGATCGACTGGTCGAATACCTTTCCGCCGAAGTTGACGATCGTGCCGTCCGGCTTGATCGTTCGCGCGTGAATGTTGACCACGCTGCCTTGTTCTTTCCAAAACGGAATTTCGATGTCGGCATACTTACGGCCTTCTTCCGTGAAAATCTTGATACGGAAGTAAACGTCTTCGTGCGCGGTCAGTCCGCGGTCGTCGCGGTCGACTTGACGAAACAGAATAATCGCCGGCGCTCCTGGAGCTTTGGGCTCGCCGGTCATCTTCAATTCATCGGGAGACACGGGCTGAAAATTCACGGCCCAGGCGGGAGCAGGAAACAGACCAGCGGTCGCTATCAGGACAAAAACAAATGCGGCGAGCAAAAGAAAACGGATCCGAAGAGTCGGCATGGCGCAATTCACCTGTAGGAGTTCTTTATGCCGCGGAAACCGCCGGGCTGAAGGGGGAAGCCAGAGGCCGAGCTGGTGACTGCGGTGCCAAGCTACACCGGTTTGTGGAGCATGCAACTTATTGGTCGAGACAATATAGGCAGGGTTCCCGCCTGTCAAGGAAATCCCGGTTCGCATAGAGGGGGATGGAACCACACTAGTAGAGCCCTGTCTATGTCTTCCGTCACAGTCGAACTGTTTCGCGAGACGACGCTTTACCAGAAGCTAGTAACTACAGGGAGTGGTTCGCAGCTTAATTATGGCCTAAGCCATTGAGTTCAATAGGCTAGGGGAATGGTGGATACGTTCTTGAGAGCCGTCTTGCCGAGCGTGCTAGACTAACCACAAATTCCAGCAACTGAGGGCAACAATGAAATTCGGCGTCATTATCTTCCCCGGTTCAAACTGCGATCACGATGCCCACTGGACGATTCAACAAGTCGCCAAGCAGCCTGTCACTTTCTTGTGGCACGAGTCGCATGACCTGGAAAATTGTGATGCCGTAATCGTGCCCGGAGGCTTTGCGTTTGGCGACTACTTGCGAACCGGTGCGATCGCGAAGTTCTCTCCGGTAATGGAGTCCGTGCGAAAATTTGCCGACCGCGGCGGGTTAGTGCTGGGCATTTGTAACGGATTTCAGATCCTCTGCGAGGCGGGCCTGCTGCCTGGTGCCTTGATGCGCAACGTCGGTCTTAAGTACGTTTGCAAACCCGTGCAAGTGCGGGTGGAAAATGCGGACACCCCCTTCACCAACGCTTGTTCGCAGGCGGAAGTGCTCACGATTCCGATCGGTCACATGGAGGGCAACTTCTTCTGCGATCCGACCACGCTTGACGAATTGCAAAAACAGAATCGCGTCGTGTTCCGCTATTCCTCTCCCGGCGGAGACATCACCCCAGAGGCCAATCCCAACGGATCGTTAGACAACATTGCTGGCATCTGCAGCCCCGGCGGCAATGTGGTTGGCATGATGCCCCACCCCGAGCGCTCGGCCGAGCCGGAACTGGGTTGCACTGACGGCGTAAAAGTATTTCAGTCGATGGTCGGCGCCATGGCCGGGCGGTAGTCCACTCCGAATTGATCGAACCATCGACGAATTTTCTTGGTGATCAACAGCCTCTCGGTATATGGTCATTTTTCTTCCCCTGTAGCACGGGCCCCTAGACTTGGTTGTGTTCTAAAGCACACGCGGGGAGGCGTGTCTCTCATGACACCGAAGCAGATTCTAGATTCCTTTTCAGAAACCTTAATGCAGGACGAGCGGATTCTTAGCGCGCAGGAACGCGCGCTAGTCGCCACTCTGCTGCAACATGCCAAGACTGTGACCGGCGAGAGCCAGCAGACGCAGGAAGCCGTCAGAGCGGTCATTGCGTCGGCCGTGGGCGAAACCGTAGCTCAGCGCGCTTTCGCGGTGCTCGGCGGAAGCATCGTCGAACGCATTTTGGAGAACAGCGCAGTGCCGCTGACCGATTCCGCCGGAATGCGAACGGCGGACACCTACACCGGTCCCCGACCTCCTTTTCAACCACAACCGCCAACCGAGCCGCTGCGCACCATGATCGACCCGCAGCCGCCATCGCACTCGCCGGGAACGCCACCACCGGGTGTTCGAGCTCCTCACAAGGAGCCCCACAGGCCGATGCGTGACACGCCGGTCGTTCCGCCGCCAAAAGATCCGCAGCCGCCCAGTGTCCGCGCTCCGCAGAAGCCGCCGACCGGTCCGCTGCGCGATACTCCGGTTGTTCCGCCTCCAAAAGACCCCCAGCCGCCGAGTTCCGTTCGTACCACGGTGGTGTCGGAAACGAGTGCAGCCGTCGCGGAGCGGCCGTCGGTCTTGCCAGCGCAATGTGTGGTTTTGGATGAGTTTCTGGCTCCCCAGGAACTGGAAGGCCTCATGCGCTTCACGCTGGAACACGAAGCCGACTTCAGCGCCAGCGAGGTCGTTTCTCCCAGTGCGGATGGCGGCGTCGTTAACTATGAACACCGCCGCTCCCGTGTTTTCATGGACCTGGCCCAACATCAGGACTTGATATTGGAGCGCATCAAGTCCGTTTTGCCGCAGGTTCTGGACAAACTGGGGATGGAAGAATTCTCCATTTCCGGAATGGAAGCGCAGGTCACCGCCAGCAACGACGGCGACTTCTTCCATTTTCACAGCGATAACGCCAGCGATCGAGTGGCCTCACGTTATCTGACTTTCGTCTACTTCTTCCATCGCGAGCCCCGGCAATTCGAGGGGGGAGAACTGCGGATTCACGATGCGCGCCTCGAAGAAGGAGCTTACGTCAGCAAAGGCAGTTACCAGACGATCGCTCCGCAGCAGAATCAGATCGTCTTCTTCCCGTGCGAACTATTGCACGAAATCACCCCGGTGAATTGCTCTTCGCAGCTTTTCGCCGACAGCCGCTTCACCCTAAACGGATGGCTTCGGCGCTAGACAACTCGGCGTGGCTGGAGTGGATGACAACCCTGATGGGAGGAGCGTCTCGGCACACCTATGCCGCGACGCTTCCTCCTGATCGCTTCTATTGCCTGCTCGATGAACTGCCTTTGCATTTGATCCCGCGGAGAGATCTCAGGTTTGCATCGCTTCAAGATCATGATCGAACCCTCTACCTGAATCCTGACTGTGTCTTGTGTTCTGGCGAGCAATTGCCCGATGAACTTGCTTCGCGGCAGGAAATGCTCTCAGCGTTTGCTCTTCAAGGAACGGTCGCGTGGGTGCCCAACCCCCTAACCGGAAACCTTCTTCCGTTCTGGCTCGGCCCGCAACTGCGAGATGTGGTGCGAGGTCTGCGTCGGAATGAACCAGTGCCCCACTCTGTGCCGGCCAGCGCGCGTCGGCTGCTGATGGCCGCCGATATCCTCGTTCCCGAGGACCGAACCAGCCCGCGCAAGCGGCAGCACGAAGAGAAGGTCAGCCGGGCATCTTCGCTGTTCCGAGAGAAAGGCTACGCGCCACTCGGCGACTTGATCCACCCGTTTCATATTGCAGCGTTGCGCCGCTATTATCGCTACCTGATTCGCACCGGCGCGATCCTTCTGGGCGATAAGCAGAGTCCGCGTCGTTATGTAGCCTATAACGAGCCAGTGGCGCGCTTCTTCCACCAGGACATCGCGGCCACTCTGAGCGCGGTAGCCGGCGAGCCGCTCAAGCCGTCTTACGTCTATATGGCTTCGTACCTGAGTGGAGCGGAACTTAAGAAACACACCGACCGGGAGCAATGTGAGTTCAGCGTTACTTTTTGTCTCGATTTCTCTCCGGAGCCCGTTCTCGAGACTCCATGGCCCATTCGGCTGGATACTCCCACCAGCACGGTCACCGTCTACCAGGCCCTGGGCGACGGACTAGCCTACCGGGGGACTCGCTTGCCGCACTACCGCAGCACTCTGCCCGAGGGCCAAACCTCGACCTCGATTTTCTTCCATTATGTTGGAGCTGATTTCGCCGGGTCTCTGGACTGATGGACAGGGTTGCTGTGTGGCTTAGCGCAAGCCTGAGATGAGACACAGCACGGATAGAGTCTGATTGTAGCTATACACAAAGTTGGTGCCATCGCGGCTCACAACAATCGGAGCCACCATCACAACCCCAGCAGGAACTCCCGGCCTCAATTGCTGAAGCAGAGTCTCTTTGCCAGTAGCGATGTCCACCTTGTATATCTTGCTGGGAAACTCACCCAGATGGTAGCCGTAAAGCAGCGAACCATCGTTCGACCACTGTACCGGATTGAAGGCCGCTCCCAGGTTGGCCACGAGCCGAGGCGCGCCGCCTTCGAGAGGATAGAGGGCCATCGATCGATTCGGTCCGATCCCAAGTACGTATCGGCTATCAGGCGACAACGGGCCGCACGGAACCCCTTCCGGAGTTGCCGCTCTCGCTCTTCCGCTCGACACGTCGACCACGTAACAACGGGTTCCGTGGCCGGTCTCATCGCCGTTTACAGCAATCCCTTGCCCGTTCGGCAGGAAGCGCGCCCATCCATTTTGAATGTGCTCCAGCCCGCTAACCTTGATGACGCGAGGCTGGCCGGCGCCGATGGGCAGGAGCGTCAACTGTGCTGCCTGACTGCTGGTCGAGATCGAGATCGCCCATTTTCCGTCGGGCGACATCCCGCCCGCGCTGCCGTCGCCAAGCCGGATCGGCAGGGTGCCGTCGACTTTGCGAACGACGACCGCATACCCCGGACCGGCAGCTTCGCTGGCATCCTCGAACACGACATACTGCCCGTCGCGCGAAATGTCCCGCGCAGAGTTCAAGTCGTGCCAGGACAGGTCCACGTCCTCTTCCTTGCCTAGTGTGCTAAAGGCCATTGCTAGGCGCTTGGAGTTCAACGTCACCAGCACTCGCCCGTCCGACGCGATGTCCTGCAAATTGATTGCTGTTGGCAAGTCGAGCACCGTGCGAACCTTTCCGGAAAGATCTACCGCCATCAGATTAAGATCGTGTCCTTTCGCAACTGCCGTGAACCATATCTCTTTCCCGTCCGGGCGCCACGCAACTCCGTGCTCGGAAGCCCACTCTCCAGTAAGAGTTCTGACATGCCCGGCCACCTCAACGACGCAGACCACCCCGCGATTGTCCCAGAGCGCCGGGTGATCCATGAAGGCGATCTTGTCACTGCTGGGCGAGAAACGGATGTTGCTGATCCAACCACTGCTCTGATAAAGAACATTGCCGCTCGGGTATTCCAGACGGCTGTGGCCATCGACATAGTGCACAACCGCTAGCCTGCCCTCTGCGTCCCAGTCCGCCCAGCGCACGTCGGCCTGCAGTTCTTTTGGAGACCCCCCGGCCAGAGGCGCACGAGCCAGCATCCCGTCGACGGTTTCGAGTTGACCGTTGTGCGTACCGTGGAGAACGATCGCGAGTTCATTGCTCGCTGAAATGGCCAAGAGGTTGGCATCGGTCAAATTGAGCGGCTGGGCCAGAAGCGAATTTCCGACCGTGGAAAAAAGCTGCACCGGCTTACCGTTCCACGCCGCACCGTACACAATCGACTCACCGTTGGGTGCAAAGCGCGCCGAATATACCGTACCGGCTTCGAACGTCAGGTTACGGTACACCGGAGGCGGGACGGGAACACGCAGCAACTGGGTAAGCGTTAGCACGACCGTAGCCGCACCTAGCACCGCTGCCAGCGCCCATGGCAACTTGGAACGAGTTCGAGGAATCGGTTTGGGGGAGGGGACCACCCTCACGGGCGAAGTCGCCGACAGAGTTTGCAATGCGAAGACCAGATCCTTGGAGGACTGGAAGCGGTTCTCTGGTTCCTTCTCCAGACAATGCTTGACGATGTCCTGATATCCCGCCGGGATCGCCGCCTGTTCCAGGTTGGCGGCTGGCGGCTCTTCGCGCAGCACAGCAGTCATCGTGTCGACTTCGGTTTCGCCACGAAACGCCCGGCATCCAGCCATTATTTCGTAGAGAATCGCGCCGAAACTGAAGATGTCGCTGCGGTGGTCTACCGGCTTGCCCCGCAGTTGCTCGGGAGACATGTAGGCGACGGTGCCAATCATGGCTCCATGCTTGGTTACCGTCGTCAGACTCTCGATGCTGCGATTATCTTCGGCCGGCGCCTGCAGCTTCGCCACACCAAAATCCAGAATCTTGATGCGCCCGTCGTTCGTCAGAAACAGGTTCTCCGGCTTGAGATCGCGGTGAACAATGAGCCGGTCATGAGCGGCGGTAAGGCCCTGAGCGACTTGGAGAGCATAGTCCGCGGCCTCCCGCACGGGGATAGCTCCTTCGGACAACCGCTGGCGCAGGTTTTTCCCCTCGAGCAGTTCCGAGACAATGTAAGGCACCGTGCCTTCGAAACCAACGTCGTAGATCGCAAGGATGTTGGGGTGGTTCAGCGCGGCCGCGGCCCGCGCTTCCTGCTCGAAGCGCCGCAAATGGTCTGGATTATCGCTGGAAGCCGGCCGGATCAACTTCAGCGCGACATCGCGCCCCAGCCTTTCGTCGCGCGCGCGAAATACTTCGCCCATCCCTCCGGCGCCAATCTTTTCGAGGACCCGGTAGTGCCCCACGATCTGACCAGGCATAGTTAATTACACGAGCGCGCGCTTTGCATTGCAGCTTTGCATGGCATGTTAGGTGCGGCGGCGAACCCAGTCAAGACCGCAAAAGGTACCTCAAGAGCCGCAGGTTCTCCAGCCACCAGAATCCGATATGGCCTGCCCTCGTCCATGTTATAATTCGGGTTCGCCTGCATACGAATCGAGGCAATCTTGTGATCTCCTCTGAAGGCGAATCCTGCGCCATCCATAAGCTCTTTACAGAAGATCTTTAGACACGAGGTCTAACCATGTCCGGCCATTCAAAATGGGCGACAATCAAGCACAAGAAGGGCGCGCTCGACGCCAAGCGCGGCAAGATTTTCACCCGTCTCATCAAGGAAATCAGCATTGCCGCAAAGAATGGCGGCGGCGATCCTGATACCAACCCACGCCTGCGGGGTGCGATCCTGGGGGCCAAGGCCGAGAACATGCCGGCCGACAATATCAAGCGCGCGATCCAGCGCGGCACGGGCGAACTGCCCGGCGCCAACTACGAGGAGTTTTCCCTTGAAGGCTACGGGCCTGGCGGCGTGGCGGTGTTGCTCGACATCAATACCGACAATCGCAACCGCACGGTGAGCGAGATCCGTCACGTCTTTGGGAAGAATGGCGGCAACATGGCCGATGCCGGCGCCGTCTCCTGGATGTTCCACAAGAAAGGCGACATCATCATTCCTAAGAGTGCCGCTAAGGAGGACGATCTGATGAACATCGTTCTGGAACACGGCGGCGAAGACTTGAATGACGATGGCGACAACTGGGAAATCCTGACCGCGACTTCGGCGTATGAAGCGGTTCTCGAGGCGGTGAAAAAGGCCGGCATCGAGCCCGCCTCCGCCAGCGTAGCCATGATCCCCCAAAACTACATCAAACTGGAAGGCGCAGCGGCCAATACCATGATCCGCTTGATGGAAGCCCTCGAAGATCAGGACGACGTGCAAAACGTTCATTCCAACTTCGACATCGACCAGAAACTGTTGGAAGAAGTCGCCGGATAGTTCTGCATGCGAGTCAGCATCAAACAGCCGCCCTCGTTTCGGGCGGCTTTTCTTCTTCGCGGTTGCTCCTCGAAAACAAGCTAGGCATTCTGTAGGCCGAAGTTTTCAACACCTTCGTGGAAAACATTGTGGAAAAGACCCGGAGTACCGTTGTAAGTGGTTCAGCACAGAGACGCTTCACCACTTTGCACTAGAGCAAGTGCTGGCACTTTCGTGGTAGAAATCACGAGCAAGATATTTTTGAAAGTCAGACTCGACAAACTTCTTGTGGATCGCGGTCTCGCCGCATCGCGTGAGCGCGCGCAGGCTCTCGTGCTTGCCGGCAAAGTGCTGGTGAACGATCAGAAAATCGAGAAAGCGGGGGCGCAGGTTGATGCCGAGTGCGTGATCCGTCTGCTGGGTGAAGATCTCAAGTTTGTTAGCCGCGGCGGATTGAAGTTGGAGCGTGCGCTCGAACACTGGAATATCGCAGTGACGGGAAGGATTTGCCTTGATGTTGGCGCCTCCACCGGCGGCTTTACGGACTGCCTGCTGCAGCAGGGTGCCGCGCAAGTCATCGCAGTCGACACCGGCTACGGCCAGATGGATTTCAAACTCCGCCAGGATGCGCGCGTCCGGCTTCTGGAAAAGACCAACGCCCGCTACCTGACGCGTGAAGCCGTCGCCGCCACTGCCGATCTCATCGTGATGGACGTTTCCTTTATCTCCGCGACCTTGGTTCTTCCCTCCGTCATCGGCGCTGCCTTTCCAGAATCGCCCGCTGAACGCCAGGGCCGGCAGATCGTTGTGCTGGTCAAGCCCCAGTTCGAAGCGGGCCGGGAACATGTAGGCAAGGGCGGCATTGTGCGCGACGCGGCCGCTCAACTCGCAGCCGTGGAAAAAGTGAATGCCGCCGTGAAAAGTTTGGGCGCTGCGCAGACCGAGACGATCGACTCACCCATCCTCGGCGCCGAAGGCAATCGCGAGTTCCTTCTATACGGCGTGTTTTAGTTCTTAGTGTCCTCTGTGGTGAAGTCCTCGAATTTCTGTACAATCTCCTTTTCCCTATGTCCACTCCGCAACCATCCCCCCAGAAAACCGCAGCCATCATTTCGCGGACCGATCGTCCCGAAGTCGCGCAGATTCTTCCCGGACTGTTCACCTGGCTCGCGGAGCACGGCTACAAGGTCCTCATCGATGTTGAAACAGCGGAATACGTAACTGGGCAGGAGGTGGTGCCGCGCGCCCAAATGGCCTCGAAAGCGCTCGATCTCGTCATTGTGCTTGGCGGCGATGGAACCCTGTTATCTGCCGCGAGGATCACGGCGGCTGTCGATGTTCCTCTGCTTGGTGTGAATCTGGGGTCGCTCGGATTCCTGACGGAAGTGCCGCTGCAATCGCTTTACTCCATGCTCGAAGCCATCGCGCAGGGACGCGCTGCGGTGCAACGCCGCTCCCTGATGCAGTGCCAGCTATTGCGCGGAGACACGGTGCGCGGCAGTTACCTGGTTTTCAACGACGCCGTCGTCAATAAAACCGCCCTGGCCCGCCTCAACACCTACGACCTTTACATCGACAAGGTATTCGTTTCCAGCTACCGCGCCGACGGCATGATCGTAGCCACGCCGACCGGCTCGACGGCCTACTCCTTGTCAGCCGGTGGACCTGTGCTCATGCCGACAGTGAGCGCTTTCGTGATTACCCCGGTCGCGCCGCATTCTTTGACGCATCGCCCACTGGTGGTGCCGGATTCGGTAGAGATTGAAATCCTGCTGCGCAGCGAAGAGGAAGTCGCCTACCTGAGCCTCGACGGACAGCCCGGCCTCGACCTGCGCGACGGCGACCGCGTGCGCTGCCGCCGTTCGGAGCATCATGTGAGTCTCTTCCGCACTGGGTCGGACTTTTTTCAAGTGCTCCGCACCAAGCTGAAGTGGGGAGAGCGGCAAAACTGAGAAGCAGCATGCGTCACAGAGGAGACGGTTACAATTCGGCGCGGAGCAGATCCGACACTTTCTCCCGCCGCCGGATCACCTTAGCCGATTTGCCCGTGACCAGCACTTCCGCAGGGCGCGGACGCGTGTTGTAGTTCGATGCCAGCACCATCCCGTAGGCGCCGGCATCCAGAATCGCAAGTAGACTCCCTTCGTCTATCGTGGGCAACTCGCGGTCGCGCGCGAAGAAGTCTCCCGTCTCGCACACCGGACCAACGATATCCGTGACTTCGGACTTCGCCGCCGTACCTGCGGCGCTCAGCGTGACCGGAACGATCTCGTGATACGCGCCGTAAAGCGCCGGACGGATCAAGTCATTCATCGCGGCATTGACCACCAGAAATCGCTTGCCGTCATTTTCCTTGCGGTACACAACCGCCGTGACCAAGACTCCTGCCGGGCCGATGATCGACCGCCCGGGCTCCAGCAGCAGGTGCACGTTCAGATCGCGCAAGGGAGCGGCCAGGACTCCCGCATAAGCAGCGACAGTTGCTGAAAACGCAAGCGGGTCCGGCTTGTCATAGGCGATGCCCAGTCCCCCGCCGGCGTCAATATAGTCGATGCGGTGGCCATCGTCGCGCAACTTGCGGACCAAGCCCGCAACCCGCCCCATCGCTTCACCGAACGGTGCGACATCGGTGATCTGAGAGCCGATGTGAACGCTCACCCCGCGCACCGTGAGGTTCCGCGCACCCGACGCTTTGGCGTACAGCGCCCGCGCCTCGTGGATCGGCACTCCGAACTTGTGTTTGCGCAAGCCGGTAGAAATATATGGATGCGTCTCGGCGGCGACATCCGGATTCACCCTCAGCGCCACCGGCGCTGTCTTGCGCAATCGGCCCGCGCACTCCTCGAGCGCCCACAATTCCGATTCGCTCTCGACGTTGAAAAGCATAATCCCTGCCTTTAACGCCGCGGTCAGTTCTTCACGCGTCTTTCCTACGCCGGAGAACACGACTTTCTTCGCCG
>Ga0209890_10000255_pt1 | contig 24728 bp, 22 predicted proteins | sample OrgsoiDNA2013049_FD_185799 | JGI IMG/M metagenome (GOLD analysis project Ga0209890, IMG submission 185799) | Permafrost soil microbial communities from the Arctic, to analyse light accelerated degradation of dissolved organic matter (DOM) -... | ecosystem: Environmental > Terrestrial > Soil >...
GGAACCCTCCCAGGGTTCGCGTTACGATGGCGTCGGGCGTAGGCGAGCTCTGCTCGCCGGAGCCCATCGCGGGAGGGTTTGGGAACCCTCCCAGGGTTCCCATTACAGTCGAAAAGCGAGGCCGATGTCGATGTCGAAGTTGAAGGTGAACTTCGGCGCGCCGAGCTCCGTGTCGACGCCGACGACGATGTTGGCAGTGTCGCCCAGCTCGTAGAAGAAGCCGGCCGTGGGGCCGATCAGGAAGGGGCCACCGAGCAGGGCGTCGACGCACTGGGTGTTGAACGGGCCGCTCGCCGAAGAGCCACAATTCGTTTGCGGAAAGACCACCGCGTGGGCGACGTAGCCGCCGCCGACCTGGCCGCCGACCGTGAAGCGGAATGGTCCATCGCTCATGAGGAAGGTCGCGCGCGCCAGGACGGCGCCAACGATGGTGAGCGGGTTGCAGAAGACGTTCCCGTTCGGGCCGCAGGAGGCCTCGCCGTTGAGGCCGGAGACGTATTGTAGACGGCCGACGAGGGAAAGCAGCATCGTGGGGGTCGCAAAGAAGCCGACCTGGGGCTCAATCTGCCCGAGCTGCCCGACCGCGAAGCCGGGCGCCGAAAGCTGGTGCGCCGCGTTCATGTGCCCATTGCCGCTGGCGACGCCGGCGCTCGAACCGATGGTGAGCCCCAGGAAGATCGTCCCCTTCTGCCCAGCGCCCTCGTCCTTGTCGTCGTCGTCGTCCGATTTCTTCTTGCGCGGTTTCGGCTTGGGGTGGGGATGGTCTTCATCGCCCTCGTCGCCGGCCGTCGCCGTGGGGCCGGCCTGGTTGTCGTCGCCGCCGGCCGCAGCCCCCCCGGCATTCCCCTGATCGTCGCCGCCGGCGGCCGCGCCTCCAGCCTTGGCATTGCCTGCGAGCACCGCTTCTTCGAACGCGTCTTGAAGCTCTGGCGTCACCAGCGACTTGGTCAGCTTGATGTCGGGCTCGATCTCCAGCGCCTTGCGGAACTGCTTGAGGCCGACCTCGCGCTGCTTGAATCCCACGATGGCGACCACGCCAAAGTGGACGTGCGTGCGGGCCGTGATCGGGTGCTGATCGAGGCCGGCGCTGGTGCAGATTTCGAGCGCTTGCTTCAGCAGGTCGCGCGCAGTGTCGTAGTCCTGCTGGCCGTAGGCGTCGAGCGCCTTCTTGTTGAGGTTGGTGACCTTGGCAACCGCAGCAGGATCACCGGCGGGCGCCGCCGATGCGAAGGCTGTCGTTGCGATTTGGACACCGACCACCACCGCCACCACCACGAACAAAACGGAGAAGGGGCGACGCAAAGCTGCCATGGCCGCGCATTAAAAGACGGCCCCGTCCGGAACGCAACACCTCATCAGCGCAGTTGCGCAACCTTCAGGTTCGGGGGGCGTCGGGCGCTTCGCGCCCTTTGGCCCCCCGCGCCCCCGCTCGCTCCGGCTGGCGAAGCCAGCCTGCGCTCGCCCCCGGTCTGGCCGCCCTGGCAAGTGCCAGCGCCGTCGCCCGGGATTACGGGAATATCCCGCGTTCAGCGTAGGCGCGGCCGATGCGCTCGATGGCGATGGCCATGGCGGCCACCCGCCAGTCGCACTTCTTGGTTGCGGCGTATTCGTTGACGGCCAGGTAGGTCCGCTTCATCCGCTTGGCGAGGCGCTCTTCGACCTCCTCCAGGTCCCAGCGCTCCGAGCGCTTGTTCTGCAGCCACTCGTAGTAGCTGACGACGACGCCGCCCGAGTTGGCCAGGATGTCGGGGATGAGGGCGATGCCCTTGTCGGCGATGATCGGCTCGGCGGCGGTCTCGGTCGGACCGTTCGCCCCTTCGACGATCAGCTTCACATTGAGGGCCTTGGCCTCGTCGACGCCGATCTCCAGCTCCAGCGCAGCCGGGATGAAGACATCGGCGGTGGTGGCGAAGAACTCGGTGCGGGTGATGACACGGGTCCCCGGGTAGCCGGCGACGGAGCCGGTCTTCTGCACGTGCTCGGTCAGCTTGAAGGGGTTGATGCCGTCGGCGTTGGCGATGTACCCCTTCCAGTCGCCGACCGCGACCAGTGTGGCGCCGGTGCGGGCCAAGATCTTGGCCGCGTTGGAGCCGACGTTGCCGAAGCCCTGGACCATGTAGGTCGCGCCGTTCAGATCGAACCGGCGGTCGCGCGCCCACTCGACGATGCAGTGGACGATCCCCTGGCCAGTCGCTGATTCGCGACCGAGCGAGCCGCCCGAGTTCACCGTCTTGCCGGTGACGACGCGGCGGTTGGCGTTCTTGTCGGTGAACCCGACGACGTTCATGTACGTGTCCATCATCCAGACCATGATCTGGCCGTTGGTGCCGACGTCGGGGGCCGGGATGTCGTACTCGGGGCCGATGTTGGCGCCGAGCGCGTGGGTGAAGCGCCGGGTGATTCGCTCCAGCTCGGCCTGGGAGTGCTGGCGGGGCATGAACTTGATCCCCCCTTTGCCACCGCCGAAGGGGATGTCGTGCAGGGCGCACTTGTACGTCATCCACGATGCCAGCGCCTTCACCTCGTCGAGGGAGACCTGTTCGTGGTAACGAATGCCCCCCTTGTACGGCCCCAGAATATTGCTGTGCTGGACGCGGTAGCCCTTGAACATCTTGTACTCTCCGCTATCCATGCGGACCGGAAAGTTGACGATGATCTCGTTCTTGGGCTGGGAGAGGATCTCGCGGACGGCGGGCGAGATTCCCGCCACGCGCGCCGCCTTGTCGAGCTGGGCGAGCGCGACGTCGTACGGGTTCGGCTTGTCTTTGTCTGAGTCCTCTGCGTCGGCCATCTTGTTCACCATAACATCGGGGTTGAGGTCATGCCTGCTTCACGCCTGACGGGTGGCGCGCGGGCGCTGGCGCTGGAAATTGCCGCCGAGGCGCGCGCGGAGTGGGGCTTCGCAAGCGATCTCATCGCGCGGGCGTTCCGCGCGCACCGGGAGCTTTCGAGCAGCGATCGTCGGCTCTGTTCGGAGACGGTTTATGGGCTCATCCGGATGGATCGGCGCCTCGGTGCCATTCTTGAGGAGCTGACCTCCGTGACAGCTCTGGCGCCCCACGCGCGCGACGAGCTGAAGCTGCTGGTGTACGAGGCGCGTGGGGGGATTCCGCTCGAGGCGCTGGCGGCCGAGACCAAGCGACTCGGGCGCGAGCCGATCGACCTTTCTCGCGCGGTCGGCGACGAGGCGGGGTTGAGCGGGCGGCGTGGGCTCGAGCGCGAGGCGGTGCGCCTCTCGTACCCGACCTGGATGCTCGAGATGTTCGTCGAGGACCACGGCCACGACGAGGCGCTGGTATTGGCCGAGGCGATGAACCGGCGCGCGCCGCTGGCCATCCGCGCCAACACCGCGCGTGGGACGCGCGAGGCGCTGATCGACCGTCTCGCCGACGAGCAGGTGGTGGCGCGGCCGACCGAGCTCGCGCCCGCGGGGCTCATCTGCGAGACGCGCATGAACGCCTTCGCGCTGACGGCGTTTCGCGACGGCCTCTTCGAGGTGATGGACGAAGGGAGCCAGCTGGTTGCCGATCTGGTCGCGCCGCCGCCGGGCGGTCGCGTCGTCGACGCCTGCGCGGGGGCCGGCGGCAAGACTCTGGCGATCGGCGCGGCGCTGGGCGGCAAGGGGCGCATACTCGCGCTCGACACCGACGGCAAGAAGCTGGAAGAGCTTCGCCGCCGCGCCCGCCGCGCAGGTCTGACCAACCTCGAAGCGCGGCCGGTGCGCGAGGGGCCGCTCGATGTCAAAGGCCAGTTCGATCGCGTTTTGGTCGATGCGCCCTGCTCGGGGTTGGGGACGCTGCGCCGCAACCCCGAGGCCCGCTGGCGGTTGACGCGCGCCACGGTCGAGGCGTTCCCCGCGCGGCAGGTCGCGCTGCTGGTGACCTACGCGCCGTTGGTGGCCGTCGGCGGCCGCCTCATCTACGCGACCTGCACGGTCGCCCGGTCCGAGAACGACCGGGTCGTCGAGCGCTTCCTCGCCGAGCGCGACGACTTCGTCCCCGTGCCGGTGAAGGAGATCTGGGGGCGCGAGCGGGCCGAAAAGCTCGGCGACGGTATGACGCTGCGCCTTTCACCAAATCGTCACGACACCGACGGCTTCTTCGCTGCGGTCCTGCGACGAATCCGGTGATAGCCTTACGCTGATGGGCGTTCGTTCGCGCGCGCGGGCGATTCTGGCGGCGATGGTGCTTTGGCTCGCCGCGACCGGCGTTTCGCGCGCCGGGTCCGTCGGTCCGCCGGTCGCCGTCTCGCCGAGGGCCGAAGATCCGTTTTCGAAGGGTCCGCTTTCGAAGGATCCGCTGACGATCTACGCCGTGACGTTCGGGCCCGGCGATCATCCCTTCTTCAAGTTCGGGCACGACGCGATCTGGATTCACGACGACGCCGCGGGCACCGATCGCGTCTACAACTTCGGGACCTTCAGCTTCAACGGCCCGCGCCTGATCCTCGACTTCCTGCACGGCCGCATGACGTACTGGCTGTCGGTGTCGTACCTGCCGGCGGTGCTCGCCTCGTACGAACGGGAGAACCGCACGATCGACGTGCAAGAGCTGGCGCTCGATCCGTCCGCCAAACAGGCGCTGCGCGCGCGCCTCGACGTCAACGCCCGCCCCGAGAACCGCGACTACAAGTACGACTACTTCCTCGACAACTGCGCCACGCGCGTGCGCGACGCGATCGACGGCGTGGTCGGGGGGCAGCTGCGCGCCAGTGCCCGCGCGCCGGCGCGCCTCACCCTGCGCCGACAGGCGCTGCGGATGACGGCCGACTACTGGCCCCTCTACGTGGCGCTCGACATCGTGCTCGGCCCCGACGCAGATCGCCCGATCGACCGCTGGGGCGAGATGTTCATCCCCCAGGAGCTGGCGCGCGGGCTCTCCGCCGTGACGGTCTCAGGCCCCGGAGGAACGCGTCCGCTCGTCCGGGAGGCGCGCCCGGTCTTCGCGGCCGAGCATCGCCCGCCGCCGCTCGAGACGCCGCCCGCGCGCGCCCGGAGTTTTCTCGTGGCCGGCTCGTCGGTGGGTCTCCTGTTCCTCCTGCTCGGTTGGGCTGCAACCCGCCCGCAGCTGGCGACTGCGGCCCGCATCGTCTTGCGGGCGCTCTTCGGCCTGCTGCTGGCGGCGTGGGGGCTGGTGACGGGGTTTGTCGGCTGTTTCCTGGTCTACGCCTGGGCGCTCACCGACCATGTCGTCGCGCACCACAACCAGAACATCCTGCTGTTCGCCCCCTGGGCGCTCGCCCTCGTCGTGCTCGGGATCGGCATCGCGTTTGGGAAGCCGTGGGCCGGGCGCGGGGCCCGCACCGTCGCCTTTGCGGCTCTGGCCGCCGCGATCGCTGCCGCGCTGCTCAAGGTCGGCATCGTGCGGCATCAAGAGAACGACCGATTGCTGTCGTTTTCGTTGCCGGCCTGGCTGGGGATTTACGCGACGTTGGCGTTTTACGTTGGCCGGTGGAATCCCGGCCGACGTTGAACCCCTCGGGCAGCATCGGACGTCCACCGGACGTCCGGCGGACGTCCGACAAGTAGGCCTCTGAGAGCGATCCTTAGCGAAAACCTTCTGGGCCACACCGCAGTGCAAGCCCTGTAAACTTGGCCTGGCGTTGGCATTGCGGACGCTCGCGCTATTTGATCTTGCTTAGGAGGTCTCCTTGTCCCGTCTCTCTCCTTCTCTTTCGCTCGCCCTGCTCCTGTCGTCCTTCGCTGGTCTGACTGCCTCTGGCTGTTCGACGCTCTTCCCCGGCAGCAGCACCAGTTCGGAAACGGGACCGACGACATCGGGCGGCTGCACCGCCACGACCAAGCACGTCGCTCCCGGTGGTTACTACGTCGTCGGCAACACCGTCTGCACGGCCGATGGCCACGCCCACCTGTTCCACGGCGTCGACCGCCCGTCGCTGGAGTGGGGGAGCGGCGGCGAGCATATCTCCCTCTCCGACTTTCGGTTGATGGCGGGCTGGAACGCGAACACAGTGCGCATCGCCCTCAATCAGGACTTCTGGCTCGCGGGATCGCCGCAGTACGATCCGGCGTACGCCTCCAACGTCGACAACGCGGTTCACTGGGCCGAGGACGCCGGCCTGGACGTGATCCTCGATCTGCACTGGTCCGATCAGGGCGTGCTCGGCAGCTGCGTCTCGGGGAACCAGCCGACGCACAGCTGTCAGCAGGTGATGGCGGACGCCAACTCGATCACCTTCTGGTCGGAGGTCGCGTCTCGCTATTCCGGCGACGGACGCGTCCTTTTCGAGCTCTACAACGAGCCGCACGATGTCAGCTGGGACGTCTGGAAATCGGGTGGGAACTCGGGCGGATTCCAGGTAGCCGGGATGCAGCAGCTCTACGACGCCGTGCGCGCAGCCGGCGCCGACAATCTCGTCATCATGGGCGGCCTCTCATGGGCCTACGACTTGACCGAGGTCCCGGGCCACCGCGTCAGCGGCTACAACATCATGTACGCGACCCACCCCTACAACAACAACCCTGCGAGCAAGCCTGCCGGCTTCGACGCGGCCTGGGGTTTCTTGACGAAGACCGATCCAGTGATCGTTACCGAGTTCGGTGACGGCGGCGACTGCGGGTCGGGAAGCATGCCGTACGGGCCAGCCATCAGCGCCTACGTCTCCGACGTCATCACGTACGCCGACCAGCACAACGCGAGTTGGACTGCCTGGGCGTGGTACCCCAAGAGTTGCGGCTTTCCGTCCCTCATCAGCGATTGGAACGGAACGCCTACACCGCCGGGCGCGGTGGTGCAGAGCGCCCTTGCCGGCTATGGCCAGCCGGCGCCGGGCGGAAAGCGCGACGCCGGCTCCCCTCCCGACGCCGCGTCCGGCACGGTGGACGGCAGCGCTGACGGCGGCAAGTCGACCGCCGACGGCGGCACTCCCGGCGACGCCAGCGTCGGCGGCTAGCACAGTGAACCATGCCCGAAGACGTGGCGCGCGAAGGCGCCCTAGGCTCGTCCGTGCAGGTGGTGGCGATGCAGCCCGTTGTGCAACAGCGCCAGGTTGCTGCTCGCCGCCGTGAACGCTACCGACAGAAAAACGAACGCGAAGCCGAAGCCGAAGCTCAGCCAGGCGAGCCAGGTCGTCGCGCCGACCGCCATCGCAAATAGCCAGGCCGCCATCAACACCACACCGACGAGCGGCCAGGTCCCGACGCCCGGCATCTCGGCCATGGCTGCCGGGCCGAGCCCAGCAAGGGCGACGACCGCGCAGCCGAGCACCGTCCAGCTCAGCCAGCTCGTCGCGCTGTAGCCAATCGCGAACATCCAGATGACCGCCAGACCGGAGCCCAGCAGCGCCGCCACGCCAAGCACCCTCTTACCCATGATGTCAAAGTGACCACTCCCTACAGGATTCGGTAGGTCCAGGCCTTGAGGTGACCCGTCTCGGGGACGCCTGCGAGCTCGGGGTGATCGCGGCCGGCACCCGCGCGCGACAAGAGGTGGGCAGCGCGCCCTGCGTCGCTGAGCGCCTCGGTGCAGATCTCCTCCCAGTGCGCACGACTGACTCGGCCTGAGCAGGAACAGGCGCAGAGGAGGCCTCCCGGTCGGGTGAGGCGCGCGCCGCGCAGGAGCAACTCCTTGTAAGCGCGCGCGGCGGTGGCCAGTGCCGCGTCGCCGCCCCGTTTGGCGAGCGCGGGCGGATCGATCACCACCACGTCGAAGAGCTCGCCGCGACTCTCCAGCGTGCGCAAGAGGTCGAAGGAGTTGGCCCGCTCGACCTTGAGGTTGGCGAGGCCGTTGCGGCGGGCGTTGGCGGTCGCGCGGGCCACCGCGGCGTCGCTCTCGTCGACCGCCAGCACCTCGCCGGCACCCGCTTTGCGGGCGAGCGCCAGCGCGAACCCGCCGTGGTAGCTGAAGGCGTCGAGCGCCCGCGCGCCCGCCGGCGCCAGCGCGGCGAGCGCCGCTTGATTATCGGCCTGATCGAGAAATCCGCCGGTCTTTCCGTCGACCAGCAGATCGGCCTCTAGCCGGTTTTCGCCCAGACGGTAGACGATGCGCGACTCCTGGCCGTAAAGCAGGCCGGAGAAGCGGGGCAGATCCTCGAAGTCGCGCGCCGACCCGTCGTCGCGCGCGACCACCACCCGGGCGTCGAGGCGTGCGCGAACGATCTCGGCGATCTCGGCGCGCGCGGCGTTCATCGCCACGGAGGTCGTCTGGAGGACGGCGGCGTCGGCGTAGCGATCGACCACCAGCCCGGGGAGACCGTCGCTCTCGGCGTGGGCGACGCGGTAGGCGTCCCGATCGAGCCCCATCCCGAGGCGCAGCTTCAGCGCGGCGCCGAGCCGCTCTTCGACGATGTCCGTCAGCCGTGGTGGCTGCGGTTCAGCGCCGCGGCCGATCATCCGCAGTGCCAGCCGGGCTCGCGCCGCCCAGGTCGCCCATCCGAGCCGCTTGCGGCGCCCGTCCTCGACCGAGACCAGCGACGGACCGCCGTCGCCGGCGTCGTGCGCCGGACCGCGAACGACGTCGGGGCGGTAGACCCAGGGGTGGCCGGCGCGGAGTCGCGCCGCGCCGCGTGGGCTCACCACGGCTGTCGCAGAATCCTGGCCCATCGGTTTGCGGGCGCATCATAGGCTAAAATTGGCGGCATGGCCGTTGCGCCCGTGTTCAAGCCTGTCGAGCCCCCTTCCATCTATGCTGAACGCCGGGCGCGCCTCTGCGAACGGCTCGGTCCCGGAACCGCCCTGCTGTTGATGTCGCCGCCAGAGCGCCTCCGCAACGGCGATGCGCACTACAAGTATCGCCAGGACAGCGACATCCTGTACCTGACTGGCTTCGGCGAGCCCGGCGCGGCGCTGCTGCTGCGCCCCGGGCACGCCACGCCGTTCGTGCTGTTCGTCCGCCCGCGCGATCCGGCGGCGGAGACCTGGACCGGGCGACGGGCCGGCGTCGAGGGGGCGATGACCACCTTCGGCGCCGACGTCGCGTTCGCCAGCGCCGACTTCGACGAGAAGCTGGCCGAGATCGTCGCCGGCGCCGAGGAGGTGCACTATCCGTTCGGGCGTGAGCCGGAGCAGGACGCCGCCGTCGGGCGCCTGCTCGGCCGGCTGCGCGCGGGCGAGCGACGCGGGCGGCGTGCGCCGGTGCGTCTCTGCGACGCGCGCCTCACCTTGCACGAGATGCGGCTCTTAAAATCGCCCGACGAGATCGCCATCTTGCGCCAGGCGGCGGCGATCACGGCCGAGGCGCACGTCGCGGCGATGGGGAGCGCGCGGGAGGGTGGCAGCGAACGAGAGATCGAGGCGCTCATCGACTACACCTTCCGCCGTCGGGGCGGCACGGGCCCCGGCTACGGCACGATCGTCGGCGCGGGCGTGAACGCGACGATCCTCCATTATGTCGAGAACGCGTCGACGCTCGCGCGCGGTGACCTGCTGCTCATCGACGCCGGCTGCGAGGTCGAGGGCTACACCGCCGACGTGACCCGCACCTTTCCGATCGGGGCGCGCTTTTCCGATCCGCAGCGGCGCTTCTACGAGGCGGTGCTGGAGACGCAGCAGGCGGCGATCGAGATGGTGAAGCCGGGCGCGACCATCGACCAGATTCACGAGGCGGTGGTCGCTCGGTTGACCGGCCATCTGGTCGCGCTCGGGATCCTGACCGGCGAGGTCCCCGAGCTGGTAGAGAGCGGGGCGTACAAGCCATTCTACATGCACCGCACCAGCCACTGGCTGGGGATGGACGTGCACGACGTCGGCTTCTACTCGGAGAACGGCGCCGCCCGTCCGCTCGTGCCCGGTATGGTTCTGACGATCGAGCCGGGGCTCTACGTTGCCGAAGGGGCAGCGGCGCCGCCCGAGTTTCAGGGCTTCGGCGTGCGCATCGAGGACGACATCCTGGTCACGGCCACCGGCTACGAGAACCTGACCATCGCCACGCCCAAGACCGTGGCCGAGATCGAGAAGCTAACGACGGGCTAGCGCCCTAAAATTGGAATTCGACGCCGCCGCCGAAGTCGACGACGGAGTAGGTGTGGCTGCCGTGGAAGGTTCCGTCGTAGTCGATCCGTCCGACGGAGAATCCGACCTGGATCCCCAGCCCCAGCCAGTCGAAGAAGAAGTAGTTCGCGCCGCCTGCCGCGCGTATCGCCAACCCCAAGGCGTCGGTCGCGCCGTTGGGAAATGCGAACACGAAGCCGGCGTTCCCCTGGAGGTACGGTACGATCGGCACCGGCGTGGCGAACTTCCATTTCATGCCGGCCATCGTCTCGACGATGTCGCCGGTCACGCCGACGCAGGCGTCGGTGCCGCCCGTCGCCGGATTGCAGCCGCTGTGCTCGAAGCTGAGCAGCAGGTTGAGCCAGAAGGGCGCTGCCCCCCCGGTGAGCTTGTAGCCGTATCCGAGCTCCAGCTTGGCGCCGGAGAGCGCGTCCCCCTGACCCTCGCCGATGAGCGCATGCACCGACAGCTCGTTGTCCTTGAGGAACGGGTGCGGGCCGTGCAGCAAATTCTGGTTCTCCTCCGCGCGCACCACCGACGGTGAGAGCATCGCCAGGACGAGCGCGAGCGCCGTCAGCAGCAGTGGATATGGAGCGCGTTCCCGCATAGCCTGAAGTCGGTCGAGGATATGGAAGAACGCTCGCGGCGTACAATTTTTGGTCTGACCCTGGCGCTCGCCCTCGGCGCTTCAGGCTGCGTCGGCCGCCACGCCGGTCCCCGCACGCTGGCCTCGCTCGGCGGCGTGTTCGCAGGCGCCGGCAGCGCGACCTGGGCTGCCGGTGAGGGGCTCGACAGAGGGGCGCACCCGTCGATGGCACGCGCGCTCACCGACGGAGGGTTCGTGGCCGTCGCGGTTGGTCTCGCCGCCGTGGTCGCGGCGGGGGGATGGATGGCAGCCGCCGTCGCCTGCGAAGCCGATCCCGACTGTCCCGAAGCGGAGACCTGCCGCGAGGTCCCGGCTCCCCCTGGCGGCGTCCCCTACAAGCAGTGCGTTCCGCGCAGCTGATCCACCGAAGACGAGCCGATCGCGTCGAGCGTGGCGCAGCTTCGCTGAGCGGAGCTCATCGCGGGAGGGTCCTAGGGAAACCTTTGAGGGTTCCCTAGCCAGACGTGCCGTCGGGCGCGTCGATGTCCAGCTCGGCCCAGTCGGCCTCATTCTCGGGGCGCGCCGGCTCGGACCACTCGTCGTGCGCGCCGTTGCTGGCGTCGACAGCGACGTTCTTGACGACGGGCAGGGGCGTTTTCTCCAGGGCCGCCGGGTCGGGCTGAAGCTCGAGTGGCAAGGTCGTCCGGCGCGGACGCTCTTTCTTGCGGGTGAGGAGGATCGGCGCCCCGCCCGCGGCGCCGGGGCTGGCGCCATCGTTCCGGACTTGCGGTGTGCCGGACGGCTGGCCGGATGGTTTTCCGATCATGCCCGAGACCTGCGCGCTGTTTCGCTGCGCCGGGGCGGCGGCCGCGGCGACGCTCCGCTCGATGGATCGGCGGTAGCGGACCGACCCGTAACAGCGCTGCAGCTCCTCGTGCAGCTCCTCCATCGACTGCTGCCGCCGGAGCGGATCCTTCGACAGCGCCTTCATGATCAGCTGCTCGGCCTCGGGGGTGATCTCGATCCCCGGCGCGCGGTCACGCGGCGGCGTCACCGGCTCCGAAACCACCTTCAACATCACGTCGACCGCCGTCTCGCCGGCGAACGGGATGGTGCCGGTGAGCATCTCGTAAAAGATCACGCCCAGCGCATAGATATCGGTGCGCGGATCAGAGACGCCGATGCGGGCGGTCTCGGGCGCCATGTACTCCGGCGTCCCGAACACCACGCCCTGTTGGGTGACGCGCGCTTCGCTCACGTTGGGATCGCGCACCTTGGCCACGCCGAAGTCGAGGATCTTCACGAAGTCGAACGCCTTCTCGCGCTCGGTGACCGTGTGCAGCCCCGACTCGTCGCTGATCTGCCGGATCAGCTCGCGTCGCCCTTCGCGCTTGGTGAGCATCACGTTTTCCGGTTTGAGATCGCGGTGAACGATCCCCTTGGCGTGCGCGGCGCCGAGCGCGCCGGCGATCTGGTTCACGATGGTGATCGCGCGGATCAGCTCCAGGCGACGCTCGCGCTGCATGAGCGCATCGAGCGGCTCACCGTGCAGGAACTCCATCACGAAGAAGACGGTCCCGTCGTTCGACTTCCCGAAGTCGGTGATGTCGACGATGTTGGGGTGGTTGATGAGGCTCGCCGCGCGCGCCTCGCGCAGGAAGCGCTTGATTGATTCTTCGCGACCGCCGTAGCCGTCGTGGAGGATCTTCACCGCGACCTCTTTGCCGATGTAGACGTGCTCGCCGCGGTAGACGACGCCCATTCCGCCGCGTCCGACAATCTCGTGCAGCTTGTACTTGCCCACCGTGGTACCGGCTCGGGCGTCGGCAGGAATGACTCTGTTCAAATTCGGCTCGCGGTCGAATTGGGAGCTCGCGGGCGGTCGATTTAGCAGGACCGACCGGGAAGATCTTCAGGATAGAGCATGCCTTCGCCGACCGGCTATTCCTAGAGTTTTCACGCCTGCGCACAACGGCTGAGCGTGCACGACATGTGCGCGTTTGGAAACCTGCGCCGGACACCACCGACGCTCGTCTACCGAATGCCTTGCGAATACCTTTGCGACTCTGCCCCGCGTCTTGACGTAGAGTACGCGCCCCATGCGACCTGACGGACGACGAACGGACGAGCTGCGCGCCATCACCATCACGCCCGACTTCAACCGCTACGCGGAGGGGTCGGCGTTGATCGCGTTCGGTGAGACGCAGGTGATCTGCACGGCCTCAGTCGAGGAGAAAGTTCCAGGTTTCCTCGAGGGGCAGGGGAAAGGGTGGGTGACCGCCGAGTACGCCATGCTCCCGCGCGCCACCCACACGCGCTCGGGGCGCGCCGGCGGCGGCCGCGGGCAGGAAATTCAGCGCCTCATTGGCCGCTCGCTGCGGGCGGCGATCGATCCGCGCGCCCTCGGGCCTCGGCAGATCACCATCGACTGCGACGTCATCCAGGCCGACGGCGGTACGCGGACGGCCGCCATCACGGGCGGCTACGTGGCGCTGGCGCTGGCGGTGCGGCGGCTGCAGAAGGCCGGCAAGATTGGTAAGGAGTCCGGTAAGGAGTCCACCAAGGAGCCCATCCGCCAGCCGGTGGCGGCCATCTCAGCCGGTATCATCGACGGCGAGGCCCGCATCGATCTCCCCTATGTGGAGGATTCGCAGGCCGAGGTCGACTGCAACTTCGTGATGACCGGCGACGGCCGGTTCGTCGAGATCCAGGCCACGGCTGAGAAGGGGGCGTTCTCCTCCGAGCAGTACGGCTCGCTGGTGGCGCTGGCGGCAGAGGCGATGAAGACGCTGTTTGCCCGTCAGCACGAGGCGATCGAACGCGCGCGGCCGTGAAGGTCGTCCTCGCCACGCGCAACAGGGGGAAGCTGCGCGAGATCGTGCCGCTGGTCGCGGGACTCGAGCTCGAGCTCTTGACGATCGACGAGGTGGCGCCCGACGCCGAGCTGCGTGAGGACGGCGTGACGTTCGTGGAGAACGCGCTCGCCAAGGCACGCCAGGCAGCGCGCGCCACCGGCCTCCCCGCCATCGCCGACGACTCGGGGCTGGAGGTCGACGCGCTCGACGGGGTGCCCGGCGTCTATTCGGCCCGCTACGCCGGCCCGGGCGCCGATGACGACAGCAACAACGCCAAGCTGCTGGAAGCGCTTCGTGGCGTTCCGCCGGCCCAGCGGACGGCGCGGTTTCGCTGCGTGGCGGTCTTCGTCGATCCCGCGCGCGGGCTGGAGCTCGTGCGCGACGGCGCCTGTGAGGGCGAGGTCCTCGAGGGACCACGGGGGCAGGACGGCTTCGGCTACGACACGCTGTTCTTCATCCCGACGGTCGGCCGAACGATGGCCGAGCTGCCACTCGAGGAGAAGAACCGCCTCTCGCACCGGGCCGCCGCGTTCCGCGCTCTCGCCGAAGCGCTGGCCGCCACGCTTGCGGGAGAATACGCCTAGCGGGTAAGGACCACGTAGAAGATCAGCATCAGGCCGCCGACGACGGCAGCCGAGATCGCCAGACCGACCCGCTCTCGAACCCGCCGGCGCCGCTTCTCTTCTCGGAGTTGCCGCCCACCTCCGGCCGCGCGCCGCCGCCGAGAGGCCTGCTTGTAGTAGTTCTCCCAAGCGACCCAAGAATTGGAGAGCGCCGTCGCCTGCGCGTCGGTTGCGGGTGTACTGGTGGGCGCCTGCTCCATCGCACGCCTACATTAACTCCCTCCAGGCGCTTTGCCAACGACGTTCGGGCGAGCTTCGCCGCACCGCGTAGCGGCCGACGAGGTGCGGTGCGGCGGCGGTCTAGCAGGTGCCCGCCAGCTGTCTAGCGAGGCGTCTCTAGCTACCTATGTCCGGATGCCCGGCGCGACGACCGAGGACGACCGAGGTGACGAAGGGGATCGCCAGCAGCAGTACGGCGATGAGGGCTCGGGTCATGACATCTGCATCGACGGGCCCGTTCGGGACTTTAGGGTGTTCCGGAGCCCGCTTGACAGCGGAGCCCCGGCGGCAGGAGATCGCGACATGAGCCTGAAAGACCATCTCCCGGATCGACTGCCCCTTTTGGCCGACCTGCTCATGGACGCCGCTTACGCGGACGACCACCTCGAAGGCGAGGAGAAGATGGCGGTCAAGCGCCTCCTGCGCGAAATCCTGGACGCTCAGACGCTGCCGATGGATCTCGACTTCCGGATCGACGAGTTCGATCCCAAGAAGTTCGATCGCTCCAAGACCCTCGACGCGTTCGCCCGGGACTCGAAGGAGCTGAAGAAGCGGCTCATCGAATTGGTGGCCGCGGTCCACGCATCGGACGGCGAGATCGACTTCGCCGAGGACGCACAGCTGCGCGCGGTCGGAGAGGGGCTCGGTCTGCCGCCCGAAGAATTTCAGGAGCTGGTGGTCGACATCGTCGAGGAGATCGATCTCGGCGACGATCTGGATCGGCTCAGGTACGGCGAATAGCCGTCGCCTATTTCACCATTTGGCGTTGCGGGCCATCTCCAGCGCCTTTTGGGGCCACCAGTTGCCCGCGGCCGGGCCGTGGTTGCAGCGGCCGTCCGACTCGCCGGGCGGCTTGAGCCAGTAGAACGCGTCGCACAGGGGATCGCCGGTGTTGGTGGTGGGTGGTGTTCCAAGCGCGCGTCCGTCGGGGTTGCACCAGGCGCGCTCGTCGTCGCCCGAGGCCCCTTGCGGCGCGCCGTTGCCGTTGCGGCTGGTGTCGATGATGAAGTGCTTGCCCCCGAGCAGCGCCGACAGCGTGTGCCCGTACTCGAGGAGATCCGGCGTCGCCTGATAGTTCGAGACGTTGAGCGCGAAGCCGTCGGCCAGATCGATCCCCGCCGCCTTCAGGCGCGGCGCCATGTCGGCAGCCGGCACCCAGGCCGAGTGGCCGGCGTCGACGTAGACGGCGGCCCCCGGCAGCGAGGTCAGCTTCTCGACGGCGTAGTGAATCATCGCCACCCGCTCCTGCTGCTTGTCGGCTTTGAGGCACTTGGTCATGAGCGGCAGGCCGTCGGGCTCGAGCACGAACACCGCGCGGCGCGACCCGACCCCGGCCGCCACGTTGTCGATCCACTTGCGATAGCCGGCGGCCGAGCCGGCGCCGCCGGCCGAGTAGCCGCCGCAGTCGCGGAAGGGGAGGTTGTAGAGGATCATCACCGGCAGGCCGCCGCCGCGGTTGCGGCTCCAGACGTAGGTCTTTACCGCCATCTCGATCTGCGGGAACCAGTTCCCCATCCAGGCCGCCGAAGGCTGACCGGCGATCTTATCCATCTCAGACGCGTCGTCGGGGCGGGAGCTCCGCCACTCTAAGGCGGTGCGGCGCGCGTTCGATTCGGCGTCGAGCACCCAGTAAGCGTCCTTGAACGGGTTCTCCCCCTTCACGCGCGGCGCGGTGACGCTGGCGTGCGGTTGGCCCGTAACGCCGGAGGAGGGGAGTGTCGCCGGTCCGGGTGGGATCACGCAGCCGTTCAACGAAAGGCCCAATGCCACAGGGACCAGGACGAGGACGGAAGCCAGCCTACGCATTGCGGTGGGATACTACGTCGGAGGCGGCAGCAGGCGACTGAAGGTCAACCCCTGCACGACGATCGAGAAGAGGACCACCACGTAGGTCATCGCCAGGAGGATCGGGGCAGCCGGGATCTCCGGGCCGACCGACAGCGCGAGAGCGATCGCCAGGCCGCCGCGCAACCCCCCCCAGGTGAGGATGGCGATCGCGCGGGGCGGCAAGCTCAGCCGCCGCTGGGCGAAGGGGGCCAGCGTTCCCGCGACGACGATGAAGCGCGCGAGCAGCACGACGGGGATGGCCAGCAGGCCTGCGGCGAGAACGCGCGCGGTGAACGGGATCACCAGGACCTCGAACCCGACCATCGTGAACAGCGCGACGTTCAGGATCTCGTCGACGGCCTCCCAGAACTGGTGAAGGCGCGAGGTGGTTCGGAGATGACCCAGCATCAGCCCGGCAATGATGACCGCCAGATATCCGGAGGCGTGGAGATGCTCGGCGAGCCGGCTCAACCCCACCGCGATCGCGAGCGTCACCACGACCGCCAGGGGGGCGCGGCCGATTGAACGGAGAATCTTGCGAGCGATCCAGCCCGCGCCGAGGCCGAGCGCGGCGCCGCCGGCGACCTGCTCGAGAAACGACAGCGAGATCGCGCTGGCACCGACGGTGTGGCCAGCGGCGATTTCGAGGAGGGTGAAGAAGACCACCACGCCGACCGCGTCGTTGAACAGCGACTCGCCCGCCATCTGCACCTCGAGCCGCTTCGGAGCGTGCGCGGTCCGCAGCATGCCGAGGACAGCGATCGGATCGGTCGGCGAGATGATGGCCCCGAACAGCAGGCTCTGCTGGAGATCGAGCGGAAGACCGCAGAGCCGCGCCACCAGCAGCGTCAACCCCCCGACGATCGCCGTGGAGATCGCGACGCCGAGGGTGGCCAGCACGCCGACGAGGGCCTTTTCGCCGAGGAGCGCGTCGAGGTTGACCTCCAGCGCCCCCGCGAACAGCATGAGCGACAGCATCCAGTCGAGCAGCGTCGCGCGGAAATGCACCCGGGACATGAGCTGGCGCGCGAAGTCGTGGACCGGCGACCCGAGCGCGCCGGCCGCCACCAGAGCGAGCGAGACGACCAGCGCCGACACCGTGACACCGATCGTGGCCGGCAGCCCGCCCAGCCGTCGGTTGACCCCGTAGAGGACGGCCGCCGCGATCGCGACCGAGAGCAGCGGAAGCAGATGCACGATCGTCTAGCGCTCGTCGCGGATGCGATCGAGGGCGCGCTGGTCGCGCCGGTCCTCGCGCCGTGCGTCGCGGAGGCCGCGACGTTCCTGTCGCGACTCGATCTTTCGTCGGCGATGGGCCTGCCGGTCGCTCTCGCCCGGAAGCCGCATGGTGATGTCGACGCCGCCCATGAAGGCGAGGCCGTGAATGCGTAGGAGCGGCGCGTCCGGGTCGGGATGCAGGGGCGCCCGATTCACGTTCTGGAAGCCGCCCATGATGGCGGTGCCGTGGACCTCGACCGCGAGGCCGGGCGGCACGATGATCTGCACGCCGCCGAAGACGGCCTTCACCTCCAGGTCGATGACCCCGGTCGGGAAGCGCGCCTCGCGAAGATCGAGCTGCGCGCCGCCGAAGGCCGCGACCACCCGCCAGCGGCGCGGCACGTTCCAGGTCCCGCGCCGATCGACGCCGCCGAAGATCGCGTAGACCGTTTCGGGCGCGACGCTGTCGTCGGCCGTGGCCGTCGCCAGGGCGACCGTGGCCGGGGCGAGCGCGGTGGTCGACGCCGGCAGATCGGCGGTGAGCGCGGCGATCTCCTCGGGCGAATCGGAGGTGTGCGCCAGAGTCACCCGGCGTTCGAACTCGTCGACGTCGAGCGCGTCGTTGGCGAACCCATCGGACAGCGCGGCGATCGCCCGCTCGCGCGCATCGTGCACGCGCGCCAGAGCAGCGCGGTCGGGGCGAGTGAGACCGGTCGGTCGATCGTCGTTGGACGGCATGGGGGGAAGTTTAGCCTCGAAGCCGGCTCGCGGCGTGGCGCCCGCTAAGCCGCTCCGGTGGCCGCCGGAAGCTCGATCGTGAACAGGCTCCCGTGGCCGGCCTCGCTCTGGAGGATCAAGCGGGCGCCGTGGGCCATCGTGATCTCCTTGGCGATGTAGAGGCCGAGGCCCGCGCCGCCCGAGCCGCTCCCCGGCATGCGGAAGAATTTGTCGAAGACGGCGGTCTGATACTGCTTGGGGATGCCAGGGCCGGTGTCCTGGACCTCGATGAAGGTGGAGGCGGGGTTCGGAGTGCCGCGGCGAGCGCGCACGACGACAGTCCCGCCCGCCGGCGTGTAACGGACGGCGTTGCCGATCAGGTTGGCGAGCACCAGCTGCATTCGGTCGACGTCGACGTCCACTTCGCCGAGCCCGGGGAAGAGCTCGGTCTTGAGGGTGATGCTCTTGTCGCGCGCGCCCGTGGCGAAGGGGAGCACCGCCTCCCGCACCAGCGACTCGGCGCTGACCTGGCGGCGGTGCAGCTCCATCCTTCCCGATTGGATGCGCGACAGATCCAGCAGGTCGTCGACGATCTGTTGCAGCCGCTCGGTGTCCTGTCGAGCCGCCTGCATCAGGTCGAGCTGCTTGTCATTGAGCGGGCCGACGCTCTCTTCGGCGCAGAGGTGCACCGCCATTCGCAACGACGTGAGGGGCGTGCGGAACTCGTGCGCCACGGTGGCGACCAGGTTGTTCTTCAGCTCGTCGAAGCGGAGCACGCGGGTCACGTCCTGCAGGATGATGGTGACGCCGACCAACCCCCCCTGCTCGGTGGTGACGCGCGAGGCGCGCGGCAGCAGAAACAGATCGTTCCCCTCGCTGCTCGACACGCCGACCCGCACGGCCTCGTCGAAGCCGGCCGGTGCGTAGCCGGCTTCGTCGGCCAGGGCCTTTTGCCGTACCCGTTCGACGACCGCTCTGATCTGGGGCTCGGCGCGGGCCAGCGGCTCGCCGGTCGACTCCTCGACGGTGACGTGCAGGACTCGCTCCGCGGCGCGGTTGCCGCTGAGGAGGCGCCCGTCGAGATCGAAGATCAGCACGGGATCCGGCAGGCTGTCGATCGCCGCCTGGGCCTGCTGCTGTGCCTGCAGCAGCTCCCCGAGCGAGCTGTGGCGGTACTGGGCCAGGCGATCGGCCATCAGGTTGAAGTCGCGGGCCAGCGTGCCGATCTCGTCCTGGCGACTCACCTTGGCGCGGACCTCCATGTCCCCCTCGCCGAGGCGCCGCGCGGTCTGCCCGAGGACCGAGAGCGGGCGCAGGATTCGATTGGTGAGTACCGTCGAGGCGACGAGGCCGATGAGCGACGCCAGGAGCGCGGTGGCGATCATCAGGGCATTGGAGCGCTCTGCCGCGCGGCGCGCCTGATCGCGCTTGCGGACCATCGCGTCCTGGTTGAGGTCGAGGATCCGATTCGCCGCGTCCTTGGTGGCGACAAACAGCGGGTTCATCCGGTTGAAATAGTCGGCCTCCAGCGCCGCGTGATCCGTCCCGGTGACGAAGCGGGTGTACGCCGCGCGGTAGTCGGTCCAGGCGCGGCGGAGCACGGTGGTCGCCTCCGGCTCGCCCCGCTCGGTGATGTTGTTCTGCTGAACCGCCAGCTGCTGTTCGAAGCGTCCGACGTTCTGGTCGGCCTGGGCGAGCCCGCGCGTCCGCTCGCCCGCCACGATGAACATCGCGGCGCTGTCGATCCGCTCCAGCGCCTCCTTCATCTGTTCAGCGGCCAGCACGCTGCGGTAGTTGTCCTGCAGGATCGAGGCGGCGCTGCGCCCCAGCGCCGCGCTGGTGAACGCCGAGAGAATCGCGATGAGGAGGAGCGCGCCGGCGAGCGGCGTCTGCGCCAGCAGGATCTTCGCGCGCAGGGTCATGGTCGCGTCTCTCGCGCGCGGCTCCGCTCGGCGACGTCCGCAGCCTCGGCGGGCGATGGCTCCCTGAGCGGTCCGGGGGTGGGACGTGGCGTCTCCTCCTCGATGGAGGCGATCAGGATGTCGAGGCCGTCCGCCTCCTTGACCAATCGCATGGCGATGGTCCGGCCGAGCAGCTGCCGCCACCAGGCGGCCCGAGAGCGGCCGACGATAATCTGCCCCACGCCGTGCGAGCGCGCGAAGTCGAGCAGGGCGGGGACCGGATCGTCGGCCTTGAGGTGAACCACCTCGGCTCCGAGCTCCCGCGCGCTCTCGGCGTTGGCCAGCAGGTGACGCTGCGCCTCGGCGTCGATGAGGTGCGGCGCCTCGCGTGGCGTCTCGACGTAGACCACGAACCAGTCGGTGTTGAGCCGGCCGGCAAAGCGCGAGCCCCGGCGTAGAAGCGCACTGGCGCGCGTCGGGAATGACGACATGCAGACCATCACCCGCCCTAGGCCGCCGCCCGAGGCGCCGCGCGCGGACTCTCCGTCGGCGCGCTCCGCCTCGTCATTCCGGCGGCGGTCGCCGCGGTCGAGGCTCTCGGCCACCTCGCGCAGCGCCAGCTCCCGCAGCGTCGCCAGGTGGCGATCGGTGAAGAAGTGCTCCAGCGCCCAGGGGATCTTGTCGGCGGCGTAGATCTTTCCGGCCTGCAGCCGTTCGATCAGATCCTCGACCGCCAGATCCAGGTTCACCACCTGGTCGGCCCGCTTCAAGAAGCTGTCGGGGACGGTCTCGCGGATCGCCACGCCGGTCACCCGCTGGACGACGTCGTTCAGGCTCTCGAGGTGCTGGATGTTGAAGGCACCGATGACGTTGATCCCCGCGTCGAGCAGCGCCAGCACGTCCTGGTAGCGGCGCCGGTTGCGGCTGCCGGGGACGTTGGTGTGCGCGATCTCGTCGACGACGGTGATCTCGGGCCGCCGTTCGAGTAGGCCGTCCAGGTCCATCTCTTCGAGGGCGACCCCGCGGTACTGGAAGGTCTTGCGCGGCACCTCGGGGAGCCCCGCGATCAGAGCATGGGTGTCGGCGCGGCCGTGCGTCTCCACGAACCCCAGCACCACGTCGACGCCGCGCCGCTTGAGGGCGTGGGCCTCCTCCAGCATCCGGTAGGTCTTGCCGACGCCGGCGGCGAACCCGATGTAGAGCTTGAGCCGGCCGCGCTTGGCGCGCCGGAGCATCTCCAGGAAGTCCTCCGGACGATTGTTGAGGCGATTGAGATCGCCCGGCCGGCTCACGACCTACGTCCCTTCGTACTTCTTGCGTTTTCGCCAGAGCGTCGAGGCGTCGATCCCCAACAGGGCGGCCGCGTCCTCGACCTTGGGGACCCGCTCCAGCACCGACTGGATGTGCTCGCGCTCGACGTCGTCGACGGTGAAGTCGCCGCCGACGGTCGGTCGGCGTTGCGCCGCGCGAGGCACCCGGTTCGGCAGCGCCTCCGGCTCGACGACCGAGGTCGGCCAGAGGATGGCGATCCGCTCGATGGTGTTGCGCAGCTCGCGAACGTTGCCGGGCCAGTCGTGCTGCTCGAGCGCCAACGCCGCGGCCGGCGAGATCTCCGGCGCCATGGGGCGGGTCGCCCGGGTGAAGCTGCTCAGAAATGCACGCGCCAGCGGCAGGATGTCTTCGCGGCGCTCGCGCAGCGGCGGCATCCGCACCTCTACCACATTCAAACGATAGAAGAGATCCTCTCGGAAGCGCCCCGCCTTGACGTCGGCCTCCAGGTCCCGGTTGGTGGCGGCGATGATGCGCACATTGCCGTGGCGGGTGCGCGTCTCGCCGACCCGCTCGAAGTCCTTCTCTTGTAGAAAACGGAGCAGCTTGCTCTGCAGAGCCGGCGGGATCTCGCCGATCTCGTCGAGGAACAGCGTCCCCCCTTCGGCGACCTCGACCCGGCCGGCTTGATCGCGGACGGCGCCGGTGAACGCCCCCCGCACGTGGCCGAACAGCTCGCTGGCCAGCAGCTCCTCGGAGAGCGTCGGGCAGTTGGTGACGATGAACGGGCTCGCGGCCCGCGGGCTCTGGCGGTGGATGGCGCGCGCGAGGATGCTCTTGCCGGTACCGTTCTCCCCCGTGATCAACACCGGGGCGTCGGTGGCGGCGACCCTGGCCGCCATGTCGAGCACGGCGTGCATGGCGGCCGATCGGCTGGCGATCTCGACGTCGGGGACCTCTTCGGCCAGCCGCCTCTCCAGCTCGGCGACCCTGGCGGTCAGGTGGCGCTGCGTCTTGAACTTCTCGATCAGGTGGCGAATCTGCGCCGGCGTGAATGGCTTCGGCAGGTAATCCCAGGCCCCCCGCCGCATCGCCTCGACGGCCGTCTCGATCGTGCCGTAGGCGGTGATGAGGACGATGGCGAGGCTGGCCTCCTCGCCGAGCAGCTTGGGGAGCAGGTCGAGGCCGCTCTCGGTCCCCAGCGCCAGGTCGACGAAGGCGAGGTCATAGGGTTGCCGACCGAGCGCCGCCAGGGCAGCGTCGCCGGTGCCGACCGCCAGCGCCTCTGCTCCGAGCCCTTCCACGCAGACAGCCAGCGTTGCGCGGATGTTCTTCTCGTCGTCGACGATCAAGATCCGCAGGCCGCCGGCGACCGAGGACGAATCAGCTCCCTTCATCGGTGTCCATGGGTGTCGCGAATCCTACCTCGTTCCGGTGACGGCGGCGGTGGCGGGCTGGGGGAGGGGGCGGCCGAACTGCTGATCCAGCGCCAGATTCAGCTCGAGGACGTTGACCCGCGGCTCGCCGAGGAAGCCGAGATCGCGCCCCTGGGAGCGGTTTTCGATGACCGTACGGATCCGGTCCTCGGCCACGTTGCGGGCGCGGGCGATGCGCGGGGCCTGCCAGAGAGCCGCCTCTGGCGGCAGGTCCGGATCGAGCCCGCTGGCCGAGGCGGTGACCAGCGCGTCCGGGATCGGCAGCGGCGCCGCCGGATTCTCCTTCTGCAGGCGGGCCACGTCAGCGACGGCGCGGTCGCGCAGCTTCTTGGACGTCGTCCCGAAGTTCGAGCCCGATGAGGCGGTCGCGTCGTAGCCGTTGCCGGCCGCCGACGGCCGCCCCTGAACGTAGGCCGCCGAGGCAAAGCTCTGTCCGATCAGCTCTGAGCCGACCACCTGGCCGGATTCGTTGTGGGCGAGGCTGCCGTTGGCGCGCTCGCCGAACAGCGCCTCGGCGGCGCCGGTGGTGGCAAGCGGGTAAATGATCCCCGTCAGGACGAGCGTGACGAGCGTGGCGCGGAGAGCGATCATGATTTCTTTTCGCATGGTGAGCCTCAGACCAAGTGGAGCGCTTCGAGCGCGAGATCGATGAGCTTGATGCCGACGAACGGCGCGATGACGCCGCCGACGCCGTAGATGAGCAGCGAGCGGCGCAGGATGGTAGCCGCGCCGAGCGGCCGGTAGCGCACCCCGCGCAACGCCAGCGGGATGAGCAAGATGATGATGATGGCGTTGAAGACGACCGCCGACAGGATGGCGGAGTAGGGCGATGCCAGGTGCATCACGTTGAGCGGCGCGATCTCCGGGAACACCACCATGAACAGCGCCGGCAGGATGGCGAAATACTTGGCCACGTCGTTGGCGATGGAGAAGGTCGTCAGCGTCCCGCGCGTCATCAGGAGCTGCTTGCCGACCTCGACGATCTCCAGCAGCTTGGTCGGGTTCGAGTCGAGGTCGACCATGTTGCCGGCCTCCTTCGCCGCCTGCGTGCCGCTGTTCATGGCCACGCCGACGTCGGCCTGCGCCAGGGCCGGCGCGTCGTTGGTTCCGTCGCCGGTCATCGCCACCAGCTTCCCTTTGGCCTGCTCGTCCTTGATGAGGCGCATCTTCGCCTCGGGCGTCGCCTCGGCGAGGAAGTCGTCGACGCCGGCCTCGCGGGCGATGGCGGCGGCGGTGCGCGGGTTGTCGCCGGTGATCATGACGGTTCGGATCCCCATCGCGCGGAAGCGCTGGAAGCGCTCCCGGATGCCGGCCTTCACGACGTCCTTGAGGTGAATGACGCCTAGGATCAGCTCGCCGTCGGCGACGGCCAGCGGCGTGCCGCCCCCGTCGCCGATGCGGGCGGCGATCTCGTTGAGCTCGGCGGGCGCCTTGCCACCCGCGGCAACGACATACTTGCCGATCGAGTCGACGGCCCCTTTGCGAATCTGCCGCCCGGCGAGATCGAGTCCGCTCATGCGCGTCTGGGCCGTGAACGGCACGAAGGTCCCCTTTTCCGCGACGCTGACCGCCACCGCCGCCGAGGCGTACTTCTCGTGCGCCAGCGTCACGATCGACCGCCCTTCGGGCGTCTCATCGGCCAGGCTGGCCAGCAGCGCCGCCTCGGCGAGCGCCTCGAGACGTACACCCGGCATCGGTAGGAACTCGGTGGCCATCCGGTTGCCGTGCGTGATGGTGCCGGTCTTGTCGAGCAGCAGCGTGTCGACGTCGCCGGCCGCCTCGACGGCACGACCGCTGGTGGCGATGACGTTCTTCTTGAGCAGGCGGTCCATTCCGGCGATTCCGATCGCCGACAGCAGGCCGCCGATGGTGGTCGGAATCAGGCAGACCAGCAGGGCGACGATCGCTGTCGCCGAGAGCGCCAGGTTGGAGTACTTGGCCAGCGGCACCAGCGTCACGCAGGCGAGCAGGAAGACGATGGTGAGGCCGACCAGCAGGATGTGCAGCGCGATCTCGTTGGGTGTCTTCTGGCGGGCGGCCCCCTCGACGAGCGAGATCATGCGATCGAGGAACGACTCGCCGGGATCGCTGACGATCCGGACGACAATCCGGTCTGAGAGCACCTTGGTGC
>Ga0209890_10000256_pt1 | contig 24703 bp, 20 predicted proteins | sample OrgsoiDNA2013049_FD_185799 | JGI IMG/M metagenome (GOLD analysis project Ga0209890, IMG submission 185799) | Permafrost soil microbial communities from the Arctic, to analyse light accelerated degradation of dissolved organic matter (DOM) -... | ecosystem: Environmental > Terrestrial > Soil >...
AAATTCTTCATCTCGCCGGGATTGATGACGAGGCCATCGGGGACTTCGATGTAACCGAGATCCTCGGCGATCTCGGCGGAATTGTTCATGGAGCGGCCGAGGAAGGCGACCTTGCGTCCGTGCTCGTGCGCGAGTTGGACCGCGAGATTGATGCGGTGGATCGACGACGAGAAGCACGAGATGAAAAGGCGGCGCTTGGTGTGGGCGAAGACTTCGTCAAACTTGCGGCGGACGGCGCGCTCACTGGGCGTGTATCCCTTGCGCTCGACGTTGGTGGAATCCTGAAACAGCGCGAGCACGCCATTCTTGCCGTATTCCGCGAAGGCGTGCAGGTCGAACAGGTGATTGTCGGTAGGCGTGGGATCGACTTTGAAATCGCCGGTGTGGATGATGACGCCGAGCGGCGTGTGGATCGCCAGGGCAACGCAGTCGACCAGGCTGTGCGTCACTCGGATGGGATGGACGGTGAATACTCCGGCCTTGAAGCGCTCGTTCGCGCGCATTTCGCGGAGGTCGGCGTCGTCGAGCAGGCCGTGCTCGTCGAGCTTGTCCTCGACATAGGCGAGCGTGAACTCGGTGCCCCAGACGGGGACTTTGAGTTCGGAGAGCATCCAGGGAAGCGCGCCGATGTGGTCTTCGTGGCCGTGCGTCAGGATGATTCCGCGGATGCGCTGGCGGTTCTCGACGAGATAAGAAATGTCGGGGACCACGATGTCGACGCCGAGGAGCTCGGCTTCGGGGAACATGAGTCCGGCGTCGATGACGATGATGTCGTCTCCCCAGCGGACGGCCATGCAGTTCATACCGAACTCGCCCAGGCCCCCGAGAGGGATAATTTGTAGTTTTCCAGTTGGCATTGAGTAAAGATGATGCTAGCACAGGTGTCGTGTAGCGTACCGTGCGCGGAGAGAACAAGCGTGGACGGTAGTGCGGATTTTGGCATCCAAGATTTGAGTATTCACGACCATCGGCGGGATCCCTCAGGGGCTAAAGCCCGCATCTTTTTGGAGGCTCAAACGGCACGGCTGAAGCCGTGCCCTTCCCAAAACCGGTGCGAACGAGCGGTGAGTGGCAGATGCTGCGAACTGATTCTCCCCGATGGCTTTCTAGTTCTGCGTGCGATAAGGTGGAAGCAATGGCTGAGAAGGGCAAATCGTGGCTTCGGCGGCGGGTTGAGACCGGGTTGGTGAAGGGACTAACACGCGCTTACTCGACGGTGCGCGTCGATCCGGACAAGTTTCTGCTGCAACTTCGTGCGGCATATCGAGTCCCGATCAGCGGATATCACGGAGTGTATTCGCTGGAGGTTGGCGAGCTCGACGCGGTGGCCGATTCGATTGTCCGCAGCGGAATGAAATTGGCGGCCGTCGAAGGAGCGGGATTCGGGTTGGGCGGATTGTTGACGATCGTGCCGGATCTGGGCATTCTTTCGGCGATCACAATGCGGACGATTCAGAAATTGAGCCTGATTTACGGGTTTGAGTTTAATACGGACGACGAGATCGCCGAATTGTGGATTGCCGCGGCCAGCGCGGCGGGAGTGGACATCAGCCGAGAGTTGCTGGAGAAAGAAGTCGTCAATAAATTTGTGCCGCGTGTCATCCAAAGGATTGCCGCGAGGGCCAGCGCGGAAGTGGTGGAGAAGTGGGCGGGGCGCTTGATTCCGCTGGCCAGCGCGGTGATCGGCGCGGGACTGAATTACTGGTTCGTGCGGGCGTGGGGCCAGCGCGCAAAGCTGCATTTCCGGGAGCGGCATCTGGCGCTGCGGCAGAGGGCGCTGCAGGCGGCATGGGCGGCGCAGAACCATGCGAGTCTACCGACGACCGGGAGTTAGATGTGTATTGTCATCTTGAGCGAAGCGAAAGGCCATGCACTCCACGGCAACTACATAGGTCCTTCGCTTCGCTCAGGATGACAAAGTTGATTTCACCGCCTTCTTTGAGAGACCACGCTAGTGAGTGAATGGCGCATGCACGCGAGGTCGCGGCCACTGTGATTAAATAATCAGAGATGCCTACTTTTTCTTGCTCAGGAATTCTTTTTGACCTGGACGGAGTTCTGGTCGACTCGACACGCGCGGTGGACCGCGAGTGGCGGGAGTGGGCGCGGCGCAAGGGCGTGGACGGGAACGCCGTCATGGCGATTGCGCATGGAGTGCGCACCCTGGAAGTGATCCAGCGCGTGGCGCCGCATCTGGATGCAGAGGCGGAGGTGCTGGAACTGGAAAGCCGCGAGGCCGACCGTCAGGAAGGCGTCTGCGTGATGCCCGGCGCGGTGGCGCTGGTGCATTCGATTCCTGAAGGGCGGTGGGGCGTGGTGACTTCCGGGACGCGGTTGCTGGCCAGCGCGCGCTTGCGCTTTTGCGGACTGCCGGTTCCGAAAGTCCTGGTCACAGCGGATGAGGTCGCGCGTGGGAAGCCGCATCCCGAGCCTTATTTGAAGGGGGCGGAACGGCTGGGGTTCCCTGCCGCCGACTGTCTGGTGGTCGAGGACGCGCCTGCGGGGATTGAGTCGGCGCGGGCGGGCGGGATGAAGGTCGTAGGGATTACGAGCACGTATGCGGCGGGCGCTTTGCTGCTCGCGGATGCTGTCGTGGGGAAGTTGGAGCAGATTCGGGTTACGTCGAACGGGGCGGGGAAGTTGGGGGTTGAGGTTGGGTAGAGACCGGCGTTGGTCCCCGAGCATTGATTACATGACTCTAACGTATTTGAGATTCTGCGATCCCTCTAACTCCTTCGCAATCGTTGTGAGTTCGGCGGAGGCGTTGAAGGCCTCTGAAAAAAGAAAGACATCTTCAACCGCTATGACCTCAAAGTGATAGTCGTTCATCGTGGCTCCAACCTTGGTACGACACTCCATCTTGTTGGTTGCAAGCGTTAATACGTTGACGTAAGCTCCCTTGTCGTTCTCTAGCAATTCACACGCCTCGCGTGGTGCCACTACAATTCGCGCCATCACACGTCGAGTTTTCCAGGGTGATTCAAAACGTTATTGCAACCCGCGGCAAACCTACCGCAGCCAGTCTTCCAGTTCAATTCCCCGGTCAGTTTTTTCGTCGCGGTACTTCACGATTACGGGAGTGTAGAGGGAGAGATTCCAGCCCGCGGCGGCGCCTTTTTTTACGGCGCGCGAGCCGGGGACGACTACGGCATTTTCTGGAACCTCCAGAGGGGCGTCAGCGGTGGCGCGGTAGACTTCGCCGCGAACCAGGTCATAGAGCGGCGTAGAGCGGGTGAGAATCGTTCCAGCGCCCAAGACCGCTCGTGCCCGCACTAGAGTGCCCTCATAAATTCCGCAGTTGCCGCCGACCAGGACATCGTCTTCGATGATGACAGGGGCGGCGTTAATGGGTTCGAGGACTCCGCCGACTTGCGCGGCGGCGCTCAGGTGGACGCGCTTGCCGATCTGGGCGCAGGAGCCGACCAGCGCGTGGGAGTCGATCATGGTGCCTTCGTCGACGTAGGCGCCAACGTTGATGAACATGGGCGGCATGCAGATGACGGAGGGAGCGACGTAGGCTCCGATGCGCACCGACGAACCGCCGGGAACGACGCGGACGCGATCGGCGATGGAGAACTGGCGGGCAGGGAAGGTGTCTTTATCGACGAAGGAGAGGCCGGCGGACATTTCCTGAAGAGCTCCCAGACGGAAGCCCAAGAGGATGCCTTGCTTGACCCAGGCGTTGACGGTCCAGCGCGCGTCTTTTCCAGCCCCGATTTTCTCGGCGGCGCGAATTTTGCCCTGGGTGAGTTGGTCGCGGAATTCGAGAAACGTCTTTCGGACTTCGGGATCGTGTTCGACTTCGCCTAGAGAGGCGAGGCGTTCGATGGAGGATTTGAGTGAGGACATGAATTGTTGATTGTTGATGGCTGATTGATGATTTGTCAAAAGAGCCAAACTGAAACCACGAAGGACACTAAGGTACACGAAGGAAAATCAACAATCATCGCTTCACACGCATTTGCACTCGCTGCGGATCAGGACGCCGGTCATGGCGTGGGCGGTTTCGCGAGCCTCGGGGAGCGTGGCGTAGGGGCCGTGCCAGCGGGCGTGGTTGATGTCGTGGCCGGCGGGACGTCCCTTGCCGTGACTGCATTGGCCGCAAGATCCGCGGTGCACGACGATCTTGCGCGGGCCGGCGGCCCAGTTTTCATAGATGAAGAAATCGGCGGCTTCGGCGGCGGGGCTGGCGGGCTTGGCGATCAGTCCAACTTCGGTTGCGATCTTCTGCAGGCGCGAGCGGGTGTCGCGGCGCATGGGCAACAGAGGCAGGCGGTAGACTTCTTCGATTTTGCCCATCATCGCGAGAACGGCCTTCACGGGCAGCGGGCTCGATTCGATAAAGTTGGCTTGCATCAGAGGAAGATATTTGCGATGCAGGGTGCGAGCGGTGGCCCAGTCGTTCGAGAGCGCGGCGCGGGTGAGTGCCGCCATCTCGTGCGGGATTTCGTTGGACGCGACCGAGACTACGCCAACGCCGCCGAGGGCGATGACCGGAAGCGTGACTGCATCGTCGCCGGAGAAGACGAGAAATGTGTCGGGGACGGAGTTGATGGCCTCGGCAATCTGCGTCATGTTGCCGCTGGCTTCCTTGACGCCCACGATGTTGGGAATCTCGGCGAGGCGCGCCAGAGTTGCGGGTTCGAGGTTCGCGCCGGTGCGGCCGGGGACGTTGTAGAGAATGATGGGCTTGTCGCCCACGGCCTCGGCGATGGCCTTGAAATGGCGATACTGGCCCTCCTGCGTGGGCTTGTTGTAGTACGGCGAGGCAGTAAGGATGTAATTCACCCCGGGGCGCGCGGCGATCTCTTTGGCTTTTTCGACTGCATCGTGCGTGGCGTTGGAGGTCGCGCCGGCCATGATCGGTACGCGTCCGGCGACCACTTCGATCGTCGTATCGATTACATAGAGCCATTCGTCGTGGGTGAGCGTAGGAGTCTCGCCGGTGGTGCCGCAGGGAACCAGAAAATCAATGCCGGACTCGACCTGCCATGCGACCAGATTGCGCAGGGCCGCGTCGTCGAGGGAACCATCCTGATGAAAGGGAGTTACGAGGGCAGTGCCACAGCCACGGAGTTGCATAGGAATTAGGATAGCGCGAGTGGGAGTGAAGGGAAACTCGGGCGGCAGTATCGGCGACGTCCGGAAACCCTTGGACCACCAAGGGCACGAAGGTACACGAAGGGAAAACGGGCTGCCAGGTTTCTGCTGCGCCCTACAACTCCCGCCAGACATCTTTGAAGTCGTAGAAGCCTTTCTTGCCTGCGAGCCACTCGACGGCTCGGACCGCGCCTTCGGCGAAGCCGCGGCGGGATTTGGCGTCGTGGCAGAGGTAAATCCGGTCGGCGGAGGATTCGAGGACCACTTCGTGCAGGCCGACCACGTCACCTTCGCGGAAGGATGTGATCTCCAGATCTTCTTTCTGGTCGCTGGACTCGCGGATTACCTGCTGGATCGCGATGGCGGTGCCGGAAGGGGCGTCTTTCTTGTGGACGTGGTGGCGCTCGAAAATCTGTCCGGAGTAGTCGTGGCGCAGGGCTACGGCGGCGGCGCGGGCTACGTCGAAGAAGAGATTCACACCGACCGAGAAGTTTGCGGCGTAGATGAAGCCTGTATTGTGCTGCTCGACCAGAGCGCGGACGCGGTCGACGTCTTTGTACCAACCGGTGGTGCCGACGATCATATTTTTGCCGGCTTTCACGCAGGCCTCGATGTTGCCGAGGACGCAGTGGGGAGTAGTGAAGTCGATGACGGCGTCGATGTCGCGGAGGTTTTCTGGAGTGAGCGCGGCGCAGGCAGCGTTTTCTTTCGCGCCGGCGATGCGGATGTGATGTTTGCGCTCGGCGGCGACGTCCGCTACCAGCGATCCGGTTTTGCCGCGGCCTAGTAGAAGAAGGTTCATGCTTTCAATCGCGCCAGCTTACCTCAGCGGCTAAAGCCGAGTCCTCTATTTCGATCTAACGGCACGGCTGAGGCCGTGCCCTTCCCGTTCGTGCATCCCGACTAGATCTTGCCAGCACGGAGTACGGTTCGCATGGTGCACGATCGACTACGCGAAAACTTCCGGGTCCAGTTCCGAGAAGAATGTTTTGTGCAGGCGCTGGACTACGTCGGGGACTTCGTCTTCTTCAATGACGAACGTCAGGTTAATTTCCGAAGCGCCTTGGGAGATCATGCGAATCTTCTTGTCGGCGAGTTCGCGAAAGACCAGAGCTGCGATCCCGGGCGTGTCACGCAGGTTTTCGCCGACCAGGCAGACGATGGCTTTGCGGCCTTCGTATTTCACGTCGGCCAGCTTGGCGAGATCGGCTGCCAGAGCTGGGATTGCCTGATTGGAGTCGACGGTCAGCGAAACGCTGACTTCCGAGGTCGAGACCACGTCGATGGAGACTTTGTGGCGGTCGAAGGCCTCGAAAATGGAGCGCAGGAATCCGTGGGCCAGCAGCATGCGGGGGGCGGCCACATCGACGATGGTGATGCGCTTTTTGGCGGCGATAGCTTTGAAGATATTCTTGCCCTGCGGAGCGCGGGTGGTGATGCGCGTTCCTTCGCACGATGGATTGCGCGAGTTCAGAACGTAGACGGGAATATTTTTCTGGATGGCCGGCAGCACCGTCGCGGGGTGCAGGACTTTCGCGCCGAAATACGCGAGTTCGGCGGCTTCGTCGAAGCTGATGACTTTGATCCGGCGCGCGTCGGGACAGATGCGCGGATCGGTGGTGAGGATGCCGTCAACGTCGGTCCAGATTTCGATCCGGTCCGCGCCCAGGCCCGCGCCGAAGATGGCGGCAGAAAAGTCCGAACCGCCTCGGCCGATGGTCGTCGTGATGCCAGCACGATTGGCGCCGATGAAGCCGCCCATGACCGGGACGTGTCCGGCCTGCAACAAGGGTTGGACCTTTTCCTGAAGCTTGGTGTTGGTCTCTTCGTATTGCGGAACCGCCTGCATGTAGGTGCTGTCAGTGACTAGGACGTCGCGGGAATCGACATGGGTTCCGTTGAGGCCGCGAGCGGCGAAGGCGGCGGCGACGATTTTGCTGGAAAGCATCTCGCCGAAGGCGGCGACGTGGTCGGTGGTGCGGGGCGTGATTTCGCCGACAGCAGAGATTCCTCGAAGGAGTTCGTCGAGGGCTTCGAAATCCGTGCCCAGGTCGGAGTGGAACTCGGTGAATCGAGCGGTGCCCAGCAGTTCACTGGCGGTGTTGTAGTGGCGTTCCTGCAACGAACGGCACAGTTTGAGGGCGGTTTTGCGCTCGCCTTCTCCGGCGGCGCGGGCCATGGTCAGCAGCGTGTCGGTGACTTTGGCCATGGCGCTGACCACGACGACGGGCTTCTGCGGCAGGCGGCCCTCAACGATGGAGGCGACGCGGTCGATGGCTTTGGCATCTTCGACGGACGTGCCGCCGAACTTCATGACGATCATCGGAGGGACGTCCTGGAGAGAGTGGAGACAGGGAATCGGCCCGAATCGGGCGTACGGCTTACGCCCGCGGGACGCGCCCGCGACAGCCGCCGGGACCCTTCGACTCGGCTCAGGGCAGGCTCTGGCGCTACGTTTTCGGCGCCGCGACTCTTCATCCTTCGTGTTCCTTGCCTAAGTATCCCTTGGCTTTGAGGAGCTCCGCGTTGAGGACGGCGGCGCCGGCGGCCCCGCGAATCGTGTTGTGGGAGAGCACGGTGAATTTCCAGTCGAGCACCCCGCAGGGGCGGAGACGTCCGACGGCAGTGGTCATGCCGGCGCCCATGTCGACGTCGAAGCGGGGCTGCGGACGGTCGGGGGCTTCGAGATAAACGATGGGGCGATCGGGTGCACTGGGCAATTTTAATTCCTGCGGCTCCGCACGATAGCTGTTCCAGGCGGCGATGATTTCCTGCGGCTTCGCTTTTTTCTTAAGGCGGATGGAGATTGATTCGGTGTGCCCGTCTTCGACGGCGACGCGGTTGCACTGCGCGCTCATGGCGAAGTCGCCGGGAATTACCCTGGAGCCGTTGAGTTTCCCCAGCAGCTTCTTGGTCTCCTCTTCCATCTTCTCTTCTTCGTTGCGGATGTAGGGAATCACATTGCCGAGGATGTCGAGCGAGGGTACCCCGGGATATCCCGCGCCACTGACGGCCTGCATGGTTACGGCCATGACGGTCTCGATGCCAAACTGCTGGTGGAGAGGCGCCAGAGCGATCACGAGGCCGATCGCCGAGCAGTTGGGATTGGTGACGACGTAGCCGCCGGATTTCTTGCGCCAGGCTTGGGTGTCAATCAACTTAATGTGGTCGCCGTTGACCTCAGGGATGACGAGGGGCACGTCTTCCTGCATGCGCAGCGCGCTCGAGTTTGAGACCACGGCGCACCCGGCGTCGGCGAAACGAGGCTCCATCTCGGCAGCGATGGAGGCGTCGAGGGCGGCAAAAATAATTTTCGGCGCGCCTTCGGGAGTGGCCGGCGAAACCGTCATCTTGGCTACAGCGGGCGGAATCGGGGTCTTGAGGCGCCAGCGCGCAGCCTCGGAATAGCCCTTGCCTTCGGAACGGTCGGAAGCGGCCAGCCAAGCGACTTCGAACCAGGGATGGTGCTCCAGCATCTGGATAAATCTTTGTCCCACGACGCCGGTGGCGCCCAGAATACCAATAGGAATTTTGCGGTTCATAGAATACTTGGAATTCTATAACAGTTGGGGGAAGCAGATTCCTCCGCCCCTCGCATTCGCTCGGGGGTCGGAATGACAACCCACTAACAAGCCTCCGCCCGGCACTCGCTCAGGGGCGGAATGACAAGACCAGCTTCGAATGCAAGCATGGGAGTTCGCAAGTAGCGAAAGGAGGACCACTTTCGCTCGGCGGGGCACGGTGGCCCGGATCCGGTCAAGGCGAGAGCTGAGGTCACTGCAGGACTCTCTTCGATCTGCCGATAGGAGAAGCTGGAGGGATACATGCCCGAGCTACGCCAGAACTTCTTCACCAAGGAATGGGTCATCATTGCCACCGAACGGGCCAAGCGGCCCGAGGATCTGGCCACGCATCGCGTGGTGCAGCCGATACCCGAGTTTGTTGAGAGCTGTCCATTTTGTCCCGGCAATGAGGACAAGACTCCGTCGGAGGTGCTGCGCTATCCGGCGAACGGCAACCCTTGGGCAGTAAGGGTGATTCCCAACAAGTTCGCAGCGTTGTCGAGCGACGTGCAACCGACACGCAGCCTGCAGCACTTGCGGCGACGCATTGAAGGCTTCGGTTTTCACGAAGTGATCATCGACAGCCCGGACCACTCCCGCTATATGGGACTGCTGTCCGATGCGCATGTGGCCAGCATTCTGCGGGTTTATAAAGAGCGCTACAACGCGCTGAGCCTGGACCATCGCGTGAACCACATCACGATTTTCAAGAATCATGGAACGGATGCCGGGGCGAGCCTGCAGCATCCGCACTCGCAGCTGATTGCGACGCCGGTGATCCCGAGCCAGGTGCGGCACCGTTTGCACGAGGCGCTGCGCCACTATGACGACGTGGGCGAATGCATGTTCTGCCACATGGTGGAGCGGGAAGTGGAAGACCAGACGCGCATCGTGCTCAAGAGCGAGCGCTTTGTGGCCATGGAGGTGTTTGCGTCGGCCACGCCGTTCGCCACACATATCTTCCCGCTGCGGCACATGGCCAGCTTCGGGGACATTTCCGAGATGGAATTGACCGACCTGGCTCGTGTCCTGCGGACTCTGCTGGCCAAGATCTACGTGGGGCTGGAGAATCCTGATTTGAACTTCACAGTGCGCAGCGGCCCGGCGGAGTATGCCGGAGCTCGGCACTTTCACTGGTACGTGAGCGTGATCCCGCGGCTGACGCGGGTAGCGGGATTTGAGTTGGGCTCGGGGATGTTCATCAATACGGTTCTGCCCGAGGCTGCGGCGGAGTTTTTGCGCAAGGTGGCGGTGGAGAAGGTGGCGGGAGCGGGGGCGGGACAGTAGTCGGTTGGAAGAACGCCGCAGGGCCTTTCGGGCTTTGCGGCGTTTTTGTTTCGCCCCTCTGGGGCTTGCTGATTATCTGCATAGGCACCCACGGCTTGTGCTGTGGGCTGCATGCTGCATTCTGTCGCCGCCCTTCAGCTCCGCTCAGGGCAGGCTTTCGCGGCTTGGGTTCCTAGGGACGGTGTGTCTCTTGGCCACGGAAGGGAATTTCCGTGAGGGGCCCGAACTTTCTCTTTTCGGCATAGAGGCGCCAGCGTCGGAAAACGATGCGCAGGCTGGCCATCACGGGGATAGACAGGTAGATGCCGAGGATGCCCGCGACTTCGCCTCCGGCCATCACGCCGAAGATCGCGGCCAGGGGATGCAGTTCCATGCTCTCGCCCATGATGCGCGGAGATGAGACGTAGTCCTGGACCAAGCGCCAGATCCCGAGAAAAATGATCAGAATCAGCCAGTGCTTGTAGCTCATCAGCAGAGCCACGGTCACGATGACGAGGGCACCGGCCAGCGGGCCGACCACCGGAACAAACTCCAGTACTCCACCGAGAGTTCCCAGAACCAGCCAGTAGTCAACTCCCATGATCCCGAGAAAGGCGGAGTACATCACCAAGGTCAGCGCGGCCAGGGTCAGTTGAGCGCGAATGAAGTGGGCCAGCATCTGGTTGAGATCGTTGAGTACGTTTTCCAGAAACTCGCGCTGGGGCCGCGACTGGATGGTGGAGAGCAAGAAGTCGCTGAAGGCGCGGCCATCCTTCAAGAAGAAGATGGACAAAAGCGGCACGACAAAAAACAGCCAAGCTTGCTTGGCGACGTCAGCTACGCGCAGACCAATGCGCTGTGCCAGTTGGGTGATGTCCTCGCTATGGGCGACCAGGAACGACTGCACCAGTTTGGTGGACTTCTCGTTCCAGCCGTGGTCTTTGCCGAGTTGCTCCGCGATTTGACCGGAACTCAGTTGGGTCAGCAGGGCAGGAAGGGACTGCCCCAGTTTCCCGCCTTCCCGCGTCACCTTCGGACCCACCACCACAAAAAACACCACGACGAGCACGAGGAGCAGAAAGTAGATTACGGCGATGGCCGGCACGCGCCCGCGCAGCACTCTTTCCAGGTGATTCACCAGCGGGCTCATCAGGTAGGCAAAGAAGATGGCGAACAGGAAGGCAATCAGCGTAGCCCGGGCGACGTAGAGGAACCCCAGCGCCAGCGCAAACAGCAGCACCGTGACCAAAGCCCGCGCCGTACGTGAGTCAGTCAGCAGCAATAAGTTTTCCAGGGCGATCTCGATTCTGCCGCCGGGCAGGCGCAGCCTTAGTCCCGGACTACCTCGGTGTTATCGGCAGGAATCGACACCTTCATAAGCTTGAAGTGGTCTTGCTCGTCCACCCACAGAGCCCACTGATAGTTTTCTCCGCTCAGGTTCAGGCGAAGCAGTTCGCGCTCGGCGCCGCGGATCGTGACTTTCTCCTTCCCAACGAGTTCCATGCGGACGCTCATCGAAGTGCGGTCCTGAGGCACGAGCGCGCCGAAGTCCGCCGGTTCGCAATGGCGATGGTTATTCTCGTCTTTGCAGGGCGCGACCGCGAGATATTTCCATGCCAACACTTCCCGGTGCACGAAAAAGTTATTGTCGAGGATCGGGGAACTGCTGGGCAACAGGAAAGCCTGCTCCGCCGGCTTCGTGGCTGCGGAGGTGACGATCTTCTCCTTAAGGAAATCGTTGTCGGGAAAGACGGAGAGAGCACCACCCGAGGACTGGCTCCATTCGTAGCGCAGTAATTCGCCATTCGCAGTCATTTCCAAATCCGATTTCTGACTCGTGGAATCGGCGCCACCCGTTTCCTTGAGCTGTGATCGAACGATACTGTTGCCATTTTGCTGATCGATGTGGAAGGTCTCGGTGGCGACGCGCTGGCCTTTGATGAATATGCCGAACGACCCGGAGTCGACCGTCTGATTGGCCGGGGCTTTGGTTTTGTCTTTCTTGTCGGCCGCATGCGCGCCGGCGAAAGCCGAAAGGGAAGAAGCCAGGATGAGGGCTAGAACTCGGCGCATGGATGTTTCGAACTTCACTCGACTTCTCCTTGTTCAGTGCGTAGCGCGATTGGTCTCAGGCTCAGCGCCTCTTCAATTTCGACCGCGATCGCTTCCACCGCGCGGCCACCGGTCTGAATCTTGAGCGATGCCTTGGAGTAGATGCGCCGCCGAGTCTCATAGAGCCTGCGAAACTGCTCCATACTGCGAAGCAATGGCCGCTCTGCCCCGGTTTCATTCGCTTGCGCCCGGCAGCGCTGCCACAATTCCTCGACCGGAGCGTCCAGAAAAACCGTGGGCACGGCGGCGGCCCTCAGCAGTGTAGCGTTTTCGTCCTGTACAAAAGCGCCGCCGCCCAAGGCCACGACTCTGGCACATCCTCCGCGAAGTTCCTGGAGCACATGTTGCAGGGCAGCGTGCTCGGCGCGCCGAAACTCGGATTCTCCGGCATCGCGGAAAAGCTCTGCCACGGTGCGCCCTTCGCGCGCCTCAATGCGATCGTCGAGATCTTCAAAGAGCCAATTCAGCCGCTGCCCGAGGGCACGGCCTACGCTGCTTTTCCCGGCTCCCATGAAGCCGACTAGAAAAACAGAGTTGCACGGAAGACCGGAGGCCATCGCAGTCGCCCGTTTGGGCCGCACGCGTGTACGTGGCCTCGGTTTCACGGTTTTGCCACGAGCCTTCGTCAAGAGTCGGCAACTAGCTTCTAGCCGCCGCTGATTTGGCTGGAAGCCAGGAGCTAGAAACTTGCTTCACAATTATTTAGAGGTGCGTTTTCTGAGGTGGATTTTACCACTGAAGCTGCGCAGCACCACGGTCGATGACACCGCGGCCCGGCCCATGGTACCCCAAAAGGCACTTCCCTCTTTAACGACGAACCAGGTGTGCGTTTTGGGTTGAAGAGGAATATCGTCATGCACTTCACCGCGCACCGAGCGGGCGCTTACATCGGCGGAGGTGGAATCCGGCACGATGGCTTCAATGTCGCCACTATGGCTGGTAAGGCGGTATTCGCCGCGGTCGCCAAAGTCGCCGGTGTAGCTGATGCTGCCGCTGGTGGAAATCACCTGCACCAGAGGTCCGGTGACGCCATTGAGGGTAACTTCACCGCTCAAGGAATCGATTTCCACATGACCGTCCTGCACGTTGGTGAGAGTCACAGGGCCATTCAAGGTTTTTACATGCACGTGGCCACCGGTGATGTCGCGGATTTCCACGGTTGCGGCAGCGCCTTCCAGAGTTACGTCGCCGTGGAGCTTTTCGGCGCGCAAGGGGCCGGTGCTGGAGCGTAGCGTGATGCTGGCGTCGGCGGGCACGAGGACTTCGTAGTCCACGCGTCCGGATTGGGCATCCGCGCCCGGCAGCAGATGGGACTGGATCTCGACTCGATTACCAACCATGCTGTTATCGACTTCGACTTTGTCGGAAGACAGCACGGCATTGATCACGACGAAGTTGCCTGTCGACGGTTTGACCGAGATCGAGCCATAGGGATTGTTGACGGAGACTCCGGCCTTGGGCCCGACGTTGAAGCGATATTCCTTGTGGGTCTCGGCGACCAGCGTCCCGGCCAGCATCGCGCCGATCACTGCAAGTTGGATTGTGCGCCCGCTCATATGATTCCTCGAATGACCCGGTCGGTCCGCGCAGCGCCAGGGCTGGCGGCCCGAGAATTGCCTACTCTACGGCAAAGAACGATCCATCGCCAAGTCGAAAAGCATGGCCTTTTCCTGATAAGCCTCCATCAGCGAGCGGCGAGCTTCCTCGTCATTCGGGTTGGCGGCGACTACGCTTTTCGCGTCCTGAATGTACTCGTTGACGTGGCGGAGGTCGTCTGTGTACTGAGCTTGTGCGGAAGGCGACAGCTGGGCTACTTCCTGCAACAGGTCGTCGTCGTTCAGGCCAGCAATGGCCAGATCTGAAACGCCAGCAGCAGGTGGGGGATTGCTCGATAGTTCCTGAGACCCGGACTGCTGGTGAACATAAACGCCCACTGCGACCAGCAGCACTGCAGCCGCCGGGACCAGCCAGCGCGCGAATGCCCAGCGACTGCTGAGCGAAGGCAGAAGGGAACGGCTCGCCCGTTGAGGGCGAATGACTCCCTCTTGCCGCAAGGCAATCTCGATGGAATTCCAAACGCGGGGACTGGGTTCCTCCGCATCGCGCAGGTCGGTGGCGGCGGAGATGATGCAATCCAGGTCCGCGACCAGCGCCGAGCATTCCCTGCAGGTCTTCAGATGATCCCGCTGGGCGGCGCCTCTGCCGTCTTCGATTTCCGCCAGGCTCTCTTGCAACTCAACGCAATTCATACCGCTCTCCCCAAGCCTCGATTGAATCAGTGTAACCGCCAATTCAAATCAGCTTGCAGTGTTGCGCCTCTGCCAAGGTTACCGCCGTGTCCGGTCTGCGCCGGATCACTCTGTTGCTTTCGCCGCCTGTCTTGTCCTGCTCAGGATTTGTCGGCCTTTTCGGCTCGATTCAACCTGAGCACATTGCGCAGCTTCATGCGTGCTTTGTGCAACTGCGACTTGCTATTCCCGATGGAGCAACCGACGATCGTCGCGATTTCATTATGTTCGTAACCTTCGACGTCGTGAAGAACAAAAATCGTACGGTAGCCGGGAGGGAGATCGTCGACTGCCTTCTGCAACTGCAGCCGGTCGATGGATCCGGCCAACGCCAAATCTTCCGCCCCGAAATCTTTCTTCGGCGTGTCGTCATCGCCGCCCTGCGTGGTTTCTTCCAGCGAAACCACCGGAAGGCTCTTCTTTCTCAACTGCATCAGCACTACGTTTACAGACAGACGGTGCAGCCACGTCGAAAACGCCGACTCGCCGCGAAAGGTTCCTATCTTACGGTAGAGCTGCAGGAACGCTTCCTGGGTCAAGTCCTCCGCTTCGGCGGTATTCGCCGTCATGCGCAGGCAGAGCGAGTACACGCGCCGCTTATGCTTGTCGTAGAGAGCCTGGAACGCCTGGGCGTCCCCTAGCTTAGCTCGCTCGATGAGCTCGGCCTCGTTAGAGTCCTTGTCCTTGCCCTGTCGCTGTACTGGGTCGGTCAAGTTGCCTTTTCCGGCCGCACCCCGTGAGATGCGGCTAACTATCTTTGCGTTGTATGGCTTGCGAGCGGTCGCGGTAGAACTACAGTAATCGCTGTATTCAGAATATCAGAGCATTTCTACCGATCTTGGAATTCCGCTATTCGATGCTCAAACTGCGGAAATCCTTTGCCTGCTCGCGCTTGAAAGACTGTGCTTTCAGAGCGAAAAACTCGATTCCAAATTTAGAGGCACAATCTTCGCAAATCGGTACATTCGTCACCGGAAAATATCTTACTTGTGGCTGGTCGTGATCGTTTCCAGTCCGTGGCCGTGCGGACCCAATTCGCGCTGGCGGAGCAGGAAAGCGAAGGTCAGGCCCAGAAATCCCAGGATGGAAAATATCCACATGCCGAGATTGTAACCACTGGTGTGATCGGGGCCAGCATGGCTGTAATCGTTGGCCCAGCCGACCATCAGGTTGAATCCCGCCAAGCCAATGTTTTGGATCATGGTCATCAGCCCGTAAGCGGTCCCCAGCTTCGACTGGTCGACGAGGTAAGCCACCGAAGGCCACATGACTGCCGGAATCAGTGAAAAGGCGATGCCCATCATCGCCATCGTAAGCAGCAGAATTGGAGGCAGGTGATGCGCGACCAATGCAAAGTGACCATCCGTCGACGAAGGCAGGTAGACCGTGATGTAGGTGGCCGACCTTACGTACGCCATCATCAGATAGACCGGAATTAACAGCAGAGATCCCAACATCATGAGCAGAGCGCGCTTGCCCAACCGGTCGACGAAAAGGCCGAAGATGGGCGTCCCGAACATGGTGAACAGGGTGAGCATGCCGACGAGGTCGCCGCCGGCTTCACGGGTGACGCGATGAGCGTCCATGAAGAACTTGTAAGCGAAGGTTTCGAAGGGAAAAATGGCAGAGTAGAAGGTGATGCACAACAGCACGATGTACCAGTACGACAATCCAAAGTCCTTGATGTCTTTGAAGACGACCTTGTCGGTCGCGCCTGCCGGGCCGACCTGATATCTCTTCTCGGCGTAGACCTCCAGCGCCCAGTAAACTACGGCTCCCACAATGCACAGCGCTCCGAACCCAACCGAAATCAGCAGCGGGCTGCGCCAGTAGTTGTAGGCAAATCCTGCCCACGAGGGGGATTGCTGCGCCAGCAGCGAACCCGCTCGCGAGATCATGAGGTTGATGCCGAAGGCAAAGCTCAGTTCCTTGCCGCGGAACCACTTGGCTACGGCGGTCGTCACGGCGACAATGAGTGATTCGGCACCGAGGCCGAACAAAAGTCTGCCCGCCGCCATGACGCTCAACATTGGGGATAAGGTAGTAACGACTGCGCCCAAAAAGCACAACGTGCCGAAGATGAAAATGGCCTTGCGGGTGCCGATCCGGTCCACCACATAGCCGCCGATCAGCACCATGAAAACATTCGGGATGCTGTAGATCGCCTGGAGCAGGCCTATGTTGGAATCAGAGAATCCCAGTTGCTTGGTCAGAAGATCCGCAATCGGCGCGATGCAGTCGTAGACGTAGTAATTCCCAAACATGGTCAGACTGGCAAAGATCAGCACCAGCCAACGAAAGGGACGGCTGGGCTCAGGACGCACAGGTTCGGGCATCAGGGCTCTTTTCCGAGCAGGGTGAACTCTTAGGATTCACGAGCAGAGAAGAGTAGCAGAAGTCAGCTGCCAGCTCCTAGCTGCACGACGGGCACAATTCCAAGATTGGTCTGTATTGCTCAGCCTTATATTCCGCTTCGGCATAAGCTACTTGTGACCGTCCAAAGGAGGTTTTATGGGTGGTCACCCTTTTCCAGAAATACCCTGTACGGTCTGCAGCAAACCCGTGGACTTACAGGCCGACCTGTGTGCCGATGAAAATGGCAAGGCCGTCCATGAGGAATGCTATCTGCGGAAAATCACGAGCCAGGACGGCAATTCCCGCGCCACTCTGATTGCCAGTTAAACTCAAGCTGCAAAACCGCCCATCTCAAAACCCTATTCGAAGCCAGAAGCTAACTCCCCACGTACCTCGCGTACAAACTCCGCGCCACAGCCGTGTCAGTTGTGCCCTTGATGATGGCGCGGCCGTCGGGGAAGAGTGTCATTTCGTAGGGGTCGTGCCAGAATTTCAGGACGAAATCGTTGTGCCGGACAGTGCCGTGGGGCTGGAGGCGGCGGTTCATCTCGGTGAAGTCGATAGGCCGTTGGCGTTCATGGATTTGCACGGAATTCCTGCCACATAATGTGATGTGCGGACGGCCTTCGCCGGCGAGATGGATGAAGTCCAGTTCCCCGCAGGCACGGCAGCCGGGCCGGGGCCTGGTTGCGGAGATTTCCGCGTGCTCGTTCGTCCACACATCGAACGAAAGCAGAGTTCGCCGCAACTCGGGAGCGCTCGCGCCGCCGACCAGGAGTTTGAGCGCTTCGGTCGCCGCCACCGATGCCACCAGGTTCACGGCTGAATTTAGAATGCCGGAAGTCTCACAGGTCTCAACCATGCCGCGAGGCGAGTCCGGAAAAATGCAGGCTAGGCATGCAGTTCGTCCGGGCAGAATGTTGAGGGTGACGGCGTAGCTTCCAACCGCGGCAGAATAGATCCACGGCAGCGAGCGGTGTACCGCATAATCGTTAACGAGGTATCGAGTTTCGAAGTTGTCGGTGCCGTCGAGGATCAGCGACACTCCCTCAAGCAAGGCTTCAATATTGGCGGGGACCAGATCTTCGACCTTCGCTTCAATCACGATCTGGGAATTGAACCCGGCGATTTTGCGGGCGGCGGCGATGGACTTGGGCAGAGACTCTGCCGCATCTCTCTCGTCAAAAAGCGACTGGCGCTGCAGGTTGCTGGGTTCGACGTAGTCGCGGTCAATGATGCGAAGAGTCCCCACGCCGGCGCGGGCCAGCAAGCCGGCCAGCGCGGACCCGGTGGCTCCGCACCCGACGATCGCCACTCGCGCCCTCGCCAGCTTTTGCTGGCCGTCCGCGCCGATGCCGCGGAACAGGATCTGCCGGGAATATCGTTCGTCCGCGACGGAGTCCGGCTGCAAATTTTCGACTCCGTGGTCGGGTTGTGTTTCCTGTGCCAAAGAGGTCACCAGTTCCAGGCTGCAAAACCTTTATTATAAGTGGCTGGCTTGGCAATGGAGGAATGCCGCTGTCTGGCTCGACGGGAAAGCGCGGGCCGGAACGGTTGGTGCAACAGCAGCCGGGCGCACTTCATCGAAGTCAAATAGCGCCGGGCCCCAAGGACACTGTTTGCTGAAACGGTACGCGACACTTCTGACCGCGACGATCCTGCTGTGCTCTGCGGTCCTCGCGTCGGAGACTGCGGGGCAGGCTCGTGGACCTGCAACCCAGCAGAACGGTTCATCGGCCGGACAGAACCCATCGCAAGCGAACCCAGTGCCGGGCGCGCCATCCGAGGCAGAGCCGGAACCAGTCGTTCCGCAAGAACTGCGATCTCCGTCTGGCGTCGCGATTTCCGGCTACGAAGGAAAGGTCGTCCGAGCGATTCAAATCGCAGGCGTGGAAGAACGAGATAGCGAGCACTTCCTGCAGTTGTTACTGCAAAAAGTGGGGGAACCACTGGATCGGGGACGCGTGCGCGACAGCATTCGCGTGCTGTATGCCACTGGCCGCTTTGCCGACATCCAGGCGGAAGTTGCCCCGTCCGGTGATGGCGTCACGCTCGCTTTTACCACGTCGGCTAATTATTTTGTTGGTGCCGTCGACGTCGAGGGCGCTCCGACCCGTCCCACCTCGAATCAGATTGTCAACGCTTCGAAATTCCAGCTGGGAGAGCTTTTCACGCAGGACAAGCTGGACCGCGCCCTGGAGAATATCCGGCAACTCATGCAGGAGGGCGGCTACTACCGGGCTAGAGTCACCGCCGAGAACGTGTCGAACGCGGCCACGCAGCAGGTAGATATTCTCTTCCATGTCACGCGGGGAGAGCAGGCCCACGTGGGCGAGGTGAAGGTCACGGGGACGTCCGGGCTCTCTTCGTCGGAGGTGCAAAATATCTCGCACATGAATCGCGGAGATCGCATTACGGTGGCGCGGGTGAGCGGTTCTCTGCAGCGGCTGCGCAAGAGATTTCAAAAGCAGAATCGCGCCCTGGCACAGGTTTCGATTGCCGAACAGATCTATCATCCGGCGAGCAATGCGGTGGACTTCACGTATCAGATCGATCCCGGGCCAGTGGTGGTGATCTACGCGCGGGGATATCACGTCAGCCGGGGTGTATTGAAGAAAGAAATTCCGGTTTATGAAGAGAACGCCGTGGATGACGATCTGCTCAACGAAGGCAAGCGGAATCTTCTTGACTACCTGCAGACGAAGGGTCACTTCGACGCCAAAGTCGACATTCAGAAAGTTAGCGACGAAAAAACCCTGCAGGTGATCTATCAGATTGACGCCGGTCCTTTGCACAAACTCGTCCTGGTGGAAATCACCGGCAACAAGGATTTTCTGGACACGGTGAAGCTGCGCTCCTATCTGCAGATTCAACCGACGAGCCGCCTGCTCAGCCACGGTCGCTATAGCGAAGCCCTGCTCAAGAGCGACGTCGCAACCCTGGAAAGCCTCTACCGCGCGAGCGGATTCCGCCAAGTCCAGATCCAGACCAAAGTCGACGACAACTACCACGGGTCGGAAAACAAACTGGCGGTTCACATTCACATTGATGAAGGAGTTCGGACGATCGTAGGCGAGTTGTACGTCATGGGCACGCAGAAGGTTGCCGCCAAGGAACTTCCGGAACTAAGCACGCAGCCGGGCCAGCCTTATTCCGAGCAGGATCTGGCAAACGACCGGGAAAGAATCCTCAGCTATTACTTCGATCACGGATTTCCCAATGCCGTGCTGGAGATTACGACCAAGCCTTCGACCAGCCGGCCGAATCGTGAAGACGTCACTTACACGCTTCAGGAAGGAGAGCGCTTCACCGTGAACCGGGTCATGGTGGCCGGGACCGAACATACGCGCGACTATGTGCTGCAACGGGAATTGCAGGTTCATGAAGGAGAACCGCTCAGCCAGCAGGATCTCTTGAGTACACAGACCAGGCTCTACGATCTCGGCATCTTCAGCCAGGTCGATGCCGCGGTGCAGAACCCCGAAGGAACCGATCCACAAAAGAATGTTCTGGTGCAGGTTGAGGAGGCGAAGCGCTATACCTTCACCTACGGACTTGGACTGGAATTCCAGACCGGTCAGCCGGGCGGGACAACTGCGCCGCAGGGCACCACTGGGGTCAGTCCCAGAGTCGAGTTTGACGTTACGCGGCTGAATTTGGGGGGGCGTAACCAGACTCTGACGTTTCAGTCTCACGTGGGCAGCCTGCAGCAACGCGGTCTGATCAGTTACGCCATTCCCAAGCTGTTCGACAATGACAAGTTCAAGCTGATCTATACCGTTTTCTACGACAACAGTCTGGATGTCGCGACCTTCACTTCTCAGCGCCTGGAGGGAAAAGTCGACCTGCGGCAACAGATCGGAAACTCCGGAAATGAGCCTGGGACTCGTCCCGGACCCAATGCGATTACCTATCGGTGGGATTTTCGTCTGGTGAAGGCCGGACACTTCGCGGGAACTTTTACTCCCGGTGAAATTGCGCTTCTCTCTCTCCCGGCTCGCGTGGGCGGTCCCGGTTTTACGTTCATTCACGACAAGCGGGACAATCCGTTGGAGAGCACGAAGGGGGACTATTTCACCCTGGATGGTTTTGCCTCGTCCAGTTACTTCGGGTCCGAGGCCGATTTTGGTCGCGTGCTGGCGCAGCATTCCAGCTACTACGCTTTTGGGGGAAAGGGCAAAGCCGGGCATCAATTCGTATTTGCGCGCTCGACGAGCATCGGGGTGCAGCAGCCCTTCAGCGGAACGACCGTCCGGCCGCCGGGAGCCTGTCCCACCGATCCGAATACGAACGAGTCGGTGTGCCATGGGATTTCACTGATTCCGTTGCCCGAGCAGTTTTTTGCCGGTGGGGGCAACTCTCATCGCGGATTTGGGTTAAATCAAGCAGGACCTCGCGACCCGGATTCCGGTTTTCCGGTCGGCGGCACGGCGTTGTTCGTGAATAACCTCGAACTGCGTTTTCCGCCGATCACGTTGCCATACCTTGGCGAAGGATTTGGTTTTGCGATCTTCCACGATATGGGTAACGTCTTTACTGCCCCGCACGACATGCTGAAGGGACTGCTGCGGTGGCATCAGGATAAGCCTCCGCAATGCTCGTTCGGCGATACGAATTGTCTGAGTCCGTTCAACAATAGCGGGTTCGACTACACTTCCCACGCGCTTGGGGTGGGGTTGCGATACAAGACACCTATCGGACCGTTGCGCTTTGACTTCGGGTACAATTTGAATCCAACGGCATATCTTCAGGCGATTACGAGCAAGGATAGCTCTGGGAATTCAATCACGAATCTTGTGCCGCAGCATCTGCGACATTTCAATTTATTTTTCAGCATAGGGCAGCCATTCTGATGAGCACAGGTCGTGCAAAAATAGCGGTGACGTTCGCGATGCTTGCGCTATTGCTCGGCGCCCCATGCCAGCCATTGGCCCGAGCCGGACAGGTGATCGACCGCATCGTGGCCACGGTCAACGGGCGCATTATTCTGCAGAGCGATTGGGACGAAGCGCTGTGTTACGAAGCCCTGCTCAACGGCCGCGCGCTCAATCAGTTCACCGACGAGGATCGGCGGGCTGTGCTCGACCGGCTGATCGATCAGGAACTGCTCGGGGAACAGATGAAGTCTGCTTCTTTTCAGCATGCCACCGAGGCTGAGGCCGCCGCGCGAATTGCCGAGGCTCGCAAAGAGTATGCGGGGGCGACAACAGCGGAAGGCTGGCAGTTGGTATTGGCCAGATTTGGGCTTTCGGATAAAGAACTGTTGGCTCATGTGCAACAGCAGATCGATCTCTTGCGACTCGTGGATGCTCATCTTCGGCCCGCGGTGCAGATCGATTCCAAGACCATCGAAGCGTATTACCGGGAGAAGTTCGTCCCACAGTTGAAACAACCCATTGCGGCTGAGGCCCCATCCGCCGACGTCGCCGCGAAGATCCGCGAACTGCTCACCCAGGAGAAGGTCAACGAGCTCATGGTTTCCTGGCTGCAGTCGCTGCGTTCGGAGAGCAAGGTGAACCTGCCGGGAACGACGGGGTCGGCCGGCGACGGAGTACAAACGCGGTGACCGAGCCCGCCGCCAGGCCGCGACGCTGGTGGAAATACCTGATGATCGCCGCCGGCTTCGGCCTCCTCGCCGTGCTGGCCGCACTCTGGTACACCACCACCGATTCCTTTCAAGCCTATGTACGCCGGCGAATGGTCTCTGAAGTGGAGCGCATCACCGGGGGCCGCGCCGAGATTGGCAGCTTCCACATTGTTCCTTTCCATCTCCAGGTCGAAGTGCGCAACATCACCGTACGAGGCAAGGAGCCTCCGACCGACGCACCGCTGGTTCATGCCGACAGCCTGGTAGCGCAATTGAAGGTGATCTCGTTTCTGCGCACTGAGTTCGGCTTTTACTCGGTGACGCTCGATCATCCGGTGGTTCACATCGTCGTTGGACCGGACGGCACGACGAACATTCCCGCTCCGAAAGTGTCGCAGACGTCCTCCGAGAGGACTCCAATCGAGCAGTTGTTCGCCCTGTCCATCGACCACCTGGCAGTACGGAGCGGTGAACTGCTGTGGGCGGACCGAAGAATTCCTCTGGACTTTTCCGTGCACGACACCGGCGCGCGGATGGATTACTCGTTCCTGCGGGGGCGCTACGAGAGCTATCTCACGATCGGCAAAGTGGATAGTGCGATCGAGAATCTTCGTCCATTCGCCTGGGGGACTGCCGTCGAATTCAGCCTGGGGCCGACCTTCGCGGATGTGAAGTCGCTGAAGTGGGACTCCGGGCGGTCCTCTTTTCACGTGAGTGGGCGCGTCAGCGATTTCAGCAATCCACATCTGGATGGAAGCTACCAGGCCCACGTCGACCTGCAAGAGGTGGCGGCGATTGCACGCCGGCACGAACTGCGCGAAGGCTCCGCCGAGTTCAAAGGCAGCGGACGCTGGGCGGTGGATGAGTTCACGACGGCGGGGACCGTGTCGCTGCGCGACGTGGGCTGGCAGGACGATCAGATTACGCTTAAGAAAGCCACCGCCACCTCGGAGTACTCCGTCACGGATGAGCAGATCAAACTCTGGAAGCTGCAGGGGAAGCTATTCGGCGGTAGTTTTACCGGCGACGCACAGGTCGATAACTGGCTGCACGGCCTGCCGCCGCTGCCTGCGGGCAAAGTTAAACAGGGCGCGGAGAATCTTCCAATCGTAACCGCGACTCGGCCTCCGGCTAAAAAGGGCGAGAAGGCGAAGCTGCCCGGTGTGCAGAGCGGCTCGGTACATCTTCGGTTGAGAGAATTTTCTGCGGCGGAAATAACGGCAGCTTTGAGTACGCGTGCGCACCCTTTGGGACAGTTTCATCTCGCAGGATTGGCCACGGGCACACTGGATGCGATGTGGAAGGGATCGACCAGGGACGCGGAAATCGGATTTGCTCTCGATGTGAATCCGCCGCTGCATCACGACAGGGGCGAATTGCCGTTGACCGCCCATATTCAGGGTAAGTATCGCGCGGTTAGCGACTCGCTGGAGCTCGCGCAATTCAACTTGTCCACGCCTGCATCGCGAGTTCAGGCATCAGGCACCCTGGCGACCCCCGCGACGCTGCGCTTCTCGATATCGACAACCAACCTTGAGGAATGGCGTCCATTGGTAGCGGCGCTGGGCGGCCCCACGGACCTGCCGTTCCGCGTTGACGGCAATGCGACCTTCAACGGCATAGCCGGCGGCACGTTCTCCGCGCCCACGCTGGCGGGGACACTGGTCGCCGAGGATTTTGAATTCACTATGCCTGCGACCTCGCGCACTGCGAAGCAGCAGGTCCATTGGGATTCGCTGGCGGCCAACATTCAATTCTCTTCGCATGATCTTGCGTTTCGCGGAGGCACACTGCGGCGTGGCGACACCAGCGCCGAGTTCGATGTCAACGCCATCCTGCAGGAGGGAAAGTTCCCCGCGAACACTCCTTTCACGGCGCGCGTGAGCTTGCACAAAGTGGACGTCACCTCAACGGCAGCCCTCGCCGGTTTTGACTATCCGGTTTCGGGGACGGCGGACGTGTCCCTGCAGATCGCAGGGACGCGGGCGCATCCCCAGGCGCAGGGCCACATTCACGCGGCGAATGCATCCGCCTACGGGGAAGCGATCGAGCAGTTCGACGCCGACCTGCGGATCGCCGGCAGCGAGACGGCGCTCAACAATATTCATCTCACCCATGGGGAGGCCGAGGTCTCCGGCAGTGCGGCCTATACGCCGGCGACGCGCGCCTTCCGGCTTGACCTCATCGGGAAGAATTTCGACGTAGCGCGCATTCGGCAGATTCATCTGGATCGCCTCCCGATGGAGGGCCGCGCCGACTTCACTCTGCAAGGCTCGGGCACGTTGGACGCTCCGGTGATCAACGCCGCCGTTCACGTGCGCGACCTGATGCTCGACCGCGAAGTGGAGGGCGGACTGGACCTTGAAGCGGCGACCAAGGGCGGTGAACTTCGCCTGAGCGGACACTCCGAATTTCCCCACGGAACGCTCTCG
>Ga0209890_10000257_pt1 | contig 24662 bp, 20 predicted proteins | sample OrgsoiDNA2013049_FD_185799 | JGI IMG/M metagenome (GOLD analysis project Ga0209890, IMG submission 185799) | Permafrost soil microbial communities from the Arctic, to analyse light accelerated degradation of dissolved organic matter (DOM) -... | ecosystem: Environmental > Terrestrial > Soil >...
TAGGACAGAACCACCACGGCGAGAAGGACCGCGACCGCCACCGCGATGGGTGAGGCCAGCGAGAGATACGCTGCGCCCCCCAGCCCGGCAACCAGCAGGATCTGTTCGGTGGCGTAGGCGACCGAGGAGATTGGGTCAGAGCAGAAGACGGGCAGCGCGAGCCACTTTGGCAGCAGGTGCTCCGCGTGGCGGTCGCTGGCGAGGGCACGACCAAGCAATAGACGCTTGATTACCCCTGCGGATCGTGGCACGCCGCGAGAGTACTACGCCGCGGCCGGGGGGCAGGTCGACGCCGCCCTCGGGTGAAAGCTCGCCGCCACCGCCAAGTCCCACGGCCGCGGCGGCGAATGCTTCACTCACCGGTGACGCCGGGCCGACCCACGATCGGTGCCCTCACCGGCCAGGACGCGCCCCGGTCCTGGGCGCGGGCCTCGGCCCCGTCGCAGAGCCCGCACGAGAAATCACCAGCTCACATTCCGAACAGGAGCTGTGGAGGTGTCTGCCGGGGGCTCGTGAGCGTCCTTGCTGGGGCCTGGCACGCCCAACGCCCGGTCAGGGGCCGGGTTGTGAGCGCCCCCCTGAAAGGGCGCCGGCAGCGGAGCAGCGCCAGAAGCACCAGCAGCACCAGAGCCGGCTACCGGGCGTCCGGCAGACAGTTCCCGGTGCGGTCCAGCCAGGCCGGTCGGGGCCCGGTGGTCGGGGCCGGGTGGCAGACACGCCGCAACGATCAACTCTTCGATCGGCCGTGGCGGGCCGCCGCCCGCCCTGGTTTGCCCGCTGACCCGGACCGGGTGGGCCCTGTTCGGCGGCGCCACCCCCAGCGGGGCGAGTCATCCGGTGCTAGGGCTGTGTTAGGTCGGCGTACAGATCCGCCGGGTCCGAGTTAGGAAGTCGTTAAGAAGCCTGTTCTGCCCCCCCGGCTGGTGGAGACTCTTCGGTGTTCGATCTGGCCACCTGAGAACTGGAGTCCCCCCATGGCAGACCTCGTGTTCGTGATCCTGACCGTCGCGTTCTTCGCGCTCAGCGCCCTGATTGTCAAGGGTGTGGAGCGGCTGTGAGCGTCGAGAACGCCGCCGGGCTCGTCCTGACCTTCCTGCTCATCGGCTACCTCGTGCTCGCCCTGCTGTTCCCGGAGCGTTTCTGAGATGTCCGAGACCACTGCCGGCCTGCTGCAGATCGGCCTGCTGATTGCTGCACTGGCCGCCTGCTACCGCCCGCTGGGTGCGTACATGGCGCGGGCCTACACCCGCGAGAAGGACACCGGTGTCGAACGGGCGCTCTACCGCGTGATGGGCGTGGACCCCAAGGCCGACCAGCGCTGGCCCGTGTACGCCCGCTCACTGCTCGCCTTCTCCGCCGTGTCCGTCCTCGGGTTGTACGCGATGCTGCGCTTCCAGCCGCACCTGCCCCTCAGCCTGGGCTTTGGCGGTGTCGCGCCCGACCAGGCGTTCAACACCGCCGCGTCGTTCATCACCAACACGAACTGGCAGTCCTACTCCGGCGAGTCGACGATGGGCCACCTGGTCCAGATGGCCGGGCTGGCAGTGCAGAACTTCGGCTCCGCCGCCGTGGGCATGGCCGTCGCCGTGGCGCTGATCCGCGGGTTCACCCGCTCGCGCACCGACCGGGTGGGCAACTTCTGGGTCGACCTGGTCCGGGGCTGTCTGCGCATCCTGCTGCCGCTGGCGGTCGTGGGAGCCATCGCCCTGGTCGCACTCGGCGCGGTACAGAACTTCTCGGCCGGCACCGGCGCCACCACCCTGGCCGGCATCCACCAGACCATCACGGGCGGACCGGTCGCCTCCCAGGAGGCCATCAAGGAGATCGGCACCAACGGCGGCGGCTTCTACAACGCGAACTCCGCGCACCCGTTCGAGAACCCCAACCCGTTCTCCAACTTTCTGGAGATCTTCTTCCTGCTGCTCATCCCGGTGGCACTGACCCGCACGTTCGGGCTGATGGTCAAGGACAAGCGGCAGGGCTACGCGATCCTGGCCACGATGGGTGCCCTGTGGGCGACGATCCTGGCGGGCATGTGGTCGCTGGAGGCCGCGCACCCCGGGACGGCGCTGAGGCTGGCCGGTGCGTCCATGGAAGGCAAGGAGACCCGCTTCGGTGTTGCCTCCTCGGCCCTGTTCGCCACCTCGACCACCGGCACGTCGACGGGGGCGGTCGACTCGTTCCACTCCTCGTTCACCGCACTGGGTGGGGGCTTGGCCATCTTCAACATGGGCCTGGGCGAGATCGCGCCCGGCGGCACCGGTTCCGGTATCTACGGGATCCTCGTGGTGGCCATCGTGACCGTGTTCATCGCCGGGCTGATGGTCGGGCGCACCCCGGAGTACCTGCGCAAGAAGATCACCGCACGCGAGATCAAGCTCGTCTCGCTGTACATCCTGACGACCCCGCTGCTCGCGCTGGCCGGGACCGGACTGGCGATGAGCCTGGCCGGGCCCAAGACCTCCATCCTCAACCCCGGCCCGCACGGCCTGTCCGAGGTCCTCTACGCGTTCGTGTCCTCTGCCAACAACAACGGGTCGGCATTTGCCGGCCTGTCCGTGAACACCGGCTTCTACAACACGGCGCTGGGCGTGGTCATGCTCGCCGGCCGGTTCATCCCCATGGTGTTCGTTCTCGCGCTGGCCGGGTCACTGGCCCGCCAGCAGCCGGTCCCGGCGACCGCTGGCACGCTACCCACCCACCGACTGCTGTTCGTCGGGATGCTTTACGGCGTCGTCATCATCGTGGCCGGCCTGACGTTCTTCCCGGCGCTCGCGCTCGGGCCACTGGCGGAGGGCCTGTGATGTCGACGACCACCAGCCCCGGCGACCCCCACACCTCACCCGAAGGGCCCCAGCTCATGTCTGCTGCCTCACCCACGGCCCCCTCGCGGGTGGAAGCGGGCTCTGTCGACCTGAAGATGATGCTCACCTCGCTGCCGGACGCGGTCCGCAAGCTCGACCCGCGCGCCATGGTCCGCAGCCCCGTCATGTTCGTCGTCGAGGTCGGCGCGGTGCTGTCCTCGGTGCTTGCCGTCATCCACCCGAGCCTGTTCGCGTGGTCGGTGGTGGTGTGGCTGTGGCTGACCGTCATCTTCGCCAACCTCGCCGAGGCCGTGGCCGAGGGGCGCGGCAAGGCGCAGGCCGCAACCCTGCGCCGCGCCAAGACCGAGACCGTTGCCCGCCGGCTGGGCGACGACGGCGCCGAGCAGAGCGTCCCCGCGGCTGAGCTTCGGCTCGGCGATCGGGTGGTCGTCGAAGCCGGCCAGATCATCCCCGGTGACGGCGACGTCGTCGAGGGGGTGGCCAGCGTGGACGAGTCCGCCATCACCGGCGAGTCCGCACCAGTCATCCGGGAGTCCGGCGGCGACCGCAGCTCGGTCACCGGTGGCACCAAGGTGCTCAGCGACCGCATCGTGGTGGCCATCACCGCCAAGCCCGGCGAGAGCTTCATCGACCGGATGATTGCCCTGGTGGAGGGGGCTTCCCGGCAGAAGACGCCCAACGAGATCGCGCTGAACATCCTGCTGGCCAGCCTCACGATCGTCTTCCTCATGGCGACCGCAACCCTGCAGCCCTTCGCCATGTACTCCGGCGCCCAGCAGTCCCTGGTCGTGCTCGTCGCGCTGCTGGTGTGCCTCATCCCGACCACCATCGGGGCGCTGCTGTCGGCGATCGGCATCGCCGGTATGGACCGGCTCGTCCAGCACAACGTGCTGGCCATGTCCGGGCGGGCCGTCGAGGCCGCCGGGGACGTCAACACGCTGCTGCTGGACAAGACCGGCACCATCACGCTGGGCAACCGGCAGGCCGCTGAGTTCCTCTCGGTGCGCGGGGTGGAGGCCGGCGAGCTCGCGGACGCCGCACAGCTGTCCAGCCTGGCCGACGAGACCCCCGAGGGCCGTTCCATCGTGGTGCTGGCCAAGAGCGCGTATGGCCTGCGCGAACGCCAGCCCGGTGAGCTGAAGACCGCGAGCTTTGTGGTCTTCAGCGCACTGACCCGGATGAGCGGGGTCGACTTCGACGACGGGCGCAAGATCCGCAAGGGCGCGGCCGCGGCGGTCATGAAGTGGGTTCGCGACCATGACGGGCATCCCAGCGGTGAGGTGGGCGCCATCGTGGACGCCATCTCCACCGCGGGTGGCACCCCGCTGGTCGTCGCGGAGCACGTGGATGGTCAGCCCGCGCGCTGCCTGGGGGTGATCAACCTCAAGGACGTGGTCAAGGAAGGCATGCGGGAGCGCTTCGAGGAGATGCGAGCCATGGGCATCCGCACCGTGATGATCACCGGGGACAACCCGCTCACCGCCAAGGCCATCGCCGACGAGGCCGGCGTCGACGACTTCCTGGCCGAGGCCACCCCCGAGGAGAAGATGGCCCTCATCAAGGCCGAACAGCAAGGCGGTCGGCTGGTCGCGATGACCGGCGACGGCACCAACGACGCACCGGCCCTGGCCCAGGCCGACGTGGGTGTGGCCATGAACACGGGCACGTCGGCCGCCAAGGAGGCCGGCAACATGGTCGACCTCGACTCCAACCCCACCAAGCTCATCGAGATCGTCAAGATCGGCAAGCAGCTGCTCATCACCCGCGGCTCGCTGACCACGTTCTCCATCGCCAACGACATCGCCAAGTACTTCGCGATCATCCCGGCGATGTTCGCCGGCGTGTACCCCGGCCTGGCCACCCTGAACATCATGGGCCTGGCCACACCGCGGTCCGCGATCCTGTCGGCGGTCATCTTCAACGCCCTCATCATCATCGGGCTCATCCCACTGGCGCTGCGAGGGGTCCGGTACACGCCTTCGTCGGCCGCCTCGATGCTGCGCCGCAACCTGCTCATCTACGGCGCCGGCGGCATCCTCAGCCCCTTCATCGGCATCAAGGTCATCGACCTTCTGGTATCCCATCTCCCCGGCATGCGCTAGAGAGGCAGACCAAGACCATGGCACTTCGAAACTCCCCGGCACTTCGCCAGCACCTGGCTGCGCTGCGCACTCTGCTCGTCCTGACCGTCATCCTCGGCCTGGCCTACCCTGTGGCCATGACCGCCCTGGCGCAGGTCGCCTTCGGGGGCAACGCCAACGGCTCCCTGGTGACCCGCGCCGGCAAGACCGTCGGCTCCGACCTCATCGGGCAGGCCTTTACCCGTCCGGTCCTGAAGAACGGCCAGCCTCAGAAGGACGCCAGCGGCAACCCGGTGCTCGAAGCGAACCCGGCGTACTTCCAGAGCAGGCCGTCGGCGGCCGGGTCCGGGTACGACCCGCTGTTCAGCGGCGCCTCCAACCTCGGCCCGGAGAACAAGGTCCTCATCGACGCCATCACCACGCGGCGGGCGAGTGCCGCCAGGCTCGACGGCGTCGACCCCCAGCAGGTCGCACCGGACGCGTTGCTCAGCAGCGGTTCGGGCCTGGACCCGCAGATCAGCCCGGCTTACGCGGCCGAGCAGGTCGCCCGGGTCGCCCGGGTGCGTGGCCTGGCTGTGGCAGCGGTCCAGGCGCTGGTCACCGAGCACACCCAGGCCCGCACGCTCGGATTCCTGGGCGAGCCACGCGTCAACGTCCTGGACCTCAACCTGGCGCTGGATGCCGCCGGCCACTGAGGCGGTGCGTCAGACTTACTGAAGACCGGTGAAGGAGGAGCCATGGGCCGCGGCAGGCTGCGGGTCTACCTGGGCGCTGCGCCCGGAGTCGGCAAGACCCACGCGATGCTCGACGAGGGCCACCGTCGCGCCGAGCGTGGCACCGACGTCGTCGTCGGCTTCGTGGAGACCCATGGCCGCAAGCACACCGCTGACCTGCTCGAGGGGCTGGAGACCGTGCCTCGCCGTGAGGTCTCCTACCGCGGCGCCACGTTCACCGAGATGGACCTGCATGCGGTCCTGGCCCGCTGGCCCGCGGTCGCCCTCGTCGACGAGCTGGCGCACACCAACGTGCCGGGCACTGGCAACGAGAAGCGGTGGCAGGACATCCAGGTGCTCCTGGCCGCGGGCATCGACGTCATCTCCACTGTCAACATTCAGCATCTGGAGTCACTCAACGATGTCGTGGAGAAGATCACCGGGGTGCCGCAACGGGAACGGGTGCCGGACGCGGTCGTGCGGGCTGCCGAGCAGGTCGAGCTGGTGGACATGGCCCCGGAGGCGCTGCGTCGGCGGATGGCGCACGGCAACATCTACGCCGCGGAGAAGGTCGACGCGGCGCTGGGGAACTACTTCCGGGTCGGCAACCTCACCGCGCTGCGCGAGCTGGCGCTGCTGTGGACCGCGGACAAGGTCGACGAGGCACTCCAGCTGTACCGCGAGCAGCACGACATCGAGGCGACCTGGGAGACCCGGGAACGCGTCGTGGTCGCGCTGACCGGCGGGCCCGAAGGCGGGACCCTGATCCGTCGCGCGGCCCGCGTAGCGGCCCGGTCGGCCGGCGGGGACCTTCTCGCGGTGCACGTCACCCGCTCCGACGGGCTCACCGGCGCCAACCCGGCCAAGCTGGCCTCCCAGCGCAAGCTGGCCGAGACCTTGGGCGGCACCTACCACCAGATCGTCGGCGACGACGTTCCCGACGCGTTGCTGGACTTCGCCCGCGCCGAGAACGCCACCCAGCTGGTGCTCGGCGACAGCCGCCGGTCCCGGCTCGCCGCCATGCTGACCGGGCCGGGCATCGGCGCCGACATCATCCGCAACTCCGGCGACATCGACGTCCACCTGGTCACTCAGTCGCGCACCGGGAAGGCACACGGGCTGCCGCGGCCCCCCCAGCGCAGCCTCACCCTTCGGCGCCGACTGCAGGGATTCGCGCTCGGGCTGGCTCTGCCGGCGCTGCTCACCGTGCTGCTGGTCCATGAACGCCAGCACCTGAACCTGGTCAGCGATGTCCTGCTGTTCCTGCTGGCCGTGGTGGTAGTGGCCCTGGTCGGCGGGTTCCTCCCGGCCATGGTGGTCGCAGTCGGCGGGTCGATGCTGCTGAACTACTATTTCACCCCGCCGCTGAACACGTTCACCATCAGCGAGACGAACAACGCTCTGGCGTTGGTGGTGTTCGTTGCCGTCGCCGCGCTGGTCAGCTCGGTCGTGGACCTGGCCGCGCGGCGCACCCGGCAGGCAGCGCGCGCCACCGCCGAGACGGAGACGCTCAGCACGCTGGCCGGCAGCATTCTGCGCGGCGAGACGGCACTGCCGGCCCTGCTGGAACGGTTGCGGGAGGCGTTCGCTCTGACCTCGGTCACCCTGCTGGAACGGACCCGGACCCCAAACCTGACCCCGGGCCGCGGGGCGTCCGGGCGCGGACCCACAGACCAGTGGACGGTCGTGGCCAGCGCAGGCGCCGACCGGTGCGAGAGCCCCCAGGACGCCGACAGCGAGGTCCCTGCCGGCGAGACTCTCCTGCTGGCGCTGCGCGGACGGCCGCTGCGTGCGGAGGACCGCAGAGTCGTGGGCGCCTTCGCCGCGCAGGCCGCCGTGATCCTGGAACGGCTCCGGCTAAGCGAGGCTGCAGCGGCCGCCGTCCCCATCGCGCAGGGAGACCGGATGCGCACGGCACTGCTCGCCGCGGTCGGACACGACCTGCGCACCCCGCTCGCCGCAGCCAAGGCCGCCGTGACCAGCCTGCGAAGCAGCGACATCCGGTGGTCCAGGCGGGACCACGACGAGCTGCTGCTGACCGCGGACGAGTCCCTGGACCAGCTCGCCCGGCTGGTGGACAACCTGCTGGACATGAGCCGGCTACAGGCGGGGGCACTGTCGGTGGTGGGCCGCCCCGTGGCGCTCGACGAGGTGGTCGCCTTGGCGCTGGACGATCTCGGCCCGATCGGGCACCCGGTGGTAGCTGACGTGCCAGACGACCTCCCGGTCGTGCTGGCCGACCCGGGACTGCTCGAACGGGTCATCGCCAACCTGGTCGCCAATGCGCTCCGGTACTGCCCGCCCGGGACCCCGCCGGTGGTCACCGGCAGCAGTCTTGGCCAGCGCGTGGAGCTGCGCGTCATCGACCGCGGCCCAGGTATCCCCACGGCCGACCTCGACCGGGTTTTCACCCCGTTCCAGCGCCTCGGCGACACCGACAACACCACCGGAGTCGGCCTCGGGCTCGCCCTGTCCCGTGGGCTCACCGAGGCGATGGGTGGCACCCTCACCGCTGAGGAGACCCCCGGCGGTGGCCTGACGATGGTGGTATCGCTGAGCGCCGCACCGGGTGGGGCAGCCGCCACGCGCAGGGAGCCCGGCCGGCGGGAACGCGAAGGGGCGAACCAGGAAGCCACCCCGACCATCGGCCAGGACCGCTCATGACCCGGGTACTTGTTGTCGACGACGAACCGCAGATCCTGCGGGCGCTGCGGATCAACCTGCGAGCCCGCCACTACGAGGTGTTCACGGCCGCCACCGGCGCCCAGGCGCTGGCGGTCGCCGCACACCACCCTCCCGACCTGGTCATCCTCGACCTCGGCCTGCCCGACCTGGACGGGGTCGAGGTCATTGCAGGCCTGCGCGGCTGGACCGCCGCGCCCATCGTGGTGCTGTCCGGCCGCAGCGACAGCGCAGACAAGGTCGACGCGCTGGACGCCGGCGCCGACGACTACCTCACCAAGCCGTTCGGGGTCGACGAGCTGTTGGCCCGGCTGCGGGCCGTGTTGCGACGCGCCACGCCAATCGAGGCCACCGCGACCGTGACGTTCGGGGCGACCACCGTTGACCTGGCCGCCCGACGGGTTACCCTCGCCGACGGCACCTCCCACGTCGAGGTGCGCCTGACCCCCACCGAGTGGCACCTGCTCGAGGTCCTGCTGCGACACCCCGGCAAGCTGCTCAGTCAGCGGCACCTGCTCACTGAGGTCTGGGGACCCGGCTATGAGAGTGCCGGGGGGAACTTGAGGGTGTACATGACCCAGCTGCGGCGCAAGCTCGAACCTGACCCGGGGCGTCCACGCCACCTGCTCACCGAACCCGGGATGGGCTACCGGTTTCAGCCGGACCAGCCGGACCAGACCCAACTCTGAGGGCACACACCTGCCCAAAGTTGGGTTCTCGCGAGGCCTCTTGGGGACAACCAGGTCGATGAGCCCGACCGGACTGAACTGGGCTCCACTGAACTGGGCTCCACTGAACTGGGCTCCACTGAACTGGGCTCCACTGAACTGCACCGGACTGCATCCCAGGCCAGCACCGAGGTCCCCAGGACGGGGCGAGAGCCTCATGGCAGAAGACGCCTCGCCAAGACATCACGAGCCAGGTCCTGCGAAGACTGGCACCCCGGCGGCCCACCGGGTGCCGGGCGCGACAGCCGCGCTCAGCCTGACGTGGTCCACGAAACGCCAGGTCGGCGGCCGTGGGTCAGGCCCGGCGTGTCGAGACGGGTAAGCGCTCTCGTGTGTAAACTGCGGCGCGTACCACCGGCGGTGGGGCTCGCCGTACCCAAACCGTCACTCCCTGCGGAGTGACCAACAGTCCCTACCTGAAGCCCTCGCCGTGCCCTGTGCCCTGCGAGCCCGTCCAGGTACGGAGGTCGCACTGGTGTCCGACCAGCTACCCAGGCAGAACACAGGCGCCGCAGCTGGCGAGCCGACCGACCCCGACGTCGATCTGCGCCAGGCTGGACTGGGCCGTCGCGCAGGCGGCGACGCCACCGTGCTGGCCGCAATCGCTGCCGGCGGCGCGACCGGCGCAACGGCGCGGTACCTGATCGGACAAGGGTGGCCGACCCCTACGGGCGCCTTCCCGTTCAGCACACTGACGATCAACCTTCTCGGCTGCGCACTGATCGGTGTCCTGATGGTCCTGATCGCGCAGGTCTGGAGCAGGCAGCGTCTGATCCGCCCGTTCCTGGGCACCGGTGTCCTGGGCGGGTTCACCACCTTCTCCACCTACACGGTCGACATCCAACGGCTCGTCGCCGGTGCGCATGCAGGCACGGCGCTGCTCTACCTGGTCCTGACCCCGGTCGGTGCGCTCCTGGCCGTAGGGGTGACAGCAACCGCAACACGACGCTTGCTCAACTGGAGGATCCAATGAGACTCACCGGCACCGCGCAAAGGCTCACGATCATCGTCGGAGACTCCGGCCACTGGCACCACAAGCCGCTGTTCACCGAGATCGTCCACCGCGCCCACGACGCCGGCCTGGCGGGCGCAACAGTCCTGCACGGCATCGAAGGATTCGGGGCCACCAGCCGGATCCACACCTCACGGATCCTGTCCCTGTCCGAGGACCTGCCCGTGGTCATCGTCATCGTCGACAGCCACGACCGCATCCATGACTTCCTGCCCCAGCTCGAAGAGCTCGTGAGCGAAGGACTGGTCATCCTGGACGACTGCGAGGTGATCCGCTACGTCGGCACCAACCCCGACGGGGTCGGCGGCGGCCACGCTCCCATGGACACCCCGGGCCAGCAGCGGTGAGCCTGCTGCTGGTCATCACCGGCGCCGCCATCGGGGCGCCGCTGCGGTACCTCAGCGACCGGGCCATTCAGGCCCGCCACGACACGGTCTTCCCCTGGGGCACCTTCACGGTCAACGTGCTCGGATCGCTCATCCTGGGCATCGTCACCGGAGCCGTCACCGCCGGCGGCGCCTCCCTGCCCGTCCAGCTGGCCGTCGGAACCGGGTTCTGCGGCGCGCTGACCACCTACTCCACGTTCTCCTACGAGACGCTGCGCCTGCTCGAGGACGACGCCCGGCTTTTCGCAGCTGCCAACCTGGTAGCCAGCGTCGTGGCCGGACTGGGCGCAGCCTTCCTGGGCGTGGCCATCAGCTCGGCGATCTGGTCTTGACCACGGACCCGGGCCCCGACCCCGCCCAGAGTCCCAGCCAGGGCCTGGGCCAGGAGCGCTGGCTCAGCTCGGGCGTGGCCGGCGTGGGCGCGGCCTCCCTGTTCAGCGACGCAGGTCACGAGATGGCCACCAGTGTCCTGCCCACCTTCCTGACCTCCACCCTGCACGCCAGCCCAGCGGCCCTGGGTGCGATCGAAGGCCTCTCCGACGCCCTGGTCGGGTTGAGCAAGCTGGCTGGCGGGCCCCTGGCCAACGACCCGCAACGGCGCGGGCGACTCGCCTCCGGCGGGTACCTGGGCACTGCCATCGCCACCGCGGCGATCGGCCTGACCACAGCCGTCTGGCAGGTCGCCATCCTGCGCTCGCTCGCCTGGGCATCCCGCGGGATCCGCTCCCCCGCCCGGGACATGCTGCTGACCGACCTGACCCCTAAGTCGGCCTACGGGCGCGCAATCGGCCTCGAACGAGCCGGAGACAACACCGGCGCCATCCTCGGGCCGCTCCTGGCCTCCGTCCTGGTGGCCGTCGTGGGGATCCGCCACGTCATCCTGCTGGCGATCATCCCCGGCGTCTTCGCCGCCATCTCCATCACCATCGCCGCCCGCCAGGCCCGCGCCACCCTCACCGCGGTCGAAGGCCGGCGCACCCTGAGCCTGAACATCGGCGAGCTGGCAGCGGCGGGGCTGGCCCGCGCCCTGACCCCCGCCGCACTGTTCGAGCTGGGCAACCTGGCCACCACACTGCTGATCCTGCGCGCCACCAACCTACTTCACGCCGACGGCCGCAGCCTCACGGCCGCCACCAGCGTCGCCATCTTGCTGTATGCCGCCCACAACGGCGCCGCCACCCTCGCCTCGCTCGGCGGCGGCCAGCTGGCCGACCGCCTCAGCGCGCGCGGTGTCTTCGCAGCCGGAGCCGGCGTCTACGTGCTGGGCTACGCGGTGTTCGCCTGGCAGCAGCACGCCTGGCCCGTCCTGGCGATCGGGTTCCTGCTGTGCGGTGTGGGTATCGGCTTCGCCGAGACCGCAGAGTCCACCGTGGTCGCCCAGCTGCTCCCAGACCACCTGCGCAGCAACGGCTTCGGAGTCCTGGGGCTCGTGCAGTCCTTCGGCGACCTGGGAGCCACCCTGGTCGCCGGGATCCTCTGGTCCCTGTTCTCCCCCACCGTCGCCTTCGGGTACGCCGCAGCGTGGATGGCCCTGTCGGTGACCGCCTCAGGATGGCTGCGTCCACGCGGTCAACGACCGGTACCGCCCATCCCATGACGCGATCCACGCTCGAAACCGACCCCACTCGGGACTAAGGACCGTGGCGAACCCGTTCGCGCAGGCATAGCGTCAAGGACACCCCGAGAAAGGTTGACTCACATGAGCTTCGAAATCACCGACGTCGCCGCCCTGGAGATCCTGGACTCCCGCGGACGCCCGACGGTGCAGACAACGATCACATTGTCCGACGGGACCACCTCCGTAGCCGGTGTCCCGTCCGGTGCCTCGACCGGCACCCGTGAGGCGGTCGAGCTGCGCGACGGCGACACCACCCGCTTCGGCGGGTCAGGGGTGCTGACCGCGGTGGCCAACGTCAACGGTGAGATCGCCGACCTGCTCAGGGGCCAGAAATGGCAGTCCCTCGAGGCAGTCGACAAGGCGATGGCCGCCGCCGACGGCACGCCCACCAAGGCGCGCCTGGGCGCCAACGCCACAGTCGGGGTCTCGATGGCCCTGGCCCGGGCCTTGGCGGCGGCGGACGGGCAGTCCCTGCACGCGTGGCTACCGGGCTTCGGGCAGAGCCCGCGGATGCCCGTACCGTGCTTCAACGTCCTCAACGGCGGCGCCCACGCCCCGAACGCCCTGGACTTCCAGGAGTTCATGATCACCCCGCTCGGTGCTCCCAGCATGGCCGAGGCGGTGCGCGCCGGTGCCGAGGTGTATGCGGCGCTGCGCAAACGCCTGTCGGCCGCGGGCCATGCCACCGGGCTCGGCGACGAGGGCGGCTTCGCCCCCGAGCTCGCCGAACCCGAGGAGGTGCTCGAGGTCATCGTCGCCGCCATCACCGACGCCGGCTACACCCCCGGACGCTCCGGTATCGCGATCGCCCTGGACCCCGCCGCCTCTGAGTTCGAAGACCAGGACGGCAGCTACCACGTGAACGGTCAGCAGCTGTCCAGCGGAGACATGATCGAGCGCTACGCAGCGATGGTCGAGAACTACCCGGTCTGGAGCATCGAGGACGGCCTCGGCGAGTCGGACCGCGACGGATGGCAGAAGCTGACCGCCCGCCTCGGTGAGCACGTGCAGCTCGTCGGCGACGACAACTTCTGCACCAACCCCGCCATCATCACCACGGCCATCGCCGACGGGATCGCCAACGCCGCCCTGATCAAGCTCAACCAGATCGGCACCGTCAGTGAGACCCTCGAGGCCATGGCCATCTGCCACCGGGCCGGGTACGCCCAGATGGTCTCCCACCGCTCGGGCGAGACCCCCGACTCCTTCATCGCCGACCTCGCGGTGGGCACCGGGTGCGGGCAGATCAAGACCGGAGCCCCCGCTCGCGGTGAGCGGGTCGCCAAATACAACCGGCTCATGGAGATCAGCGCCCACCACGTCGACCTGCCCTACGGTCGGGGCTGAGTTCCGCCGCCTGCCACTCCCAAGCCTGGTGCGGGTTCGGTCTTCGCCCTCCGGGTCAGCCCATCCTGCTGATCGGGGACGATAACCGGTTGTGCGCCTGTTTCCGGTGTCCGGCTTACGTCCGAGATGGCGGTCTTCGTCTCGGACGTAAGCCGGCTCAAGGCTTCCGCCACGCCGGTGGCGCGACCCTGGTCGGGCAGTGCGAGGATCACCGCCGGCCGGCGGCCGGCCGGGACGAACACCACCGCCGTCCGGTACGCCTTTGCCCGAGGATGACCAACCCGGAGCTGACGTACCCCAGTAGCCGTGCCGTTCAGGTGGGTGTCACCTCGGTCTGCTTCCGCCCCCGGCCCCGGTCGCCGGGCGGGACAGGGTGGTGACGCACAGGCCCGGGGTGACGAAGGGGAGCAGGCGGGTGGCACTGACCAGGGTGCCCAAGTCGGCAAGGGCGCCCTGGATAATTCCTAGGTGCGCCCCGCACACCACGTCCGGGTTGCTCACGGCCAGCTCGCGGAACGGGCAGCGGTGCAGATTGATGGATGTGCCGTCGGCGCTCAGCTCGGGCGCGAAGCCGCTGTCGGCGAGCATCCGCACGACTGCCCCGATGGCCGCCTCCTCACTGATCGGGAGCCCAGCATCGGTCCCGGCCTCGCCGCCACCGCGCTGGCGGCGCCCCGTCGACTGGACCCAGCTCCGTCCGGCGTTGACCGCAGCCTCGCCCGGGCGCTCACTGGTGGCGACAAGATGCTGGGCCAGCACTTCGGCCAGTAGCCGGTAGTTGCGGTCGCCTTCGGGCGCGGCGGTCGCCTCGTAGACAACCCGCGGGCGACCTGGTCCCCTGGGGGCTTCGCTGTGACGGGTGACGTACCCGGACTCCACCAGCAGGTCCAGATGGGACCGCACGGTGTTCTGGTGCAGCCCGACATGCTGGGCCACCTCGCCGACACCGAGGGGCTGGGCGCGCGAACGCAGCAAGTCGAGCACCGCGATCCGGCTGATGCTGGCCAGTACCTTGTGGTGGCTGAGGTCGTAGCGGCCCGACGCCGGTGCCGGTGGAGCCACTACGGCGTCGCCTCGCTGCGATGAAGGCGGCACCGGGCCGATCGCCGCGCCCGGGGACTCAGACATAGTCGCAGTTTCCCTGATCTACGTAGTAAAAACAAATGGCGCCGTGAGCCTTACCACCACCTCGGGGACACCTCAGGTGTCAGCCGGCGACGGCACGAACCGAGCCCGGATCACGGGTCCGCGCAGAGCTGTGCCCAGCACGGCACAAGGGCCCACGTCAGATGAGCCACACCTGTGAACCTTGAGGTTTAACCCGCCCAGGTGGCAAAAACATCACTAATGTCTATTGCAGCGGTTCCGCACCTTGTCGCCCTCTTGCCCACCCGCCCTGCACAGTCAACTTGGCCAGGCTCCACCCCGACGTGAGCATCTTCTCGATCGTCAGGAAGCAACCCGAGGGACCGGCTGCCCGCCAAGCCGACGAGCCCCCTGTTTGCTCAGCAGGGGGCTCGTCCGTCACAGTTAACGTAACTTCGGGCTAAACACGGGACGCGGCTGAGCTGTGCGGGCGAGGACCTTCGCCTCGCCCGCACCCACCCAGGCCGGTCAGCTCAGCGGTGTTGCCTTCTGGACGAACTCGTTGGTGAAGGTCTTGGTGATGTCGATGGACTTGCCTTGCACCGTCGGGTTGAAAGCGGACAGGACCGCTAGGCAGGTCGCCGGACCGTCTGCGGGCATCATGCCGGTGGGGTTGTAGATGCCCTTCTCGCTCTGCAGTGCCGAGATGTAGGCCGCCTTGCCCACCCCTGCGTAGTAGTCCGGCGGCATCTGGTCGGCGATCTGGGCCGCCGTGTGGTCCTGGATCCATTTCAACGTGGCCACGTAGGCGGTGACCAGCTTCTGCACAGTCGCCTTGTGCGCGTTGACGTAGTCGCTCTGCATGTACAGCGAGGTCGCCGGGTAGGTCCCGCCGAGCGACGCCTTGGCCCCCTGCGCCGTGCGCATGTCCTCCAGGATGTACCCGGTCTTGTCCGCGAGGACCTTGGACACGGTCGGCTCGGTTGTCATCGCGCAGTCGACGCTCTTGTGCAGCATGGCTGCGATGAGGGTCGCACCGGCCTGGACACCGATGCGGTGGGTCTGGGAGGGGTCGACCCCGCTCTTCTTGCCGAGGTACTGCGTGAGGAAGTCGGTCGAGGACCCGGTGTCGGTGATACCGAGGTGGGCACCCTTCCAGTCGGCGGGCGAGTTGATCTTGCCCTTGAGGTCGGTTCGACACAGCTCGACCTCGCCGGGGACCTGCAGCATCGAGACCACGGACTCGGCGAACTTGCCCTGACCCTGCAAGGCGATCGTGTGGTCGTAGAAGCCACCGGTGCCCTGGACCTGGCCGGCGATCATCTGCGTCGTGGCGTCCACGCCCGCGCCCTCGTCCTGCAGTGAGACGTTGACGCCGACCTTGTCGTAGTAGCCGAGCTGCTTGGCCAGCATGAACGGCAGGTAGATCTGCTTGTTGAGACCGCCGACCATGATCTTGATCGTGTCGCCAGTGGCCTTGGTCGATCCAGCGCTGGCGGCGCCGTTGGACCCCGAACCGGTGGCGGCGTTGTTGGCGCAGCCAGCCAGGGCCAGGGCTGCGACGCAGGCCAGGGAACCGGCCGTACGAGAGCGAGACTTCATGAGAGTTCTCCTTGGTGAGGGTATGAGGGGTGGACAGGTGTGGGAGCGGGTGCGGTTTTCGGGTGGTTCGCCGTCACAGGACGGCCAGGTCCGCGTCGCCGTGCTGCGGCGGGCGCCACCGCAGCAGGCGTCGTTCGAGCCGGGTGATGAGGAACTCGGCCAGGAGCGCGATCACTGCCGTCAGGACCATGCAGGCGAGCACGCCGCTCTGGTTGAAGTTGCCCTGGGCGGACCTGATCAGGTTGCCCAGCCCCCGGTCAGAGCCGAGGAACTCCCCGACGATCGCGCCGATGATCGCGAACCCGAAGCTGACGTGCAGGCTGGCCAGGATCCAGGTGAACGCCGAGGGCATGACCACCTCGGTGGTGACCTTCCAGCGCGAGGCTCCCAGCAGCTTGGCGTTGGCCATCAGGTTACGGTCGACCTCGCGGGTGCCCTGGAAGGCGTTGAAGAAGACGCCGAAGAAGACCAGGACGATCACGAGCAGCACCTTGGAGGTCAGGCCCAGGCCAAAGGCGACGATGAACAGCGACCCGAGCACGATGCGCGGGATGGAGTTGGCCACCTTGATATACGGCGCGAACACGTCAGCCAGGATCCTGATACGCCCCAGGGCGATCCCCGCCACGACACCGGCGACCACACCGATGACGAAGCCGATCGCCGCCTCCTCCAGGGTGACCATGATCTGCTCGCTCAGGCTGCCCTGGGACGTGCCCTGGGTGGCCCACGTGACGATCTGGGACCAGACGGCGCTGGGCTGGCTGAAGAAGAAGGGGTCGATCACCCGTGTTCGGGCGGCAAGCTCCCAGCCGCCGAGCCACACAACCAGGACGGTGACCTGTAGGGCGATGACGAGCCGGCGGCGCCTGGTCCACATCCGGCCGGCGCCTTTCATGCCACGTCCCGGGCGCCATCGGGAGCCACCGAGGTCGTGGTTCGGGCGTAGGCCTCCTTGACCTCGTCCCGCAGAGCCTCCCAGATCCGCTCGTAGGTGGCCACGAACCGCGGGTCGAAGCGGATCTCCTGCACGACGCGGGGCCGGGGCAGGTCGATCTGGAACTCCGCTTTCACCGTCCCCGGACCCGCGGTGAGCACGATGACGTTGTCCGCGAGGGCAATCGCCTCCTCGAGGTCGTGGGTGACGAAGACGACGGCCGGCCTGGTCTGGTCCCACAGGTTCAACAGCTCGGTGGACATGATCGAGCGGGTCTGCACGTCGAGGGCACCAAACGGCTCGTCCATCAACAGAACTCGCGGCCGGTTGATCAGAGTCTGCGCCAGCGCGACGCGCTTGCGCATGCCCCCGGAGAGCTGATGAGGGTAGCGGTCCTCGAAGCCGCTCAGCCCCACCCGCCGGATCCAGTCACGCGCCTGGGCCCTGGCTGCGCTCTTGTCCACCCCGCGGAAGAGCGGCCCAGCAGACACGTTGTCCAGCACCGACTTCCAGGGGAAGACCGCGTCCTGCTGGAACACGAACCCGGTGCCGGTGTCGATGCCCGCGACGGGCTTGCCGTCGACGAACACCTCACCGGCAGAGGGCGACTCCAGACCCGAGATCAACGTCAGGGTCGTGGACTTGCCGCACCCGGTCGGTCCGACCACCGCGCAGAACTGTCCGTCCGCCACGGTGAGGCTGATGTCCTTCAGTGCGGTGAAGGTGCCACCGTCCGCCGTGGCGAACTTCTTGGTGACGTTGCGCAGCTCAATGGCCGCCATGGCGATCGCCCTCTCATCGTTGTGATGGGCGTCACGGTATGAACCCAGCCTGCTGCGCGGGAAGTCTTGTGAACCTTGGGCCCAATACCCGCGATACAAGTGGTTTTGTGCATTCTTCTCAGCCATCCTTCAGGCATGCGTCTGCACAGCACCTCGCTTGCCTCGCGAATCCTGATCGCCGTGTTGGGGATCGTCGTGGTGACGATGGCGATCGGGCTCGGGCTCTATGTCTCCCTCGCCCGCTCAACAGCGGACGCGAACGCCACGGAGCGCGCGTCCAACATCGCCGCTGCGGTTGGCGACATGTCGCAGGTGGCGTCGGCCCTGGCTGCCGGGGATCCCCAAGGCACCATCCGCACCATCGCGGACAAGGTCGTCAAGGACACCGGAGCCGCCTACGTCGTGGTGATCGGTGCGAACGGACTGAGGTACTCCCATCCCAACCCGTCGCTGATCGGCCAGCGGATCGCGGAGCCGGTCGCGGCTCTGGACGGCCACATCCACACCGGCGTGGACAACGGCAGCCTGGGTCGGTCGGCGAACGCTCGGGCGCCGGTCCGCGACAGCACAGGCAGACCCATCGGCGAGGTCTCGGTCGGGATTCTGGAGACCGAGGTGGCGGCGCGGCTGAACCAGGTGATCGGGTATGTGATCCTGTACAGCCTGCTGGCTGTTGCCGTGGGCGTGGTGGCGTCACTGGTCCTGGCTCGGGCGATCAAGCGGGCCACGTTCGGCCTGGAACCGGCGGAGATCGTGGCGCTGGTCCAGGAGCGTGAGGCGATGCTGCATGGCATCCGTGAGGGAGTCATCGGCTTCGACCCGCAGGGCCGCATGAACGTCCTGAACGACGAGGCGCGCCGACTGCTCGGCCTGACCGGGGCCACCATCGGCCAGCCGCTGGACGAGCTCGTGTCGGCTGGTCGGCTGCACGACATCCTCTCGGGGACGGTCACGGGTGCGGACGCCGTCGCGGTCACAGACGAGAGTCTTCTGGTTCTCAACCGAATGCCGGTCACCGTGGCCGGCCTCAAGGCAGGATGGGTGGTGACCATCCGTGACCGCACCGAGATGGAGGCATTGTTGAGACAGCTGGACTCCGTGGAGAGCATCACGACCGCGTTGCGGGCCCAGGAGCACGAGTTCTCCAACCGGTTGCATGCGTTGTCAGTGCTGCTCGAGCTCGGTGAGATCGATGAGGCAACCTCCTATGCCGGCCAGCTCACGGCCCAGGCCACACTGGTGGCCGACGATGTGCGAGCCCGGATCGGCCCGCCGGTCGTGGCTGCCCTGCTTCTCGCGAAGATGACGGTGGCTGCCGAGCGGGGCGTGCAGGTCAGGCTGCACCCGGACAGCAGGATGCCCACCGGTGGGCTCGATCACACCGCCCTGTTGTCCGTTCTGGGCAACCTGGTCGATAACGCCGTGGACGCCGCGGGCGCAGACCCCGCTGAACGCCACCCTCGGCAGGTGGTCGTGAAGCTCGTGGGCAGCGCCAGCGAGGTGAGCCTGTCGGTCTGGGACAACGGTCCGGGCATACCCGACGACCGGCTGGAGCAGGTCTTCGTGGACGGCTACTCGACGAAGGCACCACGCGGCGGTCTGCGCCGGGGCGTGGGTCTGGCGCTGGTCCACCGATTGGTCGCCCGGGCCGGCGGCTCAATCGTCGTGACGTCCCAGGAAGGCGCCCGATTTGACGTGCGGCTGCCGGTGGACCGGTCGCAGGTGCTGAGGTGATCCGCACGCTCGTTGTGGACGACGACTTTCACGTGGCGCACGCCCACGCGCTGAGCGTTGGACGGGTGCCCGGATTTTCCGTTGTCGGAGAGGCGCATTCGGCCCAGGAGGCCCGCCAGCTCATCAATGAGCAGCGACCCGACCTCCTCCTGCTGGACATGTACCTGCCCGACGACAACGGGCTGGACCTGGTCCGGCGCCTCACCAGCGAGTCAGCCAAGTCCGATGAGCCCGGCCACGTCCCGGACTTCCTGCTGGTAACGGCCGCCCGGGACATCGAGTCCGTGCGCTCTGCGATGCAGCTGGGAGCCGTCTACTACCTGGTGAAGCCGTTCACCTTCGCGGCTCTGCGCGAGCAGCTCGAGTCCTACCGGCAGTGGCGCCAGCGGCTCGAACGCTCCCACGAGGCAGATCAGGGCACGGTGGACGCGTTGTACGGCCTGTTGCGCTCCCCGGCGGTCGCCACCGCCACCCGCCGGCACCTACCGCCCACGATGGCGCGGGTGCTCGAGATCGTGCAGTCCTCGGCGACGCCGTTGGGAGCCGCCGAGGTTGCTGCTCGTCTGGGGGTGAGCCGCCCGACGGCGCAACGCTACCTCGCGATCTTGGTCCAGAAGCAGGCAATTGACCTCGACCTTGTCTATGGCACCACCGGACGACCCGAGCACCGCTACGTCGCGCGCTCACGTTGACGCTCGCAAGATCGCCGCGACCGGCGTGCCTCTGGCGCCGTGAGGTTCCCGGCATCACCTGCGGTGTTGGACGCCGCCCGGGTATTTGTCATCGAGATCGGCGAGGCGCCCAAGCGCTACCAGAGCAGGAGCTGACCTCCAAGGACCAGGTTCTGCGGGCCGACATCGCCCGCATGCATCACCTGCCCGCCCACCGCGACCCGACCCCGCTGACTTCAACCTGCAGGCCGGAGTGGACCCCGACCTTCGGCCCCGAACGGCGCGACCCTCGGATGCACCGGATGCACCGGATGCACCGGATGCGGCTCTCGTCCGGATCCGCCAGTGTCCGGATCGGGAGCTGCCTTCACCCCGTGGCATCGCCAGGCGGGCCGGTCGCACGACCTGCACGCAGATGCTTTGACCGGGCGGCGGAGCGGTCAACCCTGGTACGGCGCAGTGAGGGGATCTGCTCGGCGGCGGTTGGCCTGCCACCGCTACAACGATCAAGCTCCCTCCGGGAGACCTGCGCGGCCCGCTGACCTGGGATGGCGCTGCTCAAGGGAGCGACGCAGCGGCGGGGGGAGGTAGGCCGCGCCCATCCCCTGGCTCGCGGCGACGTCCGCCGGGTTCTGGATGGCGCAGGTTCGCAGGGACAGGCAGCCACAGCCGATGCACGAGTCGAGGCCGTCGCGCAGCGCGCTCAGGGCCCTGATCTGCTCGTCCAGCCGCCCACGCCATCCCCGGGAGAGCCGGGCCCAGTCGCTGCGATTGGGCGCGCGCCCCCTGGGCAGCCTCGACAGCGCCTGCTCCACCTCGTCCAGGCTCAACCCCACGTTGCGGGCCGCCCGGATGAAGGCAAGCCGCCTGAGCACGTTGCGCTCATAGCGGCGCTGACCGCCGCCGGTTCTCGTGGCGGCGACCAGGCCCATCCGCTCGTAGTACCGCAACGCCGAGGGGGCCAAACCACTGCGATCGGAGACCTGACCGACCGTGAGCAGGTCCCGGGACCGCAGCATCGCGCACCTCACTTGACTTAAAGTTGACTTTAACTCTCATGATGGGCGACATCACACTTGACGACAAGGGAGAACGCACATGCCTGTCGCACTCATCACCGGTGCCTCACTGGGGCTCGGCCGGGCCGTGACCACCGCACTGGCCCGCCGCGGCTGGTCGGTCGTGGTCGACGCTCGTCGCGCCAACCTCCTCGACGACCTGGTCGCCGGGCTGGGCGCGGGCTCGGTCACCGCCGTGCCCGGCGACGTGGCCGACCCGGCGCACCGCACCGCCCTGCTTGCGGCGGTGCAGCGCCGCGGCCGCCTGGACCTGCTGGTCAACAACGCCAGCGCCCTGGGCCCGAGCCCGCTGCCGCATCTGAGGCACTACCCGCTTGACGAGCTGGCCGCGGTGTACGAGATCGACGTGCTTGCCCCGATAGCGCTGATCCAGCTCCACCATCATCTGCTCGTGGCCAGCTCTGGGACCGTCGTCAACATCACCTCCGACGCGGCTGTGCAGGCCTACGAGACCTGGGGCGGGTACGGCTCGGCCAAGGCGGCGCTGGACCAGGCGACCGCTGTGCTTGGCGTGGAGGAACCGGCCCTGAGTGTCTACGCCTTCGACCCGGGCGACATGCGCACCCAGATGCACCAGCGGGCCTTTCCCGGCGAGGACATCTGCGACCGGCCAGATCCCGAGTCCGTCGTCCCGGCCCTGCTGGCCCTGCTCGATGGCCGCCCCGCCAGTGGTCGCTACCGAGCCCGCGACCTGCGGGTCAGCGCGGACCCGGCGGTCATCGATCCCGTGGCGGGGCAGGTCTGCCTGTGAGGCTTGGTGCCACGGCCCTGACCAGCTTCGAGCTGCCCGACAGTCTCTGCGCGGCCGAGCCACCCGAGGCGCGCGGCCTACGGCGCGACCAGGTGCGTCTGCTTGTCGCGCACGGCCACAACCTGGCCCACCGGCGGTTCGCCGACCTGCCGGGTCAGCTCACTGCAGGGGACCTGGTCGTGGTCAACACCTCCGCAACCTTGCCCGCCGCGGTCGACGGCGCACTGCCGGACGGGCGACAGGTCGTGGTGCATTTCGCGACCGACCTGGACGACGGCACCTGGGTCGTCGAGGTCCGCCCGGCGCTGGACGCGCACGGCCCGGTGGCCTCTCTGGTCGACGGCGAACGGGTGTGGCTGGCCGGCGACGCCTGCGCCACCCTGGTGGCGCCCTACCCCGACGCCGACGAGCCCGCCACCCGCCTGTGGCGGGCGGCCTTGCGGGGACCCGACGTGCTGGCGCTGCTGTACCGTCACGGCCGGCCCATCACGTACGGGTACCTGCGCGGCCGGTGGCCGCTGGAAAGCTACCAGACCATCTTCGCGACCCACCCGGGAAGCGCTGAGATGCCCAGCGCCGGCAGGCCGTTCACCGCCGAGCTGGTGGCGTCCCTGGTCACGCGCGGCATCCGGGTGGCGCCCCTGACCCTGCACACCGGGGTCTCCTCCCCCGAGGCCGGCGAAGCTCCAGCCCCGGAGCGATACGAGGTTCCAGAGGGCACGGCCGCGCTGGTCAACCTCACCCGCCGTACCGGCGGGCGCGTCATCGCGACAGGGACCACGGTCACCCGCGCGCTGGAAACCGTCGCCGACGTCAACGGCTGTCTCACCCCCGGTCGTGGTTGGACCCACCTGGTCCTTGGGCCCGACCGCCCGGCCCGCGTCGTGGACGGCCTGATCACCGGCTGGCACGCACCCGGGGCATCGCACCTGCTCCTGCTGGAAGCCGTCGCCGGAGCGGAACTGGTCAGAGCGGCCTACCAGCAGGCAGTGCTCCACGGGTACCTGTGGCACGAGTTCGGAGACAGCGCGCTGCTGCTGCCCGGCCGCTCGTAGGGCGAACATCGTGCCCGGGGTGCGGGTGCCCGTCAGCTGGCACAGCTCAACGCCACACCCCAGGAACAGCTCCTGACCGGTGCCCGGCCAGGGCGATCTTCCCAAGCCGAGCAAGCCCGCCGTGACCGCTCTGGCGACCACCGGTCCACCAAAAGTGCACAGGTCCGATCAGCAAGATTTCAGGCCACCGCCGGCTCGGCTCTTTCTCGCAGCCCGCGGGTTCGAGGCGGCGCGCCAGGTCGCCCGAGGGCCATGAGCCCGACCGGAGGCCACCGGTACCCGGGAGGGTCAACCGACCTTCCTGCGCCAGCACCGTGGAGCCCATGGCAGGACGAGCTCATGCCCGGCTGAGGCTCACGTCAACGACCACCTCGTTGCCGGTGGAAGAGCACCGTGAACCCTCCAGCACCCGTGGTGACCACTGCCGACGGACAGGCGCCCACACAGGACGCCGTGGGCCCCCGACCACCGGTTCTGTGGACTGCGAAGGGGTTGCTCACCGATGGTGGGCGAGGGTGGACCTGCGGTCCATGGTCGATGGCAATAGGACTTTCGTTCTGTTGACGGACGCGGTGCGCGGGTGTTGAGTCGACGGTAGGTACCTGCGCTGGCAGTCCGGTACTGGTACCGGCGGCCCCTGACTTACTGGTCGTCTGCCTTCCTGAAGGAGCAACGACATGAAATACGTCCCACCGGGTCAGTCCGGCAGCATTGTCTCGGTCGAGCCGAGGTATGAGAACTTCATCGGCGGTAAGTGGTTGGCGCCGACGCACGGCAAGTACAGGGTGGACCTGACTCCGGCGACGGCGAGGCCGATCACCGAGGTGGCGGAGTCCACGCCGGAGGATGTGGAGCTCGCTCTGGACGGCGCGCATGCGGCCAAGGACGGCTGGGGTGAGGCATCGGCGACTGAGCGCGCCGCGGTGCTCAACGCCATCGCCGACGTGATCGAGAAGAACAAGGAGATGCTGGCGGTCGCCGAGAGCTGGGAGAACGGCAAGCCGGTCCGGGAGACCCTTGCCGCCGACATCCCGCTGGTGGTGGACCACTTCCGCTACTTCGCGGCGGCGGCCCGTTCCGAGGAGGGTACCTCGACCGAGATCGACAAGGACCTGGTCGCCTACCACTTCCGTGAGCCGCTGGGTGTGGTCGGGCAGATCGTCCCGTTCAACTTCCCGCTGCTGATGGCCGCGTGGAAACTTGCCCCGGCGCTGGCGGCGGGTAACTGTTCGGTGATCAAGCCTGCCTCCCCGACCCCGTGGTCGATCCTGAAGCTGATGGAGGTCATCCAGGATGTGCTGCCGCCGGGGGTGATCAACGTCGTGACCGGTCCCGGTGCGGAGATCGGCAAGGCGCTGGCCGCGAACCCGCGGATCGCGAAGATAGCGTTCACCGGTGAGACGGTGACCGGGCGGCTGATCATGCAGTACGCCGCGCAGAACCTGATCCCGTCCACTACCGAGCTGGGCGGCAAGTCGCCGAACATCTTCTTCGCCGATGTGATGGCCCACGACGACGAGTTCCTGGACAAGGCGATCGAGGGTCTGGTGCTGTACGCCTTCAACAAGGGTGA
>Ga0209890_10000258_pt1 | contig 24657 bp, 30 predicted proteins | sample OrgsoiDNA2013049_FD_185799 | JGI IMG/M metagenome (GOLD analysis project Ga0209890, IMG submission 185799) | Permafrost soil microbial communities from the Arctic, to analyse light accelerated degradation of dissolved organic matter (DOM) -... | ecosystem: Environmental > Terrestrial > Soil >...
CGACTTGATTCCGCGCATGTTTCGTCATCGGCGCGGGAGGCGTCGAGTTGCGTGGTGCGCGAAGTTTCGCAGACCGCGCTTCTTGATTCCGCGAATGTCCGCTCGTGAAGTGGTGCGGGTGACCGGCGCCAACGTGGCGCGCCTCGCGGGCGGGAAGATCGTCGAGTCGTGGTTCAACTTCGACTACCTGCCGTAGTAGTTGATCTCAACGCCGTCGGAGGGCGCCGTCTTCGAGCTCCGCGCTGGCCTTGATCTCGTCGAACGCGGCGAGCGCCCGCGCGCGCGCCCAGCCGTGATCGACCATGGGCGCCGGATAGGTCCGTCCGAGCACGACGCCCGCGCGCGCCAGGACGTCGGCGGGGGCCAGCCAGGGCGCGTGGATGAAACGAGACGGGAGCTTCGCCAGTTCGGGGACCCAGCGACGCACGTAGGCGCCGTCAGGGTCGAACCGGCGTCCTTGGATCACCGGATTGAAGATTCGAAAGTAGGGCGCGGCGTCGGCCCCCGAGCCGGCGCACCACTGCCAGCCGAGCGTGTTATCGGCGAGATCGGCGTCGACCAGCGTGTCCCAGAAGTGGCGCGCCCCCTCTTGCCAGCGAACGAGCAGGTGCTTGACGAGGAACGACGCGGCGACCATCCGGACGCGGTTGTGCATGAAACCGGTGGCCCACAGCTGGCGCATGCCGGCGTCGACGAGCGGGTAGCCGGTGAGGCCGCGCCGCCAAGCGCGCGCGGCGGACGCCGGCGCCCAGGGGAAACGAAGGAACGCCGGACGCAGCGGCGCCTCGGCTGAGCGGGGGAAGTTGTGGAGCAGATGATGTGCAAACTCTCGCCAGGCAAGCTCGCGCAGGAACGGAGACGGATCGATCTTGCGTTGCGCCGCCGCACGCTCGACGGTGCTCCAGACCGTGCGCGGACCGATCTCACCGAAATGAAGATTGGGCGACAGGCGCGAGCTGGCGTCGAGATCGGGACGATCGCGGTCCTGCGCGTACCGCGCCAGTCCATGCCGCACGAACCGGGTCAAACTCGCGTGCGCGCCGGTCTCACCGGGTGACCAGGCGGCGCGCAGGCCGGCGTCCCAGCCGAGCCGGGGGCGAAGGCCGAGGGCGGCCAGCGGGACTGAAGCCGGCCAGCGTCGCGGCGGACTCAACTCGCCGCGCGCAGGCGCCGGCGCCGGATCGAGGCGCGGTTGCGTGCGGCAGGCTCGCCAAAAAGGGGTGAACATCCGAAAAGGTTGCCCGGCCTTGGTCGTGAGCGCCTCCGGCTCCCAGAGGAGGTTCGCCGACGGAAGGCCCAGGTCCGTGGCAGTTGCGAGGCCGCGCGCGCGCAATGCTCCGTCGACCCGAGCGTCGCGTGCCGCGACCGCCGGTTCGTAGCGGCGGTTCCAGAACACCGCGCGCGCGCCCGTCTTCTCCGGCAAGATCGAGCAGCGTTTCCAAAGAGGGACCGACCCGCAGGATGAGGCGGCTCCCACGGGCGTCGAGCGCAGTCGACAGCGCTCGCAGCGAATCGTGCAGCCAGACGCGGCTCGCGGCGCCGGGCGCGAAGGGCGCCTCCTCGTCGGGGGCCCAAATGTAGACGGGAATGATCCCGTCCTGCCCCGCTGCCTTGACCGCCGCGCGGAGGGCCGGATTGTCCGCCAGCCGGAGATCCAGGCGGAACCAGACGATAACCGGCCCGCCCGGGGAGGAGGCCGCGCTAGGCTTTGGGCCTGCCATGACCGAACGCCTTCGCATCGGAGTCTCCGCCTGCCTGTTGGGGCGCGAGGTTCGGTTCGACGGCCAGCACAAGCGAGACGCCTTCTTGGTCGACGCGCTCGCTCCCTTCGTCGAGTTCGTGCCGGTCTGCCCCGAGGTCGAGGTGGGGATGTCGATTCCGCGCGAGCCGGTGCGCCTCGTCGGTGCGGCGGGCAGCCCACGCATGCTCGGCCAGAGATCCGGGGACGACTGGACCGAGCGCATGACGACCTTCTCCGAGCGCCGGGTCAGCGCGCTCGCCCGGGAGGGCCTGTCCGGCTACGTCCTCAAGAAGGATTCGCCGAGCTGCGGCCTCTTGCGCGTGAAGCTCTACCCGTCGGAGGCGCCGGACGCCGCGCCTGACCGCGTGGGGCAGGGGCTGTTCGCCGCGGCGCTGGCCCGGGCGTTTCCGCATCTGCCGATTGAAGAAGAGGGTCGGCTCAACGACGCCCACCTCCGAGAGAGCTTCATCGAGCGGGTGTTCGCCTACCACCGGCTGCAGAGTCTGTGGGCGACGCGCTGGTCGCTGCGGTCGCTCGTCGCGTTCCACACCGCAAACAAGATGTCGTTGCTGTCGCACGACGAGCCCGGATACCGGCGCCTCGGCCATCTGGTCGGGACCGCGAAGTCGCTCCCCCGTACCGGGCTGCGCGAGCACTACGAAGCCGGCTTCATGACCACGCTGGGCAAGCTCGCGACCCCGGGACGTCACGTGAACGTGATGACCCACATGCTGGGGCATTTCAGCGATCGATTGGAGCCGGTCGCGCGCCAGGAGCTGCTCGGTGTCGTCGAAGACTACCGGCGCGGCCTGGTGCCGTTGATCGCGCCGCTGACGCTGGTTCGCCATTACGTCCGAACATTGAAGGTGGAGTACCTCCTCGGCCAGACCTATCTCGACCCGCACCCGAAAGAGCTGATGCTGCGGAACCGCGTCTGAGCCCAATTGATTCACGCGGTGGCCCCCTCGACGAACGCGGCGAAGGTGGCGGGGGCGTTCCACCGCGCGAACTCGTCGCGCAGCCGGCCTGCCGCCTGCCTGTACGACGGTTCGGAGACGAGGCGGCCGAGGGCGTCGGCGAGAGGCTCGCGCATCAGTGTTCCCGACCGCAGCAGAAGCCCGGCGCCCGCGTCCGCGATCGCCGTCATCGCCAGGTGCTGATCGAGGTTGGCGGCGATCCCCAGGACCGGTCGCCCCTCGGCGAGCGCCTGGTAGCCGGTGGTGCTGCCGCCGTTCGAGACGACCAGCGCCGCGCGGCGGGCCGCGAGATGTCCGGGCAAGTAGTCGGCCACGTAGACGTGCCGGGGAACGGCGCCCAGCCGCGACCGGCCCGCTGTGGCGACCAAGACCTGATACCCGAGCCCGGCGGCGACGCCGACGACCAGCGGGAGACGCTCGATTCGTCCCGAGGAACCGAGCGTCACGTAGATCGTCGGCCGTTGAGGATCCAGCGCGTCCCACCAGGGCGGCAACGGAACCGCAGGCGACCAGAGCACCGGGCCGAGGTACTTCTGATGCGCCGGCAGATCCCGCGTGGGGATCAGGGCCGGGACGTCCGGGAAGAGCGTGTGATCGCCGTGGGTGAGCACGTCGGACACGCTGCCGAGCGACGGGAGACCGTGCTCTGCACGGAGCGCGTTCACCGGTTGCGCGAAGTGCCGAAAGACCGCCGGCAGGGCCTTGGGGAAGTAGCGGGCGGCCAGGCGCACCCCCAGGAGACTCACGATCGGATGATCGGGGAGCGGAAATTCCACGCGGAGCACGTGCGGGCTCCAGTAGGCGTTGATGAGGGAGGCGTAAGGGACGATTTCCAGGGCCGCCGAAACTGACAGCGAGAGCCGCAGGTCGCCGACGACCAGGCTGGGGCCGACCGCGCGGAGCAGCGCCCGCTCTTCGTCGACGTAGCGGCGCAGAGTCCGACGGCCGTAGATCCGACGGCCCGAAGCGACCCGCGCCGCGACAGTCTCGGGGGAGAGCGAGTGGATCTGGTGGCGCGTGAACGTCGTACCGGCGAAGATCATCTCGTCGAAGCGGGCCGCGGCGAAGTGCACCTCGAAGCGGGCCGGATCGAGGGCGCGCGCCAGGGTCGCCAGGCGCACCACCTGCGCCAGCGTGACGGCCTCCGAGACAAAGAGCAGGCGGCGCACGGCGGCTCAGCGGCAGCGGGCGAGGGCCTGGGCGGCGAGCTGCTTCCACTCGGCGGCGTCGAGCCCGATCGCGGCCAGGTCTCCCCGGTTCTGGACCGCCAGCGCCAGCGGTCGAGCGCGTGCGCAGTCGCCGTTGTCGGCGAAGAAGGCGGCCGCCAGCGCCTGGTTTCCAGGGAAGTCCGGGGCGCGGCCGAGGGCGAACAGGAAGTAGCTGGTCGCCTTTCTCGTCGAGCCGACGGAGATCAGCGCGGGCGCCTTCCAGTAGAGGTTGCCGAGTGCGCGCGCCGCCGCGGCGTGGTCGTAGTCGGGGTGTTGCTGGTCGAGGCGCACCAGCGTCGCCTCGATGTCGGAGATGACGCCGAGGGCGTGCAGGCGTCCGTGGGTCAGCGCTTCGCCCCCCAGATTCGCCGCCAGCCAGAGCAACGAGGGTGGATCGTCGGGCCTCGTCTTCAGTGTTTCACGCGCGACATCGATCCCGCGCTGGTAGTGGCGCCGGGCCTGGCTGTCGTTGGGCGCGGCCTTCCCGGCACGATAGGCGCGCTCGGCTTCGCCCGAGATCTCGGCGCCCTCAGCACGCTCAGCTCCCATGGCCACCACACCGGTGCCAAGCGCGAGCCAGCCAGAGATGATCGCGAGCGGCCACGCGCGCCTCACCGAATGCCTGCCCCGAGCCCGTGCTCGAGCATCCCGCCGAGCGCTGCCAGAGTTTCGGGCACGCCGGCATAGCCGCGCCAATACCAGAGCCACCAGCCGGTCATCATGATGCCGTGCCCGAGCAGGATGAAGACGTGGCTCCACATCTCGACGACGTCGGAGCGGCCGCCGAGATACCGCCGCCAGTGCATCACCTCATCGACCACGCTGTAGAGAAACGACAGGATCGTCAGCACCAGCGCGGGGACCGCGTAGCTGGCGCCGCCCGCGTAGGCGGCGCAGAGAAGCACGGAGCTGGCCACGCCTGCGCCGATGATGATGTGATGGACCAGCGCCTCGCCGCCGCGCAGCGCTTCTTTGTAGATCGTCCGATGGCCGATGGTGTCGACCGCGATCGCCAAGGTGAAGATCGCGGCGCCGAGCGGCAGCAGCGACGCCTCGGCGGGGAGCGGCGCAGCCGCGCGATGCCCCGCCCAGATGAAAGCGCCCGTGACGAGGCAGAGCCCCACCATGAGGCCGACCCAGGCGGCGTAGACGATCCAGTCGACCCGCTTGAACTGCCGGATTCGTCCCAGATAGATGGCGAGTGCATTCATAGGGAGCGTCCCAGCTCGACGCGGCGACCGCGAACGAAGTCGGCGCCGAGCGCCCACAGACTGCCGAACAGCGCCCGCAGGGCCAGCCAAGTCTTCCGGCCGCGAGAGACCACGGCGCGTCCGGCGCGAACGTCGAAGTGGCGGCGGGCGATCACCCGCCCGATGTCGGCGTAAATGAGGCGCGCCGCCCGAATCCCGATCGCGCACCGAAGGGGCAGGGCGGGGAGCGCGGCATCCGCCGAAGCGTAGAAGTCGTCCGCCCGGCGGAGAAGCTCCGCCACCGCACGACCGACCTCGCCCCCCGGATCGCGCAGCCGTCGGCAACCTTCCAGCACGTCGGCCGGTAGGTAGATCCGATCTCGCGCCCCGTCCTCGGCGACGTCGCGGCAGATGTTGGTCAGCTGCATGGCGATGCCGAGATCGGCCGCCCGTCGCAACGCGAGCGGATCGCGCACCCCCATGATGTGCGCCATCATGAGACCGACGGTTCCGGCCGCCCGGTAGCAATAGAGCAGCAGCTGGTCGAAGGTTCGGTAGCGAACGGTGCCCACGTCCATCGCCATGCCGTCGACCAGATCTTCCGCCCAACGCCGGGGGATGGCGTGCCGCCGCACGATCTCCTGGAATCCGGCCAGCACCGAATCGCTCTCGACGCCGGCGCCGTAGATACGCGCGAGCTCGACGCGCAGCTTTGCGACCGCGGCCGCGCGCATGGCCATGTCCCGCGGGCCGTCGACGGCGTCGTCACATCGACGGCACCAGGCGTAGAGCGCCGCCGCGTCATCGCGGCACCAGGCCGGCAAGAGGCGCCCGGCGAACGCGAAGCTCTTCGAATGATGCGCGAGGATCCGGCGCGCCACCCGGTTTGCGATCCGGTTCGGCCCACCGGTCACGACGCGGCCGCCGTTCGTTGCCAGCCGAGATCGTCGAGGACCAGGCGCGTCGTCGCCTTTGCCGAGTTGATCACCCCTGGAACGCCCGCCCCCGGATGCGTCCCCGCGCCGACGATGTACAGCCCCGGGATCTCCGGGTCGCGGTTGTGGGGACGGAAGTAGGCGCTCTGCGCCAGGCGCGGCGCGACTGAGAAGGCCGAGCCCTGGAAGGCGCTCAGCTGGTCGCGAAAGTCGACCGGCGTGAACAGGCGCTGGACGACGATCTCCTGCCGCAGTCCCGGCAGCACCGTCTCGAGCGCCGCCAGGATTCGCTCGGCGTATCCCGCCGATTCGCGCTCCCAGTCGATCGGGGCCGCGCCAAGATGGGGCACGGGGGCGAGCACGTAGAAGGACTCGCAACCCGGCGGTGCCAGGCTGGGATCGGTCACGGTCGGCTGGTGCAGGTAGAGGCTGAAGTCGGGCGGGAGCTCCGGCCCGTGGAAGATCTCGCGCAGCATGTCGCGGTATCGCGGGCCGAACAGGACCGTGTGGTGCGCGCCGCCCGGGTAGCGGCGGCGCGTCCCGAAGTAGATCACGAAGAGCGACATCGACCAGTCCATGCGCTCCAGCTTTGCGGTCCGGTTCGCGGCCGCGGCCTCGCCCCGGTAGAGGCGGTCGTAGGTGTGGTGGAGATCGGCGTTCGAAACGACGGCGTCGAACCGCTCCTCGCTTTCGCCCGACTTCACCGCGTGAACCGCCGCGCCTCCGCGCGTCTCGACGCGAACGCCGCTGACGGGGCTCGACAGCCGCAGCTCGCCCCCGAGCCGTCGATAAAGCTCGACGAACCCCTGCACCAGCGCGCCGGTCCCGCCGCGCGGAAAGAACACCCCCCACTTGTGCTCGAGGAACGGGATCAACGTGTAGATCGCGCTCGTCTCGAACGGATTGCCCCCGATCAGCAACGCATGGAACGACAGCGCTTGCCGCAGGCGCTCGTCTTTCACGAACCGGCTCACGGCGGCATAGACCGACCGGTCGGCGCGCAGTCGCGCCAGCTGGGGGGCGACCCGCACCATGTCGACGAAGCGCAGGAAGGCGGTGTCGACCAGCCCTTCGTAACCGGCCTCGAAGACGCGGCGGCTGTAGTCCATGAACCGGTCGAACCCGTCGCGATCGCCGGGCGCCAGCGCCGCCACCTCGGCGCGCATCGACTCCGCATCGCCGCCGTAGTCGAACTGCGTCCCGTCGGGCCAGCGCAGCCGGTAGAACGGGCGGACGGGATCCAGCGTGACGTGATCGGCCATCCGCTCGCCGGCCAGGGCGAACAGCTCCTCCAGGCAGTGGGGAGCGGTGATGACGGTCGGCCCAGCGTCGAAGGTGAAGCCCTGGTCCTGGTAGACGTAGGCGCGACCGCCGGCGCGATCGCGCGCCTCATACATCACGGTGCGCACCCCCGCCGCCTGCAGGCGGATGCCGGCGGCCAGCCCGCCGAACCCGCTCCCGACGATTGCCACCCGCGCTTCACCCATAGGAGACCTCCAATCTTTGGATCTCGCTCGCCAGCAGACCCAGCTCGTCGCGCTGGCCGACCTGTTCCCGCAACTCCCGGAGGGCGTTGTCGAGATAGACCGCTGCTTGCCGGCGCCCTTTCATTCCGACGGCGATGCGAAGCTCCGCCGCCAATGCGCGCGCCCGCGTTCCGTCGGGATCCCCGCCTTCGCAAAGCGCTCGGGCGCTCGCCTGCAGTTGCGAAAATGCGGCGGCGTCCAGCTCGACCGCTGCGTGCGCCCAGGGCCAGGTCGGCCGATCGTTGCCCAGGTCTTCCAGCGCTTTTGCGTCGCTCGTCTCGGACGTGGGCGCGGTGAGATTGCCGAAGTCGTCCAGCATCTGCAGACCGAGCCCCATCCGGCGGCCGAACTGAGCCAGCGCCCGAATCCGAGCGTCAGACGCGCCCGCCGCCAGCGCGCCGGCGAGGGCCGCGAGCTCCATCAGCGCTCCGGTCTTCAACATCGTGCTCGTCGCGACGGTCCGATAGATCAAGGCGCGGGGCATTCGTCCGATCGAGACCGAGAGGTCGAGCGCCTGTCCCAGGTGACCTCGGTGGAGCGCCTCCGCCACGGCGTCGCGGATCCGCCCGCGCGTGGCCCGGGGCAGCGGAAGCCGATCGACCTCTGCGAGCGCCCAGAAGTACATCCAGGTCCCAGCGTTGAGCGTGCGGGGAACGCCGTGGACGAGGTGCACCGCGGTGGCGCCTCGCCGGAGCTTCGAGTCGTCTTCGATGTCGTCAACGATGAGGCTTCCGGCGTGAACGATCTCGACGAGCGCGGGGAGAAGCGCGGGCACCTCGCCCGGTCCGTCTGCGAGCCGCCACCCGAGCTCGCACATCCGCGCCCGGAACTGCCGGCTCGGACGCCCGAGGATGTCGCGCGCCACGTCGCCGAGCGCGTGGTCCCATATTGCCCGCGGCAACGCCGGCGATGCCGGGCGCTCCGGCCAGTCCTCGACGTGCGCGATTCGCTCGAGCGCGCTCGAGGAGAGCGCTTCGTCGACGAGCGCCGGCAAACCGGTCGCTGTCTGCGTCCGTTGCCGCGGGCGTGCGCTCATCCGCCCACCGCCTGCGCGCCCAATGTGCGTCGCCCGAAGAGATGTCGCCATGACAGACCGGCCGGCGGTCGGCCCACCAGGATCCGCGCGCGGTCGCCCCAGGTGGTTGCCGAGGCGTAGAAGCGCGCGATCGTCGCCTCGGGAAGACGATAGAACCGGTCGAGCGCGGTCCAGCGCGAGGCGGGCGGCATCGCCTCGAACATCAGCCGGTTCAAGAGCTGGCCGAACCGGCGCTGCGGTTCGAGCTGGCGGGCCACAGCCCGCACCGCGGCGGTCGTTTCGTCGGGCGTGTCCGCCTTCGCCACCGCCAGCGCTACCCGCGCCGCCAGCGGGAGCGAGTATCCGGTTACGGGATGAAAGAACCCGCCCCGGTATCCGATCGCGAGCGGGCCGCCGGCGCGGGCGCGCGGCGAGCCGACGTCGACGTCGCCGTCGCCGTCGAGCGGCAGTGGGAGCACGCCCGTCTCCCGGCGCAGCACGCCGGTGACGATCGCGCCGTGGGCTGCCACGTACGCAAGGATCCGGCGCTCGACCTCGAAGGGGTCGAGGAATGGATTGGTGCTGTACGTCGTGTCCTCGACCAGCACGCGGCGGCCTGAGAAAGGCAGCAGGTAGACGAACCGGTAGCCGTCGCTCTGCGAGACCGTCGCGTCCATCAGCAGCGGTCGAGTCCAGGGGCCGTCTGACTGCAGCGCGAGCTCGAGGCCCACGAACTTCTGGTAGCCGGCGCGCGCCGGCGCGATCACATCCGGTCCGCGCGCGTCGATCACCAGGCGACCGCGAACCAGCGACTCGTCCTCGAGACGGACCAGCGACGAGCCGACGCCTGCGACCCGTCGGTCGAGGAGAAGACGAACCCCGGCCCCCACCAGTCGAGACGTCAACACCTCGGCAAACCTTTCGCTGGTGATTGTCGCGTAACCCGCTTCGAGGACCCGGCGGTGGCCCGGGAACCGGACCTCGTGCTGCGCCCATTGCCGCGTCACGAGGGGCGCCACCAATGTCCGCTCGTCGTCACGGAGGTCGGTCAGATGAAACGACCAGGTGTGATTGCCGCCGAGGCGCAGCTCGCGGTCGATCAGCGTGACCTGTCTGCCCCGGCCGGCGTTTGCGAGCGCGAGCGCCGTGAGCCCGCCGGCGAGACCGCCGCCCACAATCACGTGGTCCACTTGGTCGGTCGCGAATTCTGTCGGCCAGCGTTCCATCGAGGTTCCCCCCGCTGAACGCAGGACCGCGCCGAACGGTTACGCGCGGCATACTGTTACCGTTCGAAGGTCTCGTGCGTACGAACGAGGGAACCGTTGCAGGAACCGGAGCAGGAAGAGCAGGAGTTGGATGACACCTTGATGGCGCGGTTCTGCCGCGGCGACGAGGCTGCGTTCGGCGTCCTTTATGACCGGTACGCGCCTCAGCTGGAGGCCTTCCTGCGCCGCCTCGTCCGGGATCAGGCCTTGGCTGAAGACCTGTTGCAGACCACCTTCCTCTCGTTCGTCCGGGCGCGCGGGCGCTACGTGGCGACGGCCGGGCTGCGCGCCTGGATCTTCTCGATCGCGGCCAACGCGGGCCGCGACGCGCTCAGGCGGCGGGGCGCGCGTCGCGAGGACGCGCTCGGTCCCGACATCGGCAACATGGGGGGAGCACCCGCGCCCATGTCCGATCCGCCCCTGGCGCGCGCCATCGAGGAGGCGCTGCGACAGCTCCCCGAGGACCAACGCGAGGCCGTGTTGCTCCACAAGATGCATGGACTCTCGTTCCCGGAGGTCGCTTCGGCGCTGGGGACGACCGTGGGTGCCGCCAAGGTGCGGGCGCATCGCGGCTATCAGCGATTGAAGTTGCTGCTCGCACCACTGGAGAATTCATGACGATCGATGACGCAGGTTCGCTTTCTGGCTCGGCAATGGGACGTGCGCGGGCGGCGGCGCTGGCAGAGCTGCGGCGCCAGCCGGTCGCCGTCTCCTGGCGACGGGACGCGGCGCGCACGCTCCTGGCCGTGCTCGGAACGACCGCGCTCGTCATCGGCGTCGGCAGCTGGGTGTCGATCGTCGAGCCCGGCCGGCTGGGCGAACGGCTGCTGCAGGTGGCGCTGCTCGTCGCCCTGCAGTCTCTCGGCGTCTTCGCCGCGATCGCGCCGGGCAGGGCCGCGCTCCGCTCTGCCGGGGCCCTCCTCGCCCTGGCGGCCGTCGCCGCGATCCTCGTCGGGCGCGGCGTGGGCCTGCCACGCGCGATCCCCGCGATCGCCTGCTCCGGCAGTCATCTGGCGGTCGATCTGATTCCCCTTGGGCTCGTCCTCTACTCGTTACGGCGCTTTTCCTGGAGCCTCGGACGAGCGACGCTGGCTGGGGCCGCCGTGGCCGCGACGGGAGCGATTGCCGGCGAGCTCAGCTGCGAGCGTGGCTGGGTGCACGCCCTCGTCCATCACGTGGGCGCGGGGTTGGTGATCGTGGCGGCCTGCGTTCTCATCTCGCGGGCGTTCCGGCCGCAAACGTTCGCCCCCTGACCAGCAGACTTCGCGCTCCCGCATCGGCGTGGTGCCAGGCGGTGCGGACGGCGTCACGCGAGGCCGGAACGAACCAGACGAAACCCGCCGTCGCGAGCACGAGCACGAGAGCCCCGAGGCGGCGCCGGGGGCCGGGTCTGGGAATCTTTCGCAAAAAGTTCAGCGTGTCCGGCTCGGCCCGCCGCTCGGGCGGCTCGGAGTATTCGGCGGGCTGCAATGGCCCGCGGGATAAGCCCCTCCTGTCGACCGCGATGGCGTCGATCGCGCCGCCCAGAGCCTCGGCGAACCCCGCGACGTCGGGGTAACGCTCGGCCGAGCGTTTGGACATTCCGCGGTCGATCACCGCGTCCACCCCCGCGCCCAACCACGGCGCCCACCGCGACGGTGGTTGTGGCGTCCCGTTGACGACCTGATGAAGGATGACGGCCGGCTCGCCTCCCGCGAAGGGCTCGTACCCCGTCAGCAGCCGGTAGGAGAGAGACGCCAGGGCGAATTGATCGGTGCGGTGATCAATCTCATCGGACACCCCTTGGGCCTGTTCGGGGGCCATGTACTCAGGGGTCCCTGTGATGAGGGGCTCGTTGTCCGGGCGATCGCGCCAGGTCGCTCGAGAGATCCCGAAGTCGATGACCTTGACGAAATCGTCGCGGCCGTCGGTCGGGACCAAGATGACGTTGTCGGGCTTGAGATCCAGATGGACGATGCCGTGCGCGTGGGCGGCCCCGAGCGCCTGGGCAATCTGGTCGATGATGTGAAGCGCGGCGCGCGGTTCGAGTGGCGTCCCGGAGATGGCGCCATCGATGAGGGGACGGCCCGTCAGCAGCTCCATTACCAGAAAGGGGACGCCACGCTCGGTGACGTCGAAGTCGAGGATCTGGACGATGTGCGGATGCCGCACCGCGGACATGATGTCGGCCTCCTGCCGCAGTCGGGCCAGCGCCTGCGCGTTCCCCGCGAGACTGGGATGGAGAACCTTGACGGCGACCTCGGAGCCGAGTCGCTCATGCCTGGCCACGTAGACGTCGCCACATCCTCCTTGAGCCAGCGGGCGAACGAGTCGATAGGTCTCACCAAGGACCGTACCGACTGCCGGAGCCGCGTCCATCAGAGTCGAACCAGCGCTTGGTCGAGCGGACCCATCGGCCCGCTCGAATCGCCGGCTCCCGAGCCGAGGTTCATCAATCGGCCTGCGATGTAGACCTCGGAGGGCGCCGTGATCGTGAGAGTGGTCGTATCGTCCCAATTCAGATCCACGACCGCGGTGACCTTCCCCTGCTGGAGAGTCTTCCGGCCTTCCCCGAGCGCGGCCTTGACGCTGGCGCCGATGGAGCTCTCGAAGAGGGCAATGACCCTGATCCCCTTGGCAACCAGGGCCCGTGATTCGACCAGGTAGCCTCCGCGGAGAAGGTCTGCCTTCAGGGTCGGGTCGCTCAATTGCTCGATGGCTGCTCGATAGGGCCCGGTCAGAAGATCGTCCCAACGAACCGACTCGACCGTCACCGCGACGTGAGAAGCCCGCGCCAGCTTCGCGTTCAAGGTTGCGTCGACGGGAAGAATGCCCACCGCGCTGTTGGCCTTGAACGCCCGGGCGACCGAATCGCCGAGCGCGCAGGCCCAGTCGACGCCGCGGTGAACCACCGTCGAGCTCGGGTCGGCAATGACGCTGCCGACCAGGTATTCCGGCCCGATCCCTCTTCCGGCGTATCGTTTCATGACTGTCCCCGGCCCGAGATTGTCGGACAGGCCGAAAAATACGACCTGACCCGTCGCGAAATCGTCTGCCGCGCAGTCACCGATGTCGGCGGTCTTGGAAGCGGTCGATAGCCCCATAGAGCAAGCCCCCAGAGCCAAGGCGAAGACGCCTGCCAAGACGCATGCAAAGACGCATGCGAAGACCGATCCCCGAACGGCGCGCACGGGAGGCTACAGCTCCGCAGGGGATCGGCGGCCCGGCAGGCACCCGATGTTGAACCCGAGGGAGACGTCAGGCGATGCGGGCATCCGGCGACCTCGTCCTGCCGGACAGGGCCGCCATCGTTTGCTGTACGCTGCCGGTCAGGTCGGCGCCGGTTCTCTCCAGAACAGGCGTTCTCCGAAGCGCGGACAGTGTCTGCTGCAGGCCAATACCGGCGACCGCGATCTGCAGGGCTGCGACGGATCCCAGCGCGGCGATTCGTCCCCAGTACGTGGCGAGAAACGAAGCCAGCGCCGCCATCGCGAAGGCGTACCCGACGACGAGCGGCGGAATGAAGAGGGCGATCCGCCCCACGCGCTTCAGCGCCAGCCGCAGATCGAGGGAAAGCTCCAGGCGCGCCAGCTTGATCTGTGCCGCGAACAGATCCGCCAGCCCCTCCGCGGTGTTGGTCGCCATCTGGAGCACGGAGGGAGGTGGCGCCGACGGCGGCGAGAGGGGACGCGGGCTCAGGTGCGCGCCTCTCCGCTCGGAGTCGCCTTGGCGGGCGATTCCGTCTCCTCGGGTCGAAGGTTGCGGAAACGCTCCCCCAGATCTGCCCGCAGCGCCTCGCCCGACTTCGGCGCCAGCAGCAGCGCCGCGCCGGCCCCCACCAGCAGACCGACGCCGAAGATGCTCAGAGTCCCCAGCAGGCGCTCCGAAGTGCTCGGCTTGCTCGCCAGTCCCAGCGCTGAAAGGACATCGTCTTTGCTGAGGTCACGCAGGTCATTGATTTTCATGTTTTCACGTTTCCATCTTGAGTGGTCTGTTTCTGGTTCATGGGGCGCCTCCACCAAGAACACCGCAATCGAGGGCGAATCTGACCAGGGCGGAGCGAGACTCGAGGCCCAGCTTTTCCATCACCCTGGAACGATAGGTCTCGACCGACTTGACGCCCAGCCGCAGCTCTTCGGCGATCTGAGCGTTGGTGAAGCCCTCCGCGACACGCCGCATGACCTCAAGCTCCCGCGCGGTCAGCTGCGCCGTTCCTGTCTCGCCTGGCGCGCTGGTGGTGGTCGGTCGCATCGAGTTCGGCGCAAACCCCAGCCCAAGCGAGGCGTCTATGAAGGTCCGTCCCTGCGCCACCGCCCGGATCGCCGCCAGCAGCTCGGTATCGACCGCGCTCTTCACGACATAGCCGACGGCGCCCGCCTGCCCGGCGGCGCGCACGTAGCCGAGCTCGTCGTGGACCGTGAGGACGACGATGCGCGTCTTCGGGCGGACCTGTTTCACCGCGGCGATGGCGGCGAGCCCTCCGCCGTTGGGCATGGTGATGTCCATCAAGACGACGTCCGGCTCGGTGTTCTTGACGCCGATCTCGGCATCGAGACCATTCTCCGCCTCCCCAACCACCTCCATGTCCGGCTGCAGGTTGATGAGGGCCCGCAGGCCGCCGCGCAGGATCCCGTGATCGTCCGCGAGGAACACCCGGATGCTCATGAAGAGCTCGGCTTCCGTGCCGGAATGGGGACGCTGATACAGATGGTCGTGCCGAGTCCGGGCGAGGATTCCAGGGTCATCGTGCCTCCTACGAGGTGGGCGCGTTCGCGCATCCCCACCAAACCGAGCTGAGCTTCGGAGAGAATCACCGAGGCGTCGAAACCTTTTCCGTCGTCCTCGACCACCAACCGTACCTCGGTCGGGTTTCGATGGATGAGAATGCTCACCGCTTTGGGCGAGGCGTGCTTGGTCGCGTTGGTCAGTGCCTCTTGCGCCAGCCGGTAGAGCGCGATCTCGAGCCCTTCTGGAAGGCGAGGCAGGCGTGGGCCGGTGGAGTGGAGGTCGACCAGGAATCCATTGGTGCGGCTCACGTCGAGCGCCAAACGCTCGAGCGCCTCCTCGAGCCCCAGATCGTCGAGCACGCTCGGACGAAGCCCCCGGGCCATGCGTTGAACGCCGAGCAAGGCGGAGGCCACCAACCCACGCAGCGTGCTCGCCGCGCCCAGCGCCTGGTGCAAGTCCTTCGACTCCTCGACGGCGCGGAGGCCGACCAGGAGCGACGTGAGCGTCTGAGCGGTGTCGTCGTGCAGCTCGCGGGCGATGCGCCGGCGCTCCGCCTCCTGCGCGGTGAGCACTTCGTTCAACAGCGCGCGGATAGTCTCCTCGGCGTACCGGCGCTCCGTGATGTCGCGGTTGACGCTGACGTAGCCGAGCCGCTTGCCGCCGCTGTCGAAGAGGGCGGCCGCGCGGGACTCGATGTGGATGCGCTTGCCGTCGGCCCTGCGGTGGGTCAGCTCGCCGTGAAAGCGCCCCGTATCGAGCAACCGTTTGATTGCCTCCGCGCGCGCAACACCGACGAAGTCAGTGCGGAACACCAGCGCATCCGGCTGCCCGAGCACCTCCTCGGCCAGCCTTCCGTAGGTCGATTCGGCGGCGGCGTTCCACCCCGTGAGGATGAACTTGTCGTCGCTCGCCACCACGGCATCGTTGACGGTGGCCAGCAAGAGGTCGAGATAGCGGGTCTGCGCTTCCGTTCGCCGGCGATAGGTGACGTCGAGAATGGAGTCCAGCAGGGCCGGGCGGCCCCGGAAGGAGACCTCGAACGAGGTGATCTCCACGTCGATGAACGAGCCGTCCTTCCGCCGGTGTCTCCCCAGCGAGGACGGATTCTGGGCGGCCTTGGTCAAGGGCGTCTCTTCGACGCAGAGATCCTCGACCGTCATGGCGAGAAACTCGTCCCGCGAGTAGCCGTAGTGGAGCAGCGCCGCCCGGTTGACGTCCACCATCTCCTGGTCCTCGACGACCCACATGGGATGGCTGTTCTCCTCGAACACGCGGCGGCAATCGGATTGCGAATCCGACCATCCCTCCTCGACCATCGGCTGCGCCGTCATTAGACCCCTTGAGGAACTATGGGCTGTTCGCGGTGAGGCATCGCAGAATTCGCCATGGGAAGGGCGGAATACTCGACCTGGTCCCCCAGCTCATCCCGGAGATAGGCGCGGAGTCGGCCCTTGAGCCGCCCTTCGAGTTGGCGCGCGCGCTCGCGCGTCACGCCGAATTGCGAGGCCAGCTGCCGCAGCTTCATCGGCTCGTCACTCAAGAGGCGCTGTCGGAAGATCTTGGCCTCTCGCCCCTCCAGCGTGGCTCCGAATGCCTCCAGCTTGGCGCGGAGAACCTCGCCGAACTGGGCGTCCTCGACCCGCTCATCTGGTCCCAAGGCCGACGGGTCGCTCAGCAGATCGCCGAGCGTTGCCGCGCCGGCGTCGTACGATCGCGCTGGCGCATCGAGCGACGTCTCGCCGCCTGCGAAGCGCTCCAACATCGCGAGGACTTCGCTCTCCTTGACCCCCAGCCGAGACGCGAGCTCTCGGGGGTCCGCTTCGGCGCCGGTCAGCTCCAACCGGTCTCGCTCCTTGCGCAGGCCGAAGAACAGCTTCCGCTGGGCCTGCGTCGTGCCGACTTTGACCAAACCCCAGTTGTTCATCGTGAACTTCCACATGTATGCCCGGATCCACCAGACCGCGTAGGTGCAGAACTTGATGTCGCGGGTCGGGTCGAATTTTTCGACCGCCCTGAGGAGTCCGCGATTCCCTTCCTGAACCATGTCGCGCATGTCCTCGTCCGCGCGGCAATAGTGGTGTGCCAGCGCCACCACCATCCGCATGTTCGCCAGGATCAGGCGCTCGGCCAGGGCCGGGTCCTTGGTTTTCACGTAGGCGAGCGCGCAGCTGTGCTCCTCCTCGCGCGACATTGGGACACAGCGCCGCAGATCGAAATGATTTCCCGAATTGATGGTCATATTACCTCGCCCCGACTCATAGCCCGGGCGAGCTGACGGCCCTGTCCGGCGACCCCCCCCCGCCGTGTAGTGGTTTCCCCGACCGGGCCTCGAAGATGTCCTCGACGATGACGTTGATCTCACCGCCCAAGAGGAAGATGAATCCCGTCAGGTAGAACCAGGCCATGAGCACGATGACGCCGCCGATCGCGCCATACGTGATGTTGTAGCTGGCGATGTGCGCCGCATACTCGCCGAAGCCCCAGGTGGCGAGGAACCAGGTCAGCGTCCCCAGCACCGACCCTGGCGTGATGAGCTTGAACTTCCGACGTACGTCCGGGAGCAGGTGGTATCCGAGCGCCGCCGAGAAGGCGATCGCGACCGCCGTGACCGGCCAGCGGAGCCAACGCCAGACGAAGACATAAGGCGTCGCCACGCCCAGCTCCCGGGCCAGCCAGAAGCCGGCGCTGCCGCCGATGGCCATTCCGGCGACCGTCGCCAGCACCAGCAGCGTGCCGCCCGCGGTCATGCCGAGGGCCAGCGCCTCCGTCTTCCACCAGGGCCGGGACTCCGGGACGGCGTGGGCCCGGTTCAACGCGGCGCGGACCGCGTCAAAACCGCGGGAGGCGGAGTAGAGCGCCAGCAGGAGACTCATCACCAGGAAGCGAGGCCGGGGCCTGGTGACCAGCCCCTCGACGTGCGTGTAAACGAGCTGCATCGCCTGCGGCGGCAAGATGTCACGCGCGCGTGACAGCAGGGTGTCAGCCGAGGTTCGGAAGTAGGGAATGTAAGCCGTCAGCGTCGTCAGCAGAAACAGGAAGGGGAACAGAGCAAAGATGAAGTAGTAGCTGAGCGCGCCGGCGGCGTCCGCCAGGCTGTCGCGCGTGTACCGTTCGTAGATCCATTTGACGAACAGTCTCGGCGCCGACGCGCTCCGGGTGGTCAATTCGGCTGAGTGGCGAGCTTGGCGACCACGATTTCCACCCGCCGATTGTTGGCCCGCCCCTCAGAACTGGTGTTGTCGGCAATGGGGCGATCGGGGCCCATCCCCCTCGCCACCACCCGATCCGCCGGGAGGCCCTTCGAGATCAGGTAGCTCCTCACCGACTCGGCGCGTCGCTGCGACAGGTCGATGTTTCGGGACTGCGAGCCCTTGGAGTCGGTATAGCCTTCGATGCTCACCGGCCGTCCATTGGTGAGGAGAGCGGCCGCCACGTCATCGAGTTTGGTCTGAGCCGCGGGCAGGAGCTGGGCATCGTTCGAGCGGAACAGGACGCCACCCGAAAGGGTGATGACCATGCCGCGCTCTTCGTCCTTCGCCGCCAGTTTCGCCAGCGCGTCGTTCGCGGCGATGGTCTTCTGCTCGGAGTCGAGCGCCCTCTGTTCGGACGCCGCGGCCTTGGTGTCGGCCTCCTGCCGTTTCGCATGCTCCACCCCCAGCTTCTCCGTTTCCTGTGCCTGCCCTTGCTGAGCGTCGGTGAGCTGTTGACGGGTCGTGGTCAGCGTGGCCTGGGTCTTTTTCGCGATTTGCCCCTGCTTGTCTTGATAGTCCTGCTTTGCCTTGGCGAGCGTCTGCTCGGAAAGGGCGGTTCTGGCCTGGACTTCGACCATCTCTATGGTTCGGTCGGCGATATAGGCCAGGTCGACGGTCTTGGGCGAGTCCTTTTCCTCGACGAACGACGCCTCCGCGGTGTCGAGGACGAGCTTTGCCTTGTGGAGCTCTGCCGGCAGCAGCTGAACGGCAGGACCGCTGCTGGCGCGCGCATAGGAGGTCCGTGCGTTCGTCAATTCGATGGGGGTGGTGGTGGCACAAGCCGTGGCGAAGATCGCCGTGGCGAAGAGCGCCGTCGCGTAGACCATCGGAGCCAATCGCGACTGAATTCTAGCTAGAGTTTTCATGAGCATCTCCTCGTCAATTTCCCTGTTGGAGCGGATCGTTCAACGTCTTTGTTTTGTCGAGCGCCGCTTGCGCCTCGAGCTTCGAATTACTTTCGCGGGTCAACGCCAGCGACAGGTCGGCGTCGGCCCGGGCGCGCAGCAGCAGCCGCGTCGCCATTGGCCGGTCGTCGGCGCTGGTCAGCTTGCGGGCATGTTCGAACTGCTCCTTGGCCAGCTGCAGATGAAGTGCGGCTTGGGGGTTGCGGGCCGCTCCCACCTCTTCGGCGGCTCGGATCGCCCCCGCGCTGTCCTCCGCCCCCAGGCTGGGGACCGCGTTCACGACGTTGGTCGTCCCACAAGCACCCTGAAACAGAAGGGCAGCGATCGGTAGTATCCAGAGTCGCAGTGTCATGATGGTCTTCTCCTCGAATTGAAGTGCACGTTGCGGGCTGAGCCATACCGCGATCGGGGCGCAGGCTTCGTCCGGAAGCCCCCGCGCCCCACGTAGTGTTTTTCCTATTCACCTCCCGGCGGGAGGGAGTCGCAGGGCGCTCGGGCCAAGCTCGCGGGCCAGGCAGTGCACACCATCCAGAGCGGTCGACACCAACCCGCGCACCGTGCACGCCGCCCCTTTCGCCTGGCCGAGATCCTTCGACTCCTCGACGGTCCTGAGGCCGACCAGAAGCGACGCCAGGATCTGCGCGGTCTCAGCTTGCAGCTCGCGGGCAATGCGTCCCCGCTCCGCCTCGTGCGCCGTGAGCGCGTCGCTCAACAGGGCGCGAACCGCCTCTTCGGAATCCCCGATCCCTTCCTCGGACATCGTCAGAGCCCTCGGGGACTATCGACCTTCAGATCCCGGCTCATTTCGTTGCCCTCCATTTCTAGCCGGGCAGACGGCCGTTTCTGTGGGGGAAACGCCAGCCTCGCTGTAGTGGTTTTCCCGAGTCGGCGATTTTGACGGGCCGCCCCTCCGTCCAGGTTCGGCGCCCTCAGACAGAGCGCCCGGCAGTAGCCGGCGAAGAGTAGGGAATCCCCTTACAAGCCACTCTGGTCTTCCGGATTGGTCTTCGCGGGCGACGGTGCGTATCTCTGGGATCGGCTGATTTGCCGCGACTTAAAGAAGGGGAGAAGAAGATGCTTTGGACAATTGCTGTGATCTTGTTGGTTCTCTGGGGGCTTGGATTGGTGACCTCATACACGATAGGCGGCTACATCCATATCCTGCTCGTCGTGGCGGTGATCGTCGTCGTCGTCCGCTTGATCCAAGGAAGAAGGGTCCTGTGAAGAGGCTCCTGGCAGCGGTGTTGCTGCTGGCTTTCGCCAGCGCCCCATCCCTCGCGCGGGCGGGAACGATCAACGCGGCGCCAGCGGCGCCGGCCGCCGTCGCCGAGACGTCGGGCGAGCCGCCCATCAGGTCGGCGCCGACGACCACGGCATCGGTCGAGACAGCCGACTACGCCGCGCGAGAGGCGGCGGCGCCCGAGCTCGGCAACTTCAAGGGCGGCAGCGTGGTGGTCTTCGTTGGCGGCGGAACGCTGTTGGTCGTGCTGATCATCGTGCTCATCATCTTGGTGCTCTAGAGCTCCCGATGAAAGCTGACCTTCGCAAGACCGCCGAGCTCGGCGAGGTGGTGGCGGCCGCGTTCGACAGGGCCGCGCAGTACAGCACCAATCCCAGAAAGGTGTCGCGACTGGTCACGCGGGCGGTCGCGCTCATGCGGCGAACCCAGCGGACGCAGGTGACGTCTTCACGCTGGCCGGTGTCCATCGTCGGCGCCGGTGGCCGCGAGTAGGTCGACCTCCGGGCCGCTGCTGATCAGCGCGGGAGGCCGAGTGCCTCTACGACCAGCTCTCTCTTTGCCGCAGCCCAATCCTCCTGGTCATATCCATGGGCACTCCCGCGAGCGACGAACTTTTGATAAGCCCGTGTGGCGATAGCGCTGTCCGCCACGGCCTCGGATTGGGCCACTTGCGCGACGGCGACGGAGACCGGCAGGGGTCCGTTCGAGCGTGATCGGTTGGCGAGCATCGTGTGGTCCGACATGGTTGGCCTTCTTTCAGAGTGCGGAGGTGGCGGAGTGCGGAGGTGGCTGGGTGGTGGTCAATAGGACACCTCTGCGCACCCGACCGGCAGTCTGGACAACCCGCGCCGCCTGTAAGGACTTACCCGATCGGGACCAGGGTCCATCGGGGAATACACTACGTGGGGCAGGGGAGGCTCCGGACAGGACCCGCGTCTCGCGCGAGCTAATAATCGGTGGGAGGCGCGATGGTTTCTGCCAGCTTGATTATTGCAGCGATGTCAGACGGTCGTCCGGGGCGGTTCTACAGCGTCGACGAGCTCGCCGCCGTGCTCCGCGTGACGGACAAGGCTGAGCTGCATGCGCAACTTCGGACCATGGTCGGCGATCCGGATGGCCACAGCTTGTACAAACTGCTCCAAGGATCGTCGGACGACTTCTATCGCCGCGTCTCCTTCGCCCCGATCCTCACGCTCTGTGATTCGTGGGACTCGAAGGTTAGCTAGCGTGCGGCTGCTCGTCCTCACGGTGGCCACGGCGCTGCTCCTCGCTCCTGGGCGACGCGTATTGGCCGCGGACACGGTTCATACCTCTCACGCCGACGTACCCGACGGGGGCCTGCCGGCAGCTGCGGCGCCTCGAGGAGGCGGCCCGGCTGGGACGTTTCTCGGGCCCCTCCCGTCGGCCGATCCAGAACGCCGCTATCCTCTCAAGCCTGGCCCGAATGGCAGCCTCCTTTATGAGGCGCCGCAATTCTCCGCGGTGGTGGCCTCAGACGGAACCGTGACGTTCCACGATCGACGGATCGCCTATTCGGCGCGCAAGGCGACGTTTAGTTTCGACCTTTCTGACGAGTTCGTTCGCGAATTCGCGCACGGAACCTCGTATCCGTACCTCAAGGCCAACTTTCTTGCCGCGACGTTCAAGCGCCGCACGGCGATGGCCGCCGAGGTGAGCTTGCAGCAGATGCGCGCTGCCCGGGCCGAGTTGCCGCGCCAGCTCGACGCGCTCTGGGACGACACGCGGTACCGGCGACGAGAGCGACGGCGGATCGTCCTCCTTCTGTGGCAGGAGCTCGACAAGTCCAGTGCGGACGGGCGCTCCACGGCGATGACCATCGAGGCGTGGATTCGGAAACGCCTGCCGCGCGGCTCGGTCGACGCTTACAACGACCAGGAGCTCGACGCGTATTCTCGCGAGCGCCGCGGTGAACCGGCGTTCAATCCCTATGGCTCGCCGTTGGAAATGAGAGGGCCGTCGCCCTAGGCGGCCGGCAGGTCAGACGCTGGCGACCGCCGGCCCCAAGATCACGGTCAGCTCGTCCCGCTCCAGCGTCTCGTGCTCGAGGAGCGCGACCACCAAGCGATCCAGCTCGCCCCGACGCTGCGACAGCATCGCCGACGCCTCTTCGAGGGCGCGGGCCAGGACCCGCCGGGCCTCCTCCTCGATCACGGTGATCGTCGACGAGCTGGTTCCGCTCTCGGAGCCGATGCGCTGGCCGAGGAAGGGGTGCTCCGCCTCATGCTCGTAATAGACCGGGCCGAGGCGCTCGCTCATTCCGTAGTGGGCCATCATGTGGTGGGCGAGGCGCGTCGCCTCTTTGAGGTCGTTTTCAGCACCGGTCGAGATGCTCTCTAGGACCAAACGTTCGGAGGCGTAGCCGCCCATGAGGACGCGCAGGCGGGACTCGAGCTCCGCTTGCGCCATCAGGTGGCGATCCTCGCCGGGGCTCTGCTGCGTGGCCCCCAGCGCCATCCCGCGCGGGATGATGGTCACCCGGTGCAGCGGCTCCGCGTCGGCCGAGAAGCGGGCGACGACGGCGTGCCCCGATTCGTGAACCGCCACCCGGCGCTTCTCCTTGGCGTCCAGCTTCGCCTCGCGCAGATCGCCGAGCACGATCTTGTCGAAGGCCTCGGCGAAATCGTCGGCGGCGATGTTGTCCCGCCCCTTGCGCGTCGCCGAGAGGGCCGCTTCGTTCACCAGGTTGGCCAGATCCGCACCGGAGAACCCGGGCGTATTTTGGGCCACCACGTCCAGGTTGACGTCGGGCGCCAGCGGCTTCCCCTTGGTGTGGACCCCGAGGATCGCCTTGCGCGCCTGCAGCTCGGGCCGGTCGACGAGGATGCGCCGGTCGAAACGACCTGGCCGGAGCAGCGCCGGGTCGAGCACGTCCGGACGGTTGGTCGCCGCGATGACGACGACCAGATCGGTCCGATCGAAGCCGTCCATCTCGGAGAGCAGCTGGTTCAGCGTCTGCTCGCGCTCGTCGTTGCCGCCCCCCAGACCCGTGCCCCGCGAGCGCCCGACGGCGTCGATCTCGTCGATGAACACGATCGTGGGTGCGCTCTTCTTGGCCTCCTTGAAGAGATCGCGCACGCGCGCCGCCCCGAGGCCGACGAACATCTCGATGAACTCCGACCCGCTGATGGAGAAGAAGGGGACACCCGATTCACCGGCCACCGCGCGCGCCAGCAGCGTCTTGCCGGTTCCCGGCGGCCCGGCCAGGAGCACGCCGCGGGGAACCTTCCCCCCGAGGCGCTGGAACCGCTCCGGCTCCTTGAGAAACTGGACGATCTCCTGGAGGTCCGACTTGGCCGCCTTCAGCCCCGCGATGTCGTTGAACGTCACGTTCACCGAGGTCGCCTTGTCGAACTTGCGGCTCTGGTTCTTCATGAGGCCCCCGAGGGGACCACCCGCGCCGAGCATCCCTTTGGCGCGCTTGGAGATCCAGTACCAGGCCGCGATGATCAGCACCCAGGGGAGCAGCGTGAAGAGGATCTGGAGAGCGAATGGTTGCCGCTGGCTTCGGACGCTGATGCGCACCCCTTTTTGGCGGAGCAGCGGGAGCAGCTGCGAATCGTTGGGCGCGACGTTGGTCTGGAGATCTTTGATCTGCCGGCCATCGAGCTTCTCCGGGCTCTTCAAGGTGGCGGAGACCAACTCGCCGTCGAGCACGACCGACTCGACTTTGCCCTGGTCTATCCACTGGTAAAGCTGCGAGTAGGCGATGGGGGGCTGCGCGGTCCCCTCGGAGTAGCTCTTCCAGAGCCACATCCCCATCAGCATCAGCGGAAGAATCAGCATCGTCCGACGCGAGGGGCCCGGGGTGGGAGGCATGCCCGTCGGTGGTCGACTGTCGTTGTCCATGGCGCGGTTCTAGCGCCTAGTCGGCGCTTGTGCTCTGCTGTTATTCCGTCGGTCTGCCCCACACCAGGCGTCCCGCCATGAACACGGCGGCGACCATCGCGGGCCCGAGGGTCATCCGACGCCCGCGCTCGGGCGACAGCTCGTGCGCGGCGAGGAGGTCGCGGAACCGGCGGAAGGTCAGGAGACCATCTTCGATGCCGTCAAAGCGCATTCCGCCGAAGCCGACGCGGGCGGCGCTGGCGCCGTCGTCCGACGAAACGATCTGATCGGTTGGGAGCGGCACCCGGCTCCCGTCGGCGAACCTCACGAAGGTCCCCGGCGGCCCGTTCTGGACGATTCGCAGGCTGGCCCCGGAGGCGGGCCGACTGGCGGGCGGATCCTTCTCGACGCGGCTCCCCGGTACGAACTCCACGATGCAGAAAGCGTCCGCGGCGTTGTCTGGCGTTTCGGTCATGAGAAGGCTCCGCTTCTTTGGAGGTGTTGGTAGGGAGGTACTGTCTGGAGACGGACGTCGTCGACCGCTCCGCCCATCGTGAAGTGATAGAGGACCTGGAAGGCATCGCCCGTGAGCCCGAACGTTCGGTGGGTGAGCTCATCGAAGTAGCAGCCGATGCCGGTGGCGCGGATGCCCGACGCCTCCGCCTCGAGGTAAAGCTGCTGTCCCACGACGCCGGCCTCCCAGTGGAGCCGCCGGTAGAACCACGAGCCGAACATTTCAATCGGGGCACGGTACTCCGCCAGCATCGCGGTCGCGAAGACGCCGTCGGCGCCGATCGCCTGACCGCAACTCGTCTGCGCGGCAACGCGCCGTGCATCGCCGGCTTCGAGCA